>Ga0102942_1000090_pt1 | contig 29474 bp, 28 predicted proteins | sample SalPon2_C_H2O_MG_FD_78171 | JGI IMG/M metagenome (GOLD analysis project Ga0102942, IMG submission 78171) | Salt pond water microbial communities from South San Francisco under conditions of wetland restoration - Salt Pond MetaG R2_C_H2O_MG | ecosystem: Environmental > Aquatic > Non-marine Saline... | reverse complement strand
GTGCCGACTTTCGGAAGGATTAAAAGACACAACGGCTTTTGTTCGAGTGCGGGCCGGTGGGGTAGCTTGGTATCCTTCGGCCTTCGGGTGGCCGTAACCACGATTCAAATTCGTGCCGGCCCATCACTGCTCGCACCTTCTTTGAGGTCGGGGATAATCGCTGGATAGCGGTGGGTTCGGGTGTCGTGTGACGCGTGGCTGCGTGTAGGGTCGAATTACACGTACGCGGCGGGACCGTGCCGTACGGGACATTGGTTAGAGCCGAGTCTGTCGTGTGCGGGGTGACTGATAAAGTTACGGGGCAGGGGGTCGGGCGGTCCGCGCGCGGCGATCGTCGCAGTTGACAAGATCGTGCGCGTCGATTAAAATCCGGAGAGTGACGCCTGCTCAGCCTGTTCCGGGTCGGTCTCCCACTCATCGTTCCCCGTATCACCACATCTCTCATTAGTGGTCTCGTCGTCACTCCGGATTCGCCGCACCTCATCAAGAGACTCCGCTGCTGTGATCCGCGTGAGTTCCACCAGGTCAGTTGGATCCTTCCTGTCGTCGTCTCCCGCATCGGCGTACGGGCTATTGTACTCCAATTCTCCGCGCTCACTCAGGTTGCTGTACTCCTGCCGCACGGCTTGCGTTTCGAGGCGGTCTCGCATCTCGTCACGTGGTGGTGCTGGTGGTGTTACCGCGGTAGTGTAGTACTTTGTGCTGTGACCGACTTCGAATTCCCCAGTGAAAAACTCCTGATTACTCCGCCACGGATTGTAACCAGTGAGATTCCGGATTCCCGGACCGGTAAAGTCTCGTGGATCTAGCCATGATCCGAGTTGGATTAACCGGAGTGCGGTGCGTTGCATGGGTGCCGGGATTACGTTCGCTGCATCGCTAATGAGGTTCCGGGCGGTGACTGCTGCGTTACTGTAACCTCGTACTGAGGTGGTGTGTGCTACTGGAAGTGGTTTGTTGAGTCCGTCGTCGTCGTAAATGTCGATGCGGACTTCGTACGGGGTGCGGGTTGGTTGTGTGCGGGTGATACGGATTTTCTCGCGGGTTCCTGCTGTGTGGTGGAGTTCAACCTCGACTTCGGCTCCGATTGTACTGTCGTTGAATGTGGTGTGTGCGTCGATGGTACTGTCTTCGTATGTTACTGGCATTGTTGTGTGAAGGGAATGTTGGTGGGGTTATGCTTCGCTCGCGTCCGGGTGGTGTGTCGCGGGGATGAACGGACCAGGTGAGTCCGCATCCTCGTCGATATGCGCGTTGGCTTGCGTGCCAACCCACTCTCGCATCCCCTGGATGTCCTCGGGACGGATCCCGTTGAGGGGGCGGGCTGCGTCGGGCGGGTAGGATTCGCGGAGAGCGGCGTGTAGGATCGGGGGTGATGCGCCGATTGCTGCTGCGATCTTGTCGGTGTCTTCTCGTTTTTATTGTGAGGTGAATTCGGTGAGTGTGCGGTGGTTGTTTGCTTGTTGGTGTGCTGTGAGGGTATCCCAGCAATCGGTCCAAAAGTACGGTCCGTCCGCCGGGTCGGTTGCATGGATCCCGTCGTACTGCGTCCGTCCTGACCGACGACTGGTCCGGTGTACCCGCCGTTGGCAGAGTATGCGGTTTCGAAGCGTGGGCATTGTTCGATGTGTGCGTCGGGATCCCATCCGTCGTTACTATCATAGTCTGAGGGAGTCCGTGTCATGGTTCAACCCGGTCGCCGGGTGTTACCTCAGTAATGTCGATCCCGGCGTCTTCAAGCAGATCCAGCGCGACATCGATACCGTACACGCCACATGCATCGCACCCGCATAACGCGCATAGCACGTACTCTGTGTACTTCTTAGGGTATCTGGGCGGCGCTTTTTCCCATTCAAGGATGATGTTGCGCTCAAGTACAGCTCCGCAGTCGGGGTATGTGTGGAACTCGATGCCGGTGCCTTTGAGATCGTCATTCATTCCGCAGTCTATTGTAGACATGTTTCGTGTCATTCGTTGTTGTCGTGTTGAGGGGTTGGTTACGTGCCGGTTCGTCGTTGGGCTGAGACACGGGACTCACGGCGGGGACGGGAGTGTCTGTCTACCTAATCATAAGCCTGAATTTAACTTAAACCCTTGCCGTATACGTAAAGATCAGCGTCTGTAACACTCGTTTAGGGCAGCTTGACAATTTCAAAGTCGCCGGATTAACCCACAGCAACTCGAACCCTACCTTCACCGGGGTTAATTCGCGGAAACCGCCGCTCAGTCACGGGAGAATCGGATCACAATCCCGCATTCCGGGGACTGGTAATTCCCACTATCAAGCAGGATTATTTTAATATCGTTGTGACTTCACATTCCGTGACAGGACGGTCCATCACTCTTGTCGCCATCAACAATATCAGCGGATACTGTTCGGAGTTAGTACGTGGTCCCTCGGAGAGATCCTCGCAGGCACGAAAGAATTCGTTCGGACTGAGGTTCGAGGATGGCTTGCCGTGTTGAAATACGCTGCAATATGGGCTAGTCCGCTCGTTCTGATAGGGTGTTCCGCCGAACTCGTGTTTGGGACAGAACACACATGCGCTGCCATCCTTGTGACGCTAGTAGCGGCGACGGCCATCACCGATCTTGCTTCAAAGCGTCTCTAATCGGCTTCTGCTGCTGACTCGGGTGATCTCTGATCGGATCCCTGTGATAGACTTGCGCTCTGTATTCAGCACGTCTCCAAAAACATATCCTCGGTTGGGAATTTCAACAGAGCCAGTTGAACATAAGCCATCCTGCGCTGTGGATAGAATTCTGGTATACCAATTATTTTGTGAAGTGTTGTCAAATACCACCACATGGACTCAGGTTATTCTTCGTTGACTCGACGGCGAATCATCCAAATGACGGGGACTTCTGTAGTAGGGGGAATTGCGTTTAGTCAATCAGTGCTTGCACAGGAATCTGATGCAAACGTGTCGGTCAAGTTTCCTGACCAAGTATCAGATGGGGGGTCTATTGTAATCAACTCACTGGAAACCGACGTTGAGTCGGAATTACTCATCTTTGAATCAGAAGGAGATCGATCGATGTATAAGCGGATGAGTCTTGACGCTGGGACGGAATTCACCAGCCGGACGATCGATCTCGACAACCCGATCCCTGAAACTCAATTAATAAGTATATCAGTTCAACCCCCGGAAGGTGGTTTTTCGTATGGTGGAGCCCGAGCTGATATAACAATTGACGAAACTGTTGACAATCCCAAATCAACCGAAAACAGTGGGAACGTCCACATAATCAGAAGTACAGAAGAAACGAATTTTCACCACCCATATCTGCTGTTCAAACCGGACCCAGAGCCACAAACAGAGCGACCGCTGTTTATTTCCCCATCTCCACTACGTGAAGTCTCCTCACAAGAAGAGGCAGTTCAACAAGCGAGGAGTATGGGAATGCTCCAGCCTGACTGGTTTGAAACCCCCAATAAGAACCGGCTCCCCGGTCTTATTCCATTAATCCCGAGAACACCAAACGATGGTCCAGATTTTATACGAACGTTAACGCTTCCAACATATAAGTCGGACAAGCTACATCAGAACTACCAGATTGACGACTTGGCAACTGACGGGTATAGCCCGGAGTCACTCACGCGGGTTGACAAGCAATTAACCGCGATGATTGATGACGCTAAAACCCGGCTCAGTGATGAATCATATGCTATAGCAGACCAAGCCCATGTGACGGGATTCTCAGCGGGGGGAGATTTTATGACACGGTTTGCCTTCCTCTACCCGCACCGTGTGAGCACTCTTTCAGCCGGCGGGGGCGGGTTTGCCCCACTGCCGAAAGCGTCGATTAGTGTTGGGGACAACGAAGAGATTAAGCTTCCATATCCACTCGGCACGGCAGATTACAAACAGTTGACCGGAAGAGAGTTCGATAAAGAGGAATGGAAATCAATCGATCAGTTCGTCTATCTTGGAGAAGACGACGAACCACGGAAAGAAGGCGACGAGGTTGCTGCTCAGGCACCTTCTGGCCGAGATACTGAACGTGGATTTGAGGTATTCGGCCGTGAGCGTGTTACTTCGATGTTCGTTACACTGCAAGAGGTATACAATGATGTAGGAGCCAGCGCTACGTTCAAATTGTACGAAAATACAGGCCACGAAGTTACGAGGGAGATGAGAGAAGACAGAATCTCCTTTCATTCACGAATGCTGGTAGAGGAGCACGACGTAGTTGATATTTCAGTAAATCAGTCTACTGATGAGGTCAGGATTGGTGAGCCTGTCATTGTGACTGTCAGAGCAACAAATCGTGCTAATGTCCGAGCCGCGACAACCGTAACGCTTGCTCGCAACGAGTCTGAAGCTGAATCAGTTGATATACAGGTTGATCCACATGACACAGAAACTATTGAGTTAGAAACCAGCTTCAATAACCCCGGCGAATACCAGCTTCGAGTAAACGAAATGACTGCCGGAGAACCAGTTGTTGTAACTGAAGAAAGAACGGAGAACACCGATGATTCTTCCACAAACGGGACCGAGTCAACCGAGGTTTCGAGTTCAGAGTCAGAGGAAACGAGTGCCGAAGAAGTACCAGGATTCAGTATTATACAGTCGATCGCAGCGTTAGGTGGGTTCGGATACCTACTCAAGCGAAAGATCTCCAATAGTGACTAACAACGGTGAAGTGGTTCTACTGGTTCGTCTTTTGTCTCGGCACTGTAGCAGCGTTCTCTGAACTTTGTCAAGGTAGCAATGTGGGTCTGACAAGTATTATGACGTAAGATAAGAGTTGTAGAAGGGTGAGTTGCGGCGCGACGCGTTCGATCTGTAGTTAGATTGAGCGTGCCGCTATTCGGGGGTTGGGACAACAATAGGATGATGGTACTCGTACGGTGACCCAATGCCAGTATCGATGTGTGATGGCAGTCGATCCCACATTAACTCCAGTACGTCCTGACGCGGTACGTCATGCTGATTAACGATCTCGTCAAGCTCAGGGAATTGTAGGGAGTCGGTCATGACGACGATGTCACTGTCCTCATACACTACTGTGATTTTGTCGCGCGCTTTCATCTGATCGAGGACTTCGCGGTTCGCGGCGTCAATCTCGCTGATCTGTGTGTCTGTGAGTCCGTTGCCGCTATCAGCCTGAGATTGGTTATTCCGTGTCATGATTCTTTGGCGTTGGTTGGTTGTGTACCGATGCTGACTGCGAGTGGGCTGAGACACGGGACTCGTCGGGGAGTGGCTCGTCGTGAATCTCGTACAGATTGATCACGGCTTCGATCCCGAACGCCGCCCCGATCACCTCACCGCACTCCGGGCACTTCGCATCGGGTACCGGTTCCATAGCCGGATTCGGTTCCCGCGCGCCGGCGACCGGGGCCCGTCCGGTGTGGAACTTGATTGACCCCGTGAGGTCGGCTCCGCACGTACACGTCGTGTTAAGTTCTCGTGTCATTATGTGGTGAAGGAGTATTGGTACTGGGATTACTCATCTGTGTATTCAATCTCGACTTTCCTGCAGTGCGCCATCTCCGGCGGGAGAACCGACCGAAGTTCGGTTGCGCTGGCCCAAGGTTTCCGAGCTTCATCAGGGACACCATCTCCGTCGTGCTCGTTGATGAGCGCGCGCACGATGGTATTGTCTCGTCTGATGAGCAGGGAAAGGGGGATGGCCATCCAGGACTTTCGTCTGGGAGAGTGATCTCTTTTGATTTCCGTGGATCCGTCTGGATGGATCCGGAGTTCATACTCGATGTTGGGTTTGATAGCTTCTTCTTGGTATGCTTCGATCACGTCATTTCGGTTGACTGTGATGCTGAGTTTGTCCGCTATTGTTGGTGTCATAGTGTGTTCGTGTTGGGAGATTGGTTGCGTGCCGGTTCGTCGTTGGGCTGAGACACGAGAAATCGTCCCGGGCGGGGGACGGGGGATGTCTATCTGATAATAGTTATTAGTGTGACTTAAAACCTCACCGTATACGTAATGATCAGGGTCTCTACCGGTCGGTTACGGCATCTTGACAACTTCAATACCGCCGGATTAACTCACAGTGCCTTACACCCTACCTTTGAGGTGATTAATTTGCGGAAACCGCCGTTCAGTCATGGGAGAATCTGATCACAATCCCGCATTCCGGGCACTGGTAATTCCCGCGACCGCCCTCGAACGGAATCATCTCAACTTCCGCATGACTCCACATCCCGTGACACACCGGGGTCCACGCGTCACCGGCAGCAACCCAGTATAACGCGGCTGCGACGGCGTCCCGAGCGATCGGGTACGTGTCGAACCATGTCGGCGCGTCAATGCACGCGAGTTCGGTCCAATCGCCGCGGTCGATTGTATCGAGGTTTGATTGGACTTCGTCTTCGCTTCTCATACGTGTTGATGGGCTGTGACCCGGTTAAAACAGGGCAGAGGGGTTTACTCGACTGCTGCTACAGCTGCCGGGATCCCGGTCACGATCGCCAAGATCACTACGGGCACTACTGGGTGATGGTAGTACAGCCATGCGGCGAATCGACCGCTGAAAAGTGCTGCCCGGAACCCTACCTCTGTTAACTCGGGTCGGATCGATACTACTGATGGGGCTCTGAGGAAGGCTATGAACCCGCTGATGAGTGTGTTGAGTGTGATCCATACACCGGTGACGGTGAGAGCTTGTCGCATACGCAGATTTTGCCTTTGAACCGGTTAAACAGGTGAGTCACTTCCGCCCTTACTCCTCGTGGAGAGTCTCATCGGAGTCTGAACCGCCGTTTTCGTCTTCTTTTCCTTGCTCCGATTCCGCTGCCATTTTCTCAGCCCCGTCTTCTGTCATCAGAATCGAAACCTGCTTAATCTCATCATCCAGAAACATCTCCTTCACCGCTTTAGACTCCGGATTCTCCGGGTTATCCTGATTATCCTTGTACCAGGCAACATTCCGAAGTACAAGCTGCCGGTCTCTTCCCGCCCGACTGTACTCAGCTAATTCTCCCGCCACAAGCTCATCGTCCTTCGTAATGACTTGTACTAAGTGAGCGTCTTTCATCGCGCCTTCCCACGGCTGCCACGGATTCCGCTTCCGGTCCGTGCCCGTCCAAATTAATCCCCGTACCAACACGTGGAGATTCCGAGCTAGTACTGCTGAGTAAATGAAACCCAGCGCAACAGAGAGTCCCAAGAAAATTAGAATCCTGTTGATTCGGAACTCTGGTGTGAAAAACACGGTCACGACTGCTTCCGGTGATGTGACTGTATCACCGAGAAACTGAGCAATTTCGAGGAATACAGAGAGTATGAGTAAGCTGGAGACGAGACTTAAGATCACCCATTTCGCATTCGAGATTCGTTGCTCGACGACTCCGAGCGTCACTCCGATGAACGCTGCGATGAAACCGGGAACGATGAGTATGAGCGCCAGTAGAAGGTATTCCGGGTCGAAAACGACCATTTAGAGGCCCCGGGTTAGTCTTCGCTGGAGTCGCTTGTTTTCGAGGCTTGTTCTTGGACTTTCGTAGGGATATGCCCGAATCCTACATCCTCGATTGACGGTTTATCGCCACCGTCTCGGGATTCGGATTTTTTGATTCGTTCTGCGTTCCCTGTTACTTCTTCACTGAGAGCGTCTCGTGATTCGGAAAGTTCGCGCCCGTCATCGCCTGAATTGCTGCTATCGTTCGACTCGTCGCTCATATTCTTTTTATTAGATTCGTGGTTTTTAATGGTTCCGCGAGCGCGGTGAAAGTGAAGCGTTCAGTGGAGAATTTAGATGGTTGACAAACTCGGATGCGTTGCTAATACTGTACCGCTTCCAACGCTTCCTGCACCCGTTCGTCGCCGGATTCAGCGTTGAGGTACCACGCGCGGCGGTCCTCGTCTTGGTGTATCCGGGAGAGTGTCTGCCGGGTGGTGCTGAGTCCCTTCGCAGCTTGCCTGTAGGACTCTCCGTCTTCAATCGCTTCGAGCGCGGCGCGGATCTCAAGATACCCGGGCTCGTCCTCGTCTGGTGTAAGGGTCGGTCGTAAGTAGCCCTGCTCGTTCCGTTCGAAGCCAACTGGCACTTCACCCAACCACTTGCCTTCCTCTTTCGCACGTTTCACACCACTGTTAACCCTCTTAATCAATTTTCTGCGTTCTTCTTCTGCGACTGCAGCTGATATGTCCGCGATTAGCTTCCCAGTTCCATCGGGCTTCACTTCTTCAACCCAACCGTTGGTGATGTTGATGATCGTGTTGTAATCGGAAGCCGTTTCGAAGAACTCCTGGTACGTGCTGCCCAACCGTGCTAGCCGGGAGATCTCCCAGACAATCACACGATCGTATTCACCGTTGCTGATTGCATCGATGAGTTCCACGAATTGTTCCCTGCCGGGGTCGGTACCTGACTGAGCGTAGTCGGCGTATCGGTCGATGTTCGCCGGATCGATGTCGTTCTGCCGGGCCCATTCGTCAATGTCGTTGTACTGGTGTTGATCCTCTTGCTTGTCGGTGCTGGAACGGACATAGGATGCGACTGAATCGCTCATCGTGTACATACTAACGCACGGTTCAAACTCTTATAAAGTAGGGAAGTCGTGTACAGTTGTACATGGGGACCTGACCGTATACAGGCCTACTGTTTCGACGCATCCTTGAATATCCGCCATCTTTCGTCGGCCAACATTCGTTCCATCCTTCCGGAGCGTCGAATCACTCGATCGTCATTTTGTATTCGTATAGCAACTCAACGCTCACTTTGAGATGAGAAACGGCCGGTCGCTGAAGAGTCTGAAAAACCCATTATACTCCTGGTAGTGGCTTGAAATCACGGCCCCATAACAATTTTATTTATTCTGGATTATTGTCTCATATGAAAATGGATGTTCAGCGCCGTGTCCGGGATGAAAATAATCCAGAACTGCCGTCGAAACGTATGAAAGAGAAATTTGAATTCTGGGACGAAGAGTACACTGTTGAAAACCTTACTGATTTAACAACATCACAGATTAAGTCGAGGAGACTCCGATTTGAGAATGAAGTACACCGGCTTGTGGCAGAACATAATCCGGGAAAAGGAATTGAGGGTGATCCAGTAATGGCGGCCGCTGTAGGGAAACCAGCATACACTCAAAATGAGTGGGAACAGGCTCGGAACATGATTTGGAACAAGAAGGATGAGATAACTCTCCGATTTGATCAAGCAAAGGGAAAAGTCAAAAAGGACAAGACGGATTCAAAAATGGAAAAGCTGGTGAGTATTGTCGATTCTGTGTTTCTTGATTCGGTCAGTATACGTCTAGGTTAGAACACACTTACATGCCTTGTTGAAGTACTCAACAGGGGGCACATTCTGATCTGGGTGCGGTCAATACGGGGCTTGTGCTGACCATTGCTCGTTCAAAACTATCACCTGTTGAGAATTTCAACCGAGTCGGTAGTACGGAAACTAGTACTGATTTCAAGATCGTTCCGAAGCTGGGTCAGTAGTATCCGTATTCCCGTCCCCCACCGGTTTGATCTCTAACACCTTGTGTTCCGGCTCTCATGCGCCACTGATTAACAATATCGTCGCCCGGATCAGCCACTGTGAGTTCATATCTTGGCTCTTCATTAGCATCGAATGGAAGTTTTTCCAAATGAATACAGCTATCTGTGTAATCGTATCCAGTTGGTAGGTACACTGGAGTGATATTCATACCGAACGGTGGGTCAGTCACTCGGGGTGAGACAGAACAACCGGTGTGAGTACTCCCGTTATATACGATCGTTATTTCACCATATCTATCCTCAATAAATGGACTCAATTCTTCACTCAATTCTATTTGATTTCTTGATCCGCCAGTCATAGCTCTTGTTTCTATGTATAGACATGTCGCCTCACTCGCGTGATTAACCGATTCTGATGATTCAAACTCCTGAATTTCTGGATTATCCTCAAACCAATCATCTCTTACTTCCTCGTAGTTTCTAAGAAACTCGTCAGTCACTACCTGACTTCGGTTCCATGCGTATTCCCACCACTCGTTGAATCTCTGTATATCGGTGTTAGTAAGCCCTGTTTCAGTTGACTGTATTGTCCCTACTTCATAGTTTGTCGGAGTGTCTTCTAACGCAGAAGCAGTCATATTTGCTGAGGAATTGATAAGGTAAGCATCCCCACTCGCCTCTGATTGTATAAACACAACCTTCGCATGAAACCGAGGTCGAGTATATAACGCTCTCCGATTAATTTCCCCACCGGGAACTAACACTCGTACCTCAGCGTGTCCGTGATTAGCTAATTCTCGGAGTGCATCTGGTTCAGTGATTCCTTGATCAATCCCAACAATCCATTCTGATTGGCCCTCATCACGCCAATCAACTCCTTGTTCATCTTCACAGAGACTGGTAATCCCTGATTCTGTTGCGTAAGCGAATCCAGCTCGTACCTTCGGAGATACAACGTTACCAATCGCTTCGTGGATCCGTTCGCTCAATTCAATCGGCCTACCCGGGCCACCCGTAATGAGCATACACCAAATGATAGCAATAATATGATAATTGTTGTGGTGAAAAACTATTTAGATAAGATTGACGCAGTAGTCATTAGAACATGGAATTAACGGAGATGGAAGATCCACATCAACCATCTAATCCACCATATTCACTAGGAGATACGGTGAAAACCCGACTTGATCTGCGGGATCCGGATTCAGAGTATCACGGAATAAAAGGCCAGATAACCAATATTCATATCGACAAAGACGGTGATCAAACTGAACGCCAACTTGACGCCTACTCCTACAGTATTGAAGATCTTCTCACGGGAAAACAGATCCCCGTCCACTTTCACCACTCAGACTTAGTCCCGATCGATTAATCTTCGTCGTCACCGGGGAACAACTCTCGAACCACCTGTAGCCGTTGTAGTTCCTTCAATTCATTTGTGATTCGATTCCGTTTATTCTCAGGGATCCCGTAGAACTCATACGCTAATCTCTCAATCTCCCAATCATCCTGTGACTCAATTTTCCCCGAACCCTCACACGCATCCCGAACTAACTCACAGAACCGCTCGTACTGCTCCACTTGTTCATCATCATCAAAATCAACCTCAGGGAACGGTAACCCCATCACCAGGCCTTGCGTCTTATACGGATACGACTGCCATTCAATCTCAGACCGCTCTTTCGTGTAGTAATACAACATAATCCGGGAGTTTAGCAATCCTAAGAAGTACTCCAAGTCGTACTGGTCGAACGGATCGTCTCGATCGTCCTTGAGACGGAACACGAACACTACCTGTAAGCACCGAGCATTCGAGTAGTCGATGAATGCGTTGAACCCGAAACCGGTCTTGCGTAACAGTATCTTCGGTGGTTCATACAGGGACTCGTCTTCAAAATCAATCCCGCTAATCGAATCATCGATGAACGCACGACCGGTTTCCCGGTACCGAGTGACGTGCTCACCAAAGTACAGTGGTTTCCACTCGTCGTTCGGCTGGTGGTCTTTGATGATCTCCCGCGTATCAGCTGCATCCTCGAATTCGTACTCGTGATCGCAGTGCGTACAGGTTTTGGGGTAGTACCCGCCGCCTTTCGATGCGGCTCGACTCGCCGGGAACGTGTCCCATTCAAAACAACTCGGGCACCGCATTACTTCACCGGATTTCCCGATTTCATCACCGCGAGAATCATCCAGTACACTGTCCGTGTTCACGGTGTCTGTCTCCATGATCTCCATGATCTCGTAGTCGTCTTCATTAGCGAACGGGCGGAAATTGTAATCCGGTTCATCGAGGATTCGTTGCTGTGGTTTCGTGTTCAACCGCTCGTCAATGAGCGTTGACAAAGCCGTGCTGCCCGTCCCTTGCATTCGCTCACGATCCTCTTTCCTGAGCACCGAACACTCGACCGTGTTCGACCCGTCCGACTCTTCCGTAGTGTACTGTACAATCGCCGTCCCGGACCATACGTCCTCAAAGATCCCTTCCCCGAGCTTGTGCGCCTGCTCAACCGTGTGATTCGTTGCTAACCATTCCCGGAGTTCCTCGTGTTCCTCGCGGAAGATTGAATCCGGGATAATGAACCCGAGAGTTCCACCGTCAGTAAGGATGTCTTCACCGGCTTCCATTAGCAACTCGTACGAATCGTACTGCCCGGCAGCTAACTCGAACCCGTGTTCCTCGTGCTCAACCCACGACTCAATCTCTTCAATATCGGCACCCCACGGGGGATTCCCAGCAATCACGTCAAACCCACCGTTCGCTTCGAACACTTCGTCGAAGGCATCTTCCCAGTTGAACGCGCCGAGTTCACGAGCTTCCGCTTCCGAGACTCCGAGCGCATCAGCAACTGCTCCCGGGTCACCGTTCAACAGACTGTTTCCTCGACGCACGTTATCTTCGAGGATTGCCGGGAGTTTCTCGCCTTTTCGTAGTGCTTTCAGCAACAGGTTCACCGTTGCAATCTCTGTCGCCTGGTAATCCAGGTCCACTCCGAACAAGTTGTTCCGAAGTATCCGTTGCTCGTAATCGTTCGGGAGTGTCTGAGACGCTGAGTACGACGTGAGTTCCCCGCCACCGTTCGCATCCTGTACTAACGTTTTGAATTCGTCGTAACACTCGGTGATTAAGTCGTACGCTTTAATCAGGAATGACCCGGAGCCGCATGTTACGTCAAGGAATTTGATGGATTCAATCTGATCGAATTCGTTCCGTGCAGCTTCAAAATCAGGATCATCGCCTGCTAACTCCTGCTCAACGTTCGCCATAATACTATCCAGGCGTTCCCCGAGCGTCGACTCAACGATGTACTCCACGACAGGGATTGGTGTATAGTAAATCCCGCCTTCGCGCCGCTCATCAGCCTGTGTAACCAGTTCAAGCGCTTCCTCACCGTCCTTGTCTTCGATCGCGTGACCTAGGTAATCCTCGTAAATTGACCCGAGTACGTCCGCGTCGATATAAGCAAAATTATAGTCGTATAAGTCTGCGATTATGTTCTCAAGGACAGTGTTGCTAACCTCGTAATCCTCGCACTCGTGCTCAGCAAACAGTTCCGAATTGTAGACTGAATCGAAGTCACGGAACGCGTTTTTCAGGTCTTTCACCAGCGTCCGGACTTCCGGATTGATAGTGGTGTTCGACCACGATTCCATCATATTAAGCAGTGAGTCTCGCGGGATAACAGACCGGTCCTCAGCAACCCGCATCACCACTAACCGGTCAAGAATACGTTGTATCCCATCCCGGAGCTCGTCCATGTCGAGATCAGGGTGTGAGTCATGTACGTCCTGAGTGAGGTTCACGCGAGCTTTCGACAAGACATTCTGAATCTCTTCAGTGACGGACTCGCGTTCACGACTCCGTTCAAGAGCTTCAAGAGATCCGTTCTGAACCGCCGGTTTAGATACTTGTGCGAGTCGTTCTAATCCGTCTTCAGTTGCGTACTCGTCCACTGAAAGCTCGAATACAAGACCGTCCTCAACACGGTCCTTCGGGACGTGTGTGAAGTATAACCGGATTTCTTTAAAATTGGTAAGGATCGCCCAATCGCAGCCTTGGTGCCACGCGTAGTCGATCGCCTGTACGGTGAATGGTTGCTCCTCGCCGCGAACTCTCCGTGTCCCGTCAAGATCCCTTCCCGGAGCTTTCGCTTCGATGAAAAATTGTTCCTTTCCATTCAACGTGAGTGCGTAGTCAGCATCTCCAGCAAGTGTTCGTTGCTCCGGTAGTACCTGGTCGGACGTTGTATCCCATCCGAGTGCGCGTAGTAACGGGTTGATGTACTGTTGCCGGACCGTGGCTTCGTTCATTTGGTCCCTGTCGTAATCTGATAACGACGTGAATTCGGTCGTCAGATCCTCTATATCACTTACGTTGATGTCGTCAAGAAGTTGATCGACGGTAACGCTCATTGAAATACGCGTCTCATTATAGGAATACAAAGTTTCCGACACTCAACCGATCTCACATATCTTGAATTACCATGCCGTACACGTTCGGAAGCGATACAAGTTCTATACATCCAGATTCTGCCGTCTGAGTCTGGAAGATACGCTTGCCACGACTCCCGTGCCACACACCATCTCCATCGACTCGTCTCTCAACCCACGCTTGCGCAAGCTTCCGATCGGCGCGCGCACCGATCTCTGATCCGTCGCTCCTGACTCGGCACACCCAGATACACACGGTATCTTCATCTTCAGCCGCTAAATCTCTCCGTCCCATGTCCGTCGACGGCACGACTAATTCAAAAATAGGTTTGCAAAACTAGTCGTCAACCCAATCGTACCGTTCCCGTCGTTGGATATGCGAGATATTTGCTGTGTTGTACCAAACTCATCTGCAATCTCGTCTTGTGTCTTCTCGCCGCGTAACCGCCGGATTTCCCTGATGTCCTCAGGATGACATTGCGTGTTATGGCCGCCGCGGACAATCGCATCGATGGGCGTGAGCGCTGGAGTTACTATCACCGGTGGTGTACTACACGCGTACTTGCTTCACCGGGCGCGCTCGACCGTGATCCGCCCGTCTGAGTTCACCCGGAGATCCCAGTGATCTCCGGCACTATGACGAGTGGTTCCTGTCCCGCATACACGCGCACACCGCGCGCGGCGCGTGAGAGGCTGCACGAGCGGCGCGACGTTGGTCCGACCCAATCCTCGCGTGACTTCCCGGATCCCGTGAGCGTCGCCTGCGCGTCGTCTGCTCGCGCCTGCGCCGCGCGACTGGGGTCCGTCTCGCCCTTCGACACGTTCCGCTGCATATGCTCCTGAGTCTCCCTGTTGACAACTTCACTGCCGCCGAGCGTCTGCTGTCGCCCGGAACCCCGGGATTGGTGTTGTGTCGACCCGATCACCCGGGACTCCGTCGCCGCGGCACCCGCATCGACCGGCAGCTGTTCCTGCCCCACCGCCCGAGCGCCAATCTCCTCACCCGGACCAGCGTTACTGATCACCCACATCCACAGTGACTCAGTCGTCTCCCACCGCGAATCACCAACCTTCACTATGAGGTCATGGTGATGCAGATAGTGCTTGACGCGCTCCGAGAGCCCGGACTCACCCCACCGCCACTGCACCCCCGGCACGGGCAAAAACGCCGTGAACTCCTGCCAGTTCGCTCTCACAGTCGCTGCCTCACGACGCGTCAGACTCGACGACTGCCATGACATACTGTCGCTCCCGGCAGCTCGGGACACTTACGCATCACCCCCGCTCATATCCCATTCCCCGTCGAACATAACGCCTTGACCGGATCGTTCCGGGGGATGGGGAGCGAACCGGCCGGACAGTGTTGATGTGAGTGTATCCGGCTCCGCTGATTCGCCATACGTGGTATCCGTGACCACATCAGCGTCGCTGATGACTAACGCCCACATCGATCCGTCCATCTCACAATCCTGCTTGATAGACGGGCCGACTTCCGTAAGGTACATACTCGTTTGACCAGTAATCGCGCGGTACAAGTCTGCTCCATACGCTCCAGCACCTTTCCGGCAATCCACGACACCCCTATCACGGAGTGTCTTCAACGTTTTCAGCACGTGACGCTTCGTTGAGTCAATCTTGTCAGCGATACCCTTCGCAGTCACCCACTCGTCTGACTGTAATAACCGGATGATTTCTGCTTGTTTCTGTGTTGCAACCCACTCAACACCGCCTACCTGTACGTCCGTAAATCCAGTCGGCGTTGCATCGGTGCGGACGTACACGACGGCACGGTCGTCCGGGTCGTCAGCGTTTCGTGCGTACCGCCCTGCCGCCTGCGCAACCTCGTTTTCTCGAACACTAGCAAGAATAGCGTCAGCCGTTTCAGCGTCCGGTCCGGTAAATCCACGACCATGTGCGCGGTGTTCCTCTCCGTTCTCACCAGTTCTGGTTTCTGGCTCAGCGTCGCAGCCATATTCCGCGAGAACCGTGAGTACGAATCCATCGCCCGGGTCCATACATCCATTGACAAACCCGACATCCTCATCACCGAAGTCGTTCCGCGATCGGACTTCTCCATAGTGCATCGTCTCAGGCTTAGTAACGCCGTGCTCTCCAAGGATATGCCCTAACTCACTCTCGACTTGGGTAGTCGTAATCCCGGTTCCCAGACCTTCATCAACGAGCTCACCGAGGAGCACATCGAGCTTCTCCTCACCGAACCAATCCTTCGCGTTCGGACCAGAGAGTGGTCGCGTCGCATCACCTACCTGTACAGCGAATAAACCGCGTTCAAACAGCCGCCAGAACCGACGTTCGTCCGTGTCGAGTATCTTCGACCGTTCGATGTGTTCAACACTATTGAGTTGCCATAGCGGCATCGCCGGGTGCGCGTCAAGCCCAACAACACTCCGCGCACCGGACAAGTCCGGGGTTTGACGGATCGTTTGTACGCGATTATCGCTATCGATCACTAAGCTAACTCGGACTTTTGCATCCTCGTTGTCCATCCGCGGGAGCGTGTGTAGCGTTGTGCCGTGACGAAGCCCGTTCCGGTCCGCATCACCGTCAAACGCGTCAATAATACATTCAATCACTGCACGAGCTAACACGTGCGCCTCTGGGGTTTCAACGTACCATTCAAGCGCTGGAGAGCGCTCTTCAACGGCATCGCGGAGTTCGAAGTACTGATCTGCGAGGGAGCCGTACAGATCTCCGAACTTATCATCTCCGCGCGACTGGGCGAGCGTAATGAACGCTTCCCACGTCTTGACCGGCGCATCAATCGCTTTCAGATACGCGGATACAGCGTTCTGTAGTTGACCCATTGAAATCCCACCTTCACCGTCCTCGACGCGGAGTGCGTAGTCCGGGAGCTCGTCAATCACCACGTTCGTGTTCTTCGTCATGGACGGAACGAACAACATCGGGTGCGTCGCGTGTACCACGTCATACTTCACCCGGTCTTGGCTTTGGAACCCTTCAACTCCGCCGCATCCGCCAGGACCCGGTTCCTCACCAGGGTTATACCACGGAACGTCCGACCACTGTGTTTTAGATGGGCACTCCTGTACACCTGGACAGCACGGCAGGTCCTCATCTTGGTCGTTATGCTCGTCGAGAATCGAGTGCGCAACGCTGAGCGGGATGCCCTTCCTGTCGCACTGCCTGTCCATCCACTCAGACGCCGGCTCACTGTTCATCGTGATTTCGCTGTCGAATTCACCGGCAGCGACCGGGCACGCTTCTTTCCGCCCGAGCACTCGTTTGGCGTTAACCCCGTTCAGATCTGATTCTTCGAACGCTTCGTCTCGCGCCTCTCGCGTCGCGTGAACGTGAACGATCGGCGCACCACCTGTCACGTCACGGTGCCGAAGCCATGGAAACGTTGCAACCGTGTAACTCTTCCCAAGCGCTGTCGGCGCGTCAATCACCTTCTGGTCTTGCCGGGTAACCGTGTTGACGATCGCGTTTTCCAACCGTTCCCGAGCCTCTCGCGTCGATGGCCAATCGAACCCATGTTCCCGAGTAAACCGGCGCGCTTCATCCCACGATAGGTCTTGAATCCGGGCAAGCGGGACCATCGAAACACGTTCACCACCGACCGCGTGACCGTGCTCAATGCCGTACTTCTCATCAATCACGTCAAGCGTCGCCTCGTACGCATCGCGCGGCAACCGCCACCCATCGACAATATCGCCAGCGTCACACACACCGTGACTGACCGCGATGTGCCGGAGCGCAGCTGACGGGCACTTATCATCACTACTGATGTATCCGTTCTCCTTCGCATACTTCCATGCCTTCCAAACGTCCTCGTCGGTAAGCGATCCACCAGGTCTCTCCGCGTTCCGCGGACCCGCTTTACACAACAAGTACGTGAGCGCGTTGTACGCTGTCTTGTACTTGTGATCGTACGCGGCCTTCCCATTTTCACCGTCGTAGATCTTGAAGTAATCCTCACTATCGCCATGGTGGCCGAGCGGATTGTTCCCTCGGTCGCCAACGCTCATCCCGGTCACGTCAGTGATGTCCAAATCCCATAATCCGGACGTATCACTGTCACTATCGATTTCCGGGGGTTTGCTGTTCTGTTCTTGTTCCTCAGCTTGTCTCCTATTCGGTTTCGCCGGTTCTGAAGCGGGATGCTGTGCCGGTGGTTGTGCGCTGCGAATCACTGCGCTCAAGTCACCGTCCCACCGAGAAAGGTAGTCGTCAAGATCGACTTTATCGAGACCTGACCGTGGAAGTTCACCAACCCGCGCGTTAACCCCGTCTGCCACGAGATGAGATGCGGTTTTCACCGCACCCTTCACACCCGGGCCAAATTGGTCGATATGTAGTCTTTCGTCTCCGTCGAGAGTTTCCACAACGCTTGATGTAGGACGTTCTGCGTCCTGTACGACATACACCCGATTAATATCATGCTTAGTGAGTACGCTCGCTAGTCGGTCCATGTCGTCGTTGCTGAACTGCGTTGTGACCGGGCTGATACACGCGAACCCATGCTGATGCGCTGTGATTGCATCAGCAATCCCTTCAGTAATCAACACTGGTTCACCGGTCTCAAGCGTGTCTAACCCGTAAATCGGTTCTTCAACGACAACGTCGTCACGGGTTGTCGGTATCTTATAGTACTTCGCAGGATTGGCTTCCTCACCGGACCGACCCGCCCAGTCATACGGATGCGGTGGCACACCAGAGCGGCTAATCGCAAATACTAGCTGTCCGTTCTCGTTCGAATACGGGAGTACGAAACGACCCTTCCACAACGTGTATAGGTACCCTTCATCTGACTCGGCAAAAAGCCCAGTCGCCAACATCGTACTGCGGTCGAATCCTGCGGTCACCAACCGACGCTGTAACTCTGATCCATAATTCACCGGGGCGTATCCCAGTTGCTTCTCGTTGATTGTCTCGTCAGTCCACCCACGTTCTGCGTAGTACTCCCGTGGTGTGTTGTACTCGCTATTCTCATGTTCAACTTCTTCGTCTATCTTTTCGTGAAAGTATCCAAGAATTTCGTTGATACACTGTAAAGCCTCGTCCGTCGGGACCGTCGCAGGGTCATCATCGCTCTTGTCCGCATTGTCGTCAAAACCAGGGACGTGGAGAACGGGGAACGTCCCAGTATCGTCCTCAATGAGATCGCCAGCTGCAATTGCCGCGTCAATTGCGTCCTCTGCTTCATCTGATGTGATCGGGTAGAAATTAGTTACAGTATCGATTGCGTCACCGATTGTCTCTCCGTCTACTGCGTTCCAGTTCGTAATTGTGACAGAGTCCTCAGTCATGCCACACCCCCACAGTTTCGTGTTAACAAGACTCGTTTTGCTTCGTCAAAGATCACGAACACCCACGTATTAGACTCTAGTACGTGACCGTTCGTGATCTTTGAACCGCTATCACTAATGGTAATATTAGGATTAAACGTGGATTGGCTGTGATTGTATCTATCGTTGATTACTTGCCTTTGCGTCTTACCGCCGTAATCGCCTGTTTTATCAGGGTTCGTACCGTTTATTGTCATAGCGTTGGAACTCCATGTTCCACGCGACACACAGCGCGGCGCGGGGGTCTCCCCCGCCCGTGATCCTTGCTAAAGTGAGTTAGACCGGGGAGAGTTCTGAGCCGATGTGAGTGTGTTGCGCTTAGTTCACTATACGAATGTCTTGCTTAAGTATCTCCTGTTAGTTGATCCGTTTTCAGGCCGTATATCGTATGATAACGGTGGTTCAAACCGCTTGAAATTGAAAGTTTTAAGTACATAAACAATATTATCGATTATCGTATCTGTCACATCTCCGAATTGTAAAGAAAACGTAACCTGCCCAGACCTAATCAGTGACCGCTTGTCACGTCAGATGCCCGGGTGTCCCGATACTCGCTACTGTCCAGACTGCCATCAACAGGTTGAGTTTACTAGCAGCGGTAGCATAGTCTTGTGATATAGAAGGTTGACTGGCACCAGTATCTCACAGTATTACAATAAATTCCTGGTGTGTGGATGTATGAGTATCATCTACCGGTGATCGAAGTCAAAGTGGTGTTTCGAATAGAACACGTCACGGTCATTCTCGATCCATTGCCGCAGTTCTAAGTCTGTGATGAACCGCACACCGTTCTTTTTGATATACGATGGAGTGAAGTTGGACACGACAAGGAGTTCTATGTCGTATTCACCCCACTCGTCAGGAATTTCTGTATACGGTTCTTGTCCAGAGTGATGAAACCGGTCACCGGGTTCCAGTGACTGCCAGTCACTGACTTTCTCCGGATACGACAACCCGTTATCGCTACCATAGTTGAAGATTTTCTCGTCGTATTCATCGTTTATGTTCTGCATCCCGTTCTGCGTCTGGAGTTCTAACTCAGGGAGAATGAACTTCACTTCGGTGAAGTACACGACGCCGTCACGAACGAAGATAACGTCTATTTCCCGGTCGTTCGAACCGGGGAGCGTACAGCTGTGATACGATTGGATCCCAGTGCGATTCAAGTAGTCGTGAATTTTTCGTTCGAAGGCTGGTGCTCGTTCGTTCCCGTTAATTTGGTCAAGAAGTCGTTCACCGGACTCCGAACGCCTGTTATGAAGCAGCGGGAAGATCTGGAACTGCAAGATGAACGCTGACTGGTCTGGATATAACACCCGCGTGTCTGGCACAGTACGTGGCGGTCGCCCAGGTTGTAGCCGTGTTTTGCGTGCCCCAGTGAGTTTGAAGAATAAGGGATGTGCTTCCGGGGTGTCGGGGCTCATAAGTATACTATCTTTGACGACCGGCCAGTTACTGCCAAACACATCTTCACCACACGTATCGAACGTGTCTTCTCGCATCTCAGCAGGATGTAGATTAGTCTTCCCACCTGCTTTCAGTTGCTTTTGAATCTCTGGTTCTTGTTCGATCCGGTCAAATAATTCCCGAAGCTGGAAGATCGTTATACTGTCTGGGAAGTCAGTTGAAAACAGATCTTGTGACGTGCTGCTGAGTGAGGTAGCGAACCCAAGGCTTGTGATAAGTCCGAACCACGCATCACCATATTCGTACGGTGTGCCGATGTCATCGGCATCGGTTCGTTCGAATGTACGGGTTGCAGCTCTGGATTCGAGGAAGTCACTCCGGTTTTCATCCCACCCGCCGAACGTATTCTGTAAACATCGATTCATACAGAACCAGTACTCCGATTTTTCAAATCGGGTATTGGCAAAGAGTGAAATGATGCCGTTATTCCGCGGGTTTGTGAGAACAGGAATGAGGAAATCTTCGCTGAGTTGTTCGATCGTTGCGATTACTGTGACACCTTCATTAAGAACAGCACTGACGCGGTCATGGAGTTCCTCGCTGTCTTCAGGCGGGGCGACTGGCTCACCGGTAAAGACCGTATCTTGCTTGTAGATCTCGCGGATGAGGACTGCAGAGTAAATGAATTCGGAGTATTCCATCCGGTTTCGTGTTGACAGTCCGAACGCGGCGTTGTTGCCCTGGCGTGCGAGTTCGCGGATTACAACCGGAGCGCCGTATTTTTCGAGAAGTTCGTCGGTTCCGGTGAGTGCCAAGTACCTGTCGTCGAGTTCGTCCGTGATATTGGTGATGTCGTCGCGGGGAACTGTGGGAAGCCCACATCCGGTTGGACAGTACAGGTACTCACTGTTTGTGTCGTAGATGCGTGTTTCGTCGCAGATCGGACACGGCATTCTTTCTTGTTCGATACACGGGCAGGGTGTACAAAGACGTGCTCCTCATTTCTGAGGTGGCAGTAGTTACGGTTGATATACTCTGTTGAAATCCTCATCAGTTAATAGGGATTTCACATCCCGTTCGCTCAGTACACACCCTTCACCAAACGGCTGTTTCAGATGATGATATGTCTAAAGAAGAGGATTTCAACAGAGCCTCACTCACGTATTAGCGGTATAAACCACCACAATAAGAATTCTACGACTGTCACAGAGAGAAATTTTACTGGTTTTAAGCTGTCTCAGCAGATTTTATTAGCTCATCAATTTCTGCGAGAGTTCTCTTGGCGAACGCGACGGTTCCAGTAACGTGTGCTCCTGACGGTGTTGTTTCATCACTACCCGCAGTGTTCTGCCGAAGTGCGTATTCGTGCTCAATAACACTCGTAGAAAACGCAATTCGATCACGAACACGTTTGAGCTCATCAACAGCAATCGAAGATCCTGATGCTGCCTGATTATCCAACGTATCGGCACTAGCTTGGTGATGCTCAGCAGCCTTACTTTGTCTTTCCAGGTCACATTGGTCTGCTGAATCTGATTCTATCCGTGATCCATCTCGATGCTTTCGCAGTGCTTCGAGTTGGTCTGCATCTTCTGACTGGATGATTGAGACGTACGCGCGACTAACTGATTCGCCACTTGGGAGTTTCGTTGAGACGACTTCTGCGATATATGTGTCTGTCTCGTCAGGATTCTGTAGAATGGTATCGACAATCATCCTCTGTTTCTGTGTCAGTGTGTCGTACCACTGCCAGAGTTCATCTTCGCTACCTACACTATTACTGGGTACACTACGTTGTGAGCAGTGTTCGTTTCCTGTGGGATCAGTTTCTGCCTCTATCTCTGGGTTTGTTTGACCCGCTTGGCTTGGTTCTGTCTCAACGTTGTATTTGTCGGAGTTGAGGGTTCTTTGGTTGGTTCGTGCTTCACGGTTGTCGTCGTCGTGTGGCACAGCAGCCATAAACGATCGCTGACTCGATACCGGCCTATCGACAGGCACATCACGTCTACCACCAGTATCTCTCTGATCTGCTATATTCCCGTCACAGTCACTCTCGGTATAACTGGTGTACTCTTCTGTGAGTTTCGTGTCTACCTCGTTCAGAAGCCCCTGTTCGACAATCCTGAGGATCTCCTGATCGTTGAGTTCGCGTTCAATCACGTCCACAACACTCTCACCGGCGGCGAGATCGTCTCGTAACGCGTTAAGCAGATCACCGTGGGTGTCCACGACTTGGGATGGATAGGATTGCGCGGTCCCGACACGAGTAGCGATTGTAATTGCGGGATCGTCTGGGTGCTCTAACGCAGCAATGATGATAGCCTGTTGCTTCGGGGTGAGATCTCTAAGTCTGGACCTCGATTCATCAGCAGTGTTGCTAGTATCTAGTTGATCGTTACTGGTATTACGGTCTCGGGTCGTATTCGAATTTGCTGTCATATCTGGCAGCCGGGTCTGCGGGTGTCACACCACCCGTGACTCGTTTCGAGCGAGTCAATTCCCGGTGATCATTCACTTGCGATTTACCCACTTAAAAAGTGGTTTTTCCAAATATTACGTGGGATTGATGAGAAATTGCGGCACGCAACTCCGACGGTAAGCAGACGAACCGTGATTACTGGAGAAACACGGGTACATCTGGTCCCGCCAGCGCACTGGGATCAATCACGCTTGGTGACAATCGAGTACCAAGCGTCAGCGACGCCGGGTCACCTGGACCAGCACGTGATTCATCGAACCGACCAACTTGGACTGGAACCGCTGCAACACGCTGCAACCACGCCTCGATCTCACTCGGATCGTATCGCCCATCCGAATCAAATACAAGGTAAGCATCGTACCCTGCATCAAATAGAATCGAAAGACGTCGGCGGAGATCAAGTTGGCTGACTGCAGAAAACACCTCAATTGCAACACGTGGAACACTCAGATGTACATCTGTGTCGATCCACTGATCTTCATCCGGAGCAGTAACCCGCTTCTCAGGTTCAACAAGTGGCATACCATTCCGATCAGCGGAGCATCGATTACTCTGTACCCGCTGAGAAGCATGAGCAAGGCGATATGCAGAGAGCTCAACAGCTGCCCGGTGCGAATCACCCATCGACCGATTTCCGAAACAATCTGCGTCACCGTTCGTATGCTCAAACCAATCGAATACGTCTTTGATACTATCACCCCCATGATTTTGAGTGCTATTCTGAGTTACTGGCTCACCGCACACAATACACTCATACCGTGTTCCAGTGTTGTCTCTGAACGCATCTTCTACACTATCGTACTGGTGATTGTGCTCCGGTGTGTGACGAGATGAAGTCGGCTGTTGTGCTCCAACCCCGCCATCAGTCAGTAAGTGGGACTCAGGTGCTCCTCGTACCAGTTTATCAGCGTTAGGACAGCTTTCTGGACCGGTAACAACAACTTGGTAAACAGTATCAAAAGCGACCAGCATGTGCGGTATTTAACGATCAGCCCTAATAATCCTTCTTGCGATCATTTATTCTGACTGTTTGAGCATCAGTATGACAGAACTCAGTTCACTGGCCCATGGTTATCCAATACAACAGAGGATGTAACAATCTAAACATCTCATAAACCTGTGTGAAGATCAAAATAAAAAAGAGATCAGTATTCACGATTAATCTCGTATGATTGAGATTGGCGGGTACGAGTTTGAAGGTCCATACACAGATGCTACATCATTACAGATGCGACGCGGGGTGTATGTGATAATTGATGTTGTGGACGGTGAGCCACGCTGTGTGCTTGATATTGGTACATCAGGTCAAATTAAACAACGACTTGGAAGTCACCATGACCGACAGACTTGCTGGCACGATCATAAACACGGGGAAATCGGATATTGCGTTAAGTATACTGGGGGAAGTACTGATGTTGATACATACAACTATGCTCCACCTGCTGTAAGGAAATCAAATAAGGATACCAGAAAAGAACGACTCATCATTGAGGATGAACTGTTCTGGAAATATGAGGTCCCGTGTGGAACGAATCACTGGGAACAGAAAGAAAAGGCAATTGAGCGGTACAAAAGGTATGAAGAAATGTTCGGCCCCAGAGCCCAGCACAAGTTATGAACGCTCGGCTCTGTTGTAATCTCAGCTGATGATAGTTTTTCAAATCAGTGTTGAGTACTGACCGAAATTGAATGATCTGAACCTATTGGGATTTCAATAGTAGCGAATAATCATCTCCTCATTCTACGTATTTGGATCCGAGAAATATTAGATAGACTACTTAATGCATAAGCTATACGCATTACTAATTTCTACTCAAACGTATAGTATGAGTTCACTTCAGAAGCGTTTATCCAACCTCACGGATCCAGATGCTGATGCGGCTGAGCAGACACGTGATGAACTTCTGTTGGAGCTCGATATTCCGACGGAATGGGATGTGATTGAAACAGATGTTGAAATAGCGCAAGACGGGACTCAAGACTGGTTTCTTATCGCGTTCCAGCATCAGTCGGATCCGGACAAAAGAGCTTCTGCCTTTCTGCTGGAAGGTTCTCATATGCTCCAACTCTACATTGAATCCACTGACACTGATGAATGGACGGACCCAACACAGGATCCCGAAGAAATCACAGCGACACTCCGCCACAATTCATAAAAGTAACTTCATTGATGTCGTGGCATATTGATAAATGAGCCATGCGGCGCGTGAGAACACCTACCTTCTGCGGGGGTAAATCCCCTTCACCTTCTACTATACCTACACACACCTACGGGTAGATTCCAGATGTTTTGGCGGGGTGCGGAACCGGATCGAAGCGATTAGAATCGGTTTGCCGGTCTCTACTCGTCTTAGCTACTCCGCGAGTTCTGGATTGGCTGCTATGCGTGCTTTGATGGGTTCTGTCACTGTGTTCACGTGGTGTTCGTGCGGGGTGTTCGGGGTTCTGTCACTGGTGATCTTTAACCACCGGGCGACCTTATTTACGCGTGTGATCGGCTAGGTCGACATGTTATGGCAACCAGGCAAGCGACTCTCGCGGAAACCAATCGCCGGGTGGGTGAGCCCCCGGAAGACTGCGGAATAGTTCTGCTCGGAGCTCAGACTGAGTCGGCGTTTCCGGTGACTCAGATTGAAATCCCGTCATTCGCAGCGGCACACGTGACTGGGATCAGTAGGGATGACGCGCACGACTACGCGAGCAACATCCGGGATGCCGGGTCACCGGTCTCGCACACGTCGCTGGGCGAGTCGGCTGACCGGCTCGCGTACTGCTTCGGTCCGGATGCCCTCAGTGATCTAGTGTCTCTGTCTGAGTCGTATGCGATCACAGGCGTGCTCGTCCCGGCACCCTCGTCGCTCGGTGAGACCGCGCGGGGTATCGCGGATGAGTTGGAGCGACTGGCGGAGCTGGAGTTGGATGCTGATCTGTGGATCTCTGTGGGCCCGGGTCGGGATGACTGGGATCGGTGGGATGATCCTGCGGAGTTCGCCGCGGTGCTTGATGGGGTGCGTGCGGCAGACTCATGGGGAATCAAGCTGCAGCGTGAGGCTCTGAAGGATGATGTGCGTCGATGGTCCGGGATTGACAAGAAGGATGGTCGCGCGGGGCTTGGCTTCGAGTGGGTTGAGACCGGTGGTGGTACTGAGTGGGTGCCGGGCGATAATTACGATGAGGTGTGCGCTATGCTGGAGATGGTTCGAGACGGGGAGATGAGTCAATCTCAGGCTGCCGCGGAACTTGACACAAGTCCGCGGACTATCCGGCGTTGCATAGAAGATCGCCCGGACCGGTACGGGCTGTGATTGATAAGATCGCCCGCGCCGGTTACAGTGGTAGGTGATCTCGCCGCAACTCCATCTTATCGCGCTCATCCCGGTAATCGTAAACCTCGGATAACGTCCGCTTCTGAACGTTGAGCCTATCGCTCACTATCTCTGCGGGAACATCACTGTTGAGGTAATGAGTGATTGCACCGCGTCGGAGCGCGTGCGTCCCGACTGAATCCGGACATTTGCTCGCGGTCATCCGGGACTCGACCGCTTCACAGTCGTCCGGGTCACGGTCATGCGGGCAGTCACGGCCGTGCATACAGGGGCGAGTGACTCGGTACGTGTACGTCCGGATTGTATTGACGGTCGGGCGTCCTTTGCGGGTGGTGAGTAACGGTTCACGGCTGCCGTGCTCACCGGTCTTGTCGCGCCGCCGATCGTCGATATAGTCTCGAAGGATGTTGCACGTACGGGTGCTGATAGCAATCGCCCGCTCACCCTTGGACTTGTTTTTCAGTGGTGTCCCGGTGTCAGGGCGGTGTTGTACCTCAATGTATTCCTCGTCGAGGTGTACGTCGTCGCGGTCGATGCCTCGGAGTGCACCGGCGCGCATCCCGGTTTCCCATAAGAGACGGAAGCACACGTGCTCAATTGTGGCGTATTCGTATTTGCTGAGGTGTGCGAGGATCTCGGTTGCTTTGGTCTCTCTAATGATGTCTTGCGTCTTTTTTGACCCGTTTAGCGTGGGTGAGCGGATTGATTCGGAGACTCCATCACGCACCGCACTGATGTCTTCGCAGAAGCGGATCCACACTCTCACTGTATCCAGGTTCGATTTCAGCGTTGTCGTGTTGACTTCTTCGCTGCGATCTAGTTTGAATTGCTGGATGTCCCGACCACCGACGTTGTTCATGTTAGTGATTCCCTCGTGTTCGCACCATTCGAGGAAGCGTTCAATCCGGTACTTGTGCGACTGTAGTGTCTGACGCGCGAGCTCGCCTTGACGGTCCTGTAGGTACATTTGCTTCGCTTCTCTGGGGGTCAAGGGTTCGAGCGCGTCCTCGTCGTTTGGGTTCCGTGTCATAGTTCGAACGGCTCTGAGCGTCCCTGTGACACTGTGGGTGGGCGTTGCGCTCGCCGCCCGCCGGTGGTGATGTTGTTGTGACTCCTGGCCTTCCTCGGTGGAAGCGGAGCGCAGCGCGCCTGTGGCGCGCGAGCACCGAACCGCGAAACCGTCCGTAGCGCCGGGCCGTAACCACGATCACACGAGCGACCAACGGGAGCGAGTGTGATTAAGAGAGACGCAGCCCGCGATGCGCGCCTGTGGCGCGCGAGCGGGATCGTCTCTCCACGATTCAAATTCGTGCCGGCCCACTTCCTCCCGCAACCGCTCAACGTTCGCAAGACGGCGGTACGTTGCTTATAAATACTGTTTTCTTGCTTACCGTAGAGTTCAATTACGTTGCAAGCGCGCCCCTTCGCCGTCTGCGGGTTTACCAGTCTCCAACGTCGTTCTCGACGCGGTATCTCTGATAGTAGGCCTTCTCGACGGTTCGAAGGTCGAAGTTGCCGCGGTTGCGGTCGTAGAGTTCCTCGAGGACGCAACCCCCACCAGACCCCGACAAGACCGATAGGCAGAACGACTCAAAACCGTTCTGAACTCCTTTTTATAGGTGGATTGAAGTAGGGGCCGACACTCACGGTCTGACATAATGGATGGTGAGGCGGTCAGGAACTACGTCGAACAGTCTCAGACGCTGTTGGAGGCCTCACCGCAGATGGACGAGGAGAACACGAAGGTCAAACTTATTCAGCCGTTTGTAGACCTTCTCGGATGGAACTTCTACTCGACCGAAGTTCAACTGGAATACACCGTCCAGATGGGGACGCAGTCGTCGAAGGTCGATTACGCTCTGATGGTCGGTGATACACCAGTAGTGTTTATCGAGGCAAAGCCTGCACGGTCGGATCTCACCGAGAACAACGTTCGACAACTTCAGAGCTATATGCGACAGGAGTTGTCCGTCGACTGGGGGGTCCTGACGAACGGAAAAGAGTTCGAGATTCTCAGCGTCACTGGGGACGACAACCAAGACGGCGAAACCTCGATTGCTACTTTCGACTTGGACGAAATGGCAGACAACCCCGATATTCTGGAGATACTGACGAAAGACGCTATTCAGTCGGGGAGAGCCGACGATATAGCACGGCAACTCACACAGACGAACCGGGCTATCCGCCGACTAACTGACCGCGAAGAGCCGATTGCCGAACGACTTACCGACGTACTACGGGACGAACTGGGTGAGACACCACTTGATTTCGAAGAACAGAGCCTTGATTTCGTCCACGATCTTCGACACGCCCTCCGCGAACGGCGTGATTTCATAGGAGAGTCGACTGACGGAGAGGACGACACACCCGGTGACGACGTATCTGAAGGTGACCTCGATACGGAAGAAGTCGAGATTGAACCCGTCGAGAACAACGTCGCTGGGGCGATACGTCGTACCGACATAGAGGGTGACAAGGAAGCACAGGTAGCCGTGTTTCCGACCCGTGAGTCCGGGCTTCCATTCCTGTTCGAGAACAACGCTTGGGGGTTCGTTCGTATCGGACGAGATTTCGACTATGTGGCGATGTACGTAACGCGGAGTGCTCGTGAAGTGAGATACTTTGCGACAGTTAGAGATGTTGTTGCACCAGAAAATGCCGAACTCACCCGTGAACCGGCTGAGTACGTCGACAGAAGCGAGATTGCTGATGATAAGATGGTAGTTCGGTTCGAAGCCGATAGCCTCTATCAACTCGAAGATCCGATCCCATATGAGACTAAATACCCGCAAAGTCTCCGATATACGACGCTTGGGGAGTTCAGAACAGCCAAAACGACCGACGACATACTGTAAAAGTCGTCTCCGGGTTGCAGAAAAGTGTGAACGGCTACACGGGAGTCGTATCCTCGACATCTTCAGCGACCCGGTCGAGAAACGCGGAATCGTAGTCTTCCTCGACGTGATCGATGTTCCACAGCCCGGAACTACGTATCTCTTCTCTCGGACTGTGCTTCCCTAACCAGTCCTCGCGTCGGGGGTCGAACGGCTCCTTCTGGTAGTTGCTTACCCGAAACGTC
>Ga0102942_1000086_pt1 | contig 29751 bp, 27 predicted proteins | sample SalPon2_C_H2O_MG_FD_78171 | JGI IMG/M metagenome (GOLD analysis project Ga0102942, IMG submission 78171) | Salt pond water microbial communities from South San Francisco under conditions of wetland restoration - Salt Pond MetaG R2_C_H2O_MG | ecosystem: Environmental > Aquatic > Non-marine Saline... | reverse complement strand
TACCACGTCGTTGCTGACCAGTATCCAGATCGGTCGGTCACTGCTTCGATTTTCTACACCAATGATGGTAATCGGCGCAGGATCACCCATCTCAGCAAATCAGAACTCAGAGAGATGGTCCGAACACATCGTGTATAACTTCTGCCGTACAAATCTGATTGTTGACCTTACTCAACCCATATCCGATTTCTCAATATGCTACGCGTTCCGATCGATCCAGTCACAGAACTCGTCAAGATCCTGCGCACCCGCTCCGTCGGCGATCTCACGGAGCGTCCCGGTTCGAAGCTCGTCGTGTAACGGAACAGTCACCTGGCGGCGATCATCTTCGTTCGTCGGATGCTCATAGTACAATTGTGCATGGTCTCCGGCTGTCCGCCGCCATTCGAAGCCACCAGCATTGACGAGGACCTTGGCAATTTCGTGTCCTGAAAACGTCCGTCTTCCCATCTATTCGAGCACGTCCGGGGGGTGCTGTTCACCGGTCGTGTTGTTCTCCGGATCGATACCTAACTCCTCGAGTTCTACATCCGTCGGTTCGTATCCGATCTCTCCTCGATGGAGAGCCACTGCTTCATCGAGATTCTCCAACGCAACGGCGCGTGAGGCCCCCTGGGTCGTCACCCCCGTCTCGACGTCTTTGGCGACCCACCACTCATCTTCCCGCCAGAGACGGATCTCGTCCTCATGGTCATCACCCTCTCTCGTCGACGTGGCCATGCTCTATCTACGTGATGAAAGCCGAATAAGGGTTTGGGCGTTACTGAGAATCGAGGAGAAAGCCTCGCGCTTTAGCGCGGGGATGAATCCGACACTACTCGTCACAATTCACCCATCGATGTCCCAGCTGGATATTCCACGCTGAGCAAATACACTGCTTCAAGTAAGTTTGTCTACATTGGTTACGTATGGCGAAACAGGTCGTCACCCGCACCTACACTGCGTCTATACGGAACCAGTCTCGGGTGCAAGACGACCTTGATTCGCTCGGGTTCGCGGCCTCGAAGCTCTGGAACGTCGGACGGTGGACGTGCAGTCGGATCTGGGATGAAATCGATCACATCCCGAACCACAACGAACTCACCACGTACCTCAAAAACCACGAACGCTATGATGACCTACATTCGCAGTCAAGTCAGCGAGTCCTTCAAGAACTCGCTGAAGCGTTCAACAGCTGGTACGGCAAACGACAAAACGGAGATACACGAGCGAACCCGCCCGGCTACCGTAAACACGGCGACGAACACCCGCGTTCCACAGTCACGTTCAAAGCCGCTGGCTTCAAACTCGACACCCAGTACAACCGCGTCCGGCTCTCAAAAGGATCGAACCTGAAAGAACATTGGTCAGACTTCGTCCTGTGTAAGTACCAAACTCGCCCCGACGTTGACTTCTCCGCCGTGGAGAACGTCCAACAAGCCAAGATTGTGTGGACGGGCGACGAATGGGAATTACACTTCGTCTGTAAGGTCAAAATCGACGTGGACGAAGCCCCCGGTGAGAAGACTGTGGGTGTTGATCTCGGGATAAATCAGGACAGACGGAGCTCGCGAAACGACCTCTGTCACCCTCACTGCGCGACGACGTCCATGTCGGTCGGTCCCTGTCCGTCGTAGCGTTCGACCAGTTCGTCCAGCCGATCGCCATCTTCCGCGCCGAGCAGCGGCCGCGTCGCCGTCTCGCAGTCGGCGTCAACGCCGAGTTTCTCACAGACGTGGTCGGCCGTCTTCTCGGCCATTAGTCGGTAGGTCGTCAGTTTCCCGCCGACGATACTGGTGAAGTTTTCGACGCCGTCTTCAGCGTGATCCAGCGTGAAGTAGCCCCGCGAGATACCTCGCCTGTCTTTCTTGCCCTCGTCGGGAGCGTACAGCGGTCTGACGCCCCACCACTGCCGGACGGTCGGAGCGTCAGTGACCAGCGGTAACATATCTGCACACTCCTCGATGGACTTTTCGACCTCCCACTCGGCCTTCTCGTAATCGTCGGGGTCAGAGACTGGGACGCTCGTTGTCCCGAGCACTGCCTCGTCGTCGTGGGGCACGACGATGTCACCGTCGTCGGGGTCCCGACAGCGGTTCAATACCGGCTCCAGATCGCCGTACTCCACAGATACCATCACGCCCCGAGAGGGAGCCATGTTGACATCTACGCCTGCAAGGGCAGCCACCTGTCCGGCCCACGCCCCCGCCGCGTTGACGACGTGTTCCGGTTCGATCGTTCCAGCCACGTCTCCGCCAAGTCTGGCCTCGGATATCCGGCCGTCCTCGACGGTCACCGCTTCGAGAGGCGCATGCGGATGGATTGTTGCATTATGTTCCTCGGCGTCCGCGGCGTTGGCCGCCCCGAGTCGCGAGGGATAAATCGCGCCGTCGGGGACCCACATTGCTCGCTTGAGGTCCGGCGATAGTTCGGGGACGTGGTCCCGGGCCTCATCGGCATCGAGCAGTTCCGTCTCGATACCGATCTCCTCGCAGGCCGCCCGCTTCTTCTGGAAGTACTCCGCGTCGTCCCCTTCGAGTTGGACGAACAGTCCGCCGGTGTCCCGGATACACTCACCGGCAATCGACCGGAGCACTTCGTTCTCCTCGATACACTCCTCGGCACCGGTTCGGTCGGTCTCGGCATAGCGTGCGCCGCTGTGCAGGAGTCCGTGTGAACGCCCCGAGGTTCCACTGGAGAGTCCGCCTCGCTCGACGAGCGTCACGTTGACGCCCCGAAGTGAGAGGTCCCGGGCGATGCCTGTACCGGTTGCTCCGCCGCCGACGACGAGTACCGTAGTTGATTCTGTCATTGTCTCATATTGGTTTAGACGCTTATGTGTCCAACGCCGATGAGGAAGATGTCGGCGGTCAATACACAGTCCCGATCAACCGGGTGTTTCAGGCAATAATATGTTTGAAGAATTTGATTTCAACAAAGCCGCTGATCTTTATTGGTCTAGTGGACTAAGCCACGGCATGAGCGACTCGGCGTCTCCACGCACCTCAGTCTCACTATCTGAGCCGACTGACATTCCGGCAGTTTTGAGTCGGGCTGGCATCGATTACGTCAGTGTTCATGACCAGCGACTACTGGCTATCTATCGCACCGGTATCTTCAATGTGGTAACCGAGCCGGAGTCAGTGTCAAATGCGCGCACACTCGAGATCGAATGCTGGGAAGCACCACTCCCGTCCTGTGGTGATGAGCGATCACCACAGGAGTTCCTTGATGACTTTGCTGCTGTGTTTGAGCGTGGGGATACGTCCTGAACCGTCTATCAGATCTCTCGATCGGAACATCGGTGATCAGTTGAGGCGGGCAGAACACTAGAAACAAGTCATCGAACACGAAGCAACGCATACGCGATCTATGAAAATTGCTGAGACGCTCCAGACATTGTATACGGCAACTGTTGAGCAGGACGATGGAAGCTACCAGATTACTGTGCCGGAACGTGAGATAGCCACTGGAACACTTGCTGAAGGTGAGACATACCGTGTTGTGCTCATTCCAACATCAACGTCGGATGCTGACGGCACAGAGACAACTGACTTTACCCAACCAACTGACCACGAAGATCAGCAGCAGGATTTCGACGGCCCGCCCGTTGTGGAAGGTGAACTGCGGGAGGTCGAAATCGAGAACCTCGGTGACCAAGGCGACGGGATCGCGAAAGTTGAGCGCGGCTACGTCGTGATTATTTCCGACACGAACATCGGAGACCGCGTCACTGTCGAGGTGCAACAGGTGCGCGAAAACGTTGCGTTCGCGGATGTCGTTGATCGCAACCCTCGTGGGGAGCTCTAGGACCCACAGGTTGGCATGAAGAGTGGTCCTCGAAGACTTCTCACACCCAAGCGGGAATCGCTCGGGATAAAGAACTCACGTACCGGTCCATTCGCAAACTCACTTCCTGCCAATCAGGAATGTCATGCGAGATACGGTGGCTGTATCTAGCAGTGACCACGGACATCGCACTATAACTATTGTATCTCCCGGTGAAGGAGTCGACAACTATGAGCGATACCACTACCTTCCAGTCTCGCTTTGGACTCTCAGACCGCTCGATAGCGGGATTCAGCCTGACGTTGGCTGGGTTCGTCGGGTTCATGGGTATCATCACCGCTGAACTCCTCTATCCGAACTATTCAACGAGACAGGATATCAGTGACTTGGGATCAACTCGCCCACCCAACCCCGTTATTCACGAACCGTCTGCGACGGTCTTCAACACGACCCTGCTCGTCACGGGTGCGATAGTGGTACTCTCTGCGTATCTCCTCTACGGTGCTATAGACCGCCGCAGGTTCCCGATTGCATTGGCCGTCTTTGGATTCGGCGCGTTCGGTGTCGGGGTCTTTCCGGGAAACGTGACTCCATGGCATGGACTTTTCGCCCTCCTCACCTTTTTTATGGGCGGTATCACAGTCCTCCTCTCCGCACGGGTCGTTTCCCGACCGTTTTCGTTCCTTTGTTGGCTCTTTGGTGGTGTCTCGCTTTTGATTCTCGTCAGTGTCTTTTTTTTCGGATTGGTCGTCGGTGATCCGCATCCGCTTGAATTCCTCGGGGCTGGCGGAATCGAGCGATGGGTCGTCTATCCACTCATTCTCTGGCTGCTCGCTTTTGGCGGCTATCTCTTGGGGGTGTCTGAGCACACGACAAGTGTTCTCGCGGAGTAGCCCGCGTGTATTAATGCTCGACGGTCGTTCGAACGGTGATTTCACACACACAATTGTGATCGATACGCGCAATCCATCTTGCACCAGCCATTCGGATAGGAACCTTATATGATGTTTCACCAACTGTTAGCTTTAGAGCATCCAGTCAGCAGCGGGCATCAAGCCGAGCCAGTTTGCCAACCGATGAACTTCTCGAATCCATATGTGAATCCAAGGAAGACAACGGCGAACACGAACCAGCGAAATACGTCGAACATACCGGTGAAAGCGAGAACATTGAAGATGTACGATAACGACGCTCCGACAAACGCGGCTATGTAGAGATTGCGCCGGAGGTCCATGGTGACTATTTAACAGAAGTTGGGTTAATTCTTCGCCTAGTCAAGCTGGTAGTGTTCAGATAAGCTGATTCCATGCGAAAGCGAATGATCTGGGCCACTCGTCAGCAGTTTCCGCTTTGGCGTTGCTGAAAAAGTTCGATAAACAGACAGTTCTGCGTTTTACCTCACGAAAGACACGTTCAACGCTGTTCCGATTTCCATGTCGTTCGTATCTGAAATCGAGGTCGTGTTTGTGACAGGCTCGCTGAAGTGAAGCTGATCCATCTACGAGAACGGTTGCGTCATCCACGTCGTGTTTGTCACGGAGATTAGCGAAAAACCGATCTGCGAGAACGTTATTTGTCGTCGGCTCAAGTTGTGTATGGAGCAGATCGTTCGTTCTCGGATCGACAGCAGCGTACAGCCAATATTGTTCATCGTCAAGCCGAATCACAGTCTCATCAACCGCAACGTGATTCGGGCTCCGACCAGATACCGGCTGTAGATCGGCTTTGTGAACCCAATTGTGAACGGTGGAACACACTCTTTTAACGCCGAATACCTCAAGAAACGAAACAGTATTCAAAAGCGATAATTCTGCTAAATGAAGCTGAATACTGAGCTTCATCAACAGCCGCGGTGTTGCCTCTCACTCCACAAAATCTAGGTTGATCTCGTCTAAACAGCCCCTGAGGTGGTGATTTTCGGGCATAGATAACTTTGAAAACCCACCGCCTCACCTTTCAATCCTTATCTGAACACCGCCACCCACATACTAGAAAACACTAAGTGCCGGAGGCGGCCACAGTCGCACATGCTTGAACGAGACGCACCAGTACCAACCGTTTCGGCAGCCAACCAAGACGGAGAGACTATTACGCCGAACTTCTCCACACCAACTGTCGTCTACTTCTATCCGAAGGACGACACGCCCGGATGCTCCGTCGAAGCGGAACAGTTCGACGAATCATTCGAAGCGTACCTCGATGCGAGGGTCGACGTCTTCGGCGTGTCAACGGACACGGTCGAGAGCCATCGGCGGTTCCACGAGAAGTACGATCTCGGCTTCGATCTGCTTGCGGATCCCGCGGGCGAGATCGCTGCCGCGTTCGGTGTGAGTACCGACGGCGGAACCGCCGATCGAGTGACGTTCGTCGTCGACGACGGAGAGGTCCGACGGCGGTACGCTACCGTCGATCCCGACGGACACGCCGAAGATGTATTGGCGGCAGTGCGTGATCTGACGAACTAATTCTGGCGGTGACATCGCGGTGACTCGTCGGCTCGGGAGAAGTGTTATTACGCCGCTTGTCAACACTCAACCGATGGTAGTAGACAGCGTTATTACCGGCGGCACGCTCGTCACCGCCGACGGTACCGTTGACGCCGGCCTCGCGATAGACGACGGGACTATCGTCGAGGTCGGCGTAGAGGAGGCGCTTCCCGATGCGGCCGAGAGGATAGACGCGTCCGGACGGTTGGTGCTTCCGGGCGTCGTCGATCCGCACGTCCACGTCGACGATCACGTGTCGCTCGACACGTACCAGACGGCGACGAGCGCGGCGGCTCTGGGCGGCGTGACGACCTTCATCGACTTCGCCTGGCAGGGTTACGTCGGCGAAGAGAGTCGGTGGGACGAACCGACACGGCTCTCCGAGGGTGTCGAAGAGAAACGGTCGAACGCGGACGAAGCGCTGATCGACTTCGGGTTACACGGTGGGATACTGAGCGAGCGGTCCGAGATATTCGACGAGATGTCGGCGCTGGTGGACGACGGGATCACGTCGTTCAAAGTATACACCGCGTACGAGTTCGGTCTCTCGAACGGGTTCATCCACGAGGTCATGGACGCGGCGTCGGACCTCGGGGCCGTCACGATCGGCCACACCGAAGAGGGGGACACATGCGAGCGGCTGACGGAGACGCTCAAGCGACACGAGCGGACCGATCCGTCGTGGTACCCGCTGGCCCGTCCGGACTACACCGAGGCGACCGCGGCCGAGACGCTCGCGCGGTACGCCCGGGAGATCGGTGCGAAGTATTACGGCGTTCATACGTCGTGTGCGAAGTCCGCGGACGTGTTCGAACGGTACATCGAAGACGGGAGCCTCATTCGGGCCGAGACCTGCACCCACTACACTACCCTCACAGACGACGTCTACGAGACACAGGGACAGCTTCCGGTGATCGCGCCGCCACTCCGAGGTGAGCGTGACATCGACGCACTGTTCGAGGCGTTAGCCACCGATACTCTCTTCGTCGTGTCGACGGATCACGTCGCGCAGACACGGGAGTCCAAAACTGCCGGTCACTGGTGGGACGGTCCGTTCGGCGCGAACAGCGTCCAGCGAAGCCTTCCCGTATTCCACGACGTTGCGGTCAACGAACGGGGATTCTCGTATCCCTTCCTCGTTCGGAAGATGTGTACTGCGCCGGCAGAGACGTTTGGACTGGAGAACAAAGGCACATTGGATCCGGGAACCGACGCCGACATCGTTCTCTTCGATCCGGACGAGTCGTGGACGATCAGCGCGGAGACGAACGCGTCGCGAGCGGACTACTCGATCTACGAGGGCCGTGAGATCACCGGGCGAGTCACGCGAACGCTCGTTCGCGGTGAGACGGTAGCCGAGGGCGGGTCGATAGTCGGCGATCCCGGCCACGGCGAGTTCGTCGCTCGGTCTCGTCCGAACTGGTCGGTGTGAGAGCTGTGAGATCCACGTACGATCAGTCGAGATCCGGACGAGAGAGCGCGGTCTCCTTGGAGGTGAGGAACTCGAGGAGGACGGGCGTTCCCGCCTTTGTTTTCTCGACGCCGCGCCGGATGGCTTCCGCCACGGTATTCGGGTCCTCGACGCGTTCCCCGTAGCCGCCCATCGACTCCGCGAAATCCGCGTAGTGACCGGAGAAGGGCGTATCGTAGCTCGCCATCTCGAAGTTGTTGAGGACGATTTCGAGGACGGGTATATCCTCGCGGGCGGCCGTCTCGAAGTCCATCCCGGTCATACCGATGGCACCGTCGCCCATGACGTGGACGCACGTCTTCTCGGGATGCGCGAGCTTCGCACCCATCATCAGACCGAGTCCGTATCCCAGTTGCGTGGTCTTGCCCCAGCCGACGTACGACAGGGGTTCCGTCGCCTCGAAGAACGGTGCCATGAAATCGCGGGCGTTGCCGGCGTCGGCCGTCGCGATCACTTCGTCCTTATCGAGAATCCGATCGAGTTCGTACACGACCCGGTACGGATTGATCGGCGTCTCGTCTGCCGTCAGCTTGTCCTCCCAGTCGTCGAGCCACGCCTCGTCGATCGCGGCGATCTCGTCGGCCACGTCGTCGAACCGGCCACGTGACTCGCCGTCGAGCCGTTCACGCACCTCGTCGACGATCGCCGCCAGTGTCAGCTTAGCATCACCGACGAGACTGTAGTCGGACTCGACGTCCTTGTCGATGTCACCGGCGTCCAGTGTCGAGTGTATCACCGTCTTCCCGTCGGGCATCGTGATACCGTACGCCGTCGTGGTGAAGCTACAGCCGATACCGAAGACGACATCGGCCCGTTCGAGGAATCGATTCAGGGCTCGCGGCTCGCTCTTGCTGCCGGCACCGAGCGACAACGGGTGGTCTTCCGGGAAGGCGCTCTTCCCGTTTAGCGTCGTCGCGACCGGTGCCTCGAGCAGCTCTGCGAGTTCCTGCAGTTCGTCCCACGCCTCGGCGTAGTGGACGCCCTGTCCCGCGTTGATCACGGGATCGTGGGCGTCGAGGAGCACGTCGACGATCTCAGGGATCGCATTGGGATCCGGAGCCGATCGGGCGGACGACGTGGGCGCGTACTCGATCTCGTCGATCTCCTCGCGGAACACGTCTTTCGGCACCTCGACGAGAGACGGTCGCTGTCGACCGTTCCGAGCCGCTTGGAACGCGCGGCGGAACATCTCGTCGACGGATTCCGGATCCGTCAGCTGTTCTGCGGTCTTGGTGACGTGTTGATAGTTGATCAGCGAGCTGAACTTGGGGTCCGTGTTCGTCTTCGATCGCGAATAGCCGGCCGGTATCGCGACGAACGGAGCCGATTCCGCGTACGCCTGTGCGATCCCGCCGACCGAATTCTCCGTTCCGGGACCGTGCTGACAGGCGAACGCCCCTACCTGTTCGCCGGACGTGACGCGAGCGATACCGTCTAACATGTGTGCGCCCGTCCGCTCTTGGCGGACCACGATCGGCCGGATACCGGCCTCCGCTGCAGCGTCGTCGTCAAAGAGCGGATTGCTCGGGAATCCGATCAGATGGTCGACTCCTTCTCGTGCTAAGATGTCCGCTATCGCGTCTGTTACGTTCATACGCCTCATAGGGTGACATTCGCACACAATATAAAAGTACGGTACTGTACAGAAACGGGGAGCCAATCGTACGCGTCGGAAACCATCGGTTCGGCGCGCCGTCGATAAATTCGCGACATCCGCACTGGCTACCACGAGTTCGACACGTCCGACTACGAGATGCGAGCGATTATCTCATAATCAGTCTGGGTGTCCATTATCGATGTCCTCGAATGTTCGCATTTGACGAACAGAATCGGACGAATTCGATCGACCGATGGGAACACGATCCGTGTGATACCGGTGTGACTGCCAGTGCTCCGGAGAGCACGAATTCATCCCGCACTAAAACCTTACAATACTACTATTGTAATATCTACTATCGACAAGCGTTTCTAGCGGGCCGGCGACCCGGTTGACCGTCCTATCTGGTATCGAGACGACAGGAACTGCGTGCATAGCCATGTGATAACCGACACACAAATGGTATCTGGTGTCGGTGCCGTCTGAGAGACGGCGTGACGAGAACCGGACCATCGTCCACGTTTGTGAACTGAAACCGCTCAGAGAGTGACGCAGTCTCGTCGAATTGAACGGTCTCTCGGTACGTGCACACTCAACGCCGAAAAACGATGGATAAGCGATGTATTCAGAGAAAACTGTTCACGGTAACAATTTTGTGTGTGATGCCAAAGTTTGTTAAATGCGAACGCAAGCGTTCAACATCACCGGTTCCGCGGTACCACCTCGGAGATATTCGGATCGAGTTCAGTACTCCGCGCGATTCAGCAGATCGGCCGGTCGAAACTCGCGAGTATCAGTTAAAGAGAGTACGTTGTTTCTATTTCACGAACACCTGCTGGTAGGCACATGCACGCAGGCGGGGGAGAAACGCGGGTCTACCGCGGTGTCGACAGGGGGGCTCTCTCGCTACCGTCGGCGGCACTCTCGGATCGACGACGCCCGTTCAGTCGAGATGAGCCCGTCGAACGATGCTGGCGGCGGTACGTTCAGCCGTCTGAAGGAGTTCTGAGAGGGGTTCGTCCAGCGTCCGTATCTCTCGATTCTCCATCACGGTTTCGCCTGCACACATCACCGTCTCGACTTCGTTTCCTTGGAAACCGTACACGAGGGCGTACACCGGGTCGGGCGCGGGGGTGAGGTGTGGCCGTTCGAGGTCGACTACCGCGAGATCGGCCTGCTTTCCTGGTTCAAGCGAGCCGATGGACTCGGCGTGTCCGATCGCTTCCGCGGCGTGTCGCGTCACCATATCGAACGCCGTCTGCGCGGGAATCACCCCGGCGTCGCGTTGATGTCCTTTGTGTGCGTTTGCAACGGCGCGGGCGTCCGAAAGCGGATTCACCGTATCGTTCAAGATCGAGTTGTCCGTGCCGACGCCCACCGTGACGCCGCGCCCGAGCATCTCGGTGACCGGTGCGAATCCAGTCGCGAGTCGCATGTTCGCCCGGAAGTTGTGCACCGCCGGCGTATTCGTGCCCGCGAGAAGCCGTACGTCTCGGTCGTTCGTCTGGACGCAATGCCCGAGCAGCGCGCGGTCGCCCAAATAGCCGACGTTGCGGAGATATTCGATACTGGACATCGCCCCTCGCTCCCTCACCTCGGCTTCGGCCTCCGCGACGTGGGCCGTCGTCATCACGTTGCGCTCCTCCGCGAGGCGGTACGCCCCGCGGAGCATCTCCGGAGTCGTCGTCGCCACTGTCGCCGGGGCTGGCCAGACCGACTGGCGGCCGTTCGGTTCGTGATACCGGTCGATGAGGGACTCGACATCCGCTAGCCCCTCGTCAGTCTCCACGATGAGCGCGTCCGGCCCCGGATGGACGGACTCGCCGTCCCGTCCGGTGATATCCTCGAACAGCTGTCGGAACTCCGCGTCGGGCGAGCGGTCCCTGATCCCGGCCCCATAGACGTTCCGTATACCGATCCGGTCGTACACGTCGAGCTTCTCGCGTGTCGGATCGAGATCGCTCCAATCGAGCGCGGTCGCGTTCTCGACGAAGGTGGTCGTCCCCGATCGAACCGCCTCGACGCAGTACAACTGTGCAGCGAGCGCGTGCTCGTCGGCGTCCATCACGGAAAGTCCGGGCTGTTTGACGTTGAACAGCCAGTCGTACAGCCCCCGATCTTCGTTGACCGGACCGCGGAGAAAGATGTCGGAAACGTGGGTGTGCCCGTTGATCAGACCGGGGATCACCGCACCGCCGTCGGCGTCGACGATCCGGTCCGGATCCACCTCGGCTTCGAGACGCTCGGCCGAACCGACCGCCGAGATGCGCTCGTCTTCGACGGCCACGGCACCGTCATCAATGACTTCGCGCTCCGCGTTCTGTGTGACGACCGTCCCGTTGGTGATCAGTACGTCCGTCATCGGTCTCGATCGGATCGGCTCCGGCCTTCGTCGACGAGACGGCTGCAGGCCGATAACTGGTCTCCCTGTCGTCTCGGTGGTACAGTTCCCATATTTGAGGAGTTGTTACGGTCAGGTAATAAATGCCTGTGCCCGTCTGCCAACGCTCTCCCCTTCGTGCGTCACAACGATACCGCAGCGCGCCTCTGGCCCAAGACTGTCGGAGACGGATCACCGATGCGGTCGCGAACACACGTCGCGGGCGAATACTTCGACGCGTCGCGAGCGGCGATATCGCGTCGCGAACAACGAGATCGTGATCGCGAGCGGTGAGTTCGCGGGCCGCTCCGATATAGGCGGTTCGAGACACCGACGACCGTCGCAGGTCGAGGGATTGATAGAAAATTTTAACTCCTCGTCGGAAGTCATAACATGTGGGATGAATTAGCATGCCGGGTATCGGGAAATCGGGAGCACCTGTTCGGTCAGATCTCGTCCGCATCCCACGTCGCGGGTATCAGCAACGCGGCTTTTCGCCCGGCGACGGCAGACATTCACAAATACGACACAACGGAGACACATATGGAAGTTAATCTCACGCTGAACGACGACGACGTAACGTTCGAGGCCGCACGCTCAGACACCCTGCTCGACGTCCTCCGAGACAACGGATACACCGGCGCGAAACGCGGTTGTGACACCGGCAACTGCGGATTCTGTACCGTGACCGTCGACGGCGACCCGGTCAAATCCTGCATCCGCCCCGCCGGCCAGCTCGACGGTGCCGACGTCGAAACGATCGAGAACCTCGGTACGCAAGATGATCTGTCGCCGGTGCAGTCGGCGTTCGTCGACAACGCTGCGCTTCAGTGTGGTTTCTGTATCCCGGGTATGATCATGCGCTCGAAGGCGTTACTGGAAGAGAATCCGGACCCCGACGAGGACGAGATCCGCGGCGCTCTCTCGGAGAACCTGTGTCGATGCACGGGCTACGAGAAGATCATCGACGCCGTGCAGGACGCCTCGGCGCGCATGGCGGGTGAGTCCGACGTGGCGGCCGACGGCGGCCGCGTCCCCGCCGACGCCGCCTGTTCCGGGTGTGACTGTCTCGACGGAGGTGACGGCGAATGAGCAAACCCGACGAAGCGATGTCGGACGAAGAGACCGCCGACACCGCAGATGTCGAAGCGACCAATCCGATGGAGTGGGACGAGGCACCGAACAACCGGAAGTCACCGGACGAGCGTCGGTCGGTCTCGAAGCGCGAGGAGAAGGGCGACGCCAAGAAGATCGTCACTGGAGAGGCCAAGTACACCGCCGATTACGCCCGTGAGTTCCCCGACCTCGCCGAGGCGAAGATTGTCCGATCCGACATCGCGCACGGCGTCGTCACGGATATCGACACGAGCGCGGCCGAAGCGATGGACGGCGTCTACGCCGTTGTCACACCCGACTCCCCCGAGGTGCCGGATGAACCCTACACCTCCGCCGGACAGTCCTATCCGGAGCCCTCCCCGTGGGACCTCCGAGTGCTCCGCGAGAAGGTGCGCTTCGTCGGCGACCCCATCGCCGCCGTCGCCGCCGAGGACAAAGACGTCGCGAGCAAGGCCGCGCGCAAGGTCGACGTGACCTACGAGGAGTACGACGCCGTCTTCGACACCGCCGAGGCGATGAAGCCGGACGCGCCGCAGATCCATGACGCCGGCGATGTGGAAAACCGCCAGCCGGGCGAGAACTACGAGCGGAACGTCGAGGCGCACATGACGGGCGAGATCGGCGACGTGGACGCGGCCTTCGCAAAGGCGGAGGATCACGAGGATCTCACCGTGACCGAGACGGAGTGGGAGACGCCCTACCAGTCGCACTGCGTTCCCGAACCGCACACGACCATCGCTCACCGCGACGAGGACAACCGGCATCACCTCATCTCCAGCACGCAGGTGCCGTACCACACGCGCCGACAGCTCTCGCACCTCTTCGACGTGCCGATCCGCGATATCCAGGTGTCGAAACCGCGGATCGGAGCCGGGTTCGGGTCGAAACAGGGGATGTTGACCGAGCCGATCGCGATGGCGCTCGCGGAAGCGGCCGACCGACCGGTGAGAGTCGAGACGACGCGACGCGAGGAGTTCCACGCGCTTCGTAACCGTCGGCCCGCTCGCGTCACACTCCGGAGCGTTGTAACCGAGGACGGCGACATCGAGGCGCTGGATATGGAGGCCGTCACGAACTCGGGCGCGTACGGTCCCCACGGGATGACCGTCGCCAGCGCTGTGGGCAAGAAGCCGCTGCCGCTGTACACGCACACCCCGAACATTCGCTTCGAGGCGACCGCCGTCCACACCAACCTGCCCATCGCGGGTGCCTTCCGCGGCTACGGCGCTCCGCAGGGCCACCTCGCCGTCGAGGGACACATGGACGAGATCGCTCACGAACTCGATCTCGACCCCGTCGAACTCCGCTCGCGGAACGTCATCTCCGAGGGCGACCTCGACGTGGCGTCCGGCATCCTCAAGGACAAGGAGTACGGCCGGCGCATACGCTCGTGCGGGCTCGACGAATGCATCGCCCAGGGGCGGGCGGCGATCGGCTGGGACGACATCGAGCAGCCCGACGAGAACCATCTCCACCGGGCCTGTGGCATGGCGCTCACCATCCAGAGCAGCGGCGTCCCCGGCGACGAACTCGGCGCGGCACACATCAAGATGAACGAGGACGGCTCCTTCATCCTCCAGACCGGTGCCGTCGATATCGGACCGGGGGCCGACACCGTGATGGCGCAGATCGCGGCCGAAGTGCTCGGCGCACGGCCCGAAGACGTGCTCGTCCAGCCGTCGGACACCGATATCTCCCCGTTCGACTACGGCGCGTACGCTTCCTCGACGACCTACATTACCGGGCAGGCGGTCAAGAAGGCCGCAGAAGAGGCCCGCGAGATGCTGTTCGAGTTCGCCTCGCGGCTGCTCGACGAGCCCGAGTCGGCGCTCACCGTCGACGACGGGGCGGTCGTCTCGGAGGTCACCGGCGAGTCGGTCTCGCTCGAAGAGATCGGCTACGAGTCGATGTACGGCAACGAGGTGCGCGCCCACGTGATGGGCGATGCGAGCCACTGCACCGAGGAGTCACCGCCGCCCTTCGGCGCGCAGTTCGTCGACGTGACCGTGAACGAGAAGACTGGCGAGTTCGACGTTCACAACATGGTGTACGCCGTCGACTGCGGCGTCGCGCTCAATCCCGACCTCGTGGAGGGACAGATAGAGGGTGCGCTACACATGAGCTACGAGCTGGCTACCGGCGACGGAATCACGTTCGACGCGGACGGACAGCCCGAAGTGCTCGGCTTCCGAGACTACGACATGCCGACCACGGGCGATCAGCCCCCGCTGACTCCCATCATCGTCGAGACGCATGAACCGACCGGCCCCTTCGGGGCGAAATCGGTCGCCGAGATACCGGTCAACGGCGTGCCACCGGCGCTGAGTAACGCCGTCCGCCGCGCCGTCGGCGTCCGTATCGGCGACATGCCGATCACGCCGGAGAAGATCTCGGCCGCGCTCGACGACGACTGACGCGGTCGTTCTTTTTTTCGCCGACGATTCCGAGACGGGCGGGCGTCGAGCGGCGGTCAGGACAGAACGACGTCGACGTGGTCTCCCGCCTCGACGTCGACGAGGCCGTTGTTCGTCAGCCGATAGGTCGGGATGACCTCTAACGCGAGGAAAGACAGCTCCATCAGGCCGTTCGCGACCAGACCGAGATCGGCCGCAAGCGCCTCGACGCGCTCGTACTGTTCGTACACCGTCTCGATCGGCGCTTCTGACATGAGCCCCGCGACGGGGAGCGGGAGCGACGCTGTCTCCCCGGTGGCCGGATCGAAGGCGGCGATACCCCCACCGATGTCATGGAGGTGATTTGCCACCCGGGCCATGGCGTCGCGGTCCGCGCCTGCGACCACGCAGTTGTGCGCGTCGTGGGCAACGGTGGAGCCGATGGCTCCGCGGCGGAGGCCGAGCCCGTGGACGAATCCGCGTCCGATCCCACCGTCTCGACCGTGACGCTCGATGACGGCGAGCGACAGGATGTCTCCGTCGCCCGCGGGTACCAGCGTGTCCGCTTCGACCGGCACGTCAGCCTCCATGGGGTCGGTCTGCAGTCCGCCGACGGCGTCGATGACGCGGACGCGAGCGGTCTCGCCCGTCCCGTCGGCCACCGCGATCGCGAGGTCGTCGCCTGACACCGGATCGAACGTGACGGTGTCGGTCGCGAGCTCCGTCGATTCGGGTCGGTCGTCGGCCGTCGGATCCAGTTCGCCGTCGATCATCACGTGGGCGACGTCCCACGACTCCAGCTCGTCCAGCAACACGAGGTCGGCCGGAGCCCCGGGCTTGATCCGTCCGAACGGCAGGTCGTAGCTCTCGGCCGTGTTGAGCGTCGCCATCTGGATCGCTTCGACGGGATCTGTCCCCTCGCCGATCGTCTTTTTGACCGCGAAGTCGACGCCTCCCCGATCGACGATATCGGTCACTTCCCTGTCGTCGGTACACAACGAGAGGTGGCGCGTGTCGACGGCGTCGGCCAGCGGCAGGAGGTCGACGAGGTTCCGGCTCGAAGAGCCCTCGCGGAGGTAGACCCGAATGCCGAGATCCGCCTTGGCTCGCGCTTCCGCGAGGGTGACGCTCTCGTGATCGGTGTCGAGATAGCGAGCGGCCTCGTGAAGCGCCGCCCCGTCGACGCCGGGCATGTGGCCGTCAACCGGGAGGCCTCGTTCCCGGGCGGCCGCGATCTTCTCGTGTACCTCCTCGTCGCCGGCCAGTACACCGGGAATATCCATCACCTCCCCCAGCGCGACGACGGAGTCGAGTTCGAGCAGCGACGCCACGGTCTCCGCGTCCAGCGTCGCACCGGCCTGCTGCAGCGACGAGGCCGGAACGCTGGACGGAACGGTAAAGCGGGCTTTCAGTGCCGTGTGCTCCGCATCGGCGACGACCGCTCGAACACCAGCCTCTCCGAGAACGTTCGCGATCTCGTGCGGATCGTGGACGACGCTCGTCACCCCGCGGGGGAGGACCGCGTCGCCGTACTCCGGGAGCGTCACCATGCTCGATTCGACGTGCATGTGCGCGTCGATGAGTCCCGGCGCGACGTAGCCCGCGTCGAGCGTGCGGGCGGCCGGACGCTCGTCTAACGCGACGATCTCGCCGTCGTCGACGGCGACGGCTCCCTCCTCGAGCCGTCCCGTGTGGACGTTTACGACGGTCCCGCGAACGAGCGTGTCGACTGGCTCAGTCATCGGTGACAACCGGGCCGGCAGCGCCGATCCCACGACTTTCGCTCGGTCGACGACGGGTCCGGACTACCGGCGTCCGTTTCGTGTTAGGGTTGCACATAACACACAGCGGACGCCGTGTGTGCAAAATACTTTGGTTTACGCGGAGCCCGTGGGATCCGCAAATGCCCGTACTGGCGCGTCTTCGACGGTGATCCGCGCCGTCTGACCGACGGCCCGGGCGACGCGGTAGACGGAGCCGTGATCACCGGAGCGACCACAAGTATCGACGACACGATTCGTCGCCTCACGACGCCTCAGAACGTCTGAGGGAATCGCTCCCCGTCACGAACTTGAAGTACGCTAGGATGCCTACCCCACCGAGCGCCGCGCTGATGCCAAAAAACAGCAACAGGAATCGGTAGCCTGCGGTGGTACTGTCGAACGCAGCCTGAGCGACGCCCGTGAACGCCACCGGGCCGACGGTCTGGCCCAGCCAGAGCATGCTCGTCAACACGCCGAGCATACTCGCCCGTAGGTGACCGGGGACGAGTCCGGCGGTCGTCGTGTCGAGAGTCGGCATCACGACGCCGAAACCGAGCCCGAAGCAAACGAGGAGAATCCCGATCGTAACCGGTGTCGTGGCCGCCCAGACGCCGAACAGGCTGACGCCGAAGCCGACGAACCCGACCGCGATCAGTTGTCTCGCGGGAAGCTGCTGCGACACTCGTCCGTACTGGGACGCCATGGTGGCGTTGGCCAACGAGACCATGCTGAACAGCACCCCGATCTCGGCCGCGCTGAGCCCGTGAACGTCGCTCAACAGAAGCGAGAGGGACGTGAGCACGCCTCCGTAAAAGAGAAAGAACGTACAGAACGCCGCTACCCACAGGCCGAGCGCCCGCGGCATGAGCACCGCGGACGCGATCCGGTCCGCGTATTCCCGGAACGACGGCGGATCATCGATCGACGGCTCGCTCAGCGAAAACAGCGCGACGACGCCCACGAGGAGACTGATCCCGAAGAACGCGAAGGGGACGTTCCAACTGACCGAAGCGAGGGCTCCGCCGATGAGCGGGTACGATGCAGCGCCGATACCGATCGCGCTCCCGTTGACGCCGATGACCGCGTGACGCTGTGCGCCGTCGTAAAAGTCACCGATGAGCGTTATCGCAAGCACCATCAGGCCGCTCGCGCCGATCCCCTGCAGGAGTCGGAGGAGCAACACGACTTCGAAGGCCGGAGCGAAGCTGATGGCCGCTCCAGACAGGCCGAAGAGGAAAAGCAGCGGCACGACGACGGGGCGGCGACCGAAGTGATCGGAAAACAGCCCGATGAACGGCGTGAGAAACACGCCCGGGAGGGTGTATGCCGTGATGATTAGCCCGGCCTGCGCGTCGGAGATTGCGAACACGGTCCGCAGAGTTGGAAGGATCGGACTGACGATCGGGACGCCCATCACGCCGATGAGCGAACAGGCGAGTATCGTCTGGAGAGCCACAGACGACCAGGGGATCCCGACGGACCGGTCTGGAGTCATAATTGACGCTCCCAAGATCCATCTCGCCCCCGAAAAATCCTCGTGTCGCGGACAGTACGTCACCGCCTCGGCGCATCGACGCGTTCCGCACGGCGGTGGATCCGGCACGAGACCGGATTCCACACGGAGGAGTTCAGCATCTAGCGGGCGGAAAGAACCGGGGAACGCCGCGTCGTTTCAGCCGACCACCCCGCCGGACGTGACGTAGAAGTACACGATGAATGATAGCGCGAGGACCCACTGCGCCACGTGGACGGACTCGTATTCGCCCTGCGCCGCTTTGACGATGGGATAGCTGATGATGCCCGCGGCGATTCCGTTGGCGATGGAGGCCGTGAGCGGCATGATAACGATGGTGAGTCCCCCAGGAATCAGCCAATCGGACTGCTCCCACCGAATGTCGGTAACGCCCCGAAGCATGATGAGCCCGACGAGGATGAGCCCGAGATACGAGGCGTACGTCGGGATCGCGGCGACCACCGGAACCACCGCGAGCGAGGCCACGAACAGCAGGGCGACGACGAGCGCGGTCAGTCCCGTTCGGCCCCCTTCTTCGACGCCGGTCGAACTTTCGACGTAGGTGGTCACGGTCGTCGTGCCGACGATCGCGCCGAACGTCGTGGCGATGGCGTCGGCCATCAGCGGCTTCTCCATCTCGGGGAGGTTCCCGTCCTCGTCGAGGAAGTCACCGAACTGCGAGACGCCGATGAGCGTGCCGGCAGTGTCGAAGAAATCGACGAAAAAGAACGTGAGCACGACGATGGCGAACGTTATCGGTTCGACGTCTCGGAGGCCGCCGGCGAACGCGCCGAAAAGCGGCGTGATGTCGTAGGTGACCGGCGGCAGCCCGTCAGGCGTCAAGGTACCTTCGGCGACGACGCCGGAGAGCGTCAGCGCCCATCCGGCGGCCGCAGTCGCCACGATGCCGGTGATGATTGAGCCGGTAACGTCCTTGGCGTAGAGGACGATCGTGAACGCGAGGCCGGCCAGCGCCAGTAGGGCGACCGGATCGGTGGCGACGCTGCCGAGCGAGACGAGCGTCGCCTCGTCCGCGACGGCGACGTTGATCTCGATGAGGCCGAGCAGGAGCAGGAACAGGCCGATACCGGCCCCGACAGCGAACTTCACCGGCTCTGGGAAGAACTCGATGATGTACCGCCTCGCCCCGACGCTCGACATCGCCATGAAGATGACGCCCTCGACGAACACCGCTGCGAGCGCGGTCTGCCACGGAATCCCCAATCCGATCACCACGGTGAACGCGAAGTACGCGTTGAGTCCCATCCCGGGAGCGAGACCGAAGGGTCGATTGGCGTACAGCGCCATCACGGCCGAGCCGACGGCGGCCGCCAAAATCGTCGTGATGGCGAGCATCTGGAACACCTCCCCGTCGGAGTAGCCCTCGATGGAGATCGCCGCCGATAGGATCGCGGGGTTCACGACGATGATGTACGACATCGTGAGAAACGTCGTGAGGCCCGCGATGAACTCCGTTTTCATGTCTGTACCGTGTCGCTCAAACTCGAAGAACGACGCTACGCGTGACTGCTTTTCGCTAGTGTCTGTCATCCATGTCACTATCTCGCAGTGGTATAAAAAAGGCTGTGATCCGATCGGATGACTCCGAGAGACGTTCGTGCGTCGTTCGATGGGCGAACGGCCGAATTTCGACTCGGCTGCGTTCGGAAACGAGTACTGAGAGAAAATTGGTCAGTCGAGATCGGGACGCCAGTGGATCGGCTCGCGATCAGGGTTTTTGCTGCCGTGCGGACTGCCGCTCCTCCGTGAGATCCATTCTGAGGCCGATCTCCGACGCCTCGCGACGGACCGCGTCGGCGTCGATAGCGGTCACCTCGCCGTCTTCTTGCAGGACGGTGCCATCGACCATGGTGAACTGCACGTCGTCGCCGTGGGCGGCGAACACCAGATGCGAGAGCACGTCGTGGAGCGGGGTTCCGCGGGTGAGGTCCGTGCTGAGCCCCACGATGTCGGCGCGCCACCCCTCTCGAATCGCGCCGAGTTCCTCGAATCCAGCGGCTTTTGCCCCGTTGAGCGTCGCCATCTCGAAGATGTCGCCGGCCGGTGTGACCGTCGGATCCAGTTGATCGACCTTCTGTAAGAGGCTGGCCTGCCGCATCTCGGTGAACGGATCGAGCGTGTTGTTGCACGGCGGACCGTCGTTTCCGAGCGCGACGTTGATTCCGCGGTCGAGGTAGTCCCAGACCGGAGCGACGCCGCTCGCGAGTTTCATGTTTGACGACGGACAGTGCGTGACGTGCGTGCCCGTCTCGGCGAGTACCTCGCGCTCGCTTTCGTCGGTCCACACGCAGTGTGCGAGCACGACGTCCTCACCGGTGAGACCGACCTCGTCGAGCCAGTGAATGTTCCGCATCCCGGTGTCCTCTTTCACCGTCTCGATTTCGCTCCGGTTCTCGCTGGCGTGGGTGTGGATACGGACGCCGTCGTACGCGTCGGCAAGTTCGCGAGCGCCGCGTAGGCACTCCTCGGTACACGAGACGGCGAACCGCGGCGTCACGGCGTACCGGACACGGTCGTCGAACGAACCGTGGTACCGCTGAATGAGCCGTTCAGACTCGTCGAGCGCAGCCTGCGTGTCTTCGAGAAGTTCATCGGGCGAGCGCTGGTCCATCATGACCTTCCCGAGGACGCCGCGGATCCCGATCTCGCCCGCGGCCTCGAAGGCTTCCTCGGCGTGGGCGACCGAGAGGTGGTCGACGCACGTCGTTGTTCCGCTCTCGATCATCTCCAAGTACCCTAGTTTCGCCGCTACCTCCATCTCCGACGCCGAGAGCGAGGCCTCCATCGGGAGAATGTAATCGAACAGCCAGTCCAGCAGCTCGGTGTCGTCGGCGATTCCCCGCCCGAGACTCTGGACCGAGTGGATGTGTCCGCCGACGAGCCCCGGCAACAGGACATCGTACGATCGGTGCTCGTGGTCGGGATACTGCGTCGCGATCGCGGATCGGTCACCTACCGCCTCGATCCGTGACCCCGAGACGACGACCGCCCCGTCGTCTATCACCGTATTCGAGTCTGCAACGACGGTTCCCGTTAGCAACATACACTGATCGAAAACGGCGGCGAGATAAATATATTCCCCTGACAGACGGGCGGTCGTGCCGCTGAACTCTCGCCGGGGAGTCCGCGGCGCTCACGGCCACGACGTTCCCGCGCTGAGCACACCTCTCATGCAAAAAAAACCGAATGCTGCAAAGACCACGCCGTCCGCCTGCGCGTTGTCTACCGTTCTCGTCGCCTGTCGATCGACTGCGCCTCAGTCGTCGTCCACCGGCTCGGAGATTGGCGGTACGTTGTCTGCCTTATCGAACAGCGGACTGGACTCACCGGGGACGATCGTGTTCAAGACGAGGGCCATGAGCCCGGTGATGATGACCGGTTCGCCGAAGAACGTCTGCGCCCCGGACGGCAGCCCGGAGAGCGCACTCGGCACCGTCGCGACGCCGAGTCCGAGTCCGAGCGACGTGGCGATGATGACCATGTTCCGACGGTTCATCTCGATGTTCAAGAACAGCAGCCGCATGCCGCTGGCGGCGACCATCCCGACCATGATGAGCACGGCACCGCCGAAGACGGCGGACGGAATCGTCGTCACGATCGCGCCGATCTTCGGGACCAGTCCCAGCACGATCAGGATGAATCCGCCGATTCCGACGATGTGGCGACTCATCACGCCCGTGAAGTTGATGATACCGACGTTCTGAGAGAACGAGGTCTGCGGGAACGACCCGAACACTGCCCCGAGGGCACTGATGAACCCGTCGGCGAAGATCCCGCCGCGGAACTCCTCTTTGGTCGGGTTGCGTCCCTCGGCGGCGGTGATACCGGACATGTCACCGATCGTTTCCATGCCCGAAACCAAAAACAGGAACGCGAAGGTCACCAGCGGAACGAGTTCGAAGCTAAACCCGAATTTCCCGGGGGTCGGAACCGCGATCCACGCCGCTTCGTAGAACGGAGTGAAGTCGACGACTCCGAACGCGATCGCCACGACGTAGCCGACACTGATGCCGATGATGACGCTCAACATCCGCCAGACCCCGGTTAAGAGGAGGTTGAACAGCACGGCGATGGATAAGACCAGTCCCGCGAGTCCGAGGTTCTGCATCGAGCCGAAGTCCTCGGCACCGACGCCACCGGCGGCGTACTCGATACCGACCGGAACGAGATACAGGCCGATGATAATGACGATGAGTCCCGTGACGAGCGGCGGGAAGAACGACTGGAGCCGTTTGAACTGCCATCCCAAGAGGAACGGGACGACGACCGCCGCGGCCACGATGGACCCGAACACGACATCCAGCCCCGAACTCGCCCCGATCGACGACATCGCGCCCACGAAGGCGAAGCTCGTCCCCATCACGATCGGTAGCTTCGCGCCGACCGGCCCGACGGTGTAGGCCTGGACGACCGTCGCCACGCCCGCGAAGAGGATGACCATTTGTACCAAAAACGTCGTGTCCGCGGATCCCAATCCTGCGGCCCCGGCGACGATGAACGCGACGGCGGTCGACGGAACGATCATAACCGATACGTGTTGTAACGCCAGTAGGAGCGATTTCGACAACGGCGGTTTTTCTTCCAACCCGTACGCGAGATCGATCCCATTCTCTGTGTTGTCCGACATGTCTCACCATACCAATTTAACCACTAGTATTTAAATTCTTCTACTATTTGAGCATAACACAGGTGGAATACCATAGAATATCTCCGAGAACCCGTCGATTTAGGGTATGATCCCGCACAGCTCGCGGACATCTCCGAAAGCAGTCGCCGACGCCGTCGCACATCCAGTCAGTTGATCGTCGGAACCGATCGGGGCCGCACTTCAGCTCCCGCGATACGTCGTGTAGCCGCCGGGAGAAAGCAGCAGGGGAACGTGGTAGTGTTCGGTCGGGTCGTCGATCGTGAACCGCACCGGAACCTCGTCGAGAAACGTCGACCCCGAGGGGCCCTCACGGTAGTACGTCCCCACGTCGAAGACGAGTTCGAACGTCCCGGCCTTGATCTCGTCGGCGTCGAGCAACGGCTCGTCGACGCGTCCGTCGTGGTTCGTGGTCGCCGCGGTCACCTGCTCTCGATCGCCGTCCGCCAGCCGGTACAGCGTCACGGCGACGCCCTCCGCCGGCCCCTCGCGGCTCGTGTCGAGGACGTGCGTAGTCAGTCCAGCGGTCATTCCGCTCCCTCTTCGAGATCGCTTCGGTCCATCGAGAACTGCTGGAAGCCGGTCGGTCGGGGCGGCTCTCGCAGGACCTTCGCGTCGCCATCAATGTCGTCACGCACCTTCAACCACGTGCGGTTGTTGGCCTCGAAGCTCACCTCGGTCAGTTGCGGGAAGCGTTCGAGGACTCGCAGTCCGATCTGGTAGATGAGGTCCTGAATCGAGTTGACGTCTCGCTCGTCGAAGACGACCTGTGCGATGTCTCGGACCTGCTCGGCCGGGACGTACTCCTCGGGCGTTTCGCCCCGCGCTGTCTCGGGATCGTCGTACGTCCAGAAGATGTCGAGACCGATGTACAGCGTCCGATTCTCCCGCTCTGGCAGGGTCGTGTACTCGTCGTCGACGTACCCCACGAATGAGTTGTCCTTCACTTTCACCAGTTCGATACCGGTGACGCCGCTCCGCTGCTCTTCGATGACGACCTCACCGTCCTCACGCGTGAGGTAGTACTCTCCGAAAGCCGACTCGTCGTCTGAAACGCCGAACACGAGCTCACTCGGCTCGAAGCTTCCCTCGCCGTCGGGTACGGGGCGGTCGTCGAAGGCGAGCTCGTCGGCCGACATGCGGACCGACTCCATCTGATCGTAGGTGCGAAGGAACTCCGAGCCGACGTAGTGAAGGAAGCCCTCGACGGTCGCACCGTCGTAGTCGCCGGCGTGGTGTAAGACGAAGTTCTTCATCGAATCGGTCGCGACGACTTTCATGTTGTCGCCGTCCCGGAACGAGGGAAGGAACTCGTCTCCCTCGACTTGCACGCGCACCTCCATTCCGAAGAGGGTATTGGGTTTTCCGTCGAACGCAGATTCGGGTATCTCGCGAACGCCCGTTAGGGGAGTCGCGTACGTCCGATAGACGTTGACGTGTTCTTTGCCGTAGTTCATCGTCCGGTCGTCGGTGTCTAATTCAGTGTTGTCGGTCATGGGTTGTGGTATCGTTGTCGGTTACCGCTGCCGCTGCCGCAGCAGTCGCTGTGCCCCGATCCGCAGAACGTGATTCGATATCGAGTGGCTGTCACCGTCTATCAAACTGATTCATACGCTCATATATAGCCTTTTTGTTGAATATATTATACTATTCGGACGTGACCTCCTTGGCTTGTGAGTCAAACCGTTCGACGAGCCGAAGACGAGCGATGGTGTGTACTTCGTCCAGAGCGGTCCGAAACTCCACATCCGGAGTGTGTTCGACCCGCTCTTCCATCGCCGCCCTGATCGCATCGGGCGTCTCGTCCCGCACTGCCATGATGAACGGGAAGCCGAAGTTGTCCCGATACCGGTCGTTCAGTCGCTGGAACGCCTCGTACTGTTCCGGGGACAGCTGATCGAGCCCGGCCGAAGCCTGTTCCTCGACGGAAGCGTCCGTCATCTCGGTCTGTTCGCCGAGATCCGGGTGCGCCCGCAGCAGTTCGATCTGCCGCTCTCGAGTCGCGTCCTCGACGACGGCTCTCATCGCGCCGTGAAGGTCGTCGACGCCCGAGAACGGGCGGTTCTGCCACGCCAGTTCGGCCACCCACGGAGCGTGTTCGTACACGTCGCCCAGATGGTTCACGAACGCGTCCGTATCCGCCCGGTTCACCTCGTCTATTGTGAGATCGCTCATCGCCTTCGTTCGGTCCAACCGATCTCACTTAAATTCTCGCTCATCTAAAAACGGACGGCGATGGACCGAGCACAACAAACGTCGGTTCGATAACCGGTCGTCGCAGGCGATACGAGCGTCACCGATCAGGGACACGGCAATCTCTGGCGTGCGGTGTGCTTGACTTGGAAGGGGTCGACGGAACTTTTATTCTGAGTGCCGTTCTTGCGGGCGGTGTGTCACAGATAGAGTTCGACATCGAAGGACAGGTGTTTGTCGCCGACCTGCTCGAAGACGAAGCGCCTCGATCGGTCGAAGCACTCCGGGAGTTCCTGCCGCTCGAATCGGAATTGATGCACGTCCGCTGGAGCGGACACGCGACGTGGATCAACATCGACGAGGTTTCGCTCCCGGAGATACCACGCGAGAACCACACCGTCTACCCGTCCCGGGGTGACATCTTGTTGTACCCGGGCTACCGGAACGAACAGGAGATCCTCGTTCCGTGTGGACCGACGTGTTTCAAAAGCCCGGCGGGTGAACTCGCGGGAAATCACGTTGCACGCCTCGAAGCGTCCCGTGAGGAACTCGCCGAACTGGAAGAGGAGACGCTCCAGCACGGCGTGAAAGATATCGTCGTCCGAGAGCGGTAGCTTACTGGGATCGATTTTTCCGCTCGATAGGCCGTCGTTACAGAGATGGAATCCAAACCCGTCCGATTTGTCGGTATCTTCAAATCAGAGCGGCCTCAACTGAGCCGTACAACATGAGCGTGGCAGAACGCGTACAACGTGGGGTACGAGAGGATCGCCTCCGCGATGACATCATGACAACGGCGGATTTCGGCGCTATCCAGACGGATCACGGCCACGGACGAACGGTACTGACCGGGACTGACGCCAACCGACGGGCACGCGAGTATCTGGTCGACCGACTGGAAGCCGCGAACCTCGACGTCCGCGTCGACGCAGTCGGCAACGTCGCCGGGCGGTGGGTACCCGACGGCGTCGATCCCACCGTCCCACCCGTCGCGTGCGGCAGTCATCTCGACTCCGTCCCTGAAGGCGGTATCTTCGACGGCGTACTCGGCGTCTACAGCGGACTGGAAGCCGTTCGCGCCTTTCAGGAGACGGATGTCGATCTCGGTCGACCGATCGACGTCGTCTGCTTCACCGAAGAAGAGGGTGCGCGGTTCTCGAACGGGGTCCTCGGCTCGTCAGTGGCGAGCGGAAAACGGTCCGTCGAGGAGGCGCTCGCGCTCGAAGACGACGACGGCGTGACGCTCAACGACGCGCTCTCCGACATCGGCTTCCGAGGGACCGGTCGCCTCGACGCCAGCCAGTGGGATTCGTGGCTCGAGTTACACGTCGAGCAGGGAGAACGGCTCCAAGACGCGGGGGCAGCGGTCGGGATCGTCTCCGCGATCACCGGAACGATCCGCTGTTCGGTCGCGATCAAGGGAGAGGCGGACCACTCCGGCTCGACATCGATGGCAGATCGAACGGACGCGTTGGCGGCCGCAAGCCAACTCATCCTTGAAGTAGAGTCAGTGACGAACGACCTCACTGCGGAACGAGGCGACACCGTCGTCGGAACTGTCGGCAAAATCAACAACGAACCGAACGCCATCAACGTCGTCTCCGGCCGAACCGAACTCGGTATCGACGTCCGCGACGTTCGCTACGAGCCGATGGAGACGATCGTCAACCACGTTCGAACACACCTCAGCGATCTCGAGTCACAGCGGGGCGTCGAGACGACTTTCGAGCAGCCGTACGACATCCCACCGAGTCAGATGAGCGAGCGCTGCATAGATGCCCTCGAACGAGCGGCAGAAAGGATCGACGTGACGTCGCTCTCACTACACTCCGGGGCTGGCCACGACACCATGCATCTCGCAGACGTTACCGACACCGGACTGCTGTTTGCTCCCTCTCGCGGCGGATTTTCACACAGCCCTCGCGAGTGGACGGACTGGAGCAGTTGCGCGGCGGCGACGCAGGTATTGACTGCCGGGCTGGCAGATTTGGCGTGCGAATGACCCGAAAGGGAGTGCGGTCAGTTTGTTCGTGAAAAGAAAACACATGGTCGGCATATGAGGCCCCACGATCAATTCGGCGACTCGGCTCCGTGCGTTGCCATATTAATGTTCACCTCGATCACATTCGCTGCGCGTTGGACCTGTTCGGGAAGCTCCTCGTCGAAGAACGTCCCTTTCAATCGGCTCGTCGGGCCCGCGACGCTCAGCGAACCGAGGACGGTGTCGGCGCGGTCGATGACGGGGGCACCGACGGCACGGAGCCCTTCAACCTCCTCCTCGTCGTTGTACGCGTAGCCCCGATCTCGAATCGTCGCTAGCTCGTCGGCAAGTTCGTTACGGTCAGTGATCGTATTTGCAGTCCGTTCAGTGAGTCCGTGTTGGTTGAGTATCTCGTCAACGTGCGCGTCGGGAAGAAACGCCAGAATCACTTTCCCCGTCGCCGTGCAGTGAAGTTGGTCGGGTTGTTGGAGCTTATCGGTCTGATAGCCGCTTCCGACGGCATCGCTCCCACGGGCCTTGTACAGATTGATCCCCTTGCCGTGCTCTTCGGTGAACAGATTCGCATACTCTCCGGTCGTCTCCGCGAGCTTCTCGATTTCCTCTTTGCCGTGGCGATACAGAAGGTTCTGGTTTCGGACGTATTCACCCGAAAGGAGCAACTGGAGGCTAAGTTCATACTCTTCGTCTGTTTTCACGACAAGCTCTTCCTCCCGAAGCGTAGCGAGGTAGTGGTAGGTCGAACTCTTCGACAAGTCGAGATATGTGGCTAACTCGGTGACTCCAGCACCGTCGAGATCCTCCAGCGCCTTGATTATCTGAGCCGTCCGCTCCACTGTTTTCAACGTACGCGGTGAGTCAGTTTTGTCTGAATCAGCCGTCATGCGTTCACATATAACAGGATATCACTTAACTGTTCACCTTTCGCAAACGATGTGCTGTCAGTTACGTCGAAACGTCCACACACACAGATCAAATCCGTTTTTCTATCCCGTTATCATCAGAAATATGTTTTATTTGTGTTCTTTTGCGTGGAAGTAGTGGATCGTGCATCTCCAGGGAAACAATATTGTTTGTATAATACGAACTAATTTCCACTACACCGGCGAAATAAACTGGTAGTCTGGACAGCACTGCAAAAAATTACACACGTATGGTTGTAATGGGGTTATGATTTTCACCGGGCGACAGGGCAGAGCGATCTGCTGTGGGTACGCCAGAACGCGCCGTTTACTCGCCGCTCGAACTGCTTATCATGTAAAATCCGCGCCTCAGTCGGGCAAGTGTTCAGAACTCTCCTCCAATATTCGCACGCATTTCCAGACAAGATACCTCCCGTTCGACCCCGACAGGCGGTGTTGAGATAAGGTCGAAGGGTGAGGCGATCAAAAGATCGAGTGGTCTATGCTCAATTTCGACCGCCTCAACGGTGATAGCGGTTGTATCGAGTTAGATTTTCTGGAGCGAGAGGCGACACCCGAGCCGGCGATGAAGCTCGGTATCCGTCTCCATTTGGTTGGACTATCACTTACGGATACTGTCTCGATTCTTGAGAAGTTGGGCGTCGATCGTCATCGAACCACCGTCCATCGGTGGGTGCAGAAGGCAGATCTACAGCCGACAGACGGTGCCAACCCGAATCACGTTGCGGTCGATGAAACCGTGATTCAGCTCAATTCTGAGCGATATTGGCTGTACGCTGCTGTCGATCCCGAGACAAACCGCCTGCTCCACGTTCGGCTGTATCCGACGAGAACCAACGCAATTTCCTCGATGTTTCTCTCAGAACTCCGTGAGAAACATCAGGTCGACGACGCGACGTTTCTCGTCGATGGTGCTCCGTGGTTGCAGGCGGCCTGTCATCGCCACGGGCTCCGATTCCAACACGTCACACATGGGAATCGGAATGCCGTCGAACGTGTCTTTCGTGAGGTAAAACGACGAACAAACCAGTTCTCAAATACGTTCAGCCATGTCGAGCCGAGTACCGCTGAAAATTGGTTGCAAGCGTTCGCCTTCGCATGGAATCAGATTATCTAAACACTACCGATATTAGTTCTCGGTTCACGTATCATGAATTACGATGGTAGTAACAAACGCCCCGACTGCGGACGAGAACGGCTCGAAAGAGGGCACCGCACGCTCCTTTATCGCGGCCTCAGAGATACTGGTGAATCCCGACATTGCCAGAGTCTATACTGACATCCTGCTGAATCAGCCTACTACGAACAGCAGTATCGAGCGTAGACTCGATCTTGCCGGAAGTACAACCTCAATGCGGGTTGGAAAGCTCAAAAACTTAGACATTGTCGAGGATGTCAGTAGCGGGAAAGAGAGCCAGCTCCGGACTGATTCACTATTTCTCCCCGTTGGGGAGGGAGAGACGCGGATACTGTTTGACCCGCT
>Ga0102942_1000085_pt1 | contig 29799 bp, 31 predicted proteins | sample SalPon2_C_H2O_MG_FD_78171 | JGI IMG/M metagenome (GOLD analysis project Ga0102942, IMG submission 78171) | Salt pond water microbial communities from South San Francisco under conditions of wetland restoration - Salt Pond MetaG R2_C_H2O_MG | ecosystem: Environmental > Aquatic > Non-marine Saline... | reverse complement strand
GCCATATGCCCGCGGACTTCAATTGGGCCATCGGCGGGGAGGCCGGCGATGGCATCGACTCGACGGGGAAGATCTTCGCCCAGGCCCTGTCCCGGGCGGGGCGGCACGTGTTCACGTCGAAGGACTTCGCGTCCCGGATCCGCGGCGGCTACACCGCGTACAAGATCCGGACGTCCGTCGACCCCGTTCAAAGCGTCGTGGATCGCCTCGACGTACTCATCGCGCTCACACCGCGGACGATCGAGGAGAACCTCGATGAGCTCCACGAGGGGTCGGTGATCATCTACGACGGCGAGCGGACCACGATGGCCAACGTCGAGATCCCCGAAGAGATGATCGGGCTCGACGTCCCGCTCAAGCGACTCGCCGAGGAAGCGGGCGGCGCGATCATGCGAAACGTCGTGGCGCTCGGCGCAGCGTGTGAGGTCACAGGATTCCCGATCGGGAACCTCGACAGCGCCTTAGAGAAACGGTTCGCCTCCAAGGGGCAGGCGCTCGTCGACAACAACAAGGAGGCCGCCCGGAGCGGACAGGACTACGTGGCAGAAGAATCCGACGTCGATCTCGGCTACGACCTCGAGACCACGGACTCCGACTACGTGCTGCTCAACGGCGACGAGGCGATCGGGATGGGCGCAATCGCCGCGGGGTGTAAGTTCTACGCAGGCTACCCGATCACCCCTGCCACCGACGTGATGGAGTACCTGGTCGGCCGGATCGAGCGGTTCGGCGGTCACGTGGTCCAGGCCGAAGACGAACTTTCGGCGGTCAACATGGCTCTGGGCGCCGCGAGGGCCGGTGCGCGGTCGATGACCGCCACCTCCGGGCCCGGGATCGACCTGATGGCGGAGACGTTCGGGCTGGTGGCCACGAGCGAGACCCCGCTTGTGATCGTCGACGTGATGCGGTCGGGACCCTCCACGGGGATGCCGACGAAACAGGAGCAGGGCGATCTGAACACGCTCCTGTACGGCGGCCACGGCGAGATCCCGCGGTTCGTGCTCGCGCCGACCACGATCTCGGAGTGCTTCTGGAAGACGATCGAGGCGTTCAACCTGGCTGAGAAGTACCAGACGCCGGTGTATCTCACCGCGGACCTCTCGATGGCGGTGACCGAACAGACGTTCTCTCCCGAGACGTTCGATATGGACGACGTAGCGGTCGATCGAGGGAAAGTGGTCGACGAAGAGACGATCGCGGAGTGGCAAAACGAGAAGGGGCAGTTCGAGCCGCACGCCATCACCGACGACGGCGTGTCGCCCCGGGCCTTTCCGGGGACCATCGAGGGCGCGCACATGTCGACGGGGCTTGAGCACGACGAACTCGGCCGGCGAACCGAGGACACCGGGATGCGCGTCGAACAGGTCAACAAGCGAAACCGGAAGGTCGAGACCGCCCGCGAGAAGGAGGCGTGGGATCCCCGAGAGTTCGGCGACCCCGAGTCGGCACACCTCGTGATCTCGTGGGGCTCGAACGAGGGCCCGATGACCGAAGCCATCGAGATGCTCGCCGAGGAGGGGATCGATGTTCGGTTCCTCTCGGTTCCGTACATGTTCCCGCGGCCGGACCTCACCGATGCGGTCGAAGCCGCCGAGACGGTGGTGGTCGTAGAGTGCAACGCCACCGGGCAGTTCGCGGACATCGTAGAGCACGATACGCTTTCGCGGGTGGACCGAATCAACAAATACGACGGCGTGCGGTTCAACGCCGACGAACTCGCAGTGGAGATCGAAGCGACCCTTCAGGAGGCAACCCAATGAGCTCAGACGTACGTTTCACCGACTTCAAGTCGGACAAGCAACCGACGTGGTGTCCCGGGTGCGGCGACTTCGGGACCATGAACGGGATGATGAAAGCCCTCGCGAACACCGGCAATGACCCGGACAACACGTTCATCGTCGCCGGCATCGGGTGCTCCGGCAAGATCGGGACGTATATGCACTCCTACGCTCTCCACGGCGTCCACGGTCGGGCGCTGCCGGTGGGGACGGGCGTCAAACTCGCGAACCCCGATCTCGAGGTGATGGTCGCGGGCGGCGACGGCGACGGATACTCCATCGGCGTGGGTCACTTCGTTCACGCGGTCCGCCGGAACGTCGATATGAGCTACGTGGTGATGGACAACCGTATCTACGGGCTCACAAAGGGGCAGGCCTCCCCGACGTCTCGGGAGGACTTCGAGACGGCGACGACCCCCGACGGTCCCCAGCAGCCGCCGGTGAACCCGCTCGCCCTGGCGCTTGCGTCGGGGGCGACGTTCATCGCACAGTCGTTCTCGACGGACGCCCAGCGTCACGCCGAGATCGTCCAGGAAGCGATCGAACACGACGGGTTCGGGTTCGTGAACGTCTTCAGTCCGTGTGTCACCTTCAACGACGTCGACACATACGACTACTTCCGCGACAGCCTGGTCGACCTCGCGGAGGCGGACCACGACCGGACGGACTACGAGGACGCCAAAGCCGCCATCCTCGACGCCAACAAGGAGTACCAAGGCGTGATCTGGCAGAACGAGTCGTCGGTCTCCTACGGCGAGAAGCACGGACTGGATCGGAATATGTCCGAGGTCGACGAGAGCGCGCCCGAGGGCGCGATGGATCTGGTTCGGGAGTTCTACTAACGGACCTTTTTACGTCGGTGGGTTCCTGTGCCGGGAGCCCACCTCGCAAAAAGCTCCATCAAAAACGTCCGTTCGCCTTCGGCTCACGATGAACGGCGCGCTGCGCGCGCCGATGCTTGCCACTCCGTCAGCGGACTAGTCGCTCGTTACGCCGAGGTCGTCGTAGAGAAACTCACATACCGAATTAGGGCTCGTTCAGTACAGGTGAGCGACGTCGCGCGGTGGACCGGAGTCTCCCCGATCCGTTGCAACGGCGCCGTGCAAGATATGGAGGATGAATCTTGCACACGTTACGGAGTTATCGAACGGACCGCGTCACTCTCTGCCAACGAAAGGTCCGTGCGGACTTTTCAGCCGTCCCGTCCAAGGACACGGTATGGAAGGCCTCCAAATCGACGAAGTAGACCGGAGTATCCTGCACCAACTCCAGCTCAACGCCCGCCAGACCGATACGGAGATCGCCGAGAAGGTGGATGTGACCTCCACGACGGTCCGGAATCGCCTCGACAAACTCGAAGATGGGGGCGTGATTCGGGGCTATCTTTTTGCGAGGAGAGAATCCCGCCGTTTACGGCGGGAGTGAATCCGACACTTCCTACGCAATCCACCGTCGATTGCAGGCTGGATATTCAACGCTAATCCGTAGTATTAAGTAAATAGTTTGACATAGGCTATGTGTGGCGATTCGGGTCACGTGCACCTACGTTGGTTCCATCCAGAACCAGCAACAGGTCTGCGACGGCCTTGACTCGCTCGGAGACTCCGCCTCGAAAATCTGGAACGTCGCACGATGGACAGCAGACCGAGTTTGGGACGCAATCGGTGAGATTCCCGACGAAGGCTCGCTCAAATCGTACATGAAGAACCAGTCGTGCTGGAAAGACCTGAACGCACAATCCAGTCAGAAAGTCATTGAAGAACTTTCCGACGCTTTCCAGTCGTGGTTCGACCTACGACAGGAAGACAACAAGGCGAATCCTCCCGGCTACCGCAAACACGGCGATACCCGACCCAAGAGTACGGTCACGTTCAAAGAAGACGGGTTCAAACACGACCCCGAGAACAACAGAGTCCGACTTTCGAAGGGCTCGAACCTCAAAGAACACTTCTCGGATTTCATCCTCTGTGAGTACCAAACTCGTCCCGACGTTGACCTCTCCGAAGTCAACTCGGTGCAGAACGTTCGCGCCGTCTGGAACGGCAATGAATGGGAACTACACTTCGTCTGCAAAGTCAGTCTCGAAACCAACGACTCAGTAGGCGACGAAGTGGCAGGTATCGACTTCGGTATCAAGAACATCGTCACGGTCGCGTTCCCCGACGAGTACGTTCTGTATCCGGGTAACTCCCTCAAGCAGGACAAGCACTACTTCAAACGTGCTGAGTACGACGCGGAAGGTGAGAACGGCCCGTCTGAAAAGTCGATGTGGGCGCGTCGGAAACTCACAGACCGCGAGACGCACTTCTACCACGTCCTCTCAGACGCACTCATCACAGAGTGTGTTGAACGCGGTGTTGGAACGCTCGCAGTGAGCTGGCCCGAGAAGGTTCGTGACTCAGATTGGGGCAAGACGGGTAACAAGAAGTTGCATACGTGGGCGTTCGACCGTATCTACCAGTACCTCGAATACAAAGGCGAGATTCGCGGTGTCGAGGTACTGAAGGAGAACGAGTGGAATACCTCAAAGACCTGCTCGAAGTGTGGTGACGACACGGAAGCGAACCGTGTCGAACGTGGCCTGTACGTCTGCTCGTCGTGTGGGTTAGTCGGGAACGCGGATTGCAACGGGGCGGAGAATATGCGTCAAAAGATAACTCCGAGTCCTCACGGCGAGGATAGGAGTACCGGCTGTGTGGCACAGCCATCGACATACTTGTTCGACCGCGAGAGCGGGATGTTTCGCACGAGAGAACAGGTCGTGTTGTAGACCGGCAAATATCCCACCTGCGGTACGGGAAGCCCCGTCGTTTACGACGGGGAGGATGTCACTACCCCGAGATCAACTACGAGCAAGCGGGCTACCCCCTCCACGTCATGTTCGTTTGCACGATCAATCCGAATAAACTGGAATCACTGGCCGAACAGATCCTCGATGTTCGCGGTGTGGTGACCACCCGCGATTTGCTTGGGGGCGAACGGAATGTCCACGTCGAGGTCGTCGCCGGCTCTGTCAGAGAGATCGAAGAGATCCGCAACGAACTGGCGAACTTGGGTATGACGGTCAACAGCTCCGAGATCATCTCCGAGACGCGGGTCCAGTCGTGGGACCACTTCTATCCACGGCCAGGCCCTGACGCGGATCAAGACGACGACACCGACGACGCGTCGGTCACCGACCAAGGACAGCCGAGGAATCGGTTGAAATTTTCAAATATGTCCACGTCTGTTAGCCCATTTCCCGTATTCAGATTTCAATATATCCACCAATTTACGATTATATGGGTAAACGACCTTATTCGTGTAGGGATCCTTGCGATGGTATGGCGCACTCAACCGAGGCGGTAACCAATAGTTTCAGTATATTGGCAGACCCCGTTCGTCGGTACGTCCTGTATCACTTCGACAAGTAGGAGACTCCACTCTCCCTCGACCGCCTCGCCGCGCGGGTTGCCGCCTGGCGCACCGACAGCGACCCGGACGTCGTCGATGACGCCACCCTCACCGAGATTCGCACGGACCTGCATCACGTGCATCTGCCCAAACTCGCCGAGGCTGGCTATTTTGCGTGGGATGCGGACACTCACACAATCCGGCGGGGACCCAACCTCGACGAGATCACACCGTTCCTCCGGTTGATGGCCGACCACGAAGCCAAACTGCCCGCGGGGGTAGCCATAACCCAATGAGCCGACGTCTCCACACGTAGCGGTCCCGACTCAGTGGGCGCACACACGCCGAGACGCCGACCTCTCGCGACGGCCCCGAGAATCAAGTCACCACGGCTCTGCTCTCGTGCCCTGTCGGCGAGAGGACGTACATCAGCAAAGCGATGGGCGCCTGCTCGAAGTGTGGAGGGTCAATCGCCCAAATCCCGACCGAGCGTGAATTAGCCGTCTCAACCAACCGAATATGATCGGACCACCTAATGACAGCTGAGCAGATTAAACCCGAGACGGTGAGTCTGTTGCAGGACCTCGGGCTGAAGGAGTACGAGGCGCGGAGTTTCCTGGCATTGACCCAACTCACGACGGGGACCGCCAAGACGATCGGCGAGGTCTCGGAGGTTCCTCGGACCCGGGTGTACGACGCCGTCCGAGTGCTGGAATCAAGGGGACTGGTCGAAGTACAGCATTCCAGCCCGCAGCAGTTTCGCGCGGTCAGCATCAAGGAGGCAACCGCGATCTTGCGTCAGCAGTACGACACGCGGATCGACACCCTCGAGTCGAACCTCGAAGCGCTGGATCTCCAACCGGAGGTCGACGACAGCAACCGAATGCAGGAGGTATGGGCGCTGTCCGACCACGACGCCGTCGAGTCCCGAACACACACGCTGCTGGAAGACGCCGAATCGGAGATCGTCCTGCTGGTCGTCGAGGAGGATCTCCTGACGGAGGCGTTGTACGAGCGGCTCCACGACGCGGTCGACCGCGGCGTCGACGTGGTCGTCGGTGGCGAGACGGACGCGATCATCGCCAAGCTCGATACCGAGCTGCCATCCCTGAAGGCGTTCGAAACCGAACTGGACTGGCTCCTGGGGCCCGCGAGCGACGACGAGATTGCCATCAGCCGCCTGCTATTAGTTGATCGCACAACGTTGCTGGTCAGTTCTTTCTACCCGGACGACGACCACGACGAATCACACGAGCAGGCGGTCTTCGCCACCGGCCTGGAGAACGGTATCGTCGTCCTCCTTCGCCGGATAATCTCTTCGGGGCTGCTCCCCGTAGCGACCCCAGTGAGGTAGCCAGTCGGCGGTTCCCGGGCCAGCCTGCACGAACAGATGCTCTGTACGTAATACTGAGGCCAGGAACGTCGCCTGGCCAACTCGCGTTCAGTATTCAGCACGACCGTCGAACCCTACCACTTCCGAAGGGTTTCAACGAGGCCGGCGGAGAAGACGTCGCCCAAGGCCACCTTGCAACGTGTCCCGAGTGTACTGGAGAAGCCCTCCAAATCACGCGAACAACAAGGCACAATCAAAGAGTTCTACTACCCATCTCAGACGAGTCACGTGCCGCAAACGAACGCAGTGAACGAGCGGGCCACGGAGGCCCCGAAGGGACCGACGCCGCGCTTTTGATCGAGCTTTCGCCAAAGCGGCGAAGCCGCCCGAATCGACAGGTCGGTCGGGGACGTTCCCGCGCGCTTTTTTATCTGCGGCCGCTTTCAACGAACGACAATGACCGCTGACGCCGCGACAGTTGGCCGGAGCCGTCGGCCGGCTGAACGCCACCCGACGTGCGGTGCCCGCGCGGCCACCGCACCGGACCGCCGAGACGCGCAGTCACCACACACGACAGGAACCCACGATGTCTGAAGCGTACGACGTCGTCATCGCCGGGGCGGGTCCGGCCGGAGCACAGTGTGCCCGGGACCTCGCACAGCGCGACTACGACGTGCTCGTGCTGGAGGCCGAGCCCGAAGACGGGTTCCCGCGGCAGTCGAACAAGTCCACAGCCGGGACGTTCGCGTCGATGACAGGCGCGTTCGGGATTCCCGACGACGTGGTGATGAACTACACGGACGAAGTCGTCCTCGAGTCCCCCAACGAGCACTTCGTCCAGGACCAGCCCGGCGCAGTCCTCGAGTTCGCAGAGTTCAAGCGGTGGCTGGTCGCAGAGGGGCGCGGGCACGGCGCGGAGTACCGGTTCGGGGCGCGCGTGAACAACCCCGTCGTGGAGAACGGCGAGGTCGTCGGCGTCCAGTACGCCGGCGACGAGGAGGTGTACGGCGACATCGTCGTGGACGCCACGGGGCCGGCGGCACCGCTGGCGAAGAAACTCGACGTCTGTGACCTCGAGCGAAAGAACCAGGCGGTCGGCATCGAGTGGGAGATGGACGGTCTCGCCGTCGACCACCCCGAGTTCGCAGACCTCACCGACGCGATGATGCTGCGCCTCGATCACGAGTACGCCCCTGGCGGCTACTCGTGGATCTTTCACACGGGTGGCAACACCGCGAAGGTCGGCCTCTGCTACATCCAAAGCGAGAGCTACCAGCAGTACGGCGACACCTCGAGGAGCATCGACGACCACCTCAGCCACTGGTTGGAGACAGACCCTCGGTTCGCGGACGCCGAACGTATCACGGACAAACAACAGCACCGCGGTAGTGCACACATCCAGATGCCGGACAGCCTCAGCACGGACAACTTCATGGCCATCGGTGACACCGTGCCCACCATCGACCCTCTGTGGGGAGAGGGCATCCACAAGTGTATGGAGTCCGCGCGTGCCGCCGCTATCACGGCGGACCGCTGTCTGATGGGGTCACAGACGGACACGTCAGCCGAGGCGATGGCCGCCTACGACGACCTGTGGCACACCCGCGTCGCACCGGATATGCGCACGCGATTGACTATGACCCAGTTGCTGTACCTCGCGCCGAACGAGCGCTACGATCGGCTGATGGACGATCTGAACGCCATGGGCGTGGAGACGCTCAGCGGGGCCAACAACGGCAGCATCCGTAGCCTCGCGAAACTCACGCACCTCGACGACGTGCCGTTGCTCGCGCGGTTCGCGAAACAACGACTCGCAGAGTGAGGCGGCGGGGCGCCGCCCCGATCAACAACGGCTTCCGACGCAAGCGGGTAGCATCGGGTATGATGCGACAGTCCACCGGGAGCGAGGGCGGCCCGCGCGCAGCCGGGATGCCGATGCTCGGGTTGGGTACGTGGAAGAACGAGGACCCCGAGACCTGCGTCAACGCCGTCGCCACGGCGCTTGAGGCCGGCTATCGCCACATCGACACGGCACAGGCATACGGCAACGAGGAACACGTCGGCCGCGGGATCGAGCGCGCGGACGTCCCCCGCGAGGACGTCTTCCTCGCTACCAAGGTCTGGATCGACCAGCTCTCCTACGACGACGTGCTCGCCTCCGCCGAGGAGAGCCTGCGGAAACTCGGCGTCGACGCCGTCGATCTCCTGTACGTCCACTGGCCGGCGCGGGAGTACGACCCCGAGGGCACGTTCCGGGCGTTCGACGAACTCGTCGACGCCGGAACGGTCGACCGCGTGGGGATCAGTAACTTCGAGCCCGACCAAGTCGACGAGGCGATCGACCGGGCCGACGCCCCGATCTTCGCGAATCAGGTCGAACTCCACCCCCTGCTGCCACAGCCGGAGCTTCGGGGTCACTGCGCCGACCGCGGGGTCGAGGTCGTCGCCTACTCGCCGTTAGCCCGCGGGGCGGTGTTCGAGGTGCCGGAACTGACCGAGATCGCGGCGAAACACGGGGTGAGCGAGGCGCAGGTCTCGTTGGCGTGGCTCCGTGAGAAAGGCGTCACTGCGATCCCGAAGGCCACGAGCGAGGCACACCTCCGCGACAACCTGGCGTCGCTCGGCCTCAACCTCGACACCGAGGACGTCGCGACGATCGACGCCATCGACCGGACCGACCGGCGGGTCGACCCCGGGTTCGCACCCTGGTAGGCCTACGCCGGCCGGGGGCGTCCACGGTCTGACGGTCCGGCCGCGAGCAGTCGCGCGGACCCGAATCCCCCGGTCGCGGCCGTCGGGGCGACAGCCGGGAGTATTTGTACGTCGGCGCCGGAATGTACCGTATGAGCGGCGACGGATCCCGCGACGGCGGCCCCCCTGATGACGGAGCCTCCAGCCACGGTTCCCCCGACGACACCGACAGCCCGGACCCGCCTCCGGGGTGGACGGTATGGAACGACGAGCCCCGGGGCCGACGGATCTTGGTGTTCCGGCCGGACGTGTTCAACGAGAGCAACGACCTCCCCGCCCCCTGCCTCCCGACCATCCTGGTTTCGAACCGATCGCGGGCGTCGCGTCCCGGCGCCTCGCGGGTCAGAACCGGCACTTGGCACGCCGTTCTCACGCTGGAGCCCGAGGTCGAAGCCGCCGCCGAGAAGTACGACAGCCGCGAGGCCGCCGTCGTGGGCGCTACGGATATCGCTCGCATGTTCGCCGTGGGGGAGATCGACTACCGGGCCGCATACCAGGTGCCGCGGGAGTCGTACTTCGAGCGGCTGGACGCGGTCGTCGACGACGTCTGAGTGGTGAGCGCCCGGCGTACACCGTGGGGGCGATCGCGACCGTCTCCCCACGGCCCGGTTCTGTGTGAGCCGTGTGCTCCGCTCACCACGTCAGCCGGTGTACGGTCGATATCAGATGGTAGTCGGGCGTTGCACGTCTCAAACTGCCCGTTAAGACCGTGGCGCTCGGCGGCCGCGACGACCGCGGTGGCGTCGGTGACGACCGCGGGCCAAGCGCGAGTACGGCTGTCGAAGTTGCACGCGCTACGATGGTATGGATCCGTCCGGTCTCTGTGGGGCGTCCGGTGGAACGGCGCTACTCCCGAAGCAGGACGGTGGCATCGGCGCCCCAGGTGATCTCGAGGTCCGCACCCGCCTCGTAGCCGTCGTCCCCGAGCGTGACGACGACGTCGCGCCCCTGCACGTCGAGCGTGTAGTCTGTGACGCCGCCGCGGTAGACCGCGTTCGTGACTCTCCCCGTGAGCCGATTGTCGCCGTCGGTACCCACTTGGATCTCCTCGGAGCGCACGAAGAACGTGACCGAATCGCCGGCCGAGGGGGTCGCGACGTCGTCGCTGTCGGCCAGCACGGTCGTCTCCAGAAACGAGAGCTCGACGCCGGCGTCGGTGACCGCTTCGACCGTCGCCTCGAAGATGTTCGATCCGCGGAAGAACTCCGCGATGAACCGTGACCGAGGCCGTTTGTACACCGCTTCGGGCGTGCCGACCTGGACGATCCGACCGTCGTCGAGGACCGCCAGCCGGTCGCTCATACTCAGCGCCTCCTCCTGGTCGTGGGTGACGTAGAGGAACGTAGTCCCCAACTCCTCTTGGATCTCCTTGAGTTCGATCTGCATCTCCCGGCGCAGTTTCTCGTCGAGGGCACCGAGCGGCTCGTCGAGGAGGAGCACCTGCGGTTCGATGGCGAGCGACCGCGCCAGCGCGACCCGCTGCTGTTGGCCCCCGGAGAGCGCCTCGATGTTCCGGTCGGCGGTCCCCGGCAGCGAGACCAACTCCAGAAGCTCCTCGACCCGGCGGTCGATGGTGTCGGGGTCGGCGTCCCGTATCTCCAGCCCGTAGCCGATGTTCTCCCGGACGGTCATGTGCGGAAACAGCGCGTAGTCCTGAAACACGGTGTTGACGTCCCGGTCGTACGGGGGGACGTCAGTGACGTCGCGGCCGTCGAGCCGGATCGTCCCGTCGGTCGGGAGCTCCAACCCGGCAACCATCCGGAGGATGGTGGTCTTGCCGGACCCGGATGGGCCGAGCAGCGTGAAGAACTCGCCCTGTTCGATGTCCAACTCTGCGCCCCGCACGGCGACGACGTCGTCGAACTCCTTGCGGAGCCCCCGTAACTCGATGACCGAACTCATACGTTCCTTCTCCGGTCGTGGTCATTATAACTACGTATAACTGTCGCAGAACCGTACATACGGACCGGAATTCCCGCGGGTTTTGATCATATGAGGTATGAAGAGGTAACAACAATCCTTTTGCGCCATCTCCGAGAGTGAGACAATAGATGCCAAACAGCAATCGGACGCGGCGTTCGTTCACGAAACTCGCAGGCCTCGGCGCGCTGACCGCAGCTGCCGGGTGTACGAGCGGCGGGGGATCCTCCGGCGGCGACGAGACGTCGACAGACGGTTCCGCCGGCGGGGACGGCGGGTCGAGCCAGCAGATCAACTACGGCGGGATCGCCACGGTCAACGCGGGCGAGTGGTCCGGCTTCACCGAATCCTCGGAGTGGGGCGTCAACTTCGTGACGATCGGCAACTCTCCGGGCGACATCCTGAGTACGATGGTCGCCGGTGGAGGGCGTCAGAACTACGACCTGCTGGCGCCGGTCGGCGGGATTCAACCGCCGCTGGTCGAACAGGGCGCGTTGCAACCGGTCGACACCGACCGGCTGGAGAACTGGGACGCCCAGTACGACTACTGGGAGACCGAACAGGGCCAGGCATTCGTCGGCGACGGGGGCGACGTCTACGGCGTTCCGATCGTCTGGCAGGGTGACTCGATCGCGTACCTCCCGGGGGAAGTCGACCGCGAGATCACCTCCTACGGCGCGCTGTTCGACGACGAGTTCGCCGGGCGGGTCGCAATCGAGGACAACTACACCACCGCAGGGCAGAAGACCGCGATGTATCTGAAGGCCAACGACATGGCCGACATCGACGACCCGCGGAACATGACCGAATCGGAGATTACGACGGTCGTGGACTTCCTGATCGAACAGAAGCAGTCCGGGCAGTTCCGGACGATGTGGAGCGGGTTCGAGACGGCCGTGAGCCTGATGTCCGAGAAGGAAGTGGTCGTGATGGACACCTGGGAGCCGGTGGTCTTCGCGCTCCGAGACCAGGGAATGGAAGCGGAGTACGCCACCCCCGACGAGGGGTACCTCCTGTGGGCGATGGTCGACTACGTCGTCAACCCCCCGGACGAACGGTCCCAGAGCCGCACCGATGCGATCTACGACTTCGTCGACTGGCAGCTGAGCGGGTGGTACGGTGCGACGATCACCCAGCAGACCGGCTACATGACAAACCCGGCCGCGGTGCCGTACGCCGAAGAGAACGAGGGCTTCGACGGCGAGCAGGTGGCGGACATCCACGAGGGCGTCCAGCGGAAGTTCGACGAGATCGGCGGATCGTGGCAGCAGCGGTGGCCCGACAACCGTGAAGCCTACGAGGAACAGTGGCAGCGGCTTCGGAACGCCTGATCGACTGAACCGATGGTCTCTCTCAGGCGGTCCTGGATCCCCTCGCTCCAACTGCTGCCCGCAGGGCTGTTTCTGGGACTCTTCTTTCTGATCCCGCTCGCGCTCACGTTCGTGTGGGGCTTCTGGCCGCGGACCGAGTTCTGGATGGAACCGGGTGTGACCCTCGAAGCCTACCGGAGCTTCGTCACCACCGGGCGGCTTGCGGTCTACCTGAAAACGCTGTGGCTCAGCCTGGCGACCGTGGCGGTCGCGCTCGTGGCGGGCTATCCAGTGGCGTACTATCTCGCTCGGAAGATCGACGGCGACACGGCCTTCTCGCTGCTTTTCGTCTTCGTGCTGCCGTTCATCATCAGCACTATCGTCCGAACGTTCTCGTGGCGGTTCCTGCTGGGACGGTCGGGACCGATCAACGGTGTGCTCGTCGGCGCCGGGGCCGTCGGCCAGCCGCTGGATTGGCTGCTCTTCTCCGACGTCGCGGTACTGATCGGACTGGTGACTGCGAGCATTCCGTTCGTGGTCTTCCCGGTATGGCTGTCGCTCCGGACGATCGACGCGTCGCTGTTGGAAGCGAGCTCGGACCTCGGGGCGTCGCCGGCCACCACGTTCCGGCGGGTAACGCTGCCGCTGTCGCTTCCCGGCGTGTTTGCCGCCAGCATCTTCGTCTTCGTCACGGCGTTCGGATCGACCGCGATCCCGACGCTCTTGGGTGGGGGCGGATACTCCACGATCGGAACGACGCTGACGAGCGTGCTGGGCGTGCTCAACTACCCGCTGGCCGCCGCGATCAGTTCGGTCTCGATCGCAACGATGCTCGTCCTTCTCGGGCTTTGGACCTACTTTTTCGACCTCGAACAGCTCGCGGCGATGGGCGGTGACGCCTGATGGGGGACGCCACCACCCTCCGAGGGTGGCGTCCGAGCCTCTTTGGGGTGTACACGGCGCTGGTGATCGTCGCGTTGCTGCTGCCGCTCGCGTACCTGCTCCCGCTGTCTCTGAACCCGGATGGGGCGCCGCGGATCCCGCTGGAACCGACGCTTGCGTGGTACGAGGCGGTGCTCTCCAACGGAGACCTGATCGCGGCGCTGGTGCAGTCGGCCAAGCTGGGCGCTCTAACATCGATCACGGCGACGCCGCTGGCCTTCCTCGCGGCGATGGGGACGCGGAACGTTGCCCGCCGGAGCGCCGTGATCGGCGTGCTGTTGCTCCCGGTGTTCATGCCCGGCACGAGCGTCGGACTCGGGCTGGCGGTGTACTTCCGGCTGTTCGAGGTCGAACTATCGATCTGGACGATGCTGGTCGCCCACGTTCTGTGGGCGTTCCCGTTCGCGTACATCATCGTCCTGACCAGTATCGCGTCGTTCGACACACACCTCAAGGAGGCCGCCTACGACCTCGGCGCCTCGGAGGTCCGTGCGTTCATCGACGTCGAACTCCCTCACATCCAGCCGGGGTTGCTGGGGGCCGCGATCTTCTCGTTCACGCTCTCGTTCAACGAGTTCTCGCGGACCACCTTGGTGCGGAGCGCGACGGACACCCTGCCGACGTACGTCTGGGGGCGGGTGCAAAATCTCGGGCTCGACCCGACGATCTACGCAGTCTCGGCGCTAACCATTATCCTCTCGGCCGCGTTACTCGCGGTCGTCGGGATCTTGATGAGCCACACCGACTGATATGACACACATACTGCTCACCGGCTACGAACCGTTCGGGGATCACGAGACGAACCCGTCGGCGACGGTCACCGAGTCCCTCGACGGGATGGCTCTCGGGGGCGCGACGGTCGTCGGACGCGAGCTACCCGTGGTGTTCGACGAGGCGCTGCCGCGCGTGCGGTCGCTGATCGACACCCACGATCCGGTGGCGATCCTCTCGACGGGACTGATGCCGGAACGGAGGGTGCTGACCGTCGAGCGGACCGGGATCAACGTCCGGGACTGCGACGACGTCCCGGACAACGACGACCAGCGCCCGGTCGACCAACCGGTCGTGGCCGACGGCCCCGACGCGTACTTCGCGACGCTTCCGGTCAAGCGACTCGTGGCGGCTGCTCGCGAGGCATCAGTCCCCGCGCGGGTCTCGAACACCGCCGGCACTCACCTGTGCAACAACATCCTCTATGCGACGCGACACCACGTGGCGACGAACGACCTGGGGATCCTGTCGGGGTTCGTTCACGTCCCGTACTCGCACGCGCAGGCGGCGCGCCGGACCGACCCCGTCTCGAGCCTGTCGGTCGACGCGATGGAGCGGGGGATCGCGGAGATGCTTCGAGTTCTGGCCGACGAGGCGTAGGACTACGCCCCGTCGCCGCTCCGGTGGGCTCGAAGTTCCTCGATGAACGTCACTGCGTTGTCGATCATCCGGGCGCGGAGTTCCTCGCCCTTCGCATCGGTTGCCTGCGTCGGGTCGCCGACGTGACCGAGGTCCCCGTTCTCCGGCGAGTGAGGCGTGCTGGGAGAGAGGACCGCGTCGCCGGTAGCCACCAAGTCGTTGGTCTGGAACTGCGAGAACCCCTCGTGGGTTTCTCTCTCGAAGGCGCCCTCGTCGACGAGATCGGGGTAGCGGGCGAGCATAAACGACGTCTCGAACTCGCCGGCGTGCATCCCGTCGTCGGGGTCGCCGTCGCGGAGTTCGCGGTGCGCCTCCGCGGCGACTCGGATCAGATCGATAGTCGCGAAGGAGACGTCTTCGTGGGCCCCCGACACCTCCGCGGCCGCCGTCTGGATCGCAGGCAAGTTGGCGATCCGGTGGCCGTTGACGGTGATGATGCTTGTGAACCCGTGGCCGATCAGACTCTCGTAGACGTCGGTCAGGACCGACACGACGGTGTCGGTCGACAGCGAGATCGTCCCCGGGAACGCCAGGTGGTGGTCGGCGTCGCCGTACGGGATGGTCGGTGCCACCGGGACGTCTGTGCGGGCGCTGACTGCCTCTGCGACGTCTTCGGCCTCGTAGCTGTCGACGCCCAGCGGGAGGTGTGGGCCGTGCTGCTCTGTCGATCCGATCGGCACGAGCACCGTCGGGGTGGCCGCGGCGTCGAGGTACGCCTCGACGTCCTGCCACGTCGACTCCGCCAGCCGGATCGGTTCGGAGTCACTCATCGTCGGGCTCCTGGCTGCCGGCCGGTCCGGAGTCGGCCGCGGCCTTGCCGTCGCGGCGGTCCCGCTCTCTGTCGGCGGACGACCGCTCGTCGGGATCGCCGTAGCCGCCGCCGCCGGGCGTCCGAACCGTGACAGTAGTCCCGGCCTCGACCTCGACGGTCGTCTTCGCGGGGACCGAGTCGCCGTCGATCAGGTTCTCGCCGGTGGCGCCGGGGTCGCCGCCGCCGGCGCCCTGCGGCGCGTGACGGCGGCGCTCGGTCAGCAGCGACACCACCGCCGCGGTCTCGACGGTGACCGACCGCTCGATCCCGAGCCCGCCGCGATGGCGGCCGTCACCACCGCTCCCGGGTCGGAGCGCGTACCGCTCGACCGAAAGCGGGTATTCAGTTTCGAGCGCTTCGATCGGGGTGTTCAGGGTGTTCGTCATCCCCACCTGGACGCCGTCCATCCCGTCGACTGTCGGGCTGGCGCCGTCGCCGCCGCCGATGGTCTCGTAGTAGGTGAACCCCTCGACCGCACCGTCGCCACGCTGACTGCCGATGATGGTGTTGTTCATGGTTCCCTGTCCCTGGGCGGGCACCGTCGCGGGGAGCGCCTCCGAAAAGGCGGCCAACACGACGTCTGTCACCCGTTGGCTGGTCTCGACGTTGCCGCCGACGACCGCCGCGGGAGGCGTGGGGTTCAGAAGCGACCCTTCAGGCGCCTCGACGTCGATCGGGTCATAGCACCCCTGGTTGGGCTGGATCTCCGGGTCGGTCACCGCACGGACGACGAAGTACACCGCGCTCGTCGCGACCGAGAGCGGTGCGTTCATGTTCCCCGCAACCTGGGGTGCAGTCCCCGCGAAATCGACGCTCACCGCCGTGCCGTCGACCGTCACTGTCGCGACGACCGGGATGTCGTCTTCGGAGGCGCCGTCGCCTTCGAGCACGTCCGTCGCCTCGTAGGTGCCATCGGGAATCGCCGCGATCTCGGCCTCGATCCGATCTCTGGAGTAGTCGATGACCGCGTCGAAAGCGTTCTCCAGCCGGGCGCGGCCGTACTCGTCGAGCAGCTTCCCGATCCGGCGCCCGCCGCGCTCGTTGGCAGCGAGCTGTGCGCGGAGGTCGGCCCGGCGCTCCTCGGGGTTGCGGACGTTCGCGAGCACGAGCGAGAGGACGCCCGCGTCGATCTCGCCGTCGGCAACGATCCGGACACCGGGAATCCGGAGTCCCTCCTGATAGATCTCCGTCGCTCCGGCGGGCATACTTCCCGGAGTCCCGCCGCCGACATCGGCGTGGTGAGCACGGGTGACAGCGTAGCCGACGATCTCGCCCGCCGGAGCGATTGTCGAGACGACGGTCACGTCCGGGAGGTGGGTCCCGCCGGCGAAGGGGTCGTTCAGGATGTACGCCTCGTTGGGAGCGGGGTCGCGCTCTCGGACGGCCGCGACGGCCTCGGGCATCGCACCGAGGTGGACCGGGATGTGCTCGGCTTGCGCGATCATCCGACCCGCGGCGTCGAAAAGCGCAGTCGAGCAGTCCTGCCGCTCTTTGATGTTCGGAGAGTAGGCCCCACGGATCAGGACCTGTCCCATCTCCTCGGCGATGCCTTCGAGCCGGTTCCGGAGGATCTCGAGCGTCACTGGGTCGAGTTCTCCGGTGTGTGTGGGTTCTGTCATCGGGTGTTGGGTGCGTCGGGTGCGGCAGTATCGGGACGGATGACGAGCGCGCCGTTGTCGCGGACGGTCGCGGCCCACCCCGGCGGGACGACTGTCGTGCTCTCGGCCTGTTCGAGGACTGCCGGCCCCTCGACCGTCGCGCCGGCCGGGACGGCCAGCCGGTCGTGGACGGTAGCCTCGTGGATCTCGCCGGCGACGTCCACGGGTCGGGTGTCGAGGACGCTGTCGCCGTCGGCGTCGTAGCGAGTCTCGGCGACCGAGCGGGCCGCGCGGGCGGTCGCCCGGAGGTTCACGAGTTCGACTGCGGCGTCCAGCCGGTATCCGTGGGTCCGCTCGTGTTCGTCGTGAAACCGCGACCGGACCGCCTCGGAGTCGAACGGGAGGTCGATCGGGACCGTCAACTCGAAGCTCTGGCCGGCGTACCGGAGGTCGGCCTCGTGGTCGACGGTCGGGTCGGTCGCGGTCGACTCCGCGAGCGCGTCGTCGGCCAAGCCGGTCACGACAGCTGCGACGCGTTCGGGGTCGGCGTCGTCGAGCCGGGTCAGGTGGGTCCGGACGCGGTCGTACCGCTCGTCGGCATCGAGCAGGCCGTAGGCTGAGAGCACGCCCGAAGCCACGGGGACGATCACGGTCTCGATGTCGAGGTCGTCGGCCACGCCGACGGCGTGCATCGGGCCGGCACCGCCGAACGCCACCAGTCCGAACTCGCGAGGGTCGAACCCGCGTTCGACGGTGACCTCCCGGATCGCGCGTGTCATCTTGGCGTTTGCGACCCGGTAGACGCCGCGGGCCGCCGCGCGGGCACTCCCGAGCCCCGCCTCGTCGGCGAGATCCTCCAGTGCTGCCTCGGCGGCCGAGACGTCCACGGAGAGTTCGCCGCCGAGCGACGTGCTCTCGCCGACGTACCCGAGAAGAACGTTGGCGTCGGTGACGGTCGGCTCGTCGCCGCCGTTCCCGTAGCACGCCGGACCGGGGTCAGCGCCCGCCGAACGGGGACCGACCCGAAGCGCGCCGCCGGAGTCGACCCACGCGATCGACCCGCCGCCGGAGCCGATCGTGTTGATGTCTACCATTGGGGTCTTGATTGGTATGCCGTCGATGCTGGTGTCGGTGGTCCGCTCGGCTTCGCCGTCGCGCACCAGGCTGACGTCGCTGGAGGTCCCGCCCATATCGAACGTGACGAGGCCGGGGAGGTCGTCGGCGGCCGACACCGCCCGCGCGGCCCTGTCGGCGCCGATTACGCCCGCAGCGGGGCCGGACAGCGCCGTTCCGACCGCGTGGGCGCGGACGGTGTCCGCACTCGCGATTCCGCCGTTGGACTGCATAATCTGCGGTTCGGGGATCCCGTCGGCTGCGGCCCGGTCGGTCAGCCGGCCGACGTACCTGTCGATCGTGGGCGTTACGTACGCGTCGACGACAGTGGTGGAGGTCCGCTCGAACTCCCGGAACTCCGGCAACACCGCGTGTGAGGCCGATACCGGAACGTCGAGTTCCGCGCGGAGGATCTCAGTGACCGTCCGCTCGTTCTCCGGGGTGACGTACGCGTGCAGCAACGCAACCGCGACGCTCCCAACGTCGTCGTCGCGCAGCGTCGCCGCGAGGTCCCGGACCGCCTCGGGGTCCACCGGCCGTTCGATCCCGGTGGGTGTGGCCCGCTCCGAGAGTTCGTACCGGCGCGACCGCGGTACCAGCGGTTCGGGCGTCTCGTCGTGGAGGTCGTACAGCGCGGGTCGGTTCTGCCGGCCGATCTCCAGCACGTCCCGGAATCCCTCGGTGGTGACGAGGGCGGTCCGCGCGCCGCTCCGTTCCAAGAGGGCGTTGGTGGAGACGGTCATGGCGTGGGAAAACTCAGCGATCTCGGCGGGGTCGACCCCGGCCTCCGCGCAGGCCTTCTCGATCCCCGTGATCACGCCTTCGCTCTGGTCGGCGGTCGAGGGGACCTTGGCTGTCACGAGCGTCTCCGACCCGGTCACGAGGGTCACGTCGGTGAACGTGCCGCCGACGTCGACGCCGACGCGAGGCGTCATACGGGTTCGGGACGCGGGGAGCGTCCGCCGGCACCCCGCCGGGCGTGTCGGTTGTGAGGTCGTCGCATTCGGTATCGTATATCAGTGGTGCGGAACGCCGCAAAAGGGTTGTTATGATCGTGACATCCGGGGTATGAACTCGTGTGAGAACCGCGACGGGAGCCACAGCCTATTCATATCCGAGTCGCCACCGTACGGGTATGATCAAGGACCGGATCACGGTCTCCCTCGACGAAGACGCCAAGGAGGCCTTAGAACAGCTGGTGAGCCAGACCGGGAACGGCAACAGCGAACTCGTCCGGAAGGCGATCGCGTTTTACGCCGCGAACCAGCAGGTCGCCAGTTCGGACGTGAGCCTCGATCTGGAGGAGTACCACGAGATGCTCGCGAGCGGCGAACACGCGCTGTTGGACATCGACTTCCTCCACACCCTCCTCAAGTACAGCCCGGACGAGGGCGAGCGGGCCGAGGCGTTCACCCGTGACCTCGACCGGGTGGCGCAGTATCACGCCGCGGAGTACGCGGATCGGTTCGAGAGCTTAGAAGAGGTGCTGGATTGGCTCTCGGTGTGTGGGTTCCTGACTGTCCGGGAGAGCACAGAGAACACCTACCACGTGGTGTTCCCGACCGAGGACGTGAAGTGGTTCATGCTCAGATTTCTCGAGCAGAGCACCGCGGAGCTGCCGTTCGGGCTGGAGATCGAACAGGGAGTCTCGAAGGTGTTGCTGCGGACGATCCCGGAGTGAACGCCAGGTCACCGAGTGGGAGTCCTGAATCCAGTCTGCGGGCGGGGCAAGGCTTTCAGTTCCGCCCCCGTTCGCCGAATCGATGCCACACGGAACGCCGGGGCTGTCACCGCGCCAGCGACTCCTCGCACGCGGGTGGCACTACCTGGCGTACACCGTCTTGTTCGTGGTGGTGTACGGCGGGATTCTGGCCACGACTGGGGCGTTCCCGACGTGGCTGCTGTTCGCCGTGCTGGTCGGCTTCCTGCTCAAAGACGTATACGACGAGATCCGGCTGCAACGAGGCGGCCAGCCCCTCGTCTACGCCGGTATCGAGCACGCTCCGTCCAACGGCGTGCTCATCGTCTTCCTCCTGTCGGGACTCGTGGCACCGACCGGCTCGATTCTGGGGTACCCCGCCCACGAGGTGGCGTTGTGGCTGGCTGTCGTCGATCTGGTGTTCGATCTCTCGCAGGATATGCGGGCCTGAGACGCCCCGAGCTACCCGGCGGCGACGCGGAGCGGACCGCCACGTATACGTTGATTGCTGGTGTGGGTTCGGAGAGAATGGGATTTGCTCCCGACAGCGTCCGGACCGTCACGTTCGACTCCTACAGCACCCTCGTCGACGTCGAGGCCGCAGAGCGGGCGCTCGCCGACCGGGTCCCAGACCCCGGTCCGGTTTCGGACCTCTGGCGGTCCCGGTCGCTCGAGTACACGTTCGTCGCGAACCACACCGACGCGTACAAGCCGTTCTACGAGATGAACCGGGACGCGCTCCAGTACGCCTTGGAGGTCTTCGGAATCGATCTCTCGACCGAGGAGCGCGACGCAATCTTGGCGGTGTACCACGAACTCGACGTGTTCACCGACGTCCGCGACGGCATCGAGCGGCTTCGAGACGCGGGCTACCCGTGTTACGTGCTTTCGAACGGCAACCCGGAGATGTTGGCGTCGATGGTCGACCACGCGGGAATCGCCGACCTGCTGGCGGACACGATCAGTGCCGACGAGGTGGGGCGATTCAAGCCTGACGCCGAACTGTACCGCCACGCGGCGGCCCGGACCGGGACGCCGGTCGAGCGGATCGTCCACGTGACTGCCGGGTGGTTCGACGTGATGGGCGCCCAACACGCCGGGATGCAGTCCGCGTGGGTGAATCGAAAGACCCAGCCGTGGGACGCCTTCGGCGGCGATCCCGACCTGACCATCGAGACGTTCTCCGAGTTGGCCGACGCGTTGAGCGAGTGAGGCGGACCCCGGAAGTGGAGGTGGCCGACGGACCCCGGGGAGCCGACCGCGCGGCCACCACCCTCCGGCCCCCGGCGACGGTCCGAAGAGCGCCCGTCCGTGCATCCGACGGCGGGACAAGTCTGTGTGAGCCAGCTACGGCCGCTTTCGGAAGGATCTGTGACGTCTGCCGGGATCGCCAGACAGGGAGCACGGGTGAGTCGGGTCCGTTCGGCGTCGCGTGCGGTGCGGTTCGCCGACGCGGTGTGTCTCTCCGCCTTGCTGACGCCTCCCCTCGCCACGGGACGGATCGGGTATCCTGACGACGGCGGACCGCCACCCGACGGAACGTGAGTGGTCCGATCCCCTATGCCGTTCCGGTCGGTCCGGGGTCCGGCGAGGTTGCGACGACTTTGTAGACGGCGTACCCCGCCCAGATCACCAGCCCCACGATGATGATGTACGATCGTATCTCTAAGGGGATCAGCGCCCCGTGTTCGATCTGTCCCTCGGACGAGACGGGGTGGGGGCTCCCCCAAACGATTTCCAGGACCCCGATTCCGACGACACCGAAGACGACGAGGCCGCCGCCTAGGTACGCTGCGATCTTGTCTGCGGTAGTGAACTCACTCATAATCGTCACCTCAACCGATCAACCACCGGAGTTTGCTATCCCCGCTGAACAGCGAGAGTCGCTGGAGGTACGCGTCGACGCCGAGAACGCGGCCCGCCCCGAGCGTGGCGACCATAGCGAATATGAGCAACCCGAGCAGCTCGCCGGTGACGAGGCCGTGGGCCCAACCGCCCGTTTCGCCGTTGACGAAGTAGAAAAATGCCATCAGGAGTGCGCCGAAGAAGGCGGCGAGCCGGGTCAGTCCACCCACGATGACGCCCAGTCCGATCAGCGTCTGTCCGAGCGGGATCATAACGTTGACCACCGCCAGCCCCACGCCGTCCGAGAACGGCCCCATAAGCGGACCCAGGCTTGTCCCTGCGGCTGCGCCGCCGACGAACCACCCCGCGTCGAATGGCCACGCCAGAAACTTGTCGAGTCCCGCGTGCAAGAACCACCAACCGACGGCGAGGCGCAAGGTCACGAGCCAGTACGCCAACCACGGTCCCGACACCCTGAACGACACGTTTCGTCCCAGCAGACGGGTTTCGATGCTTGTTGCCATCGTCTCAAGTGTCCGTATTGCGGTAGCATATACAAAATTCCACCTGTAATTTGTATGATCACAAATGGAAGACACCGCCGGTTCGAGCGGTCTGTGCCGTAGCCAGCCGGAGTGTGTGGCCCGTCGGGTCGATTTCGATGATTTCATATTATGTTTGTATTACGTCACCATATACGAGGTGTCAATGCTCGCAGCGGCCGACGACGACCTTCGGCTGCGTCCACGGAGCAATCCCACAGTTGACGGCTAAGCCTGGCTTCCGTTACCCGAGAAGCAAGACGAAATAGCCGAGTGCGAGCCCGATACTCGCGGTGAGTACCCCCATAATCGACGTATTCGCCATTCGATAGAGGGCAACGATCGGTGAGCGATCCGAGATGAGGAGCGGATCGATGCTCGTGTTGTCATCGGAGACGCGACCGATGACAGTCACGTCCGCACCACGGGCCGCGCGCTGTTCACTGTAGCGTCGAGTCCCGAGCGAAAGCGCCCGGAAGATCGGGACGAGAACTGAGGGGGGCTGTCGCCAGATCGTCGATGTGGGGACGTCGTCGTGTCTTTGTTCGAACGCTTGGACCCGTTCTGCAGGCGTTGTCTTTGCACTCGTTGTTTCGATGACCGCCGGTGTGAGAACGACGGTCCGTACTGAGTCGACGATCGGCACTGTCCCGGCCGCCGTCTGGACCGCGAATTCGACCGCGCCGGTTGCGTCGTGGATCGTAACATACCAGGGAAGCGGATTCGGGAAGCCAATGCGGCGTTCTTCAACCTGATACCGTAGTGCGACGCATTCGGTGCCGCTGAACGGCGCGACAATGAGATCGGCATCGTTCCGAACGGCCGTGCCGGATACCCGAACGAGTGTTCCGGGTGTCGCGTCCCCGATCGCGTCGAGTTCCGCAGCACGAACGACTGCTGTGGCCCGCCAGATGTACCGTCCACTCACGAGGAGGATGAAACCCCCGATGAGAAGCATCACGAGCCCAAAGAGCGTGGTCAGAGACAGGTCACCAGGGACAGCCATCTCAGATGGTCCATCCGCTACTTTGACAGCGTTTGGTTCTGGTGGTCCTGTACTGGGATCCCGTGACGTATTGCTGCAGTGTCCGCTTCGGCTTCTCGGACTGCGTCGATACGATGTCTGGCGCTGTCGACACTGACATACCGTGCGGGAGAGCCCTGTAGTTGAACTGTCGGGGGTGGCGAGTACCGCGTTCGCTACAGAGATGGCGGAGTAGGTGGCTCGAAATGGGATATCACACCTCTGTTCAGCTCACGACAGTCCCGGATCGTGTTCCGGCAACCCAGCTTCCGATTTTTGCCCCGAGGCCACCGACGAGCGCGGATAACCCGAGCCCTACCACTCCAAGGGCGACGAGGAACAGAATCGTGAGGAGCGTCGCACCGGTGACGAACCACGATGGGCCGGCTAACTCTGACGCGCCGAGAAGGACGTCTACCAGCATCCAGACGATAGGGAGCCCGCCGATCGCCCCGGTCCGGAGTCCAACCCCATCACTCTCACCAGTCTTGCGCGTAGCGAGATACCCGGCGACAAGCCCGCCGAGCACCACCGGTGCGAGCGACAGTTCAGAGCCTGTCTGCCAGTAACTCACTGCTGTAAACGGCAGGGAAACTACCCCACCGATGAGGCCATACGCCCACGGCTGCGGGATATGCCGAGTCGAACGATCGGATTCAGACATACTGTCTTGACAAGCAGTTTCGCACCGCCTCACCTAAATCACGGGAAGAGTGAAACTCGGACTGAAGCTAACGCATTCTTATTCAGTAGCAGTATCCGTGTACACAGCAGAAACGGTGACTTTCGAGGATGCCACGGACACAACCAGTAGACCGGCGTTCGTTCATCGGAGCAACGGTCGCTGCAGCGATGGCCGGGTTCGCAGGGTGTAGTGCAGTAAGCAGCGGGGCGGAGATGCAGCCGAGTGAAGCCAGCGAGTTGTGGCCAACAGCCGAAGACGGCCAGTGTGAAGTTCTGCTCGTCGGAACGTACCACTTCGCGGGCAGCGAAACCGACGTGAGCAGTTTCGAGAGCGATCCGTTAGACGAAGAACAACAACGGCAACTCGACGCACTCACCGACCGATTTGTGGATTGGGGGCCTGATGAGATCGCGGTCGAGATGCCGCCTGACGCACAGGGCGCGGTCGATGACGCCTACGAAGCGTGGCAGAACAACGATCTCGATTCCGTCCCCGAGACGGCGGACGGCGAGTCCATTGGCAAAAAAAGCGAGATCGTCCAGGTTGGGGCTCGACTCGGTGACAAACTCGATCACGACGGTCTTGTCGCCGTTGATCACAAACTGCCGTTAAGCGGCCTCAACTCCTCGTTACAGGCACTTCCCTCACCCGATAGTGCTCCGTATCCACTCCCGGACTTCCAGACGAAGACGGCTGAGATACAACAACAGTTGGACGAGCGATCCCAGATAGAGTACTTTAGATACTTGAACGAGCCGGCACAGCGACGTGTGAACGACCAACTGTTACTGACTGCCGCGATGGAAGGGTCTGCGGTTGGCGACTACGCCGAGCAGATGGTGACGTGGTATCGGCGGAATCTCCGGATCGCTGCGAATCTGTGGAACAGGATTGAGGACGATACCGACCGTGTGCTTCTGTTATTCGGCGTCTCTCATGTCCCTCTCCTTCGGAACATTTGCAATCTGGCACCGATGTTCACGCCGGCGAGTCCGCTCCCACTGCTCGAATCGTAACGCACGCAGAGACTCCGTCCCGAATCGAGGGCAACTGTTGAACCCGGTCGACGAGGCGCGATGCCAGTAGCCGCGACTGTGTGACGAGAACAAACCGGACATCGAGAGCTGTTCTCTAACGTAACGACGGGACGACGGGTGCTGCCAGCACCGCTAGTGCCGTCCGTCGTAGATCAGCGCATACAGCACCGCACTGAGACCGATGACGGTCACGATACCACGGGCCACGAGTACAATACCCTCTCTAACACCCGTCCAATCGAGCCCGAAAACGACGGCGAACACTCCGGTAGTCAGGAGTGCGATGCCGACCGCGAGAAACCGCATCTTCGGCGCGTCGTTTTGTCGGTAGCCACGATACGCTAATCCGGCGACAAACAGTCCGAGCACCGCAGTCAGCGCCCGGGACGCAAACGCAACCGTCTCCGGGGTAACTACCTCGCCGACCACCAGGCCAAACAGGGTCACTGTGACTGTCCCCCATAGATAGTCCATAGGATGACACCCAACCCCAGCAGCTCACACCCACTCACCAGTACCGACCGTCCGACCGTCCCGATTCCGGTAGTCGACGGGAGCCCGATGCGTAACAGCTCTGGCACGGTAGTGAGTAACAGAAGCCCCACCGCAAGCCACAGCATTCCCCGCCGACCGGGTCCGTCACGATACCCTCGGATGAGCACTACCGCGATGATCACCGAGAGCGCCAGCGACAGCAGTGATAGCCCGACGATAGCAACCGCGGTCGGCAGCCCGGCCCCGACCGCACGAACCGCGAGTGCGAATCCCTGCATATCAGGACAACCCCTCGAAGAGTTCGGTAAAGCGGTCGGCTGGTTCGGGCTCGGATCGCGTGATTCTCACGGTATAGGTGCCGTCTCTAAAAGTTACTGTTACGTCCTCGACTGTAGCGACGTAGCACTTGTAATGATGCCCGTCGGGATCCAACTCCTGACGCTCGGCGATCAGATCAACGTCTTGTAACCTGTTGAGCCGCCTGTACGCCGTCGGGTCCGAGATCTCGCAGACCTTACACAGCTCGGAGACTGACATCGGCTCCGTTGTCAGCTCGATGAGAATGGCACGGGCGTACTCGTCGTTGAGCAACGCGAGGAGTTCGTCTGCGTCCCCGTCGCCGTCCATACGTCTCCAGCGAACGGGAGAGACATAAAAACCCGACTCGGCTTCCAGGTCAGAAGCTGTGCACCTGAGACTACCCCGTTACCCACCGATGATCGGAGTATGGTGTCGAAACCAACAACGGATTCGACGGTACCGTCCGTGGCTCGAACGGGGTGGCGTCTGCTCACCGCTCCGGTCTGGAACCACGAACAGAAACGGCTTCGATCGCCGCTGCGTGCGCTGCTACCGCTCGTGGTGACGTTCGTTGCGCTCGCTGTGCTTCTGTCACCAGTCAGAGATCAGTTCAATCACCCGCTCAGAGAGTCAGTCGAACTGCTGGTGCTCCTCACCGTACTCGTTGGGGGGATCCTTCTCAGCGGGAAGGTTTTCGATCGACGACCGATTGCGGAGTACGGGCTCGTGATCGATCGCACGTGGCTTCGATCGTTCGCTGTTGGCGGTCTGATCGGAACCGTCGTCAACGCCGGAACGTTTCTCGTCGCACTCAGCGTCGGCTGGGTCAGCGTTGTCGACGTCGCCCGCGGGGGCGGTGAACTTCCATTCCTGCTGGCGGTCGTCCTGACGTTCGCTATGATTGCGGTCGCAGCGTCGTGGGAGGAGTTCGTCTTCCGGGGAGCGATGCTGAAGAACCTCGCCGAAGGTGCCGATGGCTACCTTCCGCGGTGGGCTGCCGTTGGGATCGCGCTCGGTCTCAGTACTGGTGTGTTCGCATTTATGCACGCCAGTAAAGTCGCGAGTCTAGGTGGCTACGGCTATTATCTCTTAGCTGGGTTCATCTTCGGGTGTGTGTACGCGTTGACCGGCGATCTCGGCCTTCCCATAGGGTTTCACGCATTCTACAATTTCAGTATGAGCGTGATATTCGGTCTCGGCGTCTCACAACGGACCCCCGAACTCTTCGTTCTCAACGTCACCGGGCCAACGGTCTGGGTCGGCGAAGAGGGACTGCTCAGAGTCGTATTTGCTGCGGTTGGGGGACTACTACTCGTCGCCTACATCCGGTGGCGAGATGGCCCACTCGGGATCACTGCGCGGATACTCTCGAGTACGAACACGAATCCCGTCCAAAACCCAGAGAACGTACAGTAACAGTCCTCGATGATCCGGTCGGGATTCGTGAGTTCGTAGCGGGTGGTTCGGTTAGCACCGAGCTGCTCTCGGCAACCTGAAGAACTGCCATCTTCCACCCGAAGTATACTACCTCTTATATTTACAGCGTAGCGAACGCCAGCAGCCGCAATCCGATCCCGCGGATCGCCGTCGTAACGTTCACTGGGTCACGGCCTCTCCAAGCGTCAGCTCCTGTCAGGGTCGCTGAATTGGGCCCAATGCTTCTCGGTATGGCCGGAGAGATGAGTTAGACGAGTCGTAAGCAGCCCTGCTGAGTGAGCAAAATCGGTGGACAGGACCTCGACGGAGCCTTCTGGACGAGTGGCTGCTATCACACGTGCCCACAGCGAGGGTCGAAACCGGCAGGTTCTTTGTGAAATGCTCTCACCGTGAATTCGTGCTCTCAGCCCTCCAGCACGCAGTAGCACGGCCGGCATCGTTCTTCGAGGCGGAATCACGCGACCCGGGTATAGCGCGGCCCGCTGTCGTGGTCGGACTAATCGCAGTTGCAGGGCTGCTCAGTTCGATCCCGACGGTGTTCGCAGTCGCCGATGCACTCCCTCCGGAGGCGGGATTCATCGCTGCATTCGGCTTCGCAATCGGCAGCATCACCACCGTCGTCGGTCCGTTCGTGTCGTGGGTGATCGTAGCAACGCTTCTGTTCCTCGGATCAGTCGTTGCGGATGGCGACGGGCCGTTCCGGGACGTGTTCGCCCTCGTTGGATGGGGGTTTGCCCCACGCATTGTCGTCCCGATCGTCAGTGGGCTCACGTCGTTTTTCCTCCTCTCCGGCACGGACTTCTCCGACCCACAACAAGCCCGTCAGCTCAGCCAGATGGCGACAACGGGGACGATCGGTGTTGTGACGCAAGGGGTGAACGCACTGATGTTTGTGTGGGCCGGGTGGTTGTGGACCCACGCACTCGCCAACGCGCGGGGGATCGCAACCAGAACCGCAGCGACGATCGTCGGTGCCGTCGTCTTCGTCCAGATCCTCCTGAACGTCGGTCTCACACTCCTGAGCGCCGCCCTCGTTTAGCGTACCGATGTATGTGAGGTCGCCGCCGGTCCGACTCGGTATCGTCCTGATCGATTCAGCAGCCGACTCGCTTGGACATAGCTCTCCCATATCGTCGCTCCCAGCGGGATGATCGACAGTCGTCGCGTCTTGATCGGAACTGTGTGTGTCGAGGCCGTCGCAGCCGTGGGAGTCCTCACACAGGGGTATTTTGCCCTGATTGCTGTCGCCGTCCTGTACTGGATCGATCTCCTCTGTGTCACCTTCCGAGCGATCGTACAGCAGGTGATCTCACGGCCCGTGACCGACCGAGAGACGCTTTTTCAGACCCCGCTCCGGCTCCTGGCTCACAAGCGCGGGTCGGTCAGTGTTACCGACCGGCTCCCACCATTCTACCCACGGAACCTCCCTGGTATCGTCGGCGTCAGCGTAATGGTGTTCGTTTCGATGCTCACCACAGCTTACGTCGCGGTTGTCACTGTTCCTTCGGAGTTCTGGACGGATCCAACGATGCTACTGCTGCTCGCTGCCGGCGTGGTGGCGGCAGCAGCGAAGTCGTGGCTCGTGTTGAGAGCGTACATTGAGGCGGGTGTCTACAAGGAGATACCCGCATACGTCGTCGCTCCCGGCAAGCGGGTCCTCGTGTTTGCAATTTACGCTGCTTTGCTGTGGCTCGCTACGGAGTGGACCCTCACAACCCTCACTCAGGAGGGCATCGAGATAGCACGGGCCGGAATGACGGTGTCTGCGGCTGTCGTGATCATCGCTCGCGTGGCCTACGGGACGTATGCGTCGCGCTCGGGATTCAGTACAGTGGCTGCTGCGGATGACCGAGCGAGTGAGACGACCGACTCCGACGATGGGCTCGTGTCTCGGCTGCGATCCGCGCTTTCGGCCGAGCACGGGGTGTTCGTCCCCTCCACGCCATCGGTCCCGGACGGAACCCCGCTTGACACGGTCGAACCGAACCGACGGTCGATTCTGACGGCAGGGGTCGTCAACGCGATGACGACCGGGGGTGTCGTCGACGGCCAGTTCGGTCACTGGCGGCAGTTTGCGATTCCGATCGGAGTGGTCGGGGTGGCAGTCGTCGCCGTCCTCGCACTCCTCGATGGTGCCGTCGTCGTCTCGGTGGTCTTGGCCGGGATATTCTTGGGTTCAGTCCTTGTGCTTTCGGCGCTGAGTGCCGTCCATATGCTGCTCGCGCTCGCGGGCGTCGAGTACCGGTTTTACGACTCCGAGATCGTCGCGTACGATCGATGTCTCGGAGAGCCGCAGTGGTCGGCCTCGTACGACCGCGTCCGGAATATCTCCGTCGAGCGGGGGCTGTTCGGAAGTCCGCTCTGGGTGGATGCCGG
>Ga0102942_1000082_pt1 | contig 29877 bp, 38 predicted proteins | sample SalPon2_C_H2O_MG_FD_78171 | JGI IMG/M metagenome (GOLD analysis project Ga0102942, IMG submission 78171) | Salt pond water microbial communities from South San Francisco under conditions of wetland restoration - Salt Pond MetaG R2_C_H2O_MG | ecosystem: Environmental > Aquatic > Non-marine Saline... | reverse complement strand
GTAAGTATTAACGTTTCGGCCGGGGCCACCGCCGAAGGAGAGACGTTCTCGCCGTCGTCTCGGTTTTAGACGAGAGCCACTTGCGGGCCAAAATGCGACGGTTTGGCGGTCGATCAGCCTCCGAGGCTGCGCTCCGACTCGCGCGTCGCGACACGGACGAAGCGCTTTTACCTACCGAACGTTCAGTACACGATATGGCACGCGTCTCGCTCCGAAAGAATCCGCTGCTCGCCGCCGTGTTGGGGACGTTGGCAACCGGACTCGGCCACCTGTACCTCCGGCGTTGGGTGCGCGCGATCGGGTGGCTCTCGGCCACCTACGCGGCGACGGTCCTGTTCGTCCCCGAGTCGGCGCTGTCCGCGCTGAGCTCGGGCACGATCGCCGACCCGTTCTCGCTGCTCCCGATCGTCCTCGTCAGCGCCGCCAGCGTCGTCGACGCCTACCTCGTCGCGACCGCCGAGCGCCGGTTCGACGGCGATCGGGCGGCCGACGCGGCGGGAGCGACGGAGGCGACGGCTGCCGACGAGTCGCCGACCTGTCCCGCCTGCGGGAAGCCGGTCGACCCGGACATCGGGTTCTGTCACTGGTGTACGACCGAGCTCGAGGCCGTCGACCCCGCCGACGGCGGGCGGACGACCGAGCGGGGGTCGGACTGACGATGGTCGCCGACGCGCCCGAGCGCGACTGGAGCGCCGCCGAAGCGGAGATCATGGAGGCGACGTACCGGGCGCTGCTCGAACACGGCTACGCCGGGCTGTCGATCTCGCGGATCGCCGCGGAGCTCGGGAAGTCCAAGGCCGCCATCTACTACCACTACGACGCCAAGGACGACCTCTTAGTCGCGTTCCTCGAGTTCGCCGTCGACCGGTTCGAGGCGACGGTCGCGACCGAGACCGGCGACGAGCCGACCGCCGACCTCGAACACGTCGTCGAGAAGCTCCTGCCGCTCCAGCCCGACGAGGAGCAGCGCCAGCTCCAGGCCGTGCTGGTCGGGCTCCGGTCGCAGGCCGTGACGAACGAGGTGTTCCGCGAGCAGTTCACGCGAATCGACGACCGGCTGGCGGCCACCATCCGGGATGTCGTCGAGCGTGGCATCGAGGAGGGGACGTTCCGCGACGTCGACCCCTCGCGGGTCGCAGAGCACATCCTCGCGACGGTCAACGGCGCGATGTACGCCCGCGCGACGACCGACCGCGAGAGCGCCGCGGCGGCGACCCGGGTCTCGCTCGCCTCGTACATCGACTCCGAACTCCGGCGTCACCCGTGAGCGAAGCGGTGACACGCCCGCGCGGAGACGCGTAGCTCTCCCCGCGACGACACGACAGCATCATGTACACTATCGCAGACCTCCCGATCGACAACCGACTTCGGACCGTCCAGTACGACCTCGAGCTCGAAACGGCCCTTCGCCGGATGTTCGAGAACGACTACACGCAGGTCGGCGTCGAACGCGACGGCGAGCTCGTCGGGATTGTCACCTACCGATCCGTCGTCCGGACGCTGCTCGCGTTCCACCAGCTGGACGTGGGCCACAAGACGCTGGACAAGATATCGGTCGGGGCGGCCGTCGAGGACGCGCACACGGTCAGCGAGGACGAGACCGTCCTCGCGGTGTTCGACGCGCTCGCGGAGCACACGTACATCGTCGTCGACGGGGGCGAGGCGTGGCAGATCCTGACCGACTACGACCTCCTGACGCGGCTGAAGCGGATGCTCGAACCGTTCCTGCTGATCGAGTCGATCGAGATGCGGCTTCGCGAGCTCCTCGCGCGGGCGTTCGGCGACGCGCTGTCAGACGAGCTGGCCGCGACGTTCGACGAGGACCACCCGCTGCCGACGCCGGCGTCAGTCGACCACTGTAGCTACGCGCACTACGCCCAGTTCATCTCCATCCACTGGGCGGAGTTCGAGCCGATCTTCGACGACCAGCAGGACGTGATCCGCGAGCTCGTGCTCGAAATCGGCGACATGCGGAACCGACTCTTTCACTTCCGGGTCGACGACCCGGAGGAGTTCGACCGCGACCTCCTCCGGTTCGGCCAGTCGTACTTCTCTTCCGTGTGAGTCTCGCCGAGCGCGGAGGCGCATGGTCTCCCAGCCCGGCTCAGTCGGGCTGAACCAACTCCATCCCCTCTCGGACGGCGTCGCGTCGACCGAGCAGCGTGACGTGGTCGCCGCGGTTTACCACCGTGTCCGCGCTCGGCACCGCGACCGACTCGCTGTCGCCGTCGCTGAGAACGGCGATGAGGCAGCCGTCGGGGAGCATCGGACCGACCTCGCGGACGGCCTTACCGATCAGTTCCTCGTTGGTGACCTCGATCTGTTGGACGTCGCCGGTCTCCCCGATGTCGGTCATCCAGTGGGCGAGGTCCGGCCGCTCGATCTGATTGTCGAGGGCCCACGCGGCCGACATCGCGGCGGAGATCGTACTCACGCCTAGGTCTTCGAACGCGTCGACGTTGTCGGAGTTGTTCGCCTTCGCGAGGATCTTCTCGACGCCGAAGTTCGTCTTCGAGAGCTGCGCGACGAGCAGGTTCGTGTCGTCGTCTCCGGTGGCCGCGACGAGGATCTTGGCGTTCTCCGCGCCGGACTTGCGCAACACCTCCGTGTCCGTCCCGTCGCCGATCACGGCGGCGAAGCCGTCGTTGCGGAGCGATTCGACCGTCGCCTCATCTTCCTCGATGATGACGACGTTTTCGCCGCGGTCTTCGAGGCGCTCGGCGAGCGCGCGGCCCACCTGCCCGCCTCCGACGATGATGACTCTCATGGGTATCACGTTGAGGTACTGCGCGATGTACCGCGCCAGCCCGCCCTGGACGAGGGCGGTCACGAAGATGACGAGGAACACCGTCCCGATCAGCAGGTCCGCCTGCTGTGCCAGCGCGGGGTCGTTGAGCTCCGTGGCGGCCGCCCGGAGCTCGGTGGCGAACAGCGTCGCGACCGACGCGGGGATGATCCCGCGCGGCCCGATGGCGCTGATGAACAGCCGCTCGGAGAAGGTGAACCGGTCGCCGACGGTCGAGACGAACACGAGCAGCGGCCGGATCACCACCGCGATCACGACGACCACGCCGAGCCCCGCGAGCCCGACGTCGAATATCGCCGCGGGGGGGAGCTGCGCGGCGAGCGCGATGAACACGAACGCCAGCACGAGCAGCGTGATGTCGCCCTTGAAGTCGGTTATCTCCTCCTTGTAGGGGATGTCCACGTTCCCGAGGACGAGGCCGGCGGTGGCGGCGGCGGCGACGCCGGCCTCGCTCGCCAGTTGGTTCGCCCCCGCGTACGCGGCGAGCGCGCCGGCGAGCGCGAGCAGCCGGGCGTTCCGCGGCGCGGCCCCGGGCGAGAGGTCGACGTACCGGAGCAGGTAGTAGAGGATGCCCGCGACCACGAGGCCGACGAGCAGCCCCTCCCCGAGGCGGAGCGCGAACCCCTGGATCAGCCCCTCGCCAGCGACCGTGGGGTTCACCGTCTCGAAGAGCACGACGGCCGTGATCGCCGCCGTCACGTCGTTGACGATCCCCTCGGTCTCCAACACGGCCGCGACCTGGTCGCGGACGGGGACGACCTCCAGGATCGGTGAGATGACCGTCGGGCCGGTGGCGACGAGCAGCGCGCCGATCACGAACGAGAGCTCCCACGGGAGCCCCTCGAGGAGCCGGACAACCACCGCGGTCCCGACCAGCGCGATGCCGGCCCTGACCGTGACGAGGCGAACGGCGGCCCGCGGGGCCTGCCGAATGCGCTCGAACTCGAGGTGGAAGGCCCCCTCGAAGACGATGATCGCGACTGCGAGCCCGACGATCGCCGGGAGCGAGTCGCCGAAGCTCTCGCTCGTCACGATTCCGAGCCCCGGCCGACCGATGATCACCCCGACGAGCAGGAAGAAAATGATGCTCGGGACGCGGAGCCTGGCGGCGAGGATCTGCGCGAGGACGCCGAGTCCGATGATGCCGGCGACGAGCGGGATCAGAAACTCCTGTGCCACACTCGGTCCTCCATGCCGTGATTCATTCCGGACTGGATTATAAGTAGTTGGTGTGTCTCGTCGCCGCGACCTCGCTCCCGTCGATCGGTCCGGCCGGCGTCCGCGCGAGGCAGATCACAATTGTTATTATTATATTGACAAAAAGGGTTAGCAATGGAGGAACCGGCCGGAGCGAACGAGGGTCGCGCGGTCGCCCCGACCGTCGGTGTCGTGTTGCTCGTCGCGATCACCGTCGTCCTCGCCGCTTCCGTCGGCGTGTTCGCGATCGGGATCACGGACGACCTCAGAGAGCGGCCGACCTTCGCCGCGCTCGATCTGACGTTCGAGGAAGCGCCCGCCTCGGCCCCGGACTACGAGGAGTTCCGGTGGGAGATCACGCTCACGAACACCGCCGGCGAGACCGTCGAGGCCGACGAGATCGTCGTCTCCCTCGACCACGGGGAGCAGCGGGTCACCGGAACCCTCGACCGGTCGCTACGCCCCGGCGAAAGCGTCGGGCTGACGGTCGTCCACAACAACCAAGACGGAGACACGATTCCGGGCGACGTCAACTGTACCGACGTCAACGTGGCGTGCCGGCTGGCCGGCGACGACGGTAACTACCCCGACGCCGACCGGATCCGTCTCCAGATGGTCCACGAGCCGTCGGGATCGATCCTCTACCGAAAACAGATCGGCATCGCCGGTTCGTACGGCATCTTCAACGGCAACCCGGACGACATCGACATCACCGACGAGACGCTGACGTTCGCCTGACGCGGCCCGTCGGGCCGAGATCGGAATTCAAATGTCCGAACAGCCGTAACGGAAGGTGTTCAAATGCCAGAAGATATCGGTTCTCCCCACGTACCCAGCCAGCCGGTCGTCGTCCAAGAGGACACTCACCAGAACGAGGTCCCGGACAACATCGACTCGGACCTGTACTCGGCTGACAGTCCCACCAACTCGTTCCACGAGTTCACGATCGAGCAGGGGGACGAGCTCGTCGAGGCACTTCGCGAGAACGGCTACACGGTCGAGTTCAGAGACCGGTAACGACCGATCCGGACGCTGCCCACTCGGTCATAACCCCCCGCGACGCCCCGAGCGATCGCGTCGCGCCCCGTTTAGCGCAGATTCAGCCGCTCGTCTCCCATCTCTCTCCCCCGATCGACGAGCGCGGTGCCGTACTCGGTGCGTCTCCGGTTCCACGCCGCGAGCGCGTCGTCGACCGACTCGTGACTCGCTAGGGCGTCGGCGAGCGCGGTCGCGTCGCCCGCCGACTTCGCCGTCCCGGCGGCCGTGTGCGGGCGGGCGACGAACGCGGCGTCGCCGAGGAGACACGCCCGATCCGCGACCATCGACGGCACCGTCAGGTCGTATATCGCCTGGACGAAGAGGTCCGGTGTCTCGCCGACGAGCGTCTCGAACACGGGCGGGAGCGTCGCCGCGCGCTCGCGCTGTTGGCGGCGAACCGGGTCGCGCAGCCGACCCGGCGCGACGGAGCGCCGCCGCTCGGTGCCGCTCGCGTCCGTGAATATCGCCTCTCGGTCCCGACCGTCGAGGGTGTCGTACCACACCCAGTTGAGGCGGCGCGACCCCGGCTCGGTCTCCCCGTCCGCGCCCGGAATGAAGTACGCGAGGATGAGCTGGTCGGCCCCTTGGTAGAACGTGAACGTCCCGTCGAACGCCTCGACGCACGCGGTCGAGAGGTCCGGTTCGTCGACGACGCCGCGCCACGCGACGTAGGAGGCGAACTCCGGCTCCGCGTCCGGATACAGCTGCGCGCGCGCCGTCGACTGACCGCCCTCGGCGGCTACGACCAGGTCCGCCGTCCGCTCCGTCTCGCCGGCGACCGTGGCGGTGGCCGCCTCGGGCGAGACGCTCGTGACCTTCGCCCCGGTCTGATACCGCTCGTCGGGGAAGGCGTCGCGGAGCTGCCGATAGAGCGCGTCCCACGACGTGAACACCATCGTCTCGGGCGCGGCGCGTTCGACGTCGCCGCTCTCCGTGAGGAACCGACGCTCGTGCGACCGCGTCGTGATCGCGTCCGGGTCGACGACGTCGTGGTCGGCGAGGAACCGGCGGATGTTCTGCTGGGCGACGATACCGCCGCCGCGGCTCTCGAGCGCTCCCGCCGACCGCTCGTAGATGGTCGGGCTGTGGCCCGAGCGCGCGAGCGCGATGCCGGTGAAGAGTCCGCCCATCGAGCCGCCGGAGATCAGCACGTCGAGCCCGGAACCGGACGGGCGGGACTGGTCCTGAGACACGCTCGCCCGTTCGTGCGTGACGGGTGAAAGCCCACGGATCCGTCGCGCGCCGCGGGCGCGTCCGCCCCCGCCAGTGGAATTAATTGGGCCGGTGACGAGAGTAGTAACGTGAGCGAACACCACCCGTCGCGGTTCATGCTGGCGTCGTCGGCCGTCTGCCTCCTCGCGTGTGCCGGGGTCGCCGTCCTGCCGCTGTTGCTCGGGACGTCCAACGCGTTCGCCGGAAGTATCAGTTCGAGCGGCCTGCTCGGGGTCGTGTTCGCGGCGCGGAGTCTCCAGCTCCTGCGGGCGGCGGGAACGCCCAGCCTCCCGCCGGCCGTCCTGACGACGATATTCGGGGGCTGGTTCATGCTCGCGCCGCTGCTCTACCCGGACGTCGGGGTCCTGCCGACCGCCGGCACGCAGCTCGGCGGGACGATGATCGCCACGTTCGGCCTGTACGTGACCGTCGCCGGCGTCACCGCGGAGTGATCGCGACGGAGCGGGTGTCCGCGTGGGGTCCCGTTCGGCAGTCGCTTCGGATCGCTTTCACCGCCCGCCGACGGGTAGTGGTACCGAGTGCGACATCGCCGACCCGCGACGGATAGGTGCCCCTGTTCGGCGGCGTCTCTCTCCGCTCACACCCGTCTGCTCTCTCGGAAGGTAACAGTCCCGTCGTCCGACTCGACGGTGGTTACGATGGTTATCCAGCCGTCGTTCTGGCTGACCTTCCCTGCGTCCAGCAGCGAGAGCTCGACGCGCTCGGTCGCCGTGTGGGACGCACCGCCTTCGAGCGTCCCGACGTCCACCGTGCCCTCCCAGACGACGTCGTCGGTGTCGGTGTCGTTCTCGCCGGCGTAGATCCGCGTGTAGGTCGTGACCCCGGTCGCGGTCTCGTTCCGTTCGTTGTTCAGCGTCGCGGTGACGTCCCGACAGGTCGTCCCGCACTCGGTGGTCTCGTCGACCGTGAACGTGAACGGCTCCGCGGCGGTGGTCCCGCTCTCCGTGGACCCGCCCTCGTCCGTCGAACTTTCCGTTGGGAACTCCTCACCGCCCGAGTCTTGCGCGCTGCCGCCGGGAGCGGGACCCGGGCCGGCGTACAGCATCGCGCCGGCCGCGGCCGTGAGAACGACGAGGGCGAGCACGGCGCCGATAACGGAGGACCGCTTCATTCGGGATCAACTCGTTGCGAGCGACGCTCGGGTGCTCCCGTGCTCGACGGTGACGCCGGCGAGCGCGGGTCGGGGAGTTTCGCGGTCATCACACGCATCGTTCGGACGGCCGACCACATAAGAAGGTACAATCGTAAAGGCGGATTCGCGCGTTTGAGCCCCTTTCAGACCGATTTAAGACGGGTTTTCGCGGCGCACCGGCGTCGTGTCAGTTGTCCCGCCGCCGCCGACAACCGGGGTGCCGAATAGACGGGCCGCAGCGAGGCTAGAACGCGTCCGAGTCCAGCACGCGGTGCGGGACGTTCCGATCGCGGAGCTTGGACGTGTGTCGCGGGATCTCGTCGGTCACCGCGACGAGGAGCACGTCGAGGCCGAGCATCCCCGCCTCGGCGACGCCCTCCGCGGTCCCGAACCGGATGTCCGGCGAGGTGTCGCTCCGCGAGACGAGCGCGTACGCCTCCGTGCCGGCGGCCGCGACGAGACCCTCGTCCGGGACGTGCGTCGAGACCACGTCGGGACTCAGGCGGTCGTCGTCGGTGACGGTCGGGACGGGGAGCACCGAGACGCTCCCCGTCTCGTAGTCCACGACGCCCTCGAAGTCGGCGACGCCGACGGCCTCGCCCGCCGCGGCGCTCGTGACGCTGACCGCGGTCGCCGTCCCACCGGCGGGGTTGGCGTGGAGGACGCCGTCGCGCATCACCAACCCGACTTCGCTGCCTTCCGCGACGTCGTCGAGCGCGACGGCGGCGTCGACCTCGACGCTGCCGAGGACGTCGGAGTTCACCCGTTCGAGGTACGCCTCTAGGTCGTCCGTCCGAGAGATGAGCCAGTCGACCCCCTCCTTCGTCACCTCGTACCGACCGCGGCCTCCCTTCTCCACGTAGCCGGACTCCGCGAGGTCGCGGACGTAATCGCTGACCGCCTGCGACGTCACGCCGATCGCGTCCGCGATCTCGCCCTGGCTCACGGCCGGCTGGCGGGCCGCGATCTCCACGAGGATCTGATACCGGGTCGCGTTCCGCTTGTTCTCGAGGACGTCCGGCGATCCGCCGCCCGCTGGGTCTCCCATTACCCGACCTTCGACCGCCGAAAATAAAGTCTTGTTGTCGATCAGCCGCGATACCTGCGACGGATGCGGTTCTCAGCGTTCGGGATATAAATTGAACTTTTCTCAATACAGATCTAGTTGTTTCTCGGTGCGATTCACTTGTACCCTGTGCGTGCGGGCGACGAAACGACCGCACGACCTAGAGGCGGACCGCCCGGAGCGTCGCGGTTCGACGCATACTTCGCCGTCGACGGCGACCTCCGCGTGAATGAGTCGCTACGGGACGGCCGGCCGGTTCCTGCTCCTGTGTGCCGTCTGGGGAACGGCGTTCATGGCGACGGACGTCGGGCTGGCCGATCTACCTGCGGTACCGTTCGCGGCCGTGCGCTTCGACGTCGCCGCCGCGCTGCTGTTCGCCGCCGTGTTCGCCTCCGGCACGGACGTCCGCCCCCGGACGCGAGACGACTTCGTCTACGTGCTCGTCGGCGGCGCGCTCATCATCGGCGCGCACCACGCGTTCCTCTTCGCCGGCCAGCGGTACGTCGCGGGCGGGGTCGCCGCCGTGCTGTTGGGGCTCGTCCCCGTGGTGACGCCCGCGCTCACGCGGCTCGCCTCCACGGACGAAGAGTTCACCGCCGCCACCGCGCTGGGCGTCGCGCTCGGGTTCGCGGGGGTCGTCGTCATCGCCGACCCAGACCCCGCGAACGTCGCGGACAGCGTCCTCGGCGTCTCGCTCGTGCTCGCCGCCGCGCTCGCGTTCGCCGTCGCCGCGGTCGTCACGCACAGCCGGTCGCCGTCGATGCCGTTCCTCTCGACGCAGGCGTGGATGATGGGCGTCGGCGCCGTCGTCCTCCACGTCGCAGTGTTCGCGCTGCCCGGCCAGTCGTTCGCGGCCGCAACGTGGACACCGTCCGCGCTCGCTGCGCTCGCGTACCTCTCCGCGGTCGCCGGCGTCGGCGGCTTCCTGCTCTACTTCACGTTGCTGGACGACCTCGGCCCCATCGAGATGAGCTTCATCGAGTACGTGATTCCCGTGTTCGCGGCGCTGGCGGGCTGGCTCGTGCTCGGGCAGGAAGTGACGCCCGCGACCGTCGTCGGGTTCGCGTTCATCGTGGCGGGGTTCGTCGCCGCGAAGTGGCGGACGCTTCGGGGCATATAGCGACGCGCGGGTCCGGTCCTCGGAGAGCGTTCTCTTCGACAAGTTCGAGTGACCGCCGAGCCGCTGTGTGAACCGCGGTCGGCCATCTGGACCGCTATCCTCGCCGACACGCCATCTCCCCCGGCTCGGAACGGCGATCTCCGACACGCGATGCTCTGCTTCGTGTCCGCGGTCTGAACCACGGCTCTCCAGCGTGTTCCGCGTGTCCGCTGCTGGCGAATACCATTGCGCGCGAGAGACGGGGAGCGTCTCAGCCACGGTGGCCACCGGCGAGGTGATTCACTCTTCGGTGGTTCCCAATCGAGGTCGGGGTCGAAGGGGCCATCGAGATGGCAGTCAACGAACCGTACGAGTTTGAACGCAGGTTCGATCGAGGGATCGCTCGCGATACCGAGTCGAGGCGCCGGCTCAACAGCGTCATGTCATCGGATACTTGTACGCGAGCGCGTTACCGAACATCGTGACAGACGACCAGGGCGGGTTCGAACACGTCCGCGAGAACGTCGACGGTCACCCGATGCTGAGTTTGCTCGGCTACGCCAAACGCTACTGGCCGACGCTCACGCTCGGCGTGCTTGCGGCGTTTCTCACCAGGTTCGCCCGACTGGTGCCACCGATTGTCGTCGCAGCTGCCATCGATCGAGCGATCCGCGGGTCGGCTGACGCGGGGCTGTTGACCGACGTCGGCTTGCTGCCGCCGGGCGAAATCACCGGCGAAGCGGCTCGCCTCGCGGTGCTCGAACAGCTCGTGCTCATCGCGGTGCTCGCGTACGTGGTCCGGTCGGTCTCTCGGTTCGTGTCCCGGTATCTGCTCCAAGCGACTGCGCAGAAGGTCCAACGTGATCTGCGGAACGACACGTACGACCACCTTCAGCGGCTCTCGATGGATTTCTTCGCCGATCATCAGACCGGCGGAATGATGTCGATTCTCAACAGCGACATCAATCGGCTCGAGCAGTTCCTCAACACGGAGTTCCGACAGCTCATCCGCGTCGTCGCAACGGTCGGCGGCATTGCGATCATTCTCTGGACGTACTCGCCGAAGCTGGCGCTCATTGCGCTCGCACCGGTCCCGGTCATCGGACTGGCGAGCAGCCGGTTTCTCACCTGGATCGAGCCTCGATATAAGTCGATCCGCGAGACCGTCGCGCGGCTGAACACGCGGCTCGAGAATAACCTCGGCGGCGCCGCGGTGATCAAGGCGTTCGACCGGTACAGCTTCGAGCACGGCCGGGTCGCCGAGCAGAGCGAGGCGTACCACGACGAAAAGGTCGCAGCGCTGCGCATTCGACGCGGGTTCTTCGCGACCTTACGGCTGCTGACCGGCGTCGTGTTCGTCCTCGTGCTCTACATCGGCGGGACTGACATCATCACGGGCGTTCCCGGTGAGGCAGGGGCGCTGACCCTCGGCGGATTCGCGCTCTTTTTCCTCCTGTTGCGGCGGCTGTACTCGCCGATGCGTCGGGTCGGGAAGTCAGCGAACAAGTACCAGCTCGCGAAGTCCAGCGCCGAGCGCGTGTTCGGGCTGCTCGACCGCGAGCCCACAATCACCAGCCCCGACGGAGCGCACGTCCCCGATTCGATCGACGGAGCGGTCACGTTCGACGACGTGACGTTCGCCTACGGGGACCGCGAGCCGGTGCTTCAGGACGTCTCACTCGATGTGCCGTCGGGAACGACGATCGGGCTTGCCGGGGCAACCGGAGCCGGGAAGTCAACGCTGTTGAAACTCATTCCCCGGTTCCACGATGTCAATGACGGTGCAGTCCGGGTCGATGGGACTGACGTCCGGGAGTACGACCTCCAGTCGTTGCGGGACGCTATCGCCATTGTCGAGCAGAATCCCTACCTGTTCTCAGGAACCGTCGCGGAGAATATCGCATACGGCGACCGCGAGATACTCGACTCCGAGTGGTCGGACGGCCCCAATAAGAGCGCCCGCGACCAAGTTGAGCGGGCGGCTGAGGCCGCCGAAGCTGACGAGTTCATCGAAGACCTCCCCGACGGGTACGACACCCAGGTCGGCGAGCGAGGTATCAAACTCTCCGGCGGCCAGCGGCAGCGCCTCGCCATCGCCCGCGCACTACTCAACGATCCCGAGATCATCGTCTTTGACGAGGCCACATCGGACGTTGACACGGAGACCGAGGAACTAATCCAAGAGAGCCTCGAGCGCTTGGTCGAGGAGCGGACCGCGTTCATCATTGCCCACCGGCTGTCAACGATTCAGAACGCCGATGAGATCGTCGTGATGGAGCAGGGCCAGATCGTCGAACAGGGGGTTCACGCGGAACTGGTTGCGAGCGGCGGTACATATGCGAACCTCTGGCAAGGGCAGGCTGAGGCGTCTCCTGCCGACGACTGACTCTCGACCGGGGGTCCTGTTGGGACGCCAGACCGACTCTCCGCCGGTCGGTGAAATGTAGTTCGGCAATAGACGATCTCAAAATGGCCAACCCCGGATGAGCCCGTTCTAGAATTGGTTGTTTGGCGCGTTCATACCGCTCTCTGACCACTCGACAGTATGGATCGCTTCGTCGACCGAGAGTCCGAACGCTCGGGACTTCGGGAGTGCTACGAATCCGACGAAGCCGATACAGCCGTGGACTGCTGGGGCCGCGTTGTCGCTTACAGCCACCCCTGAAGCGGTGGACTTCCGCTCGCTACGTGTCAAGTGGCAAGATTGCCCACAGTATCGTGCGCGTTTTACCACCAAACTCTCTCGGCCCCTGTCCGGTTGGAATAGAGGTAGTAGCCTGACATCTGCGTTCTGACGGATGGACGGCCAATTTTGAGGAGTGTCAGCCACAGCCGGAGACACTTACTGACCGTCGCCGAGACTGAGTCGCATCCCCGCGAGCCCGGCGAGCAGCAAAGCCCAGCCAACCAGACCCAGCGGCGTGGTTGGGAACGTCGGCCCAGCAAAGCTCAGGTCTGCCGCCAGCACGATGCCGACGAGACTCAGAGCGGACCCTACCCCCATCAATTTCCACTTCATGCCGACCAAAGCATCGCTCCGATAGCAGGTGAGTCTTGATGTGACGCCGGATACGATATACCGCACCAGAAGAATAGATTAGAGATTTTATCCTTGAACTCATGTATCGACGTCCGGTCAGAGTGGCTAACGACGCCGATTTGTGGCGAAAGCTGTCCGCAGTCATGCTGTGTCTCGCAGTGGTCGCGACCCCGATCGGTGCGGTCACCACCAGTGCGGCCGCAGTCCCCACGCAGACGAATGACTCGACAACGCAGCCGACAGTTGAGAATAGCTCACCGCACCTTCGGCAAGCAGAGATCGACGAACTCGAAGTCAACAGTGGCGAGGACCTAGCGGTTCTCGGATAAAACATTCTGGATAATTATATTTGCGTATATCATAACCCGTAGTAACAAAATTCAACCCGAGACGTCTACGACGCTCTCGAAAACGAGTAACTCCGCAGTTCCCATCTGCCGGCTTCCTAAATGAAATCTGACTGAAAAAGAGATGCTAGTCAGGTGTCCGTTTCATCTCGGCGAATTAGCATAAAGAGTAGAACCGAGAGTACGATCATGAGTATGGCGAACCACTGGTCGTCAGTGAGAACGCTATCGGACTCCGTTGCTGTCATTGTCAATGCGAAGTGGCCTGAGACCGTCTCGCTACTGAATACGTGTAGGTATCAGTGAAGCGGCTTACTCGCTGAGTTCGTCGAGTTTCTGCTTGATCTCTTCGAGTTTGAAGTACGACGCCACGGCGAGGATCGTTGTTGGCCAAAGGCCGACGAATTGGCCTCGCTGTTTGTCCCCACGGACGTAGTAGAAGTACAGTGCGAGCGCGACCGATCCGATGGATGCGATCACGGCTGTCCCCAGACCGCCGGTATCAATATCGTCTACCAGTTCAGTCGCAGTTTCGTCTGATTCGTCCACACACTAACAAGAATCCCAAGGGGTATAGGAGTTTCCCTCAGTGGCGTTAGTGGCACTCTCAGCAACTCTAGAGCGCTTTTTTCTTCTCCGACGGCTGGTCATCGCCACCTTCGATACCTTCGTGCTCTCGGGTCCGCTTCCAAGTGGTGTAAATCTCGATAAACGCCAGCAGACTGAGGATCACACCGGCTCCGATCATCACCGTATCTGCGTCAATAGATCTCATAGGGCTGTTAGGGCCTCAACAGGTAAATGAACTAGTGGCAACCACATCCTTCCCCGGAGAGAAACGGTGTGGCGTCGTTGAGACAGACGAAGCCAGCTATTGAGACTCTCGCAGTCACAGCACTGCGCCGAAGGCTTATCGGCGTACCTCTCGTATATACTGTAATGAGACGGAACTCAGACGATGACGAGGATCCGTTCGGTAGTTCGTTTGGCGGAATCGAGGACCTGCTAGCTGGGATGGCCGGTGGTGACGACGCACCCGTTGATGTCCACGAGTATGACGACGAGATCCGAGTGGTCGCTGAACTCCCTGACGTTGCGGCAGACGACGTCAAGATCCAGTGTGATGGGCGTACCGTCGCGATCTACGCCGCTGTTACACCTCGGCCGGTCGTGACACGCGTCGACCTGCCGTCGTACGTCAACGACCAGTCGACAGAGTGGAGTCTCAACAATGGCATTCTCGAGATATCGTTGGATCGTGACACCGACCCCGCAAATATCGGCTTCCATTAACCAAAGACGACATGACCCCTGTGCGTGGAGAGAGTCGCTTGGACACGGCAACGAGGCCACTCTGGTCCGGGCATGCTCAAACCAGCAGTTACGATAGGCCTCCGGAACTACGCACGGAGCCTTCCTGAGAAGATCGCGACGGTCCTGTAATCTGTCATGGTTGCGTTGGTTGATAGGAGAGACGATTCCGCGGCACAAAACGTAATCCGCTGGCCTCGGGTGGACGTGTATGGACGATAGGCCGTTACACGAGCAGATGGAGAGGTACGAAGCGTTGTCGAGCGAGGCGACTGAGGCGGCAAAGGAGCGCGATAAGACAGGCGCGGAGATCGGAAAACGGCTGGCAGCGGCAGTCACCGATGCCACCGAGCAGCGCGGGGCGAACGTCGAAATGACGGAACAGTCGTCGGACGGGCATCGGTACCGGTTCAAAGCGCGCCTTGACCGTGCGGCACTGGTCGCCGCGTCGACCGAGACTCTTCCCGACGGGTTCGTCGTGTCGCACGTCAACACGGATGGGACCCTCTCAGTGGAGTGGACCGGTCACGACCGTACGCCTTCAAAACGCGAACACGGCGCAGTTCTGAAAGCCATCATCGCCGAGGAGGTGGTGGTAGACGACGACGGTCTCGTCGAATCGGTCCCGACGCGCGAGCGAGTGCTCTCACGGGCAGTCGAACTAGGAGTCGACGAGGATGACGCAGCTGCGCGGTTGAGTCGGTTGGCAACTCTGGATGTCGTGGACCTTGCGGATGGGCGGGTCTACCCAGACGAGAACTTCTCTCGATACTGACGGCAGTGGGTAAAGGCCGCGTGGGCCCGGCTGAGGCCGACTTCGACGAGTGTGTTACCGTGTATCACGAATACGCCTCGATGACGGCCACCGGCATTTAGGTGCGTCACGCCCTACCATGGTTCAATGCCAGAGTACGCGAACTATCTCGACGGCATCGTCCACGAACCAACCCAGACCGACGGGGACGGGGTTGATCTAACAGTCGCTGAAATCTACGAGGTCACCGATCCGGGTCGTGTCGACTTCGGCGGCGGCGAACTCGAAGCTGCCGCCTCCGAACCGCGGGAGTGCGAGAAGCGGTCTCCAGACGACGAGTACGGGTGGTGGTCGCTCGACCCCGGCACGTACCTCGTCGAGTACAACGAGTCGATCCCCGGGGATGACCTGCGATTCACCGTCCAGACGCGGGAGGCTCTGTTAGAGCGGGGGGCCTCTCACCCCACGCTCCATGTCGTGTCGCTCCCGCGAGTCCCACTGTCGATCGGCGGCGCCGGGATCAGCGTCAAGGAGAACGCCCGGATATCAACCATCGTTGACGCTGATCCGGCGTGAGTATCACGACGAGAGTCGAACGATAGAATCGCTGTCGAGAGGTTTCAAGTAAGCCGCAGACCTCGCATTACGTACGCTTCCAGTAGAGTATGTCTAACCCGAAAGACCATCCGGAAACGTGGCTGCTCGACATGGACGGAGTACTAATACACGAAGAAGTTGCCCTCCCCGGAGCTCGAGAGTTCGTCGCCCGCCTCCGAGAGGAGGGACGAGAGTTTCTGGTACTCACTAACAATTCGATCTACTCACGGTGTGACTTGTCGGCGCGTCTTTCGGACGTCGGGCTCGATATCCCCGAAGAGCGGATCTGGACCTCGGCAACGGCTACGGCACAGTTTCTGTCCAACCAGGCGCCGAACGCTTCGGCGTACGTCATCGGCGAAGCGGGACTGGAGACAGCGCTTCACGACGTTGGGTACACGCTGACCGATTCCGACCCGGATTTCGTGGTTCTGGGCGAGAGCCGTACGTATTCGTTTCAGGACTTCACAACGGCCCTCCGACTGATCGACCAAGGGGCCCGGTTCATCGCGACGAACCCGGACGCGACTGCTCCCTCACCGGAGGGTCCACTCCCGGCTACGGGTTCAGTCGCCGCGTTTCTCACGGAAGCTACCGGCCAGGAACCGTACTTCATTGGCAAGCCCAACCCGATCATGATTCGAAGCGGCCTGAACCGAATCAACGCTCACTCCGAGTCGACGGCGATGATCGGCGATCGCATGGATACGGACGTCGTGGCCGGTATCGAGGCCGGCTTGACCACGTATCTCGTTCTCACGGGATCGACCGACCGTGACGAGATTACCGAGTTTGTGTACCAGCCGACCGAAATCGTGGACTCCATCTCTGCTGTGATTGAGAGTATCTAAATCGGCGAGCATCTACGAATCGACCGCCCCCAAACCAAGCGGTCAGTGAATCCGCTCTTTGAGAACCACGCAAACAGCGCGTCCGTAATTCAGGGTCCCATCGTACGTTTGACCGAGGACGGGATCCACCGATGTGTTCGCTGTGACACGGCCGGCACCGCCAACGACGACACGTACTGCGCGAACTGCGGAAGCATCAACTGCGACTCGCATATCAAGACCGAGCAGTTGAATGGACTCCCGTCTGTCCCGGATATGCGGTGACCGAGCGGTTCGCGTTCAAAATTCTCATCACTCGAACTGAATCATGTAACAGGTTCCCCAGACGGAGGCGATCAACCTACGGAAGCCGGTTGAGTTAGGAACTTCCGACTCCCGAAATCACTATTTAGGCACTAAAAGGCCTGAGAAGGAAGAAATCGCACGGTTACGGTCCGTGCGTACTACGTATGGGTTGGGGCGGATTCGAACCGCCGGCCTGCTCCGTGTGAAGGAGCCGTCATAACCTAGCTAGACCACCAACCCGCTCGCTTCGGAGTATCCGACCTCCGGACTTAAGAGTTACCTTACGCCGAAGCTTCATTTCGAAGTCGCCCGCACGACATGGTATGACACACAAACTCCGCTTCCTCGAACGCCTCCGACAGCACGTCGCGAGCCTGCTTCACGCACCGCTATCGCTCGTCGGACTCTACGCAGAGCAGGAGACGCCACGCGAGCAGTACGCGTTCACGCTCCACGAGCCATACCCGATCGTCGAGGCGCAGCTCCATCGGCTCGGGTTCGTCCGCAACCTGGTCTCCTCGCTGAAGTACCGCGACTACGAGATGCCGCCGGAGACGACCGTCGCCAGCTGGGCGTGGTACCCGAAGGGCGCGCTCGCCAGCGACGACCAGCTTCACCTCTCGCTGTACGCCGGCCCGGACCGTTCGACGACGGACGTGTACGCCCACTGGGAGCCGTCGTGGATCCGACACCCGATCCGGCACTACCGCGCCACGGACGTCGACGCCGAACGGGGGATCCGGCGGGCGCGGTCGCTGTTCGAAGAAGCGGGTATCGAGTACGCGGTGGTGCCCGCCGCGGAGCGGATCGGCGGCGACGAGACCACCGGGCCGGAGCCGCCGATCCGGTAGGGACCGCGGTGCGACTACTCCGCGGCGGTGTCTTTGCCGCGGTACTCGGCGACGCGCTTCCGCGCGGACGCGACCGCCTCGCGGGCCTCGCCCTCGGCGCGCTCTTCGAGGTCTTTCAGGTCCGCCTGGAGCTTGTCCAGCCGCGACGGCTCCGGTTCCGGCTCCTCTTCTTCGCGGCCGACGAGCTCCTTCACCCGCGCCTCGACCGGCTCGAGCTCCTCCACGACGCCCGCCTTCGCGTGTTCCGCCGCTCGACCGAGGTAGTACCGTGCGTCTTCGAAGTGCTTGCTCATATCTGTCCTTTGGTGGAGGGCAAATATAACCTTTGTGGCGATAGACTGAGGACAGTATTCGATACACGGGTCGCTGAGGGCTCAAAGCGGGCGAGAGACCGAATCGAAAGTGTGGCGCTCTCCGGTCGCCGTGCGACTCCGCCCCGACTTACTCCCGCGCGCCCGGGGGCAGGGGGTCCGCGTGATCGGCGATGGCCTCGGCGACGCGGTGCGGGTGTTCGTGGACGACCCAGTGGCTCGCCTCCTCGATCGCGAGCAGGCGACCGTCGGCGCAGCGGTCGACGCTCTCGTGGGCCAGCCGGCGTGCGAGGAACTGGTCCTGCGCGCCCCAGATGACGAGCGTCGGGACGGACACCTCCGTCTCGGCCGGCTCGGGTCGGTCGCGGACGATGGCGCGATACCAGTTCACCATCGCCTCGAACGCGCCGTCGCGGTTCCACGCCCGGCGATACCGCCGCAGGTCCTCGTCGGTGAACGTGCCGGGGGCGCTCGTGTCGCGCAGCGCGTTCGTCGCGAGCCGCCAGTTCCCCGCGCTGGCGACCGCCTCGGGTAGTTTGGGGAGCTGGAACGCCAGCATGTACCAGCTCTTGAGCCGCTGGTCCCACGAGGTGCGGAGCGCGCGTTCGAAGACGCTCGGGTGCGGGACGTTGACCGCGACCAGCTCCGAGAGGCGGTCCTCGTGATGGAGCGCGAGCCACCACGCCACCGCCGCGCCCCAGTCGTGCCCGGCGACGGCGGCCGTCTCCCGGTCGTAGGCGTCGATCAGGCCGACGACGTCGCGCGCGAGTTCGTCGATCCGGTAGTCGCCGACCGCCGGCGGCTTCGCGGAGCAGTTGTAGCCGCGCTGGTCGGGGACCACGACGCGGTAGCCGGCGTTCGCGAGGGGGACGATCGCCTCGTGCCAGCCGTACCAGAACTCCGGGAACCCGTGGAGCAAGACCAGGAGCTTCCCGTCTTCGGGGCCGGCTTCGACGACGTGAAGCGGCACGCCGTTCGTCTCGACCGCCCGAGACTCGGCGGGTATCGACTCCGGGACCTCGTCGTCGGGGACCGATTCCGGCAACATCGCCTTGTCGACCGGCCGGCCAGTGGGCGCGTTTTCCATACCGATACCGTGCGCGGGCTCCGACAAATAGGTACGTTCCCCCGTCGATGCGGGCGATCGAAATCCTCATGCCGCTGGCAACCGCGAGTTCTGGTATATACGCGGATCCCGAAGTTCGCCCGCGGCGAGCGCGTTCTCCGCGGATTCGCACCGTATCCAATGATCTCCGACTCGTCGACCACGTCAGCGGCGGACGCGAACGCGTCGAGTGACGACGCCCCCGTCTCCAACGTCGTGCTCGTGACCGTGGACTCGCTGCGCGCGGACGCGGTCTCCCCGTACGACGCCGAGCGGCACTCGCCGGTGATCGACGGGCTCGCCGACGACGGGACCGTGTTCGACCGCGCGTTCGCGACCGGGAACTGGACGCCGTTCTCGTTCCCGTCGATCCTCGCCTCGGAGCCGGTGTTCGCCCGGAGCGGGGAGATCGGCGTCGGCGAGGCCGACACGCTCGCGGAGGTGCTCTCCGACGCCGGGATCGCGACCGGCGGCTTCAACGCCGCGAACGGGTTCCTCACCGACCACTGGGGGTATCCCGACGGGTTCGACGAGTTCGAACCGTTCGTCACGAGCGTCGGCTCCAGCGTCTACAGTCGGTACCTCGCCGCGCACCCGACCGTGGAGGCGTGGATCCAGCTCGCGAGCTCGCCGATCCGGCGGCTCGGCTCGAAGCTCCGCGGCGACGACGACGATCGGCCGTTCCTCGACGCCTCGCGCATGTTCGACGTCGAGGACGCCGCGACCGGATTCGTCGACGACACCGACGAGCCGTTTTTCCTGTGGGTCCACTACATGGACACGCACACCCCGTACGTCCCCGCGCCCCGGTACATCCGCGAGGTGTCCGACGGTATCGTCGGCACGCACCAGATGCTCCACGCGCACGCTCGGACCAGCCTGGGCCTCGAGGTCGGCGAGCGGACCCTCCGCGAGCTCCGGACGCTGTACCAGGCGACCGTGCGACAGGTCGACGCCAGCGTCGGGCGGCTGCTCGACGCCCTCGATACCGCCGGCGTCGCCGACGACACCGCGGTGCTGCTCGCCGGGGACCACGGCGAGGAGTTCCAGGAACACGGTCACCTCGCCCACTACCCGAAGCTGTACGACGAGCTGATCCACGTCCCCTTCGTGGCGGACGTCCCCGGACTCGACGGCGGCCGCGTCGACGGGCACGTGGGGCTCGACGCGATCCCGCCCACGGTCGCGGACCTGCTCGGCGTCGACCCGTCGCCGGAGTGGCACGGCGAGTCGCTCCTGCCGGCGCTCCGCGGCGAGGCGGGCGCCGAAGAAGACGCGGAGGAGTCGGAGACGGACCCCGTCGTCTCGGTGACCGTCCGCGGCGAGGACGTGACCCAGCAGCCGATCCCCCGGTCGCTGTCCGACGGCGACCTGTTCGTCAGCGTGCGCGACGACGACTGGACGTACATCGAGAACGTCGACGCCGGCGAGCGGGAGCTGTACCACCGGCCCGCGGACCCGACCCAACAGGAGAACCTGGCGACGGGCCACAACGAGCGGGCGCAGTCGGTCATCGACCGGCTCGCACCCATCGTCGACGCCCACGCGGAGCTGCTCCGCGAGCGCGGCGACGCGGCGGAGGCGGCGGCCGCCGAGCGCGGCGACGACGAGGTCGACGAAGACCTCGAAGCGCGCCTCGAAGCGCTCGGGTACAAGTGATGATCCGAGCGGTCCTCCGCGACCTCGCCAGCGGGCCGATCGCGGTCCAGATGCGCCGGTTCGTCGTCGTCGGCGCGCTCACCGCGGGGCTCCAGCTGGCGCTCCTGTGGCTGTTCGTCGACACCGCGGGGCTCAACTACATCGTCGGCGCGACGATCGCGATCGAGATCACGATCGTCTGCTCGTACGTGCTCAACAACGCGTGGACGTTCCGCGCGAGCCGGAACACGGGCGCCTCCGAGTACCTCGCCGGACTGCTGAAGACGAACCTCGTCCGCGGCACCGCGATCCCGATCCAGCTCGGCGTGCTCGCCGCGCTCGTCGAGTGGGCCGGTGTGATGTACCTGATCGCGAACGTGGCGGCGATCCTCGTCAGCGGGCTCTACCGCTTCGTGCTCGACGCGCAGTGGACGTGGGGCTGACCCCGGATAGCCCGTTTCAGCCCCTCAGAAGGGGAGTCGCGGCTCGAACCGCTCGACGAGGTCGCGCACCGCGTCCTGCTTGTAGTACCCGATGGCGGACGCGGCCACGACGACCCCGACGAGCGCCATCGCCGAGAGGAACCGGCCGCTCGCCAGTTCGCCCCCGGCGTACACGGTCAGCACGTACGCCGGCAGTCGCCCGACGGCGATGACGGCCATGAACGTCGGCAGCGACCACTTGGTGAGCCCGCTCAGGAAGCAGATGGCGTCGTCCGGGAGTCCGGGGATGATGACGAACGCGAACAGGCCGGGGACGCCCACGGTGTCGACGAAGCCGTCGAAGCGGGCGATCACGTCCTCGTGGATGACCCGCTCCACGAAGGAGCGCCCGAACCGCTTCGACAGCGAGAAGGCGACCGCGCTGCCGATGAGCACGCCGGTGAGGCTGTACACCGTCCCGGCGAGCGGGCCGAAGAGGTAGCCCGCGACCAGCGCGACGACCTGTCCCGGAATCGGGGCGACGATCACTTGGAGGGCTTGGAGACCGATGAAGACGATGGGGGCGAAGATCCCGAACTGGTCGAGCCACGCCCGAAGGGCCTCCGTGTCGGTGATGAAGCCGGCGTACCGGCTCACGAGGACGTAGAGCCCGACCGCGAGGACCGCGACGCCGACCGCGGCCGCGATACCCCGCCGGCGGTCCGCCCGCGAGGAGAAGAGTTTCATTCGTGTCGTAGCGCGTGACAGAGGGTCTTGAACCTTACCAACGCCGAGGTCGGAGCGACGCCGACGTCGGGCGAGCCGCCGGCGAGTGCGGCGACGCCGAGCGCGTCACGCCAGCGGCTCCCGGCTCCAGTACGCCATTCGCATCGGGATCCCCTCCCCGTCCCGGTGGTCCGCGTCGCTCGGGAGGAACCGGAGCTCCTCGGCCGGGCGGTTCGCGACCACCGCCAGCCCGAGCGCGTCGACGGCGTCGTCGACGGTGGGCTCCGCCTCGTTCGCGACGTCGTCGGGCACGTCCGCGAGCTGGCGACAGATCCGCCCGAGCGCGGCGCCCGGGTCCTCGAGGTGACCGTCGAGCGCGTCGAGGCGCTCGCCGACGCCCGGGGCCGTGGTCTTCGAGCGGTCGAGCCGCCGGCCGTTGAGCCCGCGGAAGCACACCTCCGGGTGGGCCTCGATCACCCGCTCGCTGGCCGCCCCGTCGCGCCGGAGGAACGCGTCGACCTCGCCGACGGCCGGCGCGATGTGGTACGACTGGCGGCTGAGCCCCTTTCCGAGGTCGGCCCGGTTCCGCTCGCTCACGGTATCGTAATCCGCCCCCTCCTTGGCCGCCTCGCACGCGCGCCGCGAGGGGACGGGGAACACGCTGCTCGGACGCTCGGCCGCCGAGCGCGCGGCCGAGTCGACGGCCTCGCGGGCCGCCAGCGTCTCCGCGTCGTGGGGGAGGCCGATCGGCACGTCGACGAGGATCCGGTCGACGCCGGCGTCGCCGTTCCACAGCGCTTCGAGGTCGCGCTCGAGGCGGCACTCCGGCTCGCCGTCCTCGCCCAGCAGGACCGCGAGCCACGCGCCGCCCGCCCAGTCGACGCCCGCGACGGTGTCGGTTGACATCACCGGTACGTTTCGTGCGGGGACACTCAACGGATCCGGTGAAGCGGAGACGGGGCGCCGTCGCTCGTCGGTGCGAACGGATGCGGGAGAAGTGGGCCGGCACGAATTTGAATCGTGGTTACGGCCACCCGAAGGCCGAAGGATACCAAGCTACCCCACCGGCCCGCACTCGACAGAAGGCCGCTCGTTCTTTTAATCCTTCCGAAAGGGGGGCAGTCGGTGCGTCCGTTCGAGGTCGGTCCGTGAGGTAGACCCTCACACGTGCCGAACGGGTATTCCGCGACCGGGCGTTTCGGGTCCATGACACTCGATTTCGATCGGGACCGGGAGACGGCGTTCGAGAAACACCGCCGGAACGACTCGATGCCGGGCAACAGCGCGCTCAAACTGCTCGTCTTGGAGGAACTGCTGGACCGGGAGTTCGAGGTCGGCGAGGTCTATGAGAAGGATGAGTTCACCCGCCGTATCGGCGAGCACTTCGACGAGCCGATCCACCTGCGCCGCGAGTTCGTGAACTTCGGCTACGTCCGGTACGACAACCGTGAAAGCGAGTACGAGGTCCGAACGCTCGAACTCACCGAGGCCGACGTGCGAGCGAACGGCCACCTCGAGCGTCACGCGAAGGACCCGGGCGTCTTGGGGTAGCGACCGCGAGCGACGGCTCTTCGTGCGGATGGTCACCCGACTCACTCCGTTCGCCCCTCGTCTCCGTCCGCGGGATTAGTCCTCGAAGTACCGGTCGCGGTGCTTCCGGCACCCGGGGTTGAACTGCGCGCCGCACGCCGGACAGGCGTCGTCGTCGCCGTCGAGGTACGCCCTCGCGGTGAGCGTCGTCCCGCAGACGCCGCACAGCACCGCCGGCTCGTCGAACCGCTCGCGGGGCCACGGCACCGCCTCGTGGTCCGCGGCGGCGTCGTGGCAGGCGTCGCAGGGGGAGTACGCCTCACAGCAGCCGAACCGGAGCGCGATCACGTCGACGGGGTCGTCCCAGTGCGCGCAGCGCGTCTCGGGGTCGACGGCGACCCCGCGCAGGGGGACGTCGAAGCGCGGGTCGGTGTCGGGCGCGGTCGTGGTCTCGCGGTCTTGGTCTCGCGTCGGCATCCGTCTTGACCTCAGTAGTCGGCGTACCCGTCCGTGTCGAGCCAGTTGTGGACGACCGTGATCGTGTGGTCCGCGTGGAGCAGTTCGGGACCGACCCGGAGCCGGCGATCGGCCCGCTCGTCGACGGCGGCGGCCTCGTCCGGCGCGAAGTCGTGGTGATCCGAGAGGACGAACACCGGGTCCGTCGGGAGCGCGGCGTCGACGAGGGGGTCGCCGTCCTCGTGGAGCTGGACGAGCGTCCCGTCGGGCCCCCGCCCGTCGTCGCCGACGAGCCGGTCGAGCGTCGCGTCGAGCCCCATCCGACGGAGTTCGACGCCCGGGGAGACGTCGGCCGGCATGTGGCCGATCGCCTCGTCCCGCGCGGCGAGCGCGTCGCGGACCCGGGCGGCGACGTTGCGTTCGTCGGGGTGGAGGTGGCGGAGGCTGTCGGCGTCGAAGGTGACGGTGAACTCGTCGGCGATCACGAGGTGGACGCGGACCGACTCGCGGATGCCGTGCGAGAGGAAGACGCCGGCGCTCACGCACCGGCAGCAGAGGTCGAGCCGGCCGGCCCCCGGGATGTCGGACAGCGAAATCGCGTCCGGGTCGGTGGGTACGTCGCGGCCGATGACGACGAACTGGCGCATGAGTGAGGGTCACCCCCGACCGTCATAAGCCGTGCGACCCAACCGCCGCCGTGAGCCTCACCGGACTCTGTCAGATCTGCGAGGCGGCGACCGCGGACCACGTCTGCGACCGCTGCGGGCGCGCCGTCTGCGACGACCACTGGGACGAAGCGGCCCGCGCCTGTTCCGGCTGTGTCGCCGGCCGGAGCTAGTGCGCGAGCGCGAGCCGCCTCCCGCGTCGCGCCCGGCTACCGGTGCCGGTTCAGCCGCCTCTTGAGCCGCTTCGCCGCGTCGCCCGCGGCGCCGAAGTACGTCGCCTCGTCGCCGGGTCGGCTCGACTCCTCGCCCGCGAAGATGATCCCCCGCGAGGAGTTCACGAGCCCGACGTCGACCGGGAGGTCCGGCCGCGACGCGAGCCCGTGCTCGACCGCGGCCTCGGCGTCGCCTCCCTGCGCGCCGACGCCGGGCACGAGGAAGGGGATCTCGGGGACGATCTCGCGGACAGCCTCCAGCTCGTCGGGCGTGGTCGCGCCCACGACGAGCCCGACGTTGCCGTTCGCGTTCCACACGTCGGCGAGCGCCGCGACGCGCTCGTAGAGCGGTTCGCCGGAGGCGAGTTCGAGGTCCTGGAGGTCCGCGCCGCCCGGGTTCGAGGTGCGACAGAGCGCGAACACGCCCTTGTCCGCGCGGTCGAGGAACGGCTGGAGCGAGTCGCGCCCGAGGTACGGGTTCACCGTGATCGCGTCCACGTGGTCGAGGATCTCGGCGTAGCGCCGCGCGGTGTTACCGATGTCACCGCGCTTCGCGTCGAGCAGGACGGGGACGCCCTTCCCCTCCGCGTACGCGGCGGTCTCGCGGAGCGCGCGCCAGCCGTCCGGGTCCTCGTAGAAGGCGGCGTTCGGCTTGTAGCAGGCGGCGTGCTCGTGGGTCGCGTCGATGATCCGTCGGTTGAACGCCCACCGCGGGAGGTCGGCGTCGCCCACGGCGTCGGGGAGGCGGCTCGGGTCGGGGTCGAGTCCGACCGAGACGACGCTGTCGACGGCGTCGATCCGGTCCGCGAGCGTCTCGAAGAAGTCCATACGCGCACTGTGTCGGGGGGCGCACTAATCGTTGTGTTCCGCGTCGGTCGGGCCCCGTACCGGTCAGACGATCCGGTGTATGTGCCGATCGGGGGATCCCGTAATAACAGGATACTCCCCTCGGCCCCTCGTCGGTCGCCACACGCATGGCCGGTAGCACTGACGGCGGCCTTCGGGAGTCGCTCTCCGGACCGATCCTGAAGTACTACGCCTACAAGGCGACGAAGGCGGTCGAGTTCTACCGGCCGATCATGTACCTCTTCTTCCTGGCGCAGGACCTCTCTTTCACACAGATCGCCGTCCTGGAGGCGCTGTACAACCTGACGACGCTGTTCGGCGAGATCCCGACCGGCTACGTCGGCGACCGGGTCGGGCGACGCAACAGCCTCCTCGTCGGGACCGCGCTCATCTCCGTGACGCTCCTCGGAATCGGGCTGTCGAGCTCGTTCCTCCCGCTGGCCGGACTCTACGTCTGCTGGTCGTTAGGGTACAACTTCCGCTCCGGAAGCGAGGACGCCTGGCTCTACGACACGCTCACCGACGACCTCTCCGAGGACGAGTTCGCCCGCGTCCGGGGGCGCGGGGAGTCGGCGGCGTTGGCCGTCGGGGCCGTCGCGGCGGTCTCGGGCGGCTATCTCGGGAGCGTCGACCTCTCGTACCCGTGGTTCGTCGCGGCGGGCGTGACGAGCCTCGGCGTCTTGGTGCTGCTCACGCTCGACGAGTCGGAGACGTACGAGGAGACCCCCACGGAGGCCCTGAGCCTCCGACGGACGGTCCGCATCGTGCGGGACGTCCTCTCGCGCCGTCGGCTGCGGTCGCTGCTGCTGTACTACTACGTCCTGTACGCCGCGGTCACGTACCTCGTGTTCGTCTTCCTCCAGCCGATCTTCGAGACCGTCGTTCTCGACCTCGGGGTCCCGCAGCCACGGGTCGAATCACTGCTGGGGTGGTTCTACGCGGCGTACAGCCTCGTCGGCGCGGTGCTCACCTACTACACGGGAGCGATCCGGGAGCGGATCGGGCTGCGGACGTGGTTCCTCGTCCTCCCGTTCGCCGTCGGCGGCGCGCTGGTCGGCATGTACTTCGTCCCGGTGCTCGCCGTTCCGACGTTCCTCCTGATTCGGGGCGTGTCGGACGTCACGCGGTCGTTCGCCGGCCAGTACGTCAACGACCGGGTCGAGTCGCTCGGTCGCGCGACCGTCCTGAGCGCGATGGCGATGGTCAGCGGCCTCGCGGTCGTGCCGTTCCAACTCGGGAGCGGCGTCGTGTCCGACGCCGTTTCTCCCCTGTTCGCGCTGGGCGTCGCCGGGGTCGTCCTCGTCGTCGGGGCCGCCGCTATCCTCCGCTGGGAAATCCCCGTCGGAGACGACTCGGTCGGCGGGCAAGTCTGACCCGCTCTCCCGTTCGGAACGCCGTCGCCTAACAGGAGCAGTAGTACTCGCGGTCGACGAACTCCGTCTCGAACAGCTTCGCCGCCGGCCCCGGGTCCGCGGGGCGGTAGACGCCCGTCGTCAGGTTCCCCTCGCGTTCGAACGCCCCGGAGACGAGCCGCCGCCAGTCGGCGGCCGAGAGCTGGTCCCAGAACGCGTCGTCGCCCGCGAGCAGCGAGAGGTAGTCGCGGAGGTACACCCACCTGGTCGGCTCGACGCCGTCGGACTCGTAGGTCGCGTCGGTGACCGCGGCGTAGGCGGCCATCGGGAGGTTCGCGCCCGCGGCGACCGGCAGCGAGATCCACTTCCACGGCCGAGTGTTGACGTCGAGCAGCAGGAACTCCTCGCGGTCGGCGTCGTAGACGAACTCCGCCTCGCTGATCCCGTGGTAGCCGGCGTCGTCGAGGACGGCGAGCGCGCGCTCCTCGATCGCCGGCTCCTCCGCGGTCTCGACGAGACAGGAGGTGCCGAAGTTGCGCGGGTACCGCACCGCGGCGTTGCCGACCACCGCGAGCGCGTCGTCGCCCCCGGACGGGGGGACGTAGGAGGCTAGCGAGTGGTCGCGCCCGGTCGCGATGTCGACGCGCTTCTGGGCCATCACCGCGATTCCCTCGTCCGCCGCGGCCGCGACGACGTCTTCGAACTCCCCGCGGTCCCCGACCTCGATCACGTTAGTCCCGAACGCCTCCTCGAAGTCGCGCTTGAGTTCGGGTTTCACCACGAGCGGGAAGCCGAGCGCGTCGGCCGCCTCCTCGACCGCGGCGTCCGCCTCGCGTGTCCCGCTCGCCGCCGTCGCCGCGAGCCGGTACGTCTCCGGGTAGGGCACCCCGAGCGCATCGCAGGTCGCGTACAGCTCCGACTTGTTCAATACGGCGTCGAGCGTGTCGCTCCCCGCGAACGGGAGGCGGACGCCGTCGGGGTCGGCCTCGGCGTACGACAGCGCCCACTCGTCCATACAGCCGAACGCGACGGCCTCGGTGCCCGCGGCGTCGACGATCGCCTCCACGTCCTCGCGGAACCCGTCGAGGTCGTCGAGCGGGTACGTCACCGCCCCGGCGTAGTCGACCGCGTCCGAGGGGGGCGCGAGCCCGTCGTGGGCGACGGCGTCGCCCGACCCCGCGCCGTCGCCCGCGCGGTCGAGCGCGATGACGGACACGCCGTGGGCGTCGAGAGCGCGTGCGACGCCGAGGCCGGTGATGTGCGCGTTGCTCACGAGCGCCGGCGGGCGGTCGAACTCGGCGGCCGCGAGCGCGTCGATCAGTCCCTCCGTGGAGCGGAACCGGTCTGCCATACCCCGTCTCGTCGGTCGACGCACAAAAGGGGCCGACGTACCGGCTCGCAGTGCCCGTATCGATGACGGGGGCGACGGGTCCGGGTCGCGCGGGCGACGCGAGCGGCTTTTCAGGCCGCGTCGCCTCCGATCGGTATGACCGAAACAGAGGACGACGACGCCGACGCCGCCGACGAACTCCCCGGCCGAGTCCGGCGCGCGTTCGGCGACCACGGCTCGTTCGAGCGCGACGGCGACGGCTGGGTCTCGACGACGACCGCGTTCGACGGGCGCGTCCGGGCCGAACCCGCCGACGAGGGACGGATTCGCTTCACCGTCACCGTCCGCGTGCCGACGCTCTCCGCGGTCACCGCCGACGAGGTGGCGGCCGTGGTCGAAGACGGCTGGGCCGACACGTTCGAGCGCCGCGCCGTCGACGTCGGCGGCGTCACGCGCAAGGACCGGGAGTTCGACCCGACCGTCGAGCGCGAGGGCGACGAGGTCGCGGTCACCTACGCGCTCTCCGACATCAACGAGCGGCGCGGCGTCGACGACGCGGGCGCGCTGATCGACTTCGTCGAGGGGACGTACGTCCAGGGCGTGATCCCGGGCTACGAGTACACCGCCCCCGTCTCCGACCTGCTCTCCGCCGCGCGGCAGCAGGGCGGCGGCGGTCCCGTCTGAGGTCGATAGGGGGAAGTGGCGGGGGCCCGTACGGCGACTATGCTCGCGCTGTTCGGGTTCGGCAGCCTCCTCGCGCTGGTCGCGTTCCACACGTTCCTCGCCGGGGTCGCGACCCGGTTCTTCCGGATCCAGCTCTCGACCTCGTGGGGGTCGGTCGTGTACACGCTCGTGTTGACGCCGCTCCTGCTCCTCGTCTCGACTATCGTCTTCACCGGCGCGCTCGGGGTCGGCACCGGCATCAACGTCGGCAGTTCGACCATCCTGCTGGCGCTGACCGTCGGCCTCCCGCTGGCGCTGGGGATCGCGATCGACTACCTCTACGTCCCCTCGCCGGACGAGTACGAACTGCCGGACACGCGCTGACGGGGCCGAGCGCGGCGCGTCAGCGGTCGATCAGGTCCGCGACGAGCGACTCGACCCGCGCGATCACGTCCTCCGGCGAGCGCGTCGCGTCGACCCGGTGGAACCGACCGGGGTCGGCGTCGATCAGGCGCTCGTAGTTGTCGCGCACGGCCGCGAGGTAACCGTCGCGCTCGAACTTGTCGGTGCGACCGGCGCGCTCGGCCGCGGTCTCGGGGTCCAGATCGAGGTAGATCGTCGCGTCCGGCGGGCGCGAGAACGCGGCGTGGATCCCGCGGACGTACTCCAGCGGCCGCTGGACCCCGGCGTCGGCGCGCGCCAGCGTCGCCCCCTGGTAGGCGAACCGCGAGTCCGAGTAGCGGTCGGAGATCACGAGGTCCCCGTCCGCGAGCGCCGGCCGGACCGTCTCGGAGAGGTGGTTCGCGTGGTCGGCGGTGTACAGGAACAGCTCCGCGAGCGGGTCCGCGTCCGCGTCGGCCATCGAGCGCCCCACCGCCTCCCCGTACCAGCTGTCGGTGGGTTCGCGGGTGAACGTCGCGTCGGGGTACACGTCGTGGAGCGCCTCCCAGACCGTCGTCTTGCCGCTCCCGTCGATCCCCTCCAGCGTGATCAGCATGGTGGCGTTCCGCGGCG
>Ga0102942_1000077_pt1 | contig 30055 bp, 31 predicted proteins | sample SalPon2_C_H2O_MG_FD_78171 | JGI IMG/M metagenome (GOLD analysis project Ga0102942, IMG submission 78171) | Salt pond water microbial communities from South San Francisco under conditions of wetland restoration - Salt Pond MetaG R2_C_H2O_MG | ecosystem: Environmental > Aquatic > Non-marine Saline... | reverse complement strand
GCTCAAATCGATGGCAACGACGATGAAACACGCGCTGGACGGCGAGAAGTTCACCGTCCAGTACCCCGAAGAGACGCCCGACGTTTCCCCGCGGTTCCGGGGCGTTCACAAGTTCTCACAGGAACGCTGTATCTGGTGTCGCCAATGTGAGAACGTCTGTCCGAACGACACGATCCAGATCGTGATGGACGACATGCGCAACGGCGAGCAGTACAACCTCCACATCGGCCAGTGTATCTACTGTCGGCTCTGTGAGGAGGTCTGTCCGGTCGACGCGATCCTGTTGACCCAGAACTTCGAGTTCACCGGCGACACGAAGGACGATCTCGCTTACAACAAAGAACAACTGAAGAACGTCCCGTGGTACAACGACATCGATCCGCTTGCGGCCCGCGAACCCGATCGGGAGGCCTGGGTCGGTGAGGGCGAAGGCGAACTGGACTACCAGTAGCCACCTCTTACACGCGCAGACGGTCGCACGGAGACGCTGCTCGGCCAACTGTAGGCCGACCCCATTGGAGGCCGGACCGACCCAGTAGGCTCCAGAGGGCCGAATTTTATACTTATAAGACAGTTACTACCACGCATGTCGTTTCCAGCCGCGGCGGCGTTTCGCAAACAGTTCTCGGCCCTATCGAAGGACGAGGCCGAGGCGTACGTCGCGGACCTCTGGCAGGCACGCGGGTGGAACGTCGAGCGCGAAGGGAAGCGGCTTCGCCTCACTCGGTCGCGTGACGAACCGGCCAAGCCACTCTACGTCCCGGGAAACGCTCCGGGGGAAGGTCTTCCACGGGACGCCGATATTGTCATCACCACGACGGATGCCGCAAATTGAGAAGTGCCCGGCGGCGTTGAGGTGACGCCGGTACGGACAGTTCGGACACCCAGCGGCTTAGCCGACGAACGATGCCGATCACCGGCGGCGTCTTGTTTGCGAGCCTTGGCTCCGTTCTCGTCAGGGGATTTTCGCGAGACACTCGAAAATTCCGCCCCCGGACAGAGATCGACCCCGGCTACAGTGCAGTCCGAATACCGCCACGTGTCGGTATCTCACGGCATACGGCCCGAGACTCCTGCAAAAAGTGGAACGGAAATATTCAAAAGGCATCCGGGAGGAGTATCCCCTAATGGCTGTAGTACCGTTCGAGACACTGGCGTTTCTTTTATTTGCCCTGGTGACGATCGGGGCGAGCCTGGGGGTCGTACTGGCCCGCGACGTGTGGCACTCGGCGCTGCTTTTGGGGGCCGCACTACTCTCCGTTGCGGTCCACTACGTGATGCTCCGCGCCGAGTTCCTCGCGGTGATGCAGGTACTCGTCTACGTTGGCGGCGTCCTCGTGTTGATCACGTTCGCCGTCATGCTCGTCCGTCAGGAACCGGATTCCGACGCGGCGATGGAGGGGGTTCGATGACGACACGCCCGCGGCTCTACCGGGGCGAAAAGACCGCCGGACTGATCGCAGTCGCACTGTTCGCGTTCTTTGCCGCGGTGTTTCTGACCGCCGGCTTCGGCACGTCCGGACCCTTCCCTGAGGGCTCGATCACCACCTCGATCGGCCGGGCAATGCTCAGTCTGCCCGGTGCGGATATCGGCGGTGAAGGGTTTCTCGTCTCGTTCGTCCTGATCGCCGTCGTGCTGGACGCCGCCCTCGACGGCGCGATTATGCTGGCGAAAAAAGAAGACGAGGATGATTCCTGATGGTGCTTGAGACGGTCCCTGCCGAGTACTATCTGGTGCTCTCGGCCGCGGTGTTCTGTATCGGCCTGTTCGGCGTGCTCACACGTCGGAACGCCATGATGTTCCTGATGAGCGTCGAATTGCTTTTGAACGCCGCGAACGTCAATCTGGTCGCCTTTGCCTTCTACTGGGGCAACGTGACCGGACAGACGTTCGTGTTGTTCACGATGGCGTTGGCCGCGGCGGAGGTCGCGGTCGGGATCGGCATCATCCTCGTGTTGCATCGGAACTTCGACGACGTCGACGTGACCGACGCGACAACGCTCAAGTGGTAATATGGCTCTGATATACGAACTCACGCCGGCGATCGTGTTCCTCCCGCTCGCATCGTTCGCACTCGCGCTGTTTTTCGGCCAGTGGATGCCGAAAAAAGGCGCCGTGGCCGGAATACTCGCGACGCTCGGGACGCTCGGGCTGTCCCTTGTTACACTCGGGTGGCTCGTTTTGACCGGCGAGCCACACGATGCGACGTGGTACACGCTGGTCGACGCCGATGGGGCGGTAAACCTCACGTTCGGTATCCTGATCGATCAGCTCTCGGCGGCCATGCTGGTCATCGTTTCGCTCATCGCCTTCCTTGTCCACGTCTTCTCGCTCGGATACATGAACGACGAGGGCGAACCGGGACTGCCGCGGTACTACGCCGGCCTCGGGCTGTTCACTGCCAGCATGCTCGCGTTCGTGATAGCCGACAACCTGTTCATGGCCTTCGTCTTCTTCGAGTTGGTCGGGCTCTGTTCGTACCTGCTGATCGGTCACTGGTTCGGCGAGGACGCACCGCCCTCGGCCGCGAAGAAGGCGTTTCTCGTCACCCGATTCGGCGATTACTTCTTCCTCGTCGGGGTCGTCGGCGTGCTCGTCACGTTCGGCACCGCGGGCTTCGCCGGTAGCGAGGGCTTCCCGGCGCTGGCCGAACAGGCACTCACGGGCGAAACGAGTGTGAATACGTTCGGCCTCTCGACGGAAGGGTGGTTCTCCGTTCTCGGGCTGCTCGTGTTGGGCGGCGCACTCGGTAAGTCCGCCCAGTTCCCCTTCCATACGTGGCTGCCGGACGCCATGGAGGGTCCGACGCCCGTCTCGGCGCTGATTCACGCCGCAACGATGGTCGCCGCCGGTGTGTACCTCATCGCCCGGATGTACGGTTTCTACGCGCTGTTGCCGACGGTGCTCGGGGTTATCGCCTTCGTCGGCGGCTTTACAGCGCTTTTCGCCGCGACGATGGCGGTCGTCAAAAACGAGATCAAGCAGGTGCTCGCCTACTCGACGATCAGCCAGTACGGATACATGATGCTCGCCCTGGGAGCCGGCGGCTACGTCGCCGCCTTCTTCCATCTGACCACCCACGCGATCTTCAAGGCGCTGCTGTTTTTGGGTGCCGGGTCGGTCATCATCGCGATGCACCACGAGGAGGATATGTGGGAGATGGGCGGACTGAAAGACGAGATGCGAACCACCTACCTCACCTTCCTCGCGGGGTCTCTCGCCCTGGCGGGGATCTTCCCCTTCTCGGGTTTCTGGTCGAAAGACGAGGTGCTCTTCGAGACGCTCGTACACGCCCTGGGCGGCAGTCCGCTGCTGTTCGGTGCGTACGCGATGGCGCTTTCGGCGGTGTTTCTCACCGGCTTCTATACGATCCGGATGGTGCTTTTGTCCTTCCACGGCGAGCCACGAAGCGACACCGCCGAAGACCCCCACGGCGTCGGCTGGAACGTCAAGTTCCCGCTCGTCGTCCTCGGAGCGTTGGCGGTCGTCGCCGGCGGCATCAATCTTCTTCCCGTCGAAAAGCTCCTGGGCGGATCGCTTCATCTGGCGTTCCTCGAGGGCTATCTCGGCCAGGATATCGGCCTGTTGACCCACGGTGAACACTACAGCGAACTGCTGCATGACTACGCCGGCTACCGGTCGGAGTATATCGGAAACGAGGTGACGACGATCCTGCTGGGTGCGGGGCTCAGCCTCGGGCTGGCGCTTCTCGGTGCAGTATCGGCGTACGGGCTCTATCGGGGTGCCGCCCCGGCCCGGCATACGGAAAAACTCGGCGGCGTCCAGACGCTTCTTATGCATAACTACTACCAAGACGAATACCAGGTATGGCTCGCTGAAGGACTCACAGTCCGGCTCTCCGCGGCGGCCGATACGTTCGACCAGGGCGTCATCGACGGCACAGTCAACGCAGTTTCGAGCGTGAGTCTCTTCTCTGGCGGTCGGATCCGGCGGATACAGTCGGGCGTCGTCACGAACTACGCGGCGCTTATCGTGTTGAGCCTGCTCGCGTTGCTCGTCGTCTTCGCGATTCTCGGGGGGTGGCTCTGAATGCTGATCGAAGCGCTCATTCTGTTGTGTCTCCTCGGCGCGGCGGTGGTCTTTATCGCCCCCAGTCGACACGCCCCCAAGCTCGCATTGGGTGTCTCGATCCCGCCGCTTCTCGTCTCGCTGTACCTGCTTTTCGCCTTCGATGGAAGCGGCAACGCCTTGCTCGGCGGCGACATCGCCTACGAAACGTTCGCCGAATGGCTCCAGCTCGGCCCCTACGCCGTCAACTATCACGTCGGCCTCGACGGCATCTCCCTGCCGCTCGTCGTGCTCTCGACGGTGCTGACGACGCTTTCGATCCTGAGCGCCTGGACCCCGATCGACGAGCGACAAAGCGAGTTCTACGGCCTCGTTCTCTTCTTGGAGGGCAGCCTCATCGGGGTCTTTGCCGCACTCGATTTCCTGCTTTGGTTCGTCTTTTGGGAAGCCGTGTTGATCCCGATGTACCTGCTTATCGGCGTCTGGGGCGGCCCGCGACGCAAGTACGCGGCGATCAAGTTCTTCGTCTACACGAACATCGCCTCGCTCGTGATGTTTATCGGGTACTTCGCGTTGGTCTTCGGGCTGGGAGATGCCGTCTCCTCGACCGGGATGCCCGCCGTCGCCGAGGCGCTCCGGGCCGGCCAACTCAGCTATCTTGGCACCCCGGACGTCGGGATCGCGCCCGACACCCTCGCGATGGCTGCCTTCCTCGCGATGTTCGTCGGGTTCGCAGTGAAAGTCCCGATCGTCCCGTTCCACACGTGGCTGCCGGACGCCCACGTTGAGGCCCCGACACCCGTTTCCGTCCTGTTGGCCGGCGTCCTGCTGAAGATGGGGACCTACGCACTCTTACGGTTCAACTTCACCATGCTGCCCGAACAGGCCGCGACGCTCGCCGTCCCCATCGCCGCGATCGCCGTGATCTCTATCATCTACGGCGCGTTGCTCGCCCTAGCACAGCAGGATCTCAAGCGAGTCGTCGCCTACTCGTCGGTCTCGTCGATGGGCTACGTCATTCTGGGACTCATCGCCTACACGGTCTACGGCGTCGGCGGCGCGACGTTCCAGATGATCGCCCACGGCCTCATCTCCGGGCTGTTGTTCATGACCGTCGGCGTCTTCTACAACGCGACGCACACCCGGATGATCGGCGACATGTCCGGGCTGGCGGGGAAGATGCCGATCACGGCGACCGTCTTCGTCGCCGGCGCGTTCGCCTACATGGGCCTCCCGCTCATGGCCGGCTTCATGGCGGAACTGTTCGTATTCATCGGGGCGTTCGAATCGACGGTGCTGCCGGCCGCACCGCTGTTTACCGCCGCTGCGATGTTCGGCATCGTCATCGTCGCCGGATACCTGTTGTGGGCGATGCAGCGGTCGCTTTTCGGGCCGTTCAGACTCGAGACCGACTACGAACTCGGGCGCGCCCCGGTCCACGACGTCGTCCCGATCGTGACGCTTCTGGCTCTCGTCATCGCGCTCGGGGTGGCCCCGGATCTCGTCTTCGAGATGATCAGGGACGCGACGCTCGACGTCATCGACTTCGGATTCGGAGGTGGTAGCTGATGATACACGAGTGGCTTTTGCTCACGCCGGCAGCCGCGTTCGCTTTCGCGGCGTTCGCACTGTTCGTGATCGACGCGTTCACGCCCGACGACTCGGGCGGCGGGTTGCTTGCCGCCGTCGCGACGATCGGCGGTATCGGCGCGCTCTCGGCGTCCGGTGTCCTGTTGCTTTCGGGCGTCGCCGCCGGCGGCGTCGAACTGTTCGGCGGCCAACTCGTCGTCGACGGGATGAGCCTGCTTTTCACGTTCATCTTCGGTAGCGTGACGGCCCTAGTCTCCGTCGCGTCGGTCGATTACATCCGCGAGTTGCCCCACAAAGCCGAGTACTATCTGCTCGTCGTCCTCGCGGCGACCGGCATGTCGGTTCTGGCGTCGGCAAACAGCCTCGCCGTCGTTTTCGTCGCGCTCGAACTCTCCAGTCTGCCCTCGTACGCGTTGGTCGGGTACCTGAAGAACAACCGCGGCTCAGTCGAGGGGTCGCTGAAGTACTTCCTCGTCGGGGCGCTCTCCTCGGGGGTCATGCTGTACGGCATCTCGCTCGTGTACGCCGCGACCGGGAGCCTATTGCTTTCGGAGATCGCAAGCGCGATGGGCGGGGCCTCGGGGAGCTATCCCGGCGTTCTCGGCATCGGCCTCCTCATGATCGTCGGCGGGTTCGCGTTCAAGACAGCCTCGGTGCCGTTTCACTTCTGGGCCCCGGACGCCTACGAGGGCGCACCCGCGCCGGTCGCGGCCTTCCTGTCGTCGGCGTCGAAGGCCGCCGGGTTCGTCGTCGCGTTCCGCGTGCTCGTCGTCGGCTTCCCGATCCAGGACATCGCCGGCACGCTCGATTGGGTGCTGCTGTTTCAGGTGCTCGCGGTCGTCACGATGGTGCTCGGAAACTTCGCGGCCGCAACACAGGAAAACGTCAAGCGAATGCTCGCGTACTCCTCGATCGGGCACGCTGGATACGCGTTGATCGGACTGGCGGCGCTGACCAACGCCGGCGGAGCCGGGTCTGAGGCGACGGTGCTCGGCGCGAGCATGCTCCATCTCCTCGTCTACGGCTTCATGAACACTGGCGCGTTCCTGTTCGTCGCGCTGGCCGAACACTGGGAGATCGGTCGCACCTTCGAGGACTACAACGGCCTCGGACGCGAAGCGCCCCTGGCCTCCGTCGCCATGACCGTCTTCATGTTCTCTCTGGCGGGGTTGCCGGTCGGCGGCGGCTTCCTGTCGAAGTACTTCCTCTTTGCGGGGGCCGTCGGGGCCGGCGTCTGGTGGCTTGCCCTGGTCGGAGCGGTGAACAGCGCCTTGAGCCTCTATTATTACAGCCGGGTCGTCAAGGCAATGTGGATCGAGACGCCCGCCGAGCCGGTCGGCATCGAGCGCTATCCGACCGGACTGTACGTCGCCGTCCTCACGGCGGCGGTCGTGACGGTGTTGCTCCTGCCGGGGCTCGTCGTCTTCGATAGCGTCGCGTTCGACGCCGCCGCGGCGCTGTTTTGATCGCCGGCCCTCGTTTCCGGTTTGCGCCGCCGGCTCTCGCCGACGGTCCAGCATGTTTTAGGCGGTCGCACCCCTCGCGCCGATAATGAACCGGCTGGTGTTGGGCTCCGAGGCGGTCGGACGCGCGTTCCTCGACCGGCTCGCCGACCGGTCGAGATCGCTGCTCGTCCTCGTCGAAGACGCCGATCGCGCCGAATCACTCAGAGAGAGCGGAATCGACGCCCGACGCGTCGATATCACCGCCGTCAGGGACGTCCGGACCGTCGCCGGCGAAGTCGATTCGATCGTCGCCGCACCGGCCGGCGCCGAGCGCCTCCGGCAGGTCGTCGACACCGCCCGAAGCGCATACCCGAGGGCGTTCGTGATGGCCTGTCTCGACGAGCACACGACGGACGGCGATCACGAGGCGATTGCGGCGAAGGCAGACCGGCTCGTAGCGCTCCCTACCGCGGCAGCCCGGCCGCTGAGTGACCAGGTCGGCGAGGGAGGGATACGGGCACGAAAGCTCAGCCACACGCTGAAAAACATCGACGGCACGCTTGCCGTGTTCGCGCACAACAATCCGGATCCGGACGCGATCGCCGCGGCGGTCGGCCTCCGTCGGATCGCGACCGCCTTAGGCGTCGATGCGGTGGCGTGTTACTACGGCGACATCAACCACCAGGAGAACCGGGCGTTGGTCAACCTCTTCGAGTACGACCTGCGGAACCCCTCGGAGAATGCCGATCTCTCCGAGTTCGACGCGTTCGCGCTCGTCGATCACTCCGGGCCGGGGATCAACAACGACCTCCCGGAGGACACCCCGATCGAGGTCGTGATCGACCATCACTCCCCGCGGGGCCCGGTACAGGCCAGTTTCGTCGACCTTCGAAGCGACGTCGGGGCGACGTGTACGCTCATCGAGAACTATCTCGTCGGGTTGGGTGTCGATCCCGGCGAAGCGCTCGCCAGCGGCCTCCTGTACGGCATCCGGACCGACACCCAGGAGTTCAGCCGCGGAGTCTCGGTCGCCGACTTCGAGGCTGCCGCGAGGCTGATCGAGACGGCTGACGTCGAATCGCTCCGACGGGTGGAGTCGCCGAGCATGACTGCCGATACGATCGAAACGATCGGCCGCGCGATATCGAACCGATCGGTCAGTTCCGACGTGTTGACGACCTGCGTCGGCGAAATAGCGGACCGCGACACGCTCGCACAGGCGGCGGATCGGCTGCTCGATATGGAGGGCGTCTGCATCACGCTCGTCTTCGGCTACACCGGCGAGACCGTCTTCGTGTCGGCGCGGGCCCGCGGGACAGAGATCGATCTCGGCGAGGTGCTTCGGGACGCGTTCGCACAGATCGGCAGCGCGGGCGGCCACGCCGACATGGCGGGCGCACAGATCCCGGTCGGGATGCTCGCCGAGGAAGCGACGGGCGAGGAACGCGACGAGATAATCGCCGAAGTCGTCAGCGAGCGGTTCCTCGAGGCGCTCGGCGTCACTCCGGGGCGCACCGCAGCGTTCGTCTACTCGGAACTCGCCGGCCTCGGTGACGGCAGGGAGTGACTTTTTGTCTCGCGGGACCGTCGCTTCGCCAATGGACGACGGCTCGGATGCACGCGACGAGAAACCGAGAGTGAAAGACTACATGACGCGTGACGTGGCGACAGTCTCGCCGGACGACACGGTCGAGGTAGTCGCCAAACGGATCGCCGACAGCGAGGCCCACAGCGGCTATCCAGTGTGTGATGGCCGCCACGTCAGGGGGTTCGTCAGCGCGCGCGATCTGTTGCTCGCCGACGAGAGCGAGCCGATCTTCAAGATCATGACCGACGATATCATCGTCGCCCACCCCGAGATGCGGATCACGGACGCCGCCCGGGTCATCCTCCGGTCGGGGATCCAACAGCTACCGGTCGTCGACGACGCCGGCAACCTCGTCGGCCTCATCTCGAACGCCGACGTCATCAGATCACAGATCGAGCGGGCGACCCCTGAAAAGGTCGGCAAGCTCAAACGGACCCTCGAGAGCATCCACGGGGTCGAAGCGAGAGAGGAGCGCCGGACGGTCGAACTCTCGAAGCTGACGCCGACACAGACGAGAGTCTACACGGACGAACTCGAGGGCCGCATCTACGAACTCGAAAACGGGCTCGCGGAGCCGCTCGTCGTGATCGACAACGCCGACACGCTGTTTCTCGCCGACGGGCACCACCGCGTCAAAGCCGCCGACAGACTCGATGTCGAGGAGATGGACGCCTACGTGATCCGGCTAGATACCCGAGTCGAGCTCGGAATGGCCGAAACGGCCCGCAAAAGCGACCTCAATTCGATCGACGACATAGAGGAAGTCGACTACGCCCATCACCCGCTCGTCGAAACCACGGAACGACTCCAGGATTCCGGCTGAACGGAGCGGCTCGCCGGGAGCGACGAACGCCGGCTACGCTAATAGAGCAGTGGCCGAGCGATCGGTACCACAGTGCGTCAGGCATCGGGGTATCGCCGGGAGACGAAAACGACGAGCCCCAAGAGTACGCCGAGCGTGACACCGACGGTCGTCATCCCGAAGGCGGCGAGCCCGATCGGCGTGGGTCGAAACGTGACGAGACCGAGCAGGGAGACCGACTCGAGATCTCTGAGCCCGATGCTTCCGATCGCAGCGCCCATGAACCCCGTCACCGAGACGACGACGATATAGAGGATAACGATCACGCGCTGGCCGCCGATTCCGTCCCCATCAGTCACGAGTGCGACTAAGAGTACGACCCGAATGAGCCTTTCTTTTCGGGCCGAGCCACAGTGTTCGGCCCGCCTCATAGCCGACCCGCTTTTGAAACGCTTTTGACGCGGTGTGCCCAACCACGCGTATGGTCGATTCACGCCGGCAGTTCACCGAAAAGGAGTATCTCCTCGTCGTTTTGGTCGGTATCGCGCTGTTGATGTCGGTTACCGCGCTGGTGCTCGTCGTGACGTCGACGTAGGGAGTTGTCGGTCGTCGAAAAAACTGCGCTGGTCGCCTATTCGTTTCGCGTCTCGCCGCCGTCAGTCGCGACCGTCTCCTCGCCGCCGTCAGTCGCGGTCAGCTGCTGTTCGAACCACGCGAACTCGCGGCCGTGAAGCCCGTACTCTTTGGTATCCCAGGGGTCGGGGTCCGTGATCTGTCGGCCTTTCTTCCACGACCAGACGACGTTGACGACCCAAAGCACCGTGCCGACAGCGATGATGAGCGCGCCGACAGTCATCGCCCGATGCAGGAGCGTGATCTCGGCCAGGGGCGCGAGACTCGGGTTGAACTCGTAGGTCGCATAGCGGCGCGGCATCTCGAAGTAGCCGGCGAGCAGCATCGCAAAGAAGGTGATGTTGACGCCGATCATCGACAGCCAGAAGTGCGCCTTCGCGAGCGTCCGGTTGTACATTCGGCCCGTGACGATCGGGAACCAGTAGTAGATCGCTCCGAATCCGGCGAAGGCGATCATCCCCATCACGACGTAGTGGAAGTGTCCCACGACGTAGTACGTCTCATGGAGGATGAGGTTCACCGGGACCGAAGCGAGGAAGACGCCGGTGATCCCGCCCAGCACGAAGTTCGAGACGAAGCCGATACAGAAAAGCATCGGCGCGGTCAGCCGGACGTTCCCGTTCCACAGCGTCGTGATCCAGTTGAACGTCTTCACCGCCGAGGGGATCGCGATCGCGAGGGAGGTCGCCATGAACGACGCCCGGATGCGGGGATCGATCCCGCTGGCGAACATGTGGTGGGCCCACACGCCAAAGGAGAGGACGCCGATCGCGAGCGTCGAATAGACGACAAACTTGAAGCCGAACAGCTTCCGGCCCGCGAACTTCGGGAGAATCCACGAGACGAGTCCCATCATCGGCAACACGAGGATATAGACTTCGGGGTGGCCGAAGAACCAAAAGAGGTGTTGCCACAGTATCGGCCCGCCGCCTTCGACGGCGAAGAAGGCCGTCCCGAAGTTCCGATCGAGGAGCAGCATGATCAGGGCGCTACCGAGAAGCGGGAACGCAAACAGGATGATGCCGGACTGAGTGAGGATCGTCCAGCTGAAGATATCGAGGTTCGCCCAGGTCACGTCGTCGCCGCGTTCGGTGAAGATGGTGGCGATGAAGTTGATCGCCCCCATCGTCGCCGAGACTCCGGTCAGGTGGAGTCCGAGGAGCATGAGGTCGACGCCGGGGTTGGCCTGTTCGACCGACAGCGGCGTGTACATCGTCCACGACGTTTCGGCGGGCGCGATAGCGACGTCGAGCGGGATCGTGAAGAACCCGGCCCAGATGAGCAGCGCCCCCGGCGGCAAAAGCCAAAAGGCGATGGCGTTGATCCGCGGGAACGCCATGTCGTCGGCCCCGATCAAAAGCGGGATGAAGTAGTTCGAGAAGGCCGCGATGATCGGCGTTCCAAAGAGAAACAGCATCGTGATGCCGTGACTGGTCAACAGCGCGTTGTACATGTTCGGGCTGATGTACGTCTCCGCGGCGGTGAACAGTTCGATCCGCATCACGAGGACAGCGACGCCGCCCCATATGAACGCGATGACGCCGTAAGTCCCGTAGAGAAGCCCGATGTCCTTGTGATCGACGGTCGTCAGCCAGCGTTTGATACCGGCGGGTTTGTGCGCGTGACCGCCGTCTGTTGCGATTCTTTCGTGGTTGGTGAACGGTAGCCGCATTCGCCACCCGTTCGCGTGGGCAACGAACGCGAAGGCGGCGACGAGAAGCGCCCCCATAAGCGCCGTCAGCGCGAGCTGTCCTGGAGCCATATGCGTATATTCAGTGTCAAGGACTACTGGTAAAGAAAGGTTGCGTTATCCCGCGGTCCTCGCCCGGATTCAGTCGTGATCGGGGGTCGGACCCGGTCTCGGTCGAGTCAGTGCTCTTGACGGCTGTTTTCGCCGGGGACACCGGCGGTCTCGGCGTCCTCCTCGGAGTACCCAGCAGGCAGGAGGTCTTCGCCCTCGCTTTCGGCGTTGGAAATCGCTTTCCCCGAGTAGTAAGTCAGCACCGCGAGCGCGACCCCGGTGACGATGACGATACCCATCTGGACCACGACGACCACCGCGTTACCCGGAAACGGTGTCATAGCGGCGAAAAGTAGGACAAAAAACAGCAGTATGAACAGTGGGATGCCGTTGACCGTCAGGTCGAGTAACGTATCACGGTCGAATGTTCGATCGCTCATCTATCGGCCGTTCGGACACGGCGATTAATAGCTTATTGGTTCGCGATTCCGGGAGCGAGGAGGCCAACCGCGGCGAGGATCGCTCCGGTCCCGGCGATGGCGACCCCGCGCAGCGCGACCGAACTCGCCTCGGCCGCCGCGAGGACGGCTTCGACCGCCAGGGGATTGGTCTGCGTCGAGACGATGAGCGCGCCGATAACGATCAACACTGCACCGAGGCCGGAGAGGAGCCGCCACGGCGAAGTGACGTAGCCGGCCTCGTTTACGATCCCCGAGACGCTGCCGACGAACACGACGAGCCCACCGACAGCGACCGGATAGAGCCCGAAGAGAATCCCGATTTCGCTCGAGACGAGACCGAACACGAGTACGATCGGCCACGGACTCGTCTTGTCGTAGTCGGTCATGCGTTCGGACTCCGTATCCATGCCCGAATTACGGGGCGGGGATAAAAAGACGCGTCGATCGTCGATCGGGGACTGCCGAGCGCGATCAGAGGATCGCACCGACGTACAGCACGACCACGAGGAGGACCCAGACGACGTCGACGAAGTGCCAGTACATCGAGACAGTACTGACGGAGACGTGTTTTTCGGCCGAGTAGTGACCGTACAGCGCGCGGATGAAGACGATCGAGAGCAACACCGCGCCGAGAGCGACGTGGAGGCCGTGGAGTCCGGTCAGCCCATAAAACGCCGATCCGTAGGCACCGTCGGTGAGGCTGAAGCCGTAGTGGACGATGAACTCGTAATACTCGTACACCTGGCCGGCGACGAAGACGAGTCCGAGCCCGAGCGTCGTCCCGAGAAGGCGGACGAACCGCGTCCGGTTGTCGGCAAGAAGGGCGTGGTGGGCGTAATGCATCGTCACCGAGCTCGCGATCAGGATGAGCGTGTTCGCGATGACGAGCGTGCTCAGGACCTCACCGTCCGCGACGATCCCGGGGAGGTTGCCCCACGAACCGGCGCGAATGAAGAAATAATAAATGAACCCACCGCCGAAGGTTGCGACCTCCGTTCCGAGGAACAGAAGCATCGTCAGTTTCAGCGGGAACCCGTGGTCTGCGGCTTCGCCCTCCCAGAAATCGATGATGAAGGCGTGATAGAGCCAGCCGTACAGTCCGGAGAGGAACACGACGGTACTCAAAACGAATACTGCGCCCCCGAACAGTGGGTTGATGATCGGTTCGGCCCCGCGGCCGAGAACGAACAGCGCGGCGCCGATGTAAAATCCGGAGGCACCGAGGGCCGCGACGAACGGCCACCAGGAGGCCTCGCCGAACCCTTTCGGCCAGTCTTCGACCGCCGGCAGGTGGTGTTCGCCGTGGCCGTGTCCATCGTCGGTGTCGACACTCATACTCGGTCGATACGAGTGAAGCGACAAAAACCCATCTAAACCGATCGGGGACGGCCGTGGCCTATTCTTGCTGTTCGGCGAGCCACTCGTCGAAGGCGTCTCCCTCCATGACGATGAACTCGCCGTTCATCTTGGAGTGCCCGACGCCACAGTACTGGGTGCAGTAGAACTGGGCCCGTCCCGGCTCGGTGGCTTCCGTCTTGATCGTGTTGTATTCGCCGACGAAGGCGGACTGTTTCAGCCCGAGTTCCGGGACCGAAAGCATGTGTTGCCAGTCCGTAGAGTAGATATGGAGATACACCGGTCGGTCGGTCGGGATCCGTATCTCGTTGAAGGAACTCGCGCTACCGTCGGCGTAGCTGACCTGCCAGCCGTAGCGGAACGCCTGGACTTCGATCTCGACGGCATTCTCCTCGCTTTCGTAGGGACCCACGGCGCCTTCTAGGTCCTCAGAGACGGAGGGTTCGATTCGTTCCTCGTTATCGAGCGGCGTACCGACCTCTTCGACGGCCAACACCTGGTAGGAAGCAACCCCGACGAAAAGCAGCACCACGGCCGTCGCGATGGTCCACGTGATCTCCAGTCGCCGGTTTTCCTCGGTCGGCTTGGGGTCGCCGTTGTTCCTGAACTTGACGACCGCGTATATAAGCACGGCCTCGACGAGGATGGCGATCGGAATCGCCGCGTACAGAAGCGTCAGGTTGAGGTCGGTTATCAACTCGTTGTTCACCGCGCTCTGTGCCGCCGCTGGCTCGACTGCGAGCAGGGCGAAAACCCCTGCGAGGGCCACCGGTAGGATACGGCCAACTCTCATTGTCGACGCTTAGGAGTACCTGCTAAAGTAAGTGCCGAATTCCGAGGACGCCGGAGGAAGCGGGGGGTCTAAGTGGTCGGACACAAAGAGATTCAATAATGCGTTCGATAAGGCCAGTTCCGCTGCTCGCGGCGGCTGTCATCGGCGTTTACGTTCTCGTCGTTATCGGGGCGACAGCGGCGCTCGCTGACGCCGCGGCCGCGTGTGGGGGATGGCCGCTCTGTGGCGGCGATCTCTCGGACCCCGCGGTCCTCGTCGCGCTCTTCCATCGCGTCGTCGCGACTGTCGTGGGACTGCTCGTGATCGCCGCGGCGGCTGTCGGGTGGTCGACCGCGAGCCGGCGTGTCAAAGCGGCGCTCGCGGTGGCGCTCTTCCTGTACCCGGTCCAGGCGGCGGTCGGCGCTCTCCTCGCGACCGGGACGACGCTGGAAGGACTCCATCTCTTCACGGCGATGACCATCTTCGCGGTCCTCGTCGTCGCACTGGCCTGGCGATTAGAGGCCGACACCGGCACTGACGACACACCGGAGGCGACACCGGATCCGGATCCCGTGTCCCCGCAGCCGGGCGACCCGGAAGGTGGGATGACGGTCGCGGACATGTCGACGGTTGATCGATTCAAAGCGACGGTCGGCGCGTACTTCCGGTTGATGAAGCCGCGGCTGATGTGGCTACTCTGTCTCGTCGCCGGCGCCGGGATGGTCCTGGCCGGGACGCCGGCCGTCCGGACCGTGGTGTACACCCTCGGCGGCGGCGTACTGGCGATCGGCGCTTCCGGGACGTTCAATCACGTCCTCGAACGGGACGTCGACAAGCGAATGGAGCGGACCGCCGATCGGCCGGTCGCGACCCACGAGGTCCCGGTCCGGAACGCGCTCGCTTTCGGTGGCCTATTGGCGGTCGCGTCGCTTTGGGCGTTCCTCTCGGTGAACCTCCTCACCGCCGCCCTCGGGCTTGCAGCGATCATCTTCTACAGCGTCGTCTACACGCTAATACTGAAACCCAACACCGTCCAAAACACCGTCCTCGGCGGCGCTGCGGGCGCGCTGCCGGCGCTGATCGGCTACGCTGCGGTGACGGGGGAGATCGGTGTCGTCGGACTCGTGTTGGCCGGCGTGATCTTCCTCTGGACGCCCGCGCACTTCTACAATCTCGCGCTCGCGTACCGGGATGATTACGAACGCGGCGGCTTCCCCATGATGCCGGTCGTCCGCGGCGAGACCGAGACCAGAAAGCACATTCTTTTCTATCTCGGCGCGACGCTCCTCGGAGCGGGCGTCCTCGCGGCCGTCTCGAGTCTCGGGTGGCTCTACGGGCTGACGACCGTCCTCCTGGGTGCTGTCTTCCTGTGGATGGTCGTCCGTCTCCACTACGAGCAGTCCGAAAGCGCTGCGTTCCGGGCCTTTCACGCCTCGAACGCCTATCTCGGTCTGGTGCTCGTCGCGGTCGTCGTCGACGGCCTAGCCGTCTGAGCCGCCACAGAGCGAGCTCCGAGAGCTTTGTCCTGTGATTCGATAAGACCGGCTGTCGGTCCGTCCATCATCGATCAAAACTGACTGTTGTGCTCCCGGTGACCGACCGCCGGTCTTTTCAGCCGACGTATGTCTCGCGTACGCTCGAAACCGATCACGTCAATCTGGGCGGTCAGATCGGACTGTGGAGCAACTGAATGACGATCAAGAACAGAAAGACGAACCCGAGACCGCCGATCCCGGCGCCGACGGCGTGGGCGGTGCCGAGGTCGTACTTCCGGGCGATCCGATAGGGACCGACGAATAGGACGACGGAGAGCACGAGCAACACCGCAGCGAGCGTGATCCCCGAGAGTACTTCGAGACTGTTGAGGATTCCGTAGGTCTGTATGGGCAGTGGACCGGACATGTGTGTTATTGTGATTTGGTATTCACCGGCATACTAATAACCTTCGCCGCAATTGCCGCGTTCGACAAGATTTTACAACAAAAGCTAAGTGCGTTAGCCTGTCATGAGCACCCACGTCACAATACACCATGATAGATCTGCTCGTACTGCAACAACAGGCGTCGGGGAGTTGGCGAACACAGTCCGAGGTCTTCTCGGAAATTTTCCTCGTGTTCCTCGCCATCGGGACGGTCGTCGGGGTCGTCGTTATCGCGTACACACTCTATAACGGGTATCGATACCGCGACACCGGCGAAGAGCCCGACGGGTTCGAGGCCCCACAGCTCGGTGAACTCCCGACCGGACAGGACGGAAAGAGCAAGAAGCTGTTCTTGTCGTTCGGCCTCAGCGCCATCATCGTCATCAGCGTCGTCGTGTACTCGTACACGCTGCTATTATACGTCGAATCGGGGCCGTCCTCGGAAGTCGAGACGGAAGGGAACATGGACGTCCAGGTGACGGGCTTTCAGTTCGGCTGGCAGTTCGAGTATCCCAACGGACAGACCGAACTGAACACCCTCCGCGTGCCGGCCGGTGAGAATCAGGTGATACGATTACAGATCACTTCCAGGGACGTCATGCACAATTTCGGCGTGACGGAGTTGCGGATCAAATCGGACGCGATCCCCGGAGAGACTAGCGAAGAGTGGTTCCTCGCGGACGAGCCGGGAAGCTACACCATCGAATGCTTCGAGTTGTGCGGCATCGGTCACTCACAGATGTCAGGAGAGATCATCGTTATGGAGCCCGACGAATTCAACGAGTGGTACGACGGAACGTACGAGGGGGCATCGTCACAGACAGCGGCGGTTGAAACGGAGGCTGAGAGCTGATGAGCGAGCTTCCGCCGACCAGTTCGCTGAAACGCTGGCTCCTGACGACAAATCACAAGGACGTCGGAATCCTCTATCTGTTCACGGCGACGTTCTTCTTGCTTTTCGGCGGCGTGTTGGCGCTCTTGCTCCGGATCGAGCTGTGGGATCCGGCGACGGCCATCATCGGCGGCGGCGGGACGGGCTACAACGAGACGGTCACCGCCCACGGGCTGATCATGGTGTTTTGGTTCCTCTCGCCGTTCGCGTTCGGCTTTGCGAACTACCTCGTGCCCCTCCAGATCGGGGCTGACGACCTCGCGTTCCCACGGCTGAACGCGCTGTCGTACTGGCTGTACGCCTTCTCTGGTGTCCTGTTTGGCATCTCCTTCTTCCAGGGCGGGACGATGACCGGCGGGTGGACGCTGTACGCCCCGCTCAATATGCCGGCGTACACACCCACGATCGGGTCGACCGGAGCCGTACTCGCCATCGCGATGTTCGTCGCGGCGGTCACCGCTTCGACCGTGAATTTCCTCGTGACGATCCATCACTCCCGGGCGGAGGGCATGGGCCTCATGGACATGCCGATGTTCACGTGGTCGATCCTGGCCACCGTCTGGATGATGCTGTTTGCCTTCGCGACGTATCTCGCCGCGCTCTTGATCCTCTCCTCGGACCGGATCCTCGGGAGCACCTACTTTTCGGCGACCGATGGCGGGGCGTTGCTGTGGGGGCATCTCTTCTGGTTCTTCGGCCATCCGGAGGTGTACATCGTCCTCTTCCCGGCGCTCGGGGTCATGCTCGAGATCTTCCAGACCTTCTCCGGGAACCGACTCGTCGGCCGGAAGTGGGTCACTATCGCCCTCGTATTGATCGCGATCCAGTCGTTCCTCGTGTGGATGCATCACATGTTCCTGACGACGATCAACCTGGAGATCAAGACGCTGATGATGGCGACCACGATCGGCATCTCGCTACCCTTCGATCTCCTGGTGTTCGCGATGATATACACCCTTGCGAAGGGCCGAATCAGGTACAAGACGCCGTTCCTCTTTGCGTTCGGCTCGCTGCTGTTGTTCATCCTGGGCGGGATCACCGGCGTCTTCCTCGGGGCGATCATCCTCGATTATCAGTTCCGCGGCACATACTGGGTCGTTGCCCACTTCCATTACGTGATGTTCGGCGGCGCAACGGCGCTTATCGGCGGAGCCTACTACTGGTTCCCGAAGATAACGGGGAAGATGTACGACGAACTCCTCGGAAAAATCCACTTCGCGGCCTTCTTCATCGGGTTCAACGTCGTCTACTTCTCGATGTTCACCGCCTGGGAAACGCCGCGCCGGGTCTTCGAGTACCAGCAGTCGATGGTCACTTCCCACCAGATCGGGACCGTCGGGGCGTTCGTACTCGGGCTTTCGTTTTTCATCATGTTCTATAACTTCGCAAAGAGCTACGTGGCCGGCCCGACGGCCCCGGACAACCCCTGGGAGTTCGCCCGGACGGCCGAGTGGGCGCTTTCCTCGCCGCCGCCGCTGGAGAACTGGGACGGCCGCCCCTCCTACGCCAGCGGGCACCTGGAGTTCCTCGAGCGCGAGGACACCCACGGCGGCCATGCGGCCGCCACCGACGGCGGTCACGCGACCGGGAACGAGGCGAGCGACTACGTCCTCGGCGACAAACACGCCTCGCATGCGAGCATCTGGCCTTTCGCCGCCGGGCTCTCGACGCTCGCGTTGTTGCTCGGCCTGTCGGGGATCGCCGGGTCACTGGCGATCGATCCCGGGTCGTCGATCGCCGGCGTCGGCGTCGCGCTCGAGGGATCGGTCATCTACCCGCTGTTTACCGTCGTCGGGATCGTCGCGCTCCTGTACTCCGGCGTCAAGTGGGGGCTCGAGGACTTCTACGCCCCGCCGGCGGCCGTCGCGAACCGGTGGCCGTTCGACCGCATCGAGAAGACCAAACTCGGGATGTGGTTCTTCCTCGCCTCCGACGTCTTGGTGTTCGGGGCGTTCATTTCGGCGGCCGTCTTCATCCGGGTCAACGCCGGCTGGCGGAGCTGGGAGGCACTCCCCGCCTCGCTGCCGGGGCTGATCAACACGTTCGTGCTCTTGACCTCATCGTTCACCGTCGTTCTCGCGTTGGTGGCTTCCAGACGCCGGAGTCGCAAGGGGCTCATGGCCAGTATCGGCGCGACGATACTGCTCGGGTTAACGTTCCTCAGCATCAAGGCCTGGGAGTGGCACCACGAGATCTACGACGTCGGCATCACGCTGTCGCAGAACCCCCACGGGCCGCCGGTTCAGGCGACGATCTACTACGTGACGACCGGCCTGCACGGGCTCCACGTCATCATCGGGCTCATCGTGGCCACGTTCCTCCTCGTGCGTGCGTATCAGGGGTACTACCTCGATGACCACCGACCGGTCGAGTACTTCGGCCTCTACTGGCACTTCGTCGACATCGTCTGGGTCTTCCTCTTCCCGCTTTTCTATCTCTTCTGATCGGCCCCGTTTTCGGACGTTCGGTGGCGTGTTTCGTTCGAGACCGATCCGATCGAGCGAAAACGTCGACAGCAGTTATCATCCCGGACGATAAACGCCCGGTATGCTCCCGCCTCTGTCCACGGAGACCCAACTGTTGCGCGGGGTGCTCTTGACGCTGTTCGGCGTGGCCTTCTGGATCGCCCCGGTCGTCTTCGCTCACTACTTCTGGAAGCGGTATCGCGGTGACGGGGAGGAGTAATTATATATGTGATCGTGCTATTGAGTAGCGTAGACAAGGGATGGCATCCGACGGCCTCAAACTGTACACGGCGATCTACGTCGCGTTGCTCGCACTCGCCGCATCGAAGTACCTGTTCTTCCATACCCTGCCGTTCGGGTACTGGCAGGCGTTCGCGGCGACGATGATTGCGGCGAGCCTGAAAACGAGCCTCATCGTCGGCTACTTCCAGCACCTCCGATCGGAAAACCGATCGCTGACGTGGCTGATGGCGCTGAGTCTCGGCCTCGTCATGCTGCTCATGGCGGCGGCGAGTTACTCGGTCACGTGATTTCCTCGCCGCACTGAAACGCGAGGCTCTCCGCCGGTGGTTGTTCCCTATCTACGCGTTTTTCCGGGTTAACAAGAGTCTCCGGCAGTTACAGTGCGAGATCGATGTGACTCACAAGACGATCCACCGGCGCATCGAGCGCTCTGACGAAGCGCTCGATGTGCCTTCCCTCGATCTTGTTGGACCGGTCGAAATCGACGAAGTGTACGTCTCTGTCGGGAAGAAAGGCCGCGAGCGCGACCAACCGTCGCGCTCGCGTGGGCTGTCCACGCGCGGGCGAGGTTCGTACGCTGACGACAAGCCACCCGTGTTCATCATCGCTGATCGCGGGACCGGACAGCGGTACGTGATCCCGGCGAAAGCCGCCGACGAATCGACGATTCGACTCCTGCTTGCTGACCGCAAAGAGGAGTCGCTCACGGTCTATACCGACGGCTTTCGAGCGTACGAACCGCTCGACGCGGACGACGCATTCGACCGCAAATACGTCGTCCACGGCGACGGCGAATACGCCGACGACGAGGTGCACGTCGACACCTGCGAGAGCCACGCGTCGCTGACGCGACGGTGGCTCTCGCCCCATCGAGGTGTGTCTAAGGACAAGTTGACGCAGTGTCTCAGAGTGTTCCAGCTCCGTCGAGAATTATGCCCAAAACCGGGACGAGACGCACTCAAACACGGTATCAAAGCAACGCTCTGAAATCAACAATATGCTACCCAAGAGCGATTGTGGGATATCCAGCCGTGAGATAGGTGTGGCTTGGTTGTCGCCGTGTCGGCTTCATCACCCGCCTGTTCGTCGCTCGGTTCCGACAACGGATGTCGGAACACTCTCTCCTTACGGGGAGGCGGGTGTATTCGCCTCGAATCTCTGTAACGTTAGCCACGCATAAGATTGAGTACCTCGTCAACGACATCGGACTCGACCGCGAGAATATAGCGCTCGCCGGATTCTAGAACTGTCTCAGGGCCGGCGAGTTCCTCCCGGTCTGCGGTTGATATCAAGAGACTCCCCTCCGGAAGCGCTATCTCATTGAGCTGTCGCCCCGCTACCGGTGCTGACTCAGTAACTGTTACCTCGATAATATCGAGGTCACCTGTCGGGTGGACGAGCGTCCGAACGTCCTCGCCGGTAAGTATATCTGCGGCGTAGTCACCACTCAGATACTGCGGCAGAACGGTCGCGTCGACGACTTCGTCATACTCCTGGTCGCTTCGCGTCTCGGCGCGAGCGAGCGTCTGAATGGATGGATCGAGATGCTGCGCTTCCATGCAGATCGCCAGGTTGGTTCCCGTTTCGTTAGTGAGCGCAGCGATCGCGTCGGCGTCGCCGACTTCGGCTTCTCTCAGGATCGAGGGACGCGTCGCGTCCCCGTGAATGACGGGACCGAGGTAGGCGTCCGACAGTTCCTCGACGCGCTGTTCGTCCGGTTCGATCAACACCACCTCGTGGCCGAGATCCGTGAGGTTCTCGGCCGTCTGCAGCCCGACACGCCCCCCACCAGCGATTACGAACCGCTTTTTTTGTGGCATTGTATGAGGATAGGTAACGAATCCTTTTTAATGGACTCCACAATCCTACACGGTAGGAAGACAGCATTTCAACGCCCATGAGCGATTATAAATCAACTTAAAAATACTTTCGAGTCCTACAATAATAGACGTAACCCCGCTAATAAAGTATGATAAACTAATCGGAGGGAGTATACGATGCCTGACAAGCAAAACAGTGGTTGTGAGTAATGAGCGGGAGCCAGACCCGATCTCCGGAAGCCGAACTCGGATTGCTCGACGCGACGATGATCGGGATGGGGGCGATGATCGGAGCCGGAATCTTCGTTTTGACCGGGCTCGCAGCCGAAATCGCCGGGCCAGCCGCGATCTTCGTCTTCGCCCTGAACGGCGTCGTCACCGCGTTCACGGGGCTATCGTACGCCGAACTCGCCGCTTCGATCCCGAAAAGCGGCGGCGGATACGCCTTCGTCCGCGAGATCTTCGACGACCTCTCGTCGTTCATTATGGGGTGGATGCTGTGGTTCGCCTACATGATCGCGGGGGCGCTGTACGCGCTCGGATTCGCGCCGAACTTCCTCGAACTACTGCACGTCTACGGGATCGTCCCGCCGCCGGACCAGGTGGGGGCGATCGCGATACCGGTCGTCGATGCGGCGGTCCCGCTCGCGTTCCTACTGGCGTTCGTCGCGGTGCTCGGTCTGGTGGCGCTCAACGCCGTCTCGACGGCAGCCAGCGGAAGCGCCGAGACGATCTTCACCATCATCAAAGTGAGCATTCTGGTGGTGTTCGTCGCGTTCGGATTCGCCTCGCCGATGTTCTCCGGAGCCGAGTTCCAGCCCCTGTTCCCCGAGGGCAGCGGGGCGGCCGCGATCCTACCGGCGATGGGGCTCACTTTCATCGCGTTTGAGGGGTACGACCTCATCACCACCGTCACCGAAGAGGTCGAAAACCCTCGCGAAAACATCCCGAAGGCGATCTTCGTCAGCCTCGTGGCGACCGTGATCGTCTACTTGGCCGTCGTGACCGTCGCTGTCGGAACACTTGGGGCCGAAGGGCTCGCCGAAGCCGGTGAAGCCGGCATTGCTACGGCGGCGACGTCGTTCATGCCGACCGGGCTGCCGATCATCCAGAACGGCGGCGCACTCATTGTCTTCGGTGCGGTGTTCTCGACGCTAACCGCGCTGAACGCGGTCGTGATCGCCTCCTCGCGGGTCGCGTTCTCGATGGGGCGGGAAGGACAGCTGCTTCCCTCGTTCGGCCAGATTCATCACCGCTACGGGACGCCGTTCGTCGCGATCCTCGCCAGCGCGGTCGTGATGCTCGGGTCGGTGGCGCTGCCGACGCAGAGCGCCGGTAACATGTCGAGTCTGTTCTTCCTGTTGTCGTTTATCATCGTCAACGTCGCCGTAATCAGACTCCGACGCGAGCGGCCGAACATGAACAGACCCTACGAGATGCCCTTCTACCCGGCACCACCACTGATCGGCATCGCGCTCAATCTCGTCCTGACCGTCGTCCTCGTGGAGTACTTGCTCCGGACGGACCCCCTGGCGTTGGCGCTCAGCGCGGGATGGATCATCCTCGGTGGGGTGGCATACTTTGGCCTCAACAGGCTGAAAACGCCGCCGGAGAGCGAGACGACGGGAGCAGATACCGAAATAACGCCAGGAGCCGAGGATTAAACTCATGACCAGCAATCTTGACATCATCATCGCGGGCGGCGGGCGCGTCGGGTTCCAAACAGCCGAGATACTCGCCGATCGCGGCCACGACGTGACGATAATCGAAACCGATGAGCGAACCGTCTCCGACATCGCCGACGAATGGATGGCGACAGTCATCCAGGGCGACGCGACCAACCCGGACATCATCGAACAGGCCGGCATCGAACGGGCCGACGCGATCGCGGCTCTCACGGGTGTAACTGGGCTAAATCTCGCGGTGTGTCTGGCCGCTGCGGAACTGAACCCAGAGATCCGGACAGTAGCGCGTATTGACCGTGCGGTCGGCGAGGCCTACACCCGGTTCGTCGACGCAGTACTCTTCCCTGAGCGGGCCGGTGCCCGTATGGCGGCGAACGAGGTCATCGGTAGCGACGTCCAGACGTTGGCCGACGTGACGAGCACCCTCGACATCATGCTCGTCCGCGTCGCGGAGGGGGCACCGGCCGCCGGGAAGCAACTGACAGACGTCCGTTTTCCCGCAGGGACGCTGATCGTCTCGGACGGCGAGGGAAATCAAATTGCCCGTCCGGATACGACACTGACACCCGGGTGTCGCTACGTCGTCGCCGTTGAACCGGACGTTGTAGAGGAGGTTATGAACCTAATGCGGGGGTGACGGAACTGTCGGCGGTGTTGCCCGGGGGTTGTGTCAGTACGAACCATTTTCGCTTACCGGCTCAGCTGAAACGATACTCTGTCAGAAGTAGTTTATTGTGATTGAGGTTCGAAGCTTCCTGTAATTATGACAACATCTCTCAGCCGGGTTTTAATTCCGATTGACGTCTCGGGACCGCTCTCACTCGGGAAAGCTCTTATCGAAACGTTACCGTCGGCAAACACTGTGCTCCTCGGTTACTGGCAAATCCCGGACCAAACGCAATCTGATCAAGCCAGAGATCAATTCGAAGCGGAAGCAAAACGGCGACTGCAGGCCGTTGCAGATCTGTTCACCGATCGAGGCGCTGACTTACAGACCCGATTGGTCTTTACCAACGACCGGGATCAGTTGATCGATACAGCGGCAAACGAGTATGGATGTCAGTCAGTATTGATTCCGGGAACAGAAGCACCGCCATCGGGAACGTCACGTGGGATTGTTCTTGTCAAACCGAATGCAGACCTCGACCGGATCGTCGCAACACTGGGGACATTGTTCGATGAAGGTGATGTAGAGCTCCGGCTTTTCCATGTCGTCGAGAGTACAAACGAGCACCTGGACGACGCAACTGAATACATGCTTCGGGGACTCGCCGATCGACTTAGCGAACTCGGAATCGATCGTGATCGAGTCGAGTGGGAGCAATCGACGGAAGGAAAACCGATCGATCTTATTCTATCGCACGTTTCTGACGTTGATTTCGTGGTTATGGGCGAATCAACACCGACAGTACGAGCCCGTGTCTTTGGCACTGTCCAATCAAGGCTCACTAACGAGACTGAAAAAGCGGTGCTCACGATCAGAACGGGTGAATAGCCCACACAGGCTTCGATCCGCTTTGCGATCCGCTACAATCGCTGTAGTCGAGTCCAAACGTTTCGATTTTATATCGTAGTGCTTCGTTTATTTCTCCCGTTCGGGTCCCCGAACCGTCAGCACGGGTACCGGCGCGGTTCGGACGAGTTGCTCGGCGACGCTTCCGAGCACGTATCGGTCGAACCCGGTCCGTCCGTGCGTCCCGACGACGACGAGATCGATACCCTGCTCGTCGACGTACGACAGAACCGCCCGGCTGACCGACGAGTCCCGCTCGACGGTTCCCGAGACCGACTCGATTCCGGCGTCCTCCGCGAACGTCACGGCGTCCTCGATCAGTTCCTCTGCCCGCTCCGTTGCGGTCGTCGCGTGAGGAACGCTCCCGAGTTCAGCGCCGAGAGTGGTGAGCGAGATCACGGAGAGGAGGTGTAGCGCCGCCGCCTCCGTCGTCGCCACGTCGACGCCCAATTCGAGTGCGTGATCCGCACAGTCGCTCCCGTCGGTCGGCACCAGGACGTCCCGGTAGGGGTACTCGATCGTCGCGTCGGCATTCAACGGGATCGTCAGCACGGGCACGTCAGAGCGCCTGACGACGCGTTCAGTCGTACTGCCGAGGAGATATCGATCGAGTCCCTGTCGCCCGTGTGTCGGCATCACGATGAGATCGATGTCGCGGGCGTCGGCGTACTCGAGTATCGTCCCGTACGGTTCCCCCTGTACGACCTCCGTTATCGCGTCGATACCCCGCTGTTCGGCCCGGTCGGCGGCCTCCTCGACGATCTCTTCGCCCTTCTGTTCGAGCGTGTCGACGATCTGGCCCTGTATCCGGGTCGTGCTCGTCCGGGTCGTATCGGCGACGTTGAGGAGATGCACCGTCGCGCCGTGGGCGGCGGCGATATCGAGCGCGTGATCGAGTGGGGCCTCCGAGCCGTCGTTCTCGTCCGTCGGGAACAGGATCTGCTTGTACATACGCCCGCTACGAGCCACCGGTACAAAATAGCCGGCGTGGATCGGAGGTCACACGTTGTAATCTCCGGTCTCGCGCCGGAACCGAACGGTATAATGGCCACTCCCTAGTAGCGCCGCCGTGGACCGAAACGACCGAGCCATCGTCGGGTTCGTCACCGTCGGGCACGCGATGGTCCATCTCTATGAGCTCTCGATCCCGATTCTCATGACGATCTGGCTGCTCGAGTTCTCGCTGACAGCGGCCCTGCTGGGGACGGCCGTCGCGGTCGGTTACGGGCTCTTCGGGATCGGAGCGCTCCCGGGCGGACTGCTCGTCGATCGGTACGGTGCTCGGCGGCTTGTCGCCGCCTGTCTCGTCGGGATGGGACTGTCGTTTCTGGTGTTGCGGTTCGCGGACGGCATCGTCGGCGTTGCGCTTGCGCTCTCGCTGTGGGGGATCAGCGCCAGCGTCTATCATCCGGCCGGGCTGACCCTGATAAGCAACGGGGTCAAAGAGCGCGGTCGCGGCTTCGCGTACCACGGCATGGCCGGCAACATCGGCATCGCGGGCGGGCCGCTTTTGACGGCGATTTTGCTGCTCTTTTTCGGATGGCGGACTGTCGTCGTACTGCTCGCGGTGCCGGCACTCATCGCCGCCGTCGCCGGGCTGAGCACGGAGTTCGATCCGACCGCGGCGCTCGACGGCGAAACAACACAAAAGGGGCCGACTGGACCGACGACGCTTTCGGAATTCTTCGGCGAGACGCGACGAATCTTCAGCGTGAGCTTTCTCTTCGTGTTCGTTGTCGTCTCGCTCAACGGGCTGTACTACCGGGGAATGTTGACGTTCCTGCCGGATCTCCTGGGCGAATTTCTCTTCTCGACCGTCGGTGAGATCCGGCCGGGCGTGTTCGCCGCCGACAGCCCGATCGGCGAGACGTTCGACGCGGCGCAGTATCTCTACGCCGGGCTGTTGACGGTCGGGATCGGTGGTCAGTATCTCGGCGGCTTGCTCACTGAGCTGGTCGAGCCCGATCGGGGGCTCACCGGCACGCTCGGTTTGCTCACCGTGATCGCGCTGGGGTTCGTTCCGGCCACCCGGTTCGGACTGTGGGGGTTGCTCGCCGTGAGCGCTCTTTTGGGCTTTGCGCTGTTCACGACGCAACCGCTCGTGCAGGCGACCATCGCGACGTACTCGCGTCCGGACTCGCGGGGGCTCTCGTTCGGCTATACGTATCTGGCGATCTTCGGGATCGGAGCGCTCGGGGCGGCCGTCATCGGCACCGTGCGAACGTACGGCTCCACCCCGGCCGTCTTCGCCGTCCTCGCCACCTTCTCGACGGCCGGCGCAATCCTGGCCGCGATACTCGTCACTCGCTCGTCGCGGTGAGGCGGTTCGAACTATCGTCGGGACCGAGCCGAACTCCTCAAATACTCCGATACACTACCGGCGAACGTGTCGAAACAGGTCGCCGACGTGGGTACGCTGTTCCTGCACGAAACCGGCGACGAGTATACGGTCGTCGTCCGTCGTGACGGCGAGCGACTGCTCCGCGGGCGGCTCGATCTGAAGGAAACGAGCGCCGGTCCCCGTCCCGGTCGGTTTCGGGTCAAGGACGGCGACGACGACGTGCCTCGCCGCCCCGAGCAGTTCATCGAGATGGCGCGCCGGGCCTCGCGCATCCGAATCTCCGAACAGACCTCCCGGGCGGGCCGCAAAGAGCTGGAGTCGATGCTCGACGGCTATCAACTCGGGGCGAAACAGGTCCGGACCTGCCGGTACTGCGCCAGCAAGGGCCAGTACTCGCCGTTGACCTCCGAGACGGCCATCAAAGCCGACAACGAGTACATCTGTCCGGACTGTGCGAAACGCGAACTCGAACGGGAGGCGAACTACCGCGGGCTCCGGTCGGGCGCCCGCGACCGACTGGAAGAGCTCCTCTTGGAGGTCGGCGACCTCGAACGGGTCGCGAACCTGCTGTCGGGACAGCTCGACCCCGAACTGACGAAGTTCGACGAGATCAGCGCGACGACGGACGAGATCGATCTCGTCTCGTTGCGCGAACTCGATGTTCACGGCGAATTGAAATCCAGGCTCGAAGAGTTCGACGAACTGTTGCCCGTCCAGAGTCTCGCCGTCCGAAACGGACTGCTCGAGGGCCGCGACCAGCTCGTCGTCAGCGCGACGGCGACCGGCAAGACGCTCGTCGGCGAACTCGCCGGGATCGACAGAGCGCTGAAAGGCGAGGGGAAGCTTCTCTTTTTAGTCCCCCTCGTCGCCCTGGCGAATCAAAAGTACGAGGACTTCGAGGACGACTACGGCGACGTCCTCGACGTGACGATCCGGGTCGGCGCCTCGCGCATCCGCGACGACGGCAACCGATTCGACCCCGACGCCGATATCATCGTCGGCACCTACGAGGGGATCGATCACGCGCTCCGAACGGACAAAGACATGGGCGACATCGGGACGGTCGTCATCGACGAGGTCCACAACCTCGGCGCCGACGAACGCGGCCACCGGCTCGACGGCCTCGTCTCGCGGCTGAAACACTACTGTGAGACGAACTCGTGTGACACCCAGTGGGTCTATCTGTCGGCGACCGTCGGCAACGCGTCGGAACTCGCCGGCAAACTCGGCGCCCAACTCATCGAGTTCGAGGAGCGTCCCGTCCCGATCGAACGCCACGTCACCTTCGCGGATGGCCCCGAGAAGATCGACATCGAGAACAAACTCGTCCGGCGGGCCTTCGATGCGAAGTCCTCGAAGGGCTACCGCGGCCAGACGATCGTTTTCACGAACTCCCGCCGTCGGTGTCACGAGGTCTCCCGGCGGCTCGAATACGACTCCGCGCCGTATCACGCGGGGCTCGATTACGGCCAACGGAAGCGCGTCGAACGGCAGTTCGGCGACCAGGATCTCGCGGCCGTCGTCACGACGGCGGCCCTCGCCGCCGGCGTCGACTTTCCGGCCTCACAGGTGGTCTTCGACTCGCTCGCGATGGGCATCGAGTGGCTCTCCGTCCAGGAGTTCGAACAGATGCTCGGGCGGGCGGGCCGCCCCGACTACCACGACCAGGGGACGGTCTATCTCCTCGTCGAGCCGGACTGTACGTACCACAACTCCATGGAGATGTCCGAAGACGAGGTCGCGTTCAAGCTCCTGAAAGGCGAGATGGAGCCGGTCGTCACGCGGTACGACGAGACCGCCGCCGTCGAGGAGACGCTCGCGAACGTCACCGTCGCCGGCAGGGCGGCCAAGCGGCTCAACGACCGGATGGTCGGCGAGGTGCCGACGAAACACGCCGTCGGCAAGCTCTTGGAGTACGAGTTCATCGACGGCTTCGATCCGACGCCGCTGGGGCGGGCCGTCACCGAGCACTTCCTGGAGCCGAGCGAGGCCTTCACGATCCTCGATGCGGTTCGCTCGGGAACGGATCCCTACGAACTCGTCGCCGAGATCGAACTCCGGGACGAGGAGTAACGAGAACTCGTTCTCAGATCAGCGCTAGCACGCCGACCGGGAGAGCGATCCCGGCGAAAGCGACGCCCGCGTACGCCAGGACGATGACGAGAATCGCCCCCGGAATCCCCGCGACGGCACAGATCAGCACCGCGACCGGCGTGATTTCGACCCCGAGTCCGAGAAAGCTCGCGATGACGAGCACGATCACGCCGACGATGGCGTTCACGACCAGCGGCTTGATCGCTTTGAGCAGCGTGTACGCACCGAACAGCACCGCCAGCGCGACGACGAGCAAGCCGATTTCGAGTGTCGTGACCATGCCGTCAGTTCATCGACACCGGGTAAATCCCTTGGGGCCGAGAACGAAACGTTTTCACGGTCACACCGGATATAGCGTAGTACGGGATCGTGGGTTAGCTTGGCTATACTCGCAGCCTTGGGTGCTGTGGACCCCGGTTCGAATCCGGGCGATCCCATAGTGCGGATATCTTTCAAATCGTCCACAAGAGAACCGCTGGGGGAACTCTGTATAATAGCTTCCATCAGGTGAAGCGGTATCGGCCGTATGATATCATCATCGATCGGCGTGCGAGATGTGTGGCGCACAGTTTGAATTCCCGTAGCTGTCGGCAGTCCTCGTACATTTTCTCAGCTCTAAGGGGTTCCTTGTCGCGACAGGAATATCTCTTTAGTGTGTGCGTC
>Ga0102942_1000074_pt1 | contig 30638 bp, 36 predicted proteins | sample SalPon2_C_H2O_MG_FD_78171 | JGI IMG/M metagenome (GOLD analysis project Ga0102942, IMG submission 78171) | Salt pond water microbial communities from South San Francisco under conditions of wetland restoration - Salt Pond MetaG R2_C_H2O_MG | ecosystem: Environmental > Aquatic > Non-marine Saline... | reverse complement strand
GAATCCAAGATACTTGTATCGTTCAACGGGAAGCGTTTCGACCAGCCTTTCCTCGAGCAAAACTTCGACATGGATATCAACGTACCACATATCGACCTGATGTATCTTTTCAAGCGTATCGGGTACTCCGGGGGCCTGAAGAAGATTGAAAAACAGCTAAACGTTGACAGAGAGCTCGAGGATATCGATGGAAGAGAGGCTGTCCGGCTGTGGAAACGTTACGAAAATAACGGAAATGAGGATGCACTGGATAAACTTGTGAAGTACAACCAGTACGATGCCAGGAACCTTCAGAGCCTCCTTGAAATCGTTCATGAGAGGTTGACTGGCGAAGTCTTTAGACCTCATGTTCCGGATGAACGATAGACTTAAAAACGACTACTCCCAACTTTCAGGTGAAAATGGCCTTGGCACATAACACACCGGCTCCAGAAAACATGTGGATGGATTCTGTGAGCTACTGCTATACCCATCTGACCAGGGCCAAGGCTAAGTTCTCCATTATTAACTTCCTGGCAGAGTAAAGTGGGATGAAGCCTTGGTTCCTACGGGAATCAAGTGCCGACCGCGAATACTCAAGGCTTCTGGAAAATAGGATTCCAATTCTTCTACCTCTGTGGAACATTCGGTAGAGTTTGGAATCGGAGGTATGCTGTGCTTGCAAGGTGCAGTCTACCTCACGGTTACCTATACGACCTACACGGAGACGAAAAACGACGTAACCGAATCACAACCATACCAGGTGACAAACTACAATGGACGCAAATGCACGACAGTTCGAGACAGAACTTCAGGCCCAGCTTGAACAAGAGGAGACTCAGGCACAGTTACATCCTGAAGCAAACGTCGTCGCAGTTCGAACTCTCTGAGAAAGAATACGGGAGAACCTTCCGCAGGCCCAGAAACTACTCCAGCGGAAGCTATTCGTTAGACTGATACGCTGCCGACTCAAATGCAGCCCAGCCATTCGCCATAGAATCAAGTATCGAAGTGAAAGAACGGGCCGGCTTCACAACTTTGCGACGGCCCTGTTTACCTTCGCGCTGACCGCGGTACTCCAGATACTCGTACTGGATAACACCTATACGCCGCAACTTAGGTAAAATATTGTTCTTAAGATTACTCAGGCCTTTCTCATGGCCCCACTCACCGAAATTATTCAACTTCTCCGAATCTATCTCGCCTTCTTCCTTCAGCTCTCTGAGAAAGATCTTCGCGTACTTGTTCCTCTTCGGAGACTGCTCCTGTGGGAAAAACAGATCAACGATCTTCTCCCAGTTCCAGGCCCTATCCGATTTCTTGAACTTCTGTTCATCACGCGGAATCGCGAAAGAGTTCTTAGTCACTATAGTAGTTGATTTACGGGCCTCTTCATCTACGAAAGGATGTTTATCATCGTCCGACATAAAACTTTTTTAACAAAGAAGGTATATTAAGGAACCGGAAACTGATAAACCACGCAGACCTATTATGTCCTATGAGTTCGAGAAAGGGCCTTACACCTGTAGTAGCTGTAACACTTCTCATGGGTATAACAGTTGCTGCTACCGGGACACTGTACACACAGATTCAGGGAGCTCAGGAACAGGCCCGTACCAACGCAGATATATTTGAGCAAGATCGGCTGACTATAGAGGCCTGTAATAGTAACACTCAGAGAAGCATTTTATACATCAGAAACAGCAATACAGAGGCTATCAACAGCACCAGGCTAAGGGTTTACATCGATAATAGGCCTGTAGATGATTCTGAGTACAGTTTTCAGCCATCAATCGTTGACCCTCAGAGAGACTTCAATCTTAGAATCGAGGATAAAGATCTTAACAGGAGCAATACGGTCAGGATTTCCGGACAGAACAACGCTTTCGAACATCGGTGTCTCAACTAGATTTTGAAATTAAAAGATTGTTTTCACATTGTCAACTATATGAGCTACGAAGAACTCTCCAGAGAGGAACTGGTCGAGGCCCTGAAACAGTTCGAAAAGGAACTGGAAAAAGCAGAGGAGGAAAGAGATCAGAAAGAAGACCTTGCAAAAAAGGTCAAGGCCGACTTCGAGAACTACAAGAAGAAAGAAGAAGAGAGGAAAGAGGAATGGGAGGTACAGGCCCAACAGGAGCTTGCTGAAGAACTGATCGAGGTACTGGATAACCTGGAAAGAGCGATTCTCTCAGCACAAGAGGACTCTACAGTAGTACAAGGGGTGAAGATGGTTTCCGACCAGCTTTACGAGACTCTGGAGAACAGAGGCCTTGAAAGAATTGATGCGGAGGGAGAAGAATTCGATCCCACGTTGCATAAGGCGGTGGACACCGAAGAAGGAAAGCACAATCAGGTGCTACGTCAGAAGCGGAAAGGCTACATGTTCGACGAACAGATTCTGCGGGAGGCAGAAGTTGTAGTCGGTAAAAAAGAGGAGTAGAGTTTTTGTGGATACGATTTAAAAATTTTTATTCACGTAATCAAAAAATACTTGACAGCTTAAAGCAGGTGAATCAATAATGAGTCAGAACAACAAGATTATCGGCATCGACCTAGGTACGACACGGAGCGCAATGGCAGCAATTCAGGACGGAGAGCCAAAAATTCTGGAAAACAACGAGGGAGAGAGAGTGACTCCTTCAATAGTGGCCTTCGACGGTGATGAAAGAATAATAGGCAAACAGGCCAAAAACCAGGTGGTGACGAACGAAAAAAACACTGTAAAATCAATCAAGCGTCATATGGGAGAAGACTATACTGTTGAACTTAACGACGAGGAGTACACGCCTCAGGAAATCTCTTCGATGATCCTGCAGAAACTGAAAACTGATGCCGAGGATAAATTAGGTAATGGAGTGGAGAAAGCAGTAATTACAGTGCCGGCACACTTCGACGACACTCAGAGACAGGCCACAAAGGATGCTGGAGAGATTGCAGGCCTTGAAGTAGAGAGAATCCTGAACGAACCGACCGCGGCAGCACTTGCATACGGCCTTGACGACGAAAAGGAACAGACCGTCCTTGTATACGACTTCGGTGGAGGAACATTCGACGTTACCGTCTTGGAGATGGGAGATGGAATCTACGAAGTGCAGTCGACTGAAGGGGATAACGATCTTGGAGGAGACGACTTTGACGAAGAGATAGTCCACTGGGTTCTTGAGAAATTTGAAGAAGAGAACGGTATTGATCTTTCAGGCGAAGATGAGGCGATGCAACGTATCAGAGAGAAGGCCGAGGAGGTCAAGAAAGAGCTGTCATCAAGAAAACAGGCCAAGATCAATATTCCGTTCATCCATCAGGAAGACGGTGACACATACAATATTGACTACGAGCTAACACGCTCCAGTTTCGAGGATCTTATCGGAGATCTGGTTCAGAAGACGACCGAGCCTACCGAAACTGCTATAGAGGATGCAGGTATTTCGAAGAAGGATATAGATGAGGTGATCCTGGTCGGAGGAACTACAAGAGTACCTGCAGTCCGGGAACATGTACAGGCTATCACAGGACAGAAACCAAACCAGGAGGTATCGCCGGATGAAGCTGTTGCACAGGGAGCATCAATTCAGGCAGGATCCATCACAGGAGAAATGGACGACATCCTGTTACTCGATGTAGCTCCTCTCAGCCTGGGAGTCGAAGTCAAAGGCGGCCTTACTGAGACACTGATTGAGAAAAACACGACAGTGCCTGCTGAAGAATCCAAGACCTTCACTACAGCGATGGACAACCAGACAGCTGTAACCATCAACGTAGTACAGGGAGAAAGAGAGATGGCCTCCGACAACAAGTCGCTCGGAGAGTTCAACCTTGAAGGCCTTCCACCAGCACCTGCCGGACAGCCACAGATCGAGGTAACTTTCGAGATCGATGCAGACGGAATCCTGCAGGTATCAGCTGAAGAGCAACAGAGCGGAGAAGAGGCCTCAATCAGTATCGACGATACCTCACGTCTTGATGAAGATGAGATCGAGGAGATGAAGGAAGAAGCCGAGAAACATGAGGAAGAAGACAGGAAGAAACGCGAGTTCATCGAGGCCAAGAACAGAGCCGATCAGATGATCTCTCAGGCAGAGACACAGATCGAAAACTTCAAAGACCAGGTCGATGAAGAGGTAATCGAAGAGATTGAAGACGCGATCGAGGAAGTCCGCGAGGCCCGTAAAGAAGCGGAAGAGATAGACGATCTGGAGGAAGCCAAAGAAGTAATCGACTCTGCTATTGAAGATCTGGAAAGCAAGCTTCAGGAGATCGGCCAGGAGATGTACGACGGCCAGCAGGGCGGACCTGGTGGAATGGGAGGCACAGGTTTCGATCCTTCCAACATGTCAGAAGAAGACCTCAAGCAAGCTGCTCAGAGCATGGGCGGTGCTGGAGGCCCTACTGGCGAAGATGACGTAGTCGACGCAGACTACGAAGAGGTAGACACCGACGAAGAGGAGAAAGAAGAGTAATGTCCTCTTCTCCTCTCTTCCTTAAATCTTCAAAAATCAAAAGCTGCCTTGCGCAGCTTAAGATGATGAAAACTCTCTAGGTGAGTTTCTTGGGCAAGGAATACTACGAACTTCTAGGGGTAAGCGAAGATGCAAGCCAAGATAAGATAAAGAAAGCTTACAGGAAGAAGGCGAAAAAATACCATCCGGATTCCAACGGAGATGAAGCTGATGAGGAGAAATTCAAGAAGATCAACAAGGCCTACGATGTGCTGAGCGACGAAGACAAGAGAAAGAAGTACGACAGATTCGGCAAGCAAGGTGTAGAAGGTAATGCACAGGCTGGACAGCAACGGGCCTCCCAAAACTTTCAGGATATCTTCGAGCATCTCTTCGGTGGCGGAGGTCGTCGTGGCAGATCTTCCGGCCAGAACCTGAGGATCCAGACCGCTGTAACTTTGAAAGAAGCCTATAAAGGTGTCGAGAAAAGCTTTGAAGTTTCCCGGAAAAGCAAGTGTTCTGCATGCAATGGTTCTGGCGCTGAAGACGGTAATACCGAGACCTGTCCAGAGTGTGGGGGCGATGGCCAAGTGAGAGAGGTTAGGAGGACCCCTTTCGGCCGCACACAGACTGTTAACGAGTGTCCAGAGTGCAACGGCACAGGCCAGATACCTGAAGAACCATGTAGTGACTGCGGCGGAGACGGCGTAACTGAGAAAGATGAAACCATCACTATCGATATACCTGCTGGAGTGAAAGACGGTCAGCGGTTGAAAGTGGCAGGCAAAGGAAACGAGACGAAGAAAGGTAGACCGGGCGACCTTATTATCCGCGTAAGTGTTGAAACACATGATTCTCTGGAAAGACGGGACAGCGATCTATTTACAACTGCAAAGGTCGGTATAGGGGATGTCGCCCTAGGAGCGGAGATAACAGTTCCTACTCCTGACTCCGAGATACAGGTTGAGATACCTGAGGGAACACAGCCAGGACAGGTATTACGTGTTAATGGGAAAGGTATGCCTTCCAGAAGAGGCCGTGGTTACGGAGACCTCTTCATCAAGATAGATGTTGATATTCCGGATGAACTGACTGAAGAGCAGAAAGATGCTCTTGAAGGCCTCAGACAGGAAGAAGAAGGGAGCAAGACTTTCTTTGAGACCGTAAAGGATTTCATAGACTAGATGAAAAAAGATTTTTCAACACTGAGAAGAAGTCCTGATCATGGAATACAGAATCAAAGGAGAATATTCGCCATTCCTTGAAATAAAGGTAGATCCTGGCGAGGAGATAATCGCCGAGACAGGTAAGATGAGCCACATGACGGACAACGTGGAGATGGAGACATCGGCCTCAGGAGGTCTCATGTCATCAATGAAAAGATCTCTCTCAGGAGAATCATTCTTTGTAACACGATTTTCAACAGAAAAGGGAGAAGGAAGAATAAACTTCGCGGCAGAGTTCCCAGGAGACATAATACCGCTGAACCTTGAGGAAGGAAAAGAGGTCCTCGCACAGGAAGACGCATTCCTTTGCAGCGAATCAGGCAACCTGGACACCGAGTTCACAACAAGCCTGGCCTCAGGACTACTCGGAGGCGAAGGATTCAAAATGACAAAGGTACAGGGTCCTGGAATGGCCTTCCTCAACGCAGGAGGAGAAGTAGACGAAATAAAACTGCAAAAAGGCCAGAAAATAAAAGTTGACACCGGAAGCGTCGTTGCATTCAATGAAGGTATGGATTACAACGTTGAAAGAGTAAAAGGAGTGAAAAACGCACTATTCGGAGGGGAAGGACTCTTCCTGACCACACTTGAAGGCCCAGGCACGGTATGGATTCAGTCACTACCCGTACAGGAACTGGCCCTGAAAGTATCGCAGTACATCCCAACACAGGGATAAACCCTTTTTCCCTCTTCCAACCAATCAAAGAGCCTAGACCATGGCCTTAATGTACGGTATTGCATACATAACCCCTACCCCTGCAATGAAAAACACGATATGCAGGCCCAGTTCCCTCTCCTTCAGTCTTGGCAACAGGTCACTTCCTGCAATGTAAACGAAGTTTCCAATCACCAGCGGGATAAGTACTGAGTCAAGGCCTGAAGTTTCAGAAGTCAGGACCAGTACAAATCCTGCTCCGAAGAACATGAATAGACTGACCAAGATATTGAACAGAACTGCTCTTACTCTCGATATCCCGCTATCAACCAGTATTCCGAAGTCACCGGCCTCTTTAGGTATCTTATGCGCCATAACTGCTACAGTAGCAGCAATTCCTGCCGGCACACCTGCCAGATAGCTCGAAGCAATCAGAATACCATCCAGAATGTTGTGTACTGCATCTCCCGCCAGAAGAACATACGATACTGCATCTACATGATGATCCTGGTTATGGCAATGCCAGTGGATAACCCTTTCCAGAAGTAAAGAGCCCGCAAGACCGGCGACCACAAAAAGTCCTGTCTCCCGCGTATAACCGATGTTATTCGCCAGCTTAAAAACCAGATGGATGAATACTCCTCCAAACATGGTTCCAGCTGACAGCGAAATCAGGTATGGAATCAGTGTTTCCGTATGATCTTTGCTAAGCCCAAGGAATAAGGCTCCGAAGCCCGAAAGAATCGATGTTGCTAATATACTTGCAAACACAATTTGAAAGATCATGCAAAAATAATGTTTAATAAATTTTTAAACTATCCTAATAACTAGTGGTTATGGAAATAATAAGTCTCTCACTAGATGAAGAAACCCTCGATAAGATAGATGAGATACAGATTAAAGGGAGTTTCAACGGCAGAAGCGAGTTAATCAGGAAAGCCGTAGAGAGATTGCATCAGGAAGCTATGGACAATCAAAAACTGGAAGGAGAGCTCAACGCAGTGATAGTGGCCCGCCATCCACACCAGAAGGAACAAGAAATCGCAAGTATCTCACATAAATACGATACCGTTATTACAACCCAGCTTCACAGCAAGCTCAGCGGCAAAAAATGCCTGGAAGTATTTCACACGAACGGGCCTGCAAGCAAGGTTATCGATTTCTACAATGACCTAGAAGGAAGTAAGCATACTGACTCTGTCAACATGTTACCACAAGACCAAAAACAGTACTAGGCCATAAAGTTTCATAGGTGAACCAGAGATGAAGATAGCACATACAATGCTCCGGACAGGCTCCCCGGATGAGATGATAGAGTTTTACGAAAAAGCATTCAACATGGAACTGAAGAGGAAGACCCAGATGGACACATTCACCCTGTACTTCCTTGGCCATCCAGGCCAGACAGCAGAAATAGAGCTCACATACAACCACGGCGAGGACGACAGATATGAAAAAGGCGAAGGCTTCGGACATATAGCGATTCACACACCAGAAGACATGACACTTCAGGAAGCATACGATAAAGCGGTAGAGGCCGGAGGAAAAGATTACAGATCTCCAGAAGAATGCCCTGGAGACTATGCATTTGTAAAAGATCCGGAAGGCTACGAAATAGAGATTCTTGCCCGTAGCTCCTAGGAAAATAAGTCTCCGACATTTTTCCTTTATTTCTCAAGACTGTTACATAAACCGAAACTGAAATCAAGGTCCTGTAAACAGAAGAACCAACAGAAGCTAACAAATAGCTAAGATGCAACCTCAACAAGCCCACTGAAAGCCACCAAATCCAAAAACACAACGACCCAGAAAGATAGGTCTCAACTTCACATTACCCGTCCATTCATTCTGCTCAGACCTCCACAATACTCACAATACAGGCCTGGTTGTTCAAAAATAATGAACACCACACCAGGCAGGTATGTTAATTTATATTGAACACTCAATGTTTTTTAATAACTTTTGAGTTGACTAGTGAGTTACAACCGTCATATGATAGTTCAGACAGTATGAACTCTCTCCCGCAACAGACCAGAGAGCCAATAGTGTCAGATGGACCGTCTAGTGGCTGTTACGTCAGTCCAGCCTCTGGAAGACCCCCAGAAAAAATACCGGGTTCTGGAAAAGATCAGCGAAGAGGCTTCCATGAGGAAGAACCTAAAGACCATTTTAGAGGCCTCTATAGGTAAGACTCCAGTTCAGAGCATGCAACAGGCATGATGGGAGGACACCATTAGAATCAGAGATATTGAGTGTGCAAAACTACCGAACACCCACAGTTACAGGCCTCAATCCAAAAAGCCTCCATAATAAAGGAGGTATACAAAAAGCAGGTGAAAGAGCAACCACCAGGAAGACCTTGATAATATACCTTCTTTATTATATAGGTAATCTGGGCCGCGACCCCTTGGTAAAGCGCCAAGGATATGCCAATAAACACGTACTTCCATATTTGCGATATACCTTCTTTATTACAGACCTTTTTGTCAAACAGTGATTTACAGTACAAAAAACAGATGATTGTTTCTCTCATACGAACACTCAGAATGCAGAGAAAAGTGAAGATCAGCTAACTGAAAGGCCTCTTCTCACTCTGTTCTTTCATGCAGAACTCTGAGCACCAGATCCCTGTTGTTTTCGGTATAAAGGATATTGGCCACACCTCGGTCAGACTCCGTTACAGAGACTCCTAGCGCCATCTGATCGAAGACCTCTCCCAGGCGGCTCTTCAACCTGCCATCGCCGTGAATGATGAATCTGTTGCCATCATCCTCAATTTTCGTAATCTTCACACAGAGAGTTTAACAGACGGCTTTTTACCTTTTACCAGAAGACTGTTCGTTCAAGAAAAACACTCTTGGCCCGTAAAATTTACCTTACAGTTGTAACAACAGCTTTTAAAATACATTGAATGTTCGATATTCTTTAACAATATATTGTTCATGTAGAACGAACACTCTCGCAGGTTTTGTGAGTATAAGAGGGCCTGTAGACTAGGAAAAATTCTTCAGAGTCGAGAAGTAAGTACAGGGATGGAGTATTTCCTGGTCGAGAGCAGGGAGTCAGGTAGAGGCCTTCTGATTGTTCCTGAAATCAGCAGCGGGCCGTTCGATGAAGTTGTTGATGGTTTTGATGGAACCGTTGTGAGGGTTAATGCATGGAATGAAGCCGCAGATCTTGAGGAGATGAGCCTCGAGGATCTTCACGATCTAGTCCAGAAAGGAGTCGGGCTGTTGAGGAATGAGGGATGTGAGTTTATCGCTGTGCTGGGGAAGGGTTTTGGCGGGCAGCTTGCGTTGACATGTCCTGATGTGAGTTTTGACTGCATGGTTCTCTGGGCTCCTGCAGTAGGATTCGGAGAGGACAATGTGGAAAAGTGGAGATCTACCCTGCTTGACCATATGCCTCTGCAGCCACAGATATCTCTATCGGTGAGGAAAGGTTGAATGAGATCGATGCAGAGGTGAGTATCTTCCATGGTACCGAGGATGAAGTGGTCGGCGTTGACAAATCGAGGAAGATCGCCGATGTTCTGATGGATGGAAGTATAACAGAAGTCGAGGGAACAGGTCATTCTTTCTCAGGTGTGGAGACCTGACTGGCAGAAAAATCGTTGAAAGAAATTAGTGACTAGGGTTTACTTGAGTGTTTTGAACAGTTCGTTGAGCGAATAGGCCACTTCCTCACCGCGCGATGTGAGTTCTATATGTTTTTTCCGGCCTTTCTTCTCGGTTTCAACCAGGCCTGTTTCATCCAGTTTCTGTATTATCCTGACTGCGTGCGAGTAAGTGCAGTCTATACTGGAGGAGAGGGCCGATGCGTAGTTTTCTGCGGAAGGACCGGAAAGCCTGACCATTATCTTCGCCGGCTTGGTATTCAGGAAGAAATCTTGTTCGCCTTTGTCCATAGTACTTGCCGTAACTGTTTATTGTGTTTCTAAGTTAATATTTCCTTTGGTTGGAGCACCGACCGTCTTTGACTTTATAATGGTTTTGTACACTATTTTAGACGTGACAATGGAATTCTCTACAGCTAAGATGAAGGAAATGATCAAAAGTCAGGGAGATAAGAGGGTTTCCGAGGAAAGCGCCGAAAGACTGGGAGATATCCTGGAGACATTCGCCGGCGACGTAGCAGAGGAAGCAATCGCGGTCGCAAAAGAGAAAGACCGCAAGACAATCAGAGCCGAAGACATCAAACAGGCCCTGAAGTAGAAGGCCTAACATCTCCTTCCTTTTTTATTAGATAAATAGCATCATATCACTATATGGGCAGAAAGAAGCAGTCAGTAGTGAAGAAAAGCGCCAAGGTATTTCTATCTTCTGTTAGGAAGATGAACAATTCTTCAATAGATATTATGAAGTCTGAAATGCGGCCTGAACATTCTAAATATGTTGATGTGGAGGGACATCAGGTAGGATTCTCTGATAGAGAGATTAACAGATGCATAGAAGATTACAAAGAAGATCTCCTGAAAAACCCTAGTAGGCTCTATGAGATAGTAGAGGCGATGTTACATATGTATCTGTTTGAGATTTCTTCTTCTAGAAATTTCAGCTATAAACTAGCTGATATGAGTCCTCTCGCACGAGAAATCAAAAACCGTGGGTACTCATTCACATCAGTATCAAGACAGGAGCTTGAAGTTGGGTTCTATAGCCCCCGGAATGAAACCATCTGGATGAGTCAGTTCTGCCCTATCATAAAAAACGAATACGAAAGCAGACTTAGAACAAAGTTAGAAAATCATTTAGCCTCCGGAGATTTCGAAGAAGATTTTTTACAGGCCTTGGAAGATTTCTGCAGCTATTTCGAAGAAAATAGAGGGATAATAAAAGAGAACAACAAGTATAGAAGCACCTTGATACATGAATACCAACACAAAATTTTTGACAGACTGACAGATCATCATCCACATCAAACTGTCAACGAGGCCTTCTCATGGTTCATTTCTTACATGCTTGTTATGAAATTATCAGATGAGAACTGGAGCTGGAGCCAGCGAAAATTCAAGGCGGGGAAACCCGGAGGAGAATACAAAGAGTCGGAGTTAATATATAACTATGCAGGATTAGTTGGTAAAAAATACCTGAAAGAAGCTAATGGAGCTCCCGTGATCTCCTGGACAGTTGATTTACAAAAAGCCGTAGCTAAATCAGATTTAAGCGATAAAAAGGCCTTTAAACTCAATATCCTTCCTGAAAACCTGCAGTCAGATATAGAAAATTTCTACTCAATAATGGAAGAACTTGGCAACCATCATAGCAGATTCCTAGAAATAGAAGAGCACTACAGAAACATGTTTAAACTAGGAGAAGACATCAGGGCCGACCTAATAGGATTTAATCCTCAAGAACTTGAGAACAAAGATTTAAACATTTTAGAGAGCGCAGACAACTGGGCTAACGCTAGAAGCATCTTCAAGAAACTGCTGATGGAGGAGGCAAGTGAAGCCAATCAAGTAGTAGAGGATCTTGAGGAACTTGAAAAGAGGTTAGTAAACATAGCGGGAATAAGCAAAGATAAAATCAATAAAACTCAACAAGACGTAGAAAATGCACTACCTCGTAATCCAAGTTACTCACTTTCCAACAATAAAGACGCTTTCCTATGGGATATCTTGCTGTACAGAGCCAAAATTAGGCAGGCACAGGAAAAAGTAGAACTCATGGCATCAGACTTCGAAACACGATAAACCCATAAGTTCCTTAGTCAGGACCTCTAAACCAAGAGGATTTAAGATTTCCATACAAGTCTTTCTACATGGACACCGAGGAAATTATAGAAAAAGTAGTTGAGGAAACCGAACTCGACGAAGATGAAGTAAACGAAAAAGTAGAAGCTAAAATGGACGAGTTCGAAGGCCTTGTATCAGAGGAAGGTGCAGTCCACCTCGTCGCCAAAGAACACGGCGTAAACATCGGACAGGAAATGAGCGAAGACCTCAAAATAGAAAATATAGTACCAGACATGCGTAAAGTCAACTTCAAGGCCCGTGTAGTCAACATCTCCGACATGAATACTTTTGAAAGGGACGACGAGGAGGAAGACGGCCGTGTGCAAAACATCGTCCTCGGTGATGATACAGGCACGATCAGGATGACTCTCTGGGACGAACAGACAGATATAGCAGACAAAATCGAAGAAGGAGACCCTATCGAGATAACCGGAGCCTACACCATGGAAGACGACCGTGAGAACGCAGAAATCCGACTAGGAGACTCCGCAAAGGTCGCGATGGCGGATGAGGAAGATGTCGACGAAGTAGAGACTGGAGGCATGGATACAGAAGAGGCCTCAATCAGAGAAGTAACTTCGGAGAACTCATCCTACAAGATCAGCGGGATGCTGATGGCTGTATACACCAACAATCCTTTCTACCGCGTAGACCCTGAAACAGGCGACACAGTAAGAGAGAACGACGACGGAGAGTACGAGACAGAAGACGGCGACGTAGTAGAAGAACCAGGCCACAGACTTGCGCTTTCAGGAGTACTGGACGACGGCACAGGAAACATCAGAGTAGTATTCTTCGGTGAACAGGCCCGACAGATCCTTGGAATCGATGAGGAGACAGAGAAAGAAGGCGACCTCCAGGCAGTTGAAGAGGCCGGAGAAGAAGCAGTGGGCAACGAACTTGAAGTAGAGGGCCGTACCCGGTACAACGATTACTTCGGCCGTATCGAGGTACTGGCAAACAGCGTAGGAGAAGTTGAAACAAGAAAACAGCTGAAAGACCTTCTAGAAGTAATGGAGGTCTAAATTTATACTATGACAACATTCCAAACAGTTAGAACACATTCAACAAATTTAGACACAACGGTGATCTATTAAATGGGAAATAACACAGATCTTGAAGACCTAGACGGCGTAGGAGGAAAAACAGCAGAGAGACTTAGAGATGAAGGCCTTACCAACCTCATGGAAATCGCAAACATGAAGGCGGGAGAACTATCCGGAAAGGTCGACGGCATCGGAGAAAGCGCTGCCGAAAGCATCGTTAGCTCGGCCATGAAGAAGGCTGACGTAGGCGGTTTCGAGACAGGAACCGACAGATACGAGCAGAGACAGGAGATGCAGAAAATCTCCACTAACAGCGACAGCTTCAACGAGCTACTTGACGGCGGAATCGAAACACAGTCTCTCACCGAGCTCTACGGAGAGTTCGGAGCAGGAAAGACACAGATCGCCCACCATCTAGCAGTAAACGTTCAGAGGCCTGAAGAAGAAGGTGGCCTCGGAAAAGGCGCCATCTACATCGACACAGAAGATACTTTCATCCCTGAACGAATCGAACAGATGGCAGAACAGCAGGACATGGACTCGGAGGAAGTTCTTGACGACATTCACGTGGCAAGAGCTCTGAACTCCGATCATCAGATGCTGCTGGCTGAGAAAGCCAAACAGATCTGCGAGAACAACGAGATAGGCCTTATAGTAGTCGATTCACTGATGGCACATTTCCGATCAGAGTACGTTGGAAGAGGAGAGCTGGCGAAGAGACAGCAGAAGCTTAACAAGCACATGTCCACGCTGCTGAAAGCAGCCAACACATACAACGTAGCTGTAATCCTGACCAACCAGGTCATGGACAACCCAGATCAGATGTTCGGAGATCCTACAAAGGCCATCGGAGGAAACATCGTTGCACACAACTGCGCCACAATTATCTATCTGCGTAAAGGTAAGAAAGATACAAGAGTCGCAAGACTCGAGGACTCGCCATACCTACCAGAAGGAGAGGCCGTCTACTCAATCGAAGACGAAGGAATCATCGACGGTTAAACACCTTCTCCTCATCTTTCTCTCATAATTCCATCCAATTACTTATTCACAATATTTCTACTCCCGAAAGAGAATTAAGTTTTGGGCGTCTAAATTGGGCTAGGAGAGGTTAGATCTGTCAGTGAAAACTATTGAACGCGTACTCAGTCCAAAAGAAATAGAGGAAATCAACGAAGCCGTCAACAGTTACAGCCAAGAGGTAGGGGAAGAAACCACTGTATTCTCCTTCAGAGTAGATCCGAAAGACCAGGTACTGGTCAGCTACCCTCAAAGAGGGGAGATCTACGCAATTAAGGGATCTGATGCCGCGGAGAGACATCCTCAAAACAGCCAGATGTATCCTGAGCTAGAAAGCAACAATCACGAAGGCCCGGTATTCTTCAACGAAGACGAACGCAGAGAACTGGACAGAGACTCCAACCTATTACTGGGAGACTACGGCCAGGTAAAGGACGAAAACACAGAAAACTGGCTGAGACACAGACTCGACCATTTAAACGCATACATCTCCGCCAACAGAGACGTCGTCAAGGCGATTAATTTTGAGGACGAAGAACTTTCAGTCAGTATAGAGGGAGATAAATACAAGATATGAAAAGGAGACGATAGGCCTCTGTTTAAATCATGTCGTCTTCCGAGACGATTACAAAGTCTCCGATAGAACGGACCGCGGAGAAAGGTACAAGGTTCCGGCCTTTCCTGTCCTCCTGGAGGCTTTGCTCCGAGATATTCTCTGTAGTATTTGTTATCAAGATGTTCATAAGCTCTCCTGTATCTGATACAAAGGAGAGATCATCTACTTCGCCAAATTTTTTACCATGCTCTTCTGAGACAATAGTCTTGCCTCTGATCTCGGTTCCACGCGGATTGTTTGCCATTTTCTGTTCGCCTAAGTATTTATGAGGAAATCATAATTAAAAACTTTGTATGTCGAGAGTGTTCTCCGCAGTAGAAATAGAGGACGAAAACACCCTGGAAACACTGAAACAGGTAAGAAACAAAACAGACCACGAATTCAGGCCAGTCCCAGAAGAAAAGATGCATATCACACTCCAGTTCTTCAGAGACATAGACCAAGAAGAGATAGATGATATCAAACAGGCCATGCACGACACCAATCTAAAGGCCTTCAAAGCTGAAATCAAAGGTCTCTCAGCTTTTCCCTCGGAAGACTACATCAAAGTTATCTGGGCTGGAGTAGAGGCCGAAGAAATGCACGAACTGAAAGATCAGGTATCTCGGCACGAGGTCGAAGCAGAGGAACACGAAGAGTTCAGGCCGCATATCACTTTGCATCGAGTCGACAGTATTAGTCCGGAAGAGAAAGAAGAGTTGCACAAGACCTTCAAGAAGTACCGAGATGAAGTAATCACGGAGATAACGGTTGATAAAGTCAAACTGTTTGAAAGCCATGTAGATGAGGAAGGCCCGAGCTACGAGGTACGGGAAGAGGTTGAACTTGATGGAGAGTGAAGAACTGTACCGGCTCTCATTCTTCCTGGCGCTCACAGGCCTAACACTGATGTACTCCTCGACCTTTCTCTCACCGGAGAAAGTCGCTGTATCAGAGATAGGGCCGGCGATGACAGGTGAGAAAGTAACTGTTTCAGGTACTGTAACAGAGGCCTCTGGAGATCAACACTTTTTCTTCCAGCTCTCTGACGGCAACTCTCAGATCAAGGCAGTCCAGTTCGACGTAGCCCCTGAGTACACAGACGGGGAGAACGTGACAGTTACCGGAGAGGTTACGATGTACAGAGGCTCGGAGGAGATAATAGTTGAGAGCATCAACTCAGAGCTTTGATGTTTAAACCTCGAGGCCTCAAACTTGTACATGCTGGGAATACTTCTACTGCTGATGATCGCAGTACCTTTCACCGACCTGTACATACTGGTGCAGCTGGCCGAGATACTTGGGTTTTTACAGACACTGGGGATAGTGGTCGCGACAGGTATACTCGGTGCAGCAATAGTAAGAAGAGAAGGCCGTCACGTACTGATGAAGATGCAGAGATCGGTTACAGCAGGAGAAATCAGCCGCAACGTCGCGGAAGGCACATTGCTCGTGATCTCCGGCCTACTACTGATAACACCCGGCATAGTAACTGATTTAATTGGATTCATGCTGGCTTTCAGGCCTCTACGCGAGCGATTGGTCGCAAGGCGGATTTCAAACAGCACAGGAAACATAGAGGTCGAATTTTTCCGTTTCTAACTTTTCCTAAGCGATATAAACACGGAAGCAGCGAGGACAGCAAGGCCTAGCTCTGAAGGAACCGATACTCCGAACTGTGATACTCCTATGAGACAGAGCACCAGAGCCCCGCCTCGACGAATATAGTCAAGATCCATACTATCTACATCAAGCAGTGTCGCAGCGTAGAGAACCGTGGCCGCAAGCAGAGTAGTACCTAGCGCAGGTACCACGTATTCAAGGCTAGGAGTTACTGCTGAAGGAGTTTGTACCGATACTATCATCCCTGTAACTATTATCGCTGGTACCGGGAACTTATCGGCGATATCTAGCTCGAGGATATGAGCAGCGATCGCGATTATCGCGAGGCCTGTAGCATACTTCAGTCGTTCCATGTAGAAGATGCTGGCGAAGACTGGTGCGATCAATGCTATCAGGACTGCCCCTCCAAGTAGGAACGGCGCTACCTGTCTCACCATTCTGCGGGCCTCTCTACCGTTTTCTGCGGATGAGTAGAGTACTGCCAGTGCTCCTGCTCCTGTGAATATTGTCAATGCGACGTTGAATGCGTCGGAGAATGTCTGGATGGCGCCTGTTACAAGCAAAGTGGCGAATACGCCGTCTACCAGCGGAAGACAGAGCACGAGCAAGAGCCTTTGGGCGCCGTCATCTAGAAAGTCCAGAACCATGCAGAACACCGGAAGAGAGGGCCTGGAACCGTTTACCACATAAACTTGGACTTGGTTCCCTTGAAAGACTTGAAATTAGAGAAATTAGATAGCATAGTCTCTGACATAATATTCTGTGCAGTGCCAGAGCATGCCAAAACATTCATTCGTATGCATAAATCTAGGCACGGATAATTAAAAACATTGTTGCAGCTCCGAAATCAACGCCCCGCCAGCTTCTTCGAAACCTCATCCAGTAGAACAGAAATATCTTCTACATGATCCTGGAGCTCTTCAAAGTCGTCTTGCGCAGGCACAGGCTCTATATCCTCCTCTACCTCTTCCTTCATATCTTTGATCTTGCTCTGTAACTCTGTCTCGATACGCTGGCCTTCCTCCTGCATGAACTCAATCTTTTCCCTAACAGAACCTATCTTGTCGTGGGCCTCGGAAACATTGGAGCGTAAGGCCTCCATATTCTTTCTCACATCGTTAAGCTCAGAGGTAACCTCGGTATACCGGAAATCAATCTTGTTATCAATCTTTTCTCTTTCCTCTTCAATCCTCTGCTCCATCTCTACAGTATCAACTTTTTCCTCAACCTCTATATTCTCTATACGGCTGCGGATATCTTCTATCTCTTCGTCAGTATCGGAGCGAATACTGTTAACTTTTTCCTCGAAATTTTCCTCTGCCAGCCTGTTTTCAACTGCGGAGAAAACCTTCTCGAACACATCATCCTTGAAATCCTCCATCCTTTCCTCGAGATCGGACTTTGTAACGGCCTGGGAAATCTCCAGGTTATCGACCTCTCTCTTCAGATCGTTCTCTGTTAGATCGCTGTAATCATCTTCCTCAACAAGAACCTTTCCACCGCTATTGGCCTCTTCTAACTCTCGTACACGATCGTTCAACCTCCGGATCTCATTCTTGAGCTCTTCCTTATCCAAATCAGAATCGGCAGAAGAGTCCGTTCTAGCAGACTGCTCTTTTGCTTCGGAAAGCGCCTCGGACAAAGATTTTTCGATATCAGCTGAACCTACCATAACCGCATATAGAATTAATGGTGAACTCTCGCTTAAAATATAAACGATAGAAAGAGAAAGAAGAAAGAAGGCCTTACTCCTCCATGAAAACCGGCTCTCCCTCGTCAAGAATCTTCTCGTCATCAAACCAGACAGTAGGCTTCTCACAGACAGAGTCCCAGTGAATATCACATGGATTCCTCCTGTCATCTCCCTCAGAAACATACGAACAGTTATCCCCCAGGGCGATATGAACCGTTCCGAGAACCTTCTCATCCTGGAGAGTATTGCCGATAATCGTGGCCTCAGGATTCGTACCGAAACCGAACTCGGCCAGCTTCTTGGAGCAAGGAACATCTTCAAAGGCCTTCTCCAGCTCAGAGGTCTCAGCACCTTCCCTGTTTTCCAAGGCCACTACCTCACCGTCCTTGATCTCGACTTTTTTCGCGTCAGGCGAGAACGGGAAGTGATCGAATACCAGCGTACCTTCAATATTTGCCGGGTAGCCGTTAGGTTCTCCAGCCGGAAGATTTCCGAAGTCTCCTGGCTCATGCAGAATACCGGTATCGTTGTGGTAGGTATCGATCTCTACATCGAAACGCAGATCGGTTCCGGAAGGAGTCTCAATCCTGACCTCATCAGCATCCTCCAGAAGGCCGTAAACTTTCTCGGTAATCCTCTTTACCTCGTCGTAATCGGCCTGAAGGCTTGTATTCCATATCTCCTTGCTGACAGTCGGTAGCGTCGCGACCCGGACTCCGGCCTTGTTCGCCTCTTTTCTTGCCTCGGTGTGGCTCAAGGACTTCAAAGTAGGGGCGATCACTACATCGGCCGCTTTCATAGCTTCCGCAACATGCGCAGGAGGTTCCTCACCATGGTTCTCCGGCTCATCGTACTCGATGTACGTCGCCTCGACGTCCCGATCATCAAGCACTTCAAACAACGCATCAATCAGTTCAGAATCGTTACCATCATTTACGACAAGCACCTCCTCTTGATCATCTACGTTTAAACACTGTTCAATTATAGTCTTCGCGCCGTCAACTAAGCTCATAGACAGAAAAGCGGTTACAAAACTAAAACATCTTTCCCCCCAGACCTAACTCAGATCAACATAAGTACCACGGCCCTCATCCAGGAACTCAAGCTTGTCCTCACGGGCAAGCCAGCCGATCGCCATATTCACCTTCGAACGTGGAAAATCCAGAGAACTGGAAACAGAGGAAACAGAACACTCTCCTTCATCATCTAAGTATCTCCAGACATAACCAGCAACCTCACCAATTCTATCTTCCAAAAACAGTTCACCTAGAAAACAGTATAACAGGCCTGATTTAAATCAGCTTCTCACTATAAAAAATTCCAAGACCCGACACGCAAACACAGTAAAGGCCTCGATCGACTGGTTACCGCACCTTTCATCTAGAAAGAGTGCTTAGAGCAGTTCTTCTTTACAGAAGACTGCGACGCTTCAGTCGACACGCAAGTAAGAACATTATCTAAGAAGGCCTCGATGGCTCAGCTTGGCTAGAGCGGTCCCCTCGTAGGACTGGTTACGCTCGTTCCACACGCAACGACCCATGCACAGCATGGCTCAAAAGCGCCGTGGATTCGAGCCTTCGGCGAGAATGGAGCGGTCAGTGACCGTAAGTTTGGACCGAACCAGACTAAGATAGGGACAGGTCCCGGGTTCAAATCCCGGTCGGGGCTTCAAACCTTGAACTACTCTTATTTATTCTACAGCTTCTTCTAACGCATCTTTTGCAATCCTTTTCAGGGCCAAAGCGTTCATTGCCTGAGCCTGTTCTTCCATGAAGCGGTAGAATTCTTTTTGGACCGGTTGATCAGCGTATTTTTCCTCCAGCTGTTCGGCCCAAGATTTCAGTGGTAGGTCTTCGTATTTTCCGTCTTCTTTGACTAGTTCTTCTGCTGCGAGGCCTACCCTGTAGATATCCGGGGTGGCTGCGGCAGGTATTACCTCTGGATCCTCCAGTTCCCCGGTAAGGCCGTACTCTTGTCCGTCGATCACCGGTGCGATATGGTTCTGTTCCGGGTAGAAATGGAAGAATGTCCGATGCTCATCCCAGTCCAGTTCGCTGAACAAGGCCATCCTTTGTGCGGTTCCTGCGCCGCTCATAGCCGGGCCTACTACAGGCAGCTTGAAACCGATATCGTCAAGTTCTTCCCAGTATTCCTCTGGAGTATCATAGCTAGATGAGACAGATTCTCTTCTTCCCGGACTTAGCGCATTATTAGGGTTTTCGGGATCGGCCCGGATAACTTCGTTCACCCAGTCATCGTAGAGCTCCATCTTCAGATTTACTATCCATCAGTAAAATTAAAGCTCTGTCGGTCGCCTGATTCCTAACCTTCGATAACTTAACTTTTGAACTCCCACAGGTATAGTGTGACAAGACCTCAGGAAGAGTACGATACTCTAGTCATCGGAAGTCTTCTGAGAGGCGTTGATGAGCGCGGCGAGTATACCCAGGCCTCTTTCATGGAAGATGATGTTTTTGTGGACGTAATTAGAAGGCCGAGAGGCTACAAGCTAAGATTTGGAACTGAAAAAGGCCTGAAAGATACTTATGAAGGTATATTTGAGAACTATCATCCGAAAGGCCTTGTAGAGGCCATGAATGTAGATGGAGAAAGTTTTGCTCTGGATCCTGATGCCTGGCAGGGCGGCAATTACGAGGATTTTGTTGAGGCCTACTTTAACTTCGGCGATTTCAGCGTCGAATGGTCTGCTCTCGATGACGAGTCTGAAAAAGATTATGTCATTGATATTTTCAGCAACACCAGGCAATTCGATACAGATGAGCCGGTATCAGAGCCTGGCTGGAAGATCAGCGAGGCCGTAACGGAGGCTGATAGCAGTCTGTTTGATGAGATACGGCAGTTCTTGAACGAGAGGTAAGCGATATAGTTAAGGTAAAATCAGAACAGGCTTGACATGCAGACTTCATGTACAGGGCCTTTGGAAGTCTTCATTCCCGAGGACTCGATTAGTTCTCCGCAGACCGTGCATTTTTCGACCGTTTCCATACTGTATTATACGTATAGCTGATATATTAATTTATCTCCAAACAAGCGTTTTAAAATTTAAGGAATATCTAATGTTTATGGATGACAAAGCTGTTGATGAGAAGGATATCCGAATAATTGAACAGTTGCTGTCGGATGGAAGGGCCTCTCTCAGGAAAATTGCAGACAGAGTCGGTGTTTCTCCTTCCACAGCGAGCAATCGTTTCAAAGAACTTATTGATAACGGTGTTATACAGGGCTTTGTTCCTGTTCTTGACTACGAGAAGATGGGTTACAGGTTCTCTGCGCTGACCCATATCAAGACTGAGCCAGGCAAAGTCAGTGAGATCGCGGAGAGTCTGAAGGATAAGGCCTTTATCAGGCAGTGTTTTTCCGTTACCGGGGATGCAGATATAGTCATCATCTCGTATTTCCGGACCAGGCAGGAGATGAACGAATCAATTCAGGATGTACAGAGGATGGAAGGTATAGAGGAGACGGAGACGAACGTGGTGTTGGAATCCTATCGTCAGGAGATTAAGCTATAAATCTTCCGGCGTTAGGATCACCAGTTCACTGGAAGAGGCCGTCTCGTTCCTTTTCTTACCTACAATATATTTCGCTTCAAGTTTTTCGGCCCTACGAACTGCAGCTTCATCGATCTCTCCATCCATAACAACGGCATAACAGTTTTTATCAAGTTCTGATACCGCAGATACAGGCTTTTTCTCTATAACATCTCCGTTCTCGTCGAGAGTGTTTACGGCTCTTGTACCGGTCAGTTCCGAAAGTTTGTCATTTAATTCCTCTGTCTCTTCATCAGAGATCTGCTGTTCGACTTCAGGTTCTTCAGTGTATTTTACCGGTTCGACATCTCGCAGAGCAGAATGTACTTCTCGCTTGGAGAGTTCTTCGACTTCTTTTCCTTCGGGAGCTCGGGCCACGTACTCTGGTTCGGCCTTCTCCTTAAGTTCTTTGAGTATGAGGTCTCCTCCTCTGTCTCCGTCGAGGAAGGCCGTTATCTCTTTTTCCTCTGCGATCCTCTCGATCCTTGAAGGTACCGAGGTTCCGCCGATGGCCAGTGCGTTCTTGACTCCTTTCTCCAGGAGGTTGACGACATCAGCCTTGCCTTCAACTATCACTATACTGTCATCCCAGTCGACATCAGGGCCTGCTGTAAAGGAATGATACTCGGAGATCTCTTCTTTCCTGACCTCTTCCTTGATGTCATTCATCAGTTCTTTCTTATCCGGAGTTTCGCGCTCTATATCCTGTAGAAGCTGTTTTGAGCGTTTAACGATGTAGTCTCTCTTACTTACTCTCAGGTCTTCGATGCTGTCAACTGTTAGATCAGCATTGCTTGGGCCGATCTTTTCTATCGTTTCAAGCGAGGCTGCCAGCAGAGCTGTTTCGGTCGCGTCTAGAGAGGTTGGCAGTTCGAAGGAGGCCTCTGTGCTACCTCCTGTATCCTCTAGCTCGACGTTCATTCTACCGATTTTTCCTCTGTCTTTTAGTTCTCTTAGATCAAGCTGGTCGCCGAGAAGGCCTTCGGTCTGTCCGAAGATAGCGCCGACTATATCTGATTTCTCGACGACTCCTGCTATCTCTATCGTTGCGTTTATCATGTACTTTGCGGATTTCTGTGATGTCTTACCCATTAGTATTCAGCCTCAATTTTTCGTTCAAGTTTTTCTTCAGGAAGATCGGTTTTCAACTTCTTCCTTCTGCTCTGATGGCCCGAGATTATTCCCGGCCTTTCTCCAAGTATCTCTTCAAGTCTCTGAAGGAGTTCAGAGTTCGCTCTACCGTTCTCCGCCTTGGATTCGAGGTAGAAAGTTGGAAAGCTTCCGTCCTCTATCCTGTATTTATCCTGATCAGGCTTAACTTTAACGTAGAACTCTGTCATATCTTCGGCCTCCTTCGTTTGAGCGAAAAATAAAATTAGTGTGGCTGCCCTGTAACACAGATGGTCATCCCTGTAGTCCCGGAAGGTAACATCTGCTGACCGAGGGCAGCCGTGAGGAAGTGATTACCCTCCTCAGAGAATAATTGGGAGGTTAACCTTTTAGCTGTGAGATATGATCTACTGGAAAAAGGTTCCATCCGTCGGCGGAGTATAGGCCTCCTGACGGGTCTTGGTCTGTACAGGTTCTTCTCCATGGTACTGGCGGATGTAGTCGAAGTACTCAGACAATCTTTCACGGGCGTACTCGATGTCGTACTCTATCATCTCCTCTCCCAGCCGGTTGATGAACCATTTCTTGAACATTCTGTTGAGAGGATGGGCCAATATTCGTGGCAGGAAAGTGATGCCGTCCGGAAAACCGTACTTAACCTCTAAAGTAACCCAATACTCCATCAAACCGAAATCGTTTTCACCCGAAGGCGGGCTCTGTGTAGCAATATTAGTTGTCAGTTTCACCTTCCCTTTACCGCTTGGAAGGCCTTCTACACACTCCATAGTTGATTCAAAGTCTCCGCTGTCCACGTTCTCAGAATAGAATGTTTCCCTAGGTTTGGACATCTCCATATTCTGATTGAAGATATACTTATGCTCCTTGTAGATACTGACTACATTCGGACTCTCATACCACTCCGCCTTGTTCTGTATCTCCAGCCAGTCACCTTCAAACAGATGCTCATGATGCCAGATATCATCCGCCTCATGAAACTTCTCTTCCTCGTAGTCGCTGTTATAGGTCTTAGGAGTGTGGAACCAGCACATCAACTTTCCGAAAAATCCCGGGCCCTCGTCATCTGACATATTCCATCACTGCCAGGGCGGTGTGTAATGGGAGCTGCCTGTACGGACAATCCCATCTTCCACACCAAATTTTTCTCTCATCAGGTTTTGAAGCCTTACAACTATCTCCGAGGCCTCTTCCTCGTATTTATGTATTTCTTTGGAGTAGAACTTGTTGTACCATATCCCTACAAGTATTTTGTAGAACTTGGATCTCTGGAACTGTGTTTTCTCATCCTCCAGATGCGTCGACCCGTAGTTGTTTTGAGGATACTGCGTAACCGGGTAAGGCTCCCATATCTCTGCATTACCGCCAGGATAAACCGTTATCACTTTGCCGGTAGTCTTTACACGGACCTTCTTGATATCATCAGGTCTGTTCTGCTTGTAAATTTCTTTAGGATCTTTCACACGCCAGCTGAGGTTGAAGTAAAGTACGGTGTTACGGGATTTCTCCTTAAATGCGTACATACGGATTTTATCCTTAGGGCCCGTCACAGAGAACTCGTTACGTCCTTCCTCAACCCGGTCCATATCGAACTCTTCTACCAGTAGATCTTTGATACCTCTGTAGATACGGGCCGGATCCTCCTTCACAAAGTAATGATCCTGCTTGGAGAGTGCATCTTCAGTGTATTTAACCACCGTAACCAGCCTCCAGATCATCTTTGATATACTCCATAAGCATATCGATCCTTTCATCGACCGCGTGCTCGTAGCCTTCTCTTGTCTCGCCGTAAAGAAACTTATCGTACAGCGATCGGTAACCATAGTAAAGTAGAGAATCCTGCCAGCTCTTTTCCGTAGGATAAGAGGTAATCAACTTGGCCTTAAGCTGTATATCTACCTCTGACGTCTCCCTGTCGATATGAAGAAATATCTCCATGTTCTCATGAGTCAGGTGATCCATACCAAAGATGGTGACGATTTTGGCCCGTATATTCCTTCCATCTACATCGTTGTAGTATTTCTCTTCGTTAACCGAGGAAAACTTCATCCTGTCCTCCAGAAGCATCTTGAGCGAGGAATAAACCTCTTCAGGATCATCAATCTTCAGGGTCAGCCTTCTGCGGGCCACTTCCTCGGTTATGTGCATGCTCATGCTGTAAAATAGTTATGGTAGAACTCTGGATAAAAAAGTATTATAAGGTGGAAGAGGTCGATTACCGGCATTCCTCACATAGAAGCATACCATTGGTCTCTCTCAAGTCTTCGCTGTAGTTTTCACAGCTTTCACAACTCCCCTCCGTTGAAGTCTCTCTCGGAGTGGCATCGGCCTCCATCTCGATTTCTTCTTCCATTACCTCGGCATAACCAGGCCAGGCCCTGAGAATATCTGTCTGGGTAAGTATACCGACAAGCATGTCATCCCTGACAACTGGCACACGAGAGATGTCGTTCCGGGCCATCGCCATCGCGACATCATCAAGCAGCTGGTCCTCTTCAGCCACGATCAGATCCGTACTCATTATATCTTCGACAAGTACCTCTTCAGGATCATTATTCTCAGATACCACCTGATAAACAATATCTCTGCAGACTATCACTCCTTCAGCGTCTTCCTCGTCAACAACTACAAGGCCTCGAATTCCTTCTTCTCTAAGTATCTTTGCAGCTTCTTTAACCGTTTTTTCCTGTTGGATCGCGATGACCCCTTCTGTCATCAGTTCCTTGACGGTTACATCTTCTTCAAAAGTCATTATTCTTCTACCTCCTGTTCCTGCATAATCTCTGCGAACCCTGGCCAGGCCCTGAGAATATCGGACTGAGTTACAATCCCGACAAGCATATCTCCACGTACAACCGGTACCCGAGATACCTCATTTTTCGACATTGCCATCGCGACATCATCAAGCAGCTCATCCTCTTCAGCCACGATCAGATCCGTACTCATTATGTCTCTAACCTCTGTTTCACGTGCTCCTTCGCCTTCAGCTATTACATCGTAGGCGATGTCTCTACAGACTACCACTCCGACCGCATCTTCATCATCTATTACTACAAGGCCTCGTATATCTTCCTGTCGTAGCTTGCTTGCTGCCTCTACTATGTTGCTATCGGCCTCTACTGCGATTACGCCATCCGTCATAACTTCTTTGAGTTTGACTTTTCCATCCATAACGAAGTTCGGAGAGTTGATTCTAAAGAAGGTTTCGGTGCTTTCAGTTCGCGAACTGTTTTAAACCTGTCTGGCGGTCGCTTTTACCGAAAAGACTTTGAATCGTCTTGTTCAGTATCAGGATCTGCTGCCTGATATATGGAGATACCTCATAATTATCTATAATCCTTTTAGAAGGCTCAAGATACTTCTTGATTGTTCCTTCAGAAATTGTCAACAGTACCTTGCCACCACATTCCGGACACTGTGCTGTAGTCTTTCCTGTAGGCGCTATAGTCTGGTTCGTCATCGGAACCCGCCTGAACTTCTCATTACAGTCAACACACCTCATCTTCTGACTGGAGAAAGAACGCAGATTACCCTTAATATCAGGAATGAAGTGCTTATCAAGCAATAGATCGGCTACCGCGTTCTCATCAACCGCCCTGATACGCTCACCAAGTTTCAACTGATTATCAGTCTTCTCACTCATCTCATCCAGAGTAACGTACTCTGACTGGTTGGGTCCATCATCTACATCCGAGGTAGGAGTAGTATAATCATGAGAATAAGGCTCATCGCTGTGTACAATATCCTCTCCGATCTCTATATCTGTTTCAAGATTCCATGGCTCCTTGTACTTCTTGGTCTCCTCGTAGAAGCTTCTAGGATAATCATCAACAGTCTCAACAGCCCAGGCCTCATCGTCGACCTCGTCAGGATTCAAAACCGTCGATAAGATTAGCGGAGCGTCCATGGTCCTTGCTCCAGTCATATCAGGGAGATACTTCCTTGAGAAGTTGAGGAGGCCATCCATCATCAGTAGGATTGCGTCCTCGTCTCCGTCGCAGTTATTTGTAACGAGATTATTCTGTGTTATGAAGTTGTGAGTTTCCTCAACTTCTATATCGTACATGAATCTTTCTTCAGCCTGTACTATTTCTCTTTTTACTATTTCTTCCTTCACTATTTCTCCAGAACACTCCTCTCTAGAGGATCTAACTTTTGAGTATGCTGACTGCAGTGCTTTCTGTTTTCTCTCCAGTGAAAATCCTATTTCAGTACCGAAATTAACTGCGTGTTCCGACCTTATACTAAGCTTGTGAGATGTGAATGTCCGACCTTCATAATGCTCCGTTCCATATTTATCGACCAACAGTCCTCCTGCTTTTCTCTCTTCCGTCTTATATCTCGCGTAAATTCCGAACCGTTTCAGCAGAAAATCAATATCTTCCAAAAGTTCTCTTGATACACTTGTTGCCTGAACGTGTAATCCCCCTTTTTCAACAGAGCCATCTCCAGCAAAGTACGCGCTCAAGAAGTACGAAACCTTCTCTTCAGGAAGCTGCTTGACAAGATCAGGAACTCTCTTGTTATGCGCATTATCTCCTATTTCCAGGCCCTTGAAGAAATCGTAAGCAAGCCTAGAGCTTAGAGTAATTGTATTTTCTTCTATGCTAGGCTCTTTATCGAAGATATTTTTTATGCATTCCACAATTTCATCTTTTAGTTCCTCCTCGCCGTAAGCGAAAGCAACCTGATAAAATTCCCCTCCCTTCTTCTCAGATTTGCGGATATGACCCTCCGCAACATAGTAACCTAGCAATTTCATTAAATTCTCATCAACTGTAATCGAGGCAGGAAGACTTACTTTATCTCTTTTTGCAGCTATCTCCGCCTCTTCAGGATAGCTTATGTCGGTCTCATCAGCTAGTTTAGCAAACACTTCAGAAGGTATACTATCGCGATACTTGTAATTACTTAAAGTTTCCTTATTTATCCCTATTGCTTCGCCTGCGGCTTTAAGACCTCCTAAATAATCAATTGCTTCATTTACAGTCTCTTCGAAATTCCTTATCATTAGATTTTCCGAATCTAGCTTATCTAAAACATTAATTTGTTCTACATTCTCAGTCTCAACATCCATTTCCAGAGGTGTTAGAAGATTATCTCCCTCCTCGACTGCTCGGGCCTTCCTTACACCAGAATCTGTCTTTACTCTGTGATCAGGGAATACCTCATGTTTTCGACCTCCTGCAGTTGTAAATTCGATTTTGAACTCTTGAGCCGGCGTTTTTATTGCCTTGACTGCTTTCGAATCTGTTACTCTTTTATCCTCGATAGATTTGACATCTAGATCAATTCCTTTTTCGATCGTTCCTGTAGGGTCTGCAGAAGAACCTGCCTCTGCCTCATCGAAAATATCTTTGAGAGTCTTTGATCTTCCATCTGATAGCTTAACCTCGGCATCTCCAGGCAGACAATTTCTTCTCTTCGCTGCATGCCAGTAAGGATGCGCGTAAATCCCCTTGGCCTCTGTAAATCCGATTATACGGCCGACAGTTCCTCCAGATGTGTGAGGTGCGAGGCCGATCACAAGTTCCCCGACCAGATCCTCTTTCTTCTCCGCATCATAGTACGGTTCAAGGCCGTAGAAATCCTCCAGGAGCTCGTCGATAAACTGTGCGACCCTCAGCATGTAGTCAGAGGCGGCTAGAGTGTTCTCTCCGTCCGGAATAATTATATCCTGAGGCTTAAGCTCGATAACCTGATCATCGTTCTCCAGAGGCTCTCCATTCTCATCCTCTTTGTAGCCCAGTTCACGGAGCCTTTCAACCGATACACCGATCTCACGCGGCTTGAAATGTGACATGGGGATATCTGTAGCATCGTATCTTACAGTACCGTCCTTGTTGACGTAAAGATCGTGCTTCTTCCTCAGAAGGCCTTTCTCAATCGGCTCCACAACCTTTGTCTTCGACGTCATACCTCTGAAAGATTTCAGGAGCTCCGGCGGCTTGTTCATACCCAGGTTCTCCAGTGCATCGTCCATCATCGAACGGACGTCGATATCAGTTCTGTCGTATCTGTTGACCCAGTCACTGCCGCAGCTGCCACAGACCTCGGTCTCCTCCTTGAACTTCTCCCCGCAGTCGCTGCAGATGTAAAGCGGTTCGGTCGAGGCCCCGCAGTTACGACAGAAGTAGTAATGAGACTCTTCACCGCATTCAGGACAGTAATTATGTATTATCTGTTCTTTAACCAGGCCTTTCTCGCCGTGCATCGTCTGATTGTAGGAGGCTGTCAGGTTTCTCATCCTGCCACCTTCCTCCTTACCGCACGGGAACAGAAGCTGTGGCTTACCGTTCAAGGTTCTTCTCTCAGCCTTCTCCGGACGCCCCATTCTCGCTCCAAGATAATGAGGTGCTGGATCTCCCATCTCCACTCCTGATATTTCCTCCACGGCCTCTACTATTTCCGAACTGCTTTCCACTTCTTCAATTATATCTTCGTTATCTTTTTCCGGTTTGAGCAGGAGCTTCAGGGCCTTGAGATCTTGTTTCCGGACTTTTATCTCATCACCTTCTTTTTCGTGCTGTACAAGAAGATCTTCGAGCGCGGACTTGGCCTTTTCTCCGTGTATATCGCCTTCGCTAATCGATCGGTAGAGAGCCTTGAATTTATCGGGTGAAGTATCTTTCCAGTGGTATGTCCAGTTCGGATGAAGATTTATCCCGAGCTTGTCACTGATCTTGAAGGCTTCCTCCGGTGTAGGAGTTCTCTCCGAGAAGTCACGCCCTAGCTTAACTTTTTGCTCTTCAAGAGCTTTTTCCAGGTCTTTCTCCCACCACTCCGGTACGTAAGGCGATGGCAACAGTTTCTTGCCGTTTTCAACGAACTCTCCATACGTTACAAGCATGTCGCCGAGGAAGAGAATCTCCTCTACATCTTGCTCCAGTTCACGGGCCTCTTCCCGTGACTCGACTTTGACGACGTCGCCGTTTTTCAGCTTGACTACTGGCGGATGCACATCGTCGCATGGAGTAGCTACAGTACCTTTCATCGGGTACTCTGTCTTGAGCTGTGTTCCAATAGCAATGAAGCGTTGTGAGATCTCGAGAGTGGCTGGATGCATCGATACTGCTGCAAGGCCGTTGGTTCTTGAGTGGCCGTATCTCAGCCGGAACCCTCCTTTACGGCCTGGATGCGCGAATATAGGTCTTCCTGCTGTTAAGGAGCCAAGATACTTGTCGGAAGGAGTGTACTTTGATTCTTCCTTCTCCTCTTCGTCTTCGTTATCTTCGTCGCTGCCTGAGGAGTGGATCTCTTTCTGTAGACCCAGGTAATCCTTCACCCATTCCCAGTGTTCGAGGCCGAAGTCTTTACCCCATTTCTCTATACGTTTTTTGATCTTAGGGGCTTTCAGTGGTAGGCCATCGAGGTATACGAGGCACATGCCTCCTCTGATCTGGTTAGTATCTATACGTTCGAGGTCCTTGTAGTTCGATACCTCGAGCTGTTCCGTCGGTGACCCCGTGACTTCTACTGGAACATTCTCCGCGATCATCGAAGTTTCTTCCCGCTCCGGGTAGTACTGTTTTGCCGTTACACGTGTGTAATAGTCATCAACTTCCGCTGCATACCTGCTTACAACTGTGTCTGAAGGTTTGAATCTGTCAAGGCCTACACCGATTCTGACGTAGTCCGCGAGAAGTACTGACATCGCACTCGCTGTTCCTCCTGCAGACCTGATAGGCCCTGAGTAATACATGGCCAGGTATTCTGTACCGTCGTTGTTCTCTCTTATCTTTACGTCGCCGATTCCTTCAAGAGGGGCGGTTGTAATTCCTCCTGTCATGTAGCTGACTCCTACACGTACGCCGGCCTCACATGCTCTTTCAAGATCGTCGAACTCATGGAATTCTCCTTCAGCGATCTCTCTTGCAATCGAGAAAGAAACTCTTTCATCGTTTTTACCGTATTCGTCTTCCAGCTCTCTGATTCTTTCCGCAACTCCT
>Ga0102942_1000073_pt1 | contig 30942 bp, 20 predicted proteins | sample SalPon2_C_H2O_MG_FD_78171 | JGI IMG/M metagenome (GOLD analysis project Ga0102942, IMG submission 78171) | Salt pond water microbial communities from South San Francisco under conditions of wetland restoration - Salt Pond MetaG R2_C_H2O_MG | ecosystem: Environmental > Aquatic > Non-marine Saline... | reverse complement strand
CGAGGACACGAGCGACATCACCCCCACGGAGGTCACCGTCACGGTCACAGACACTGACGACTCGCCGATCCGGAACGCCGCCGTCATCGCCGAAACAACCACCGACTCCACCGAGAGTATCACCGACGCTGACGGCACCGTCACCATCACACCGCCAGCGTCGGGCAGTAACCCGTCGCTGTTCGTGTCCCGCGCTGGATACCAGAACCAAACCCGCGACATCCCTGCTGACGAGGACACCGTCACAGTCACGCTCCCAGACGCTGGTCACACCATCCTCACAGCACACGCCGCCGATGAACCCGAATCTGATGCCACTGGAACCGACTCCAACGGCGATTCTACCGACCGAGTAGCACCAGACGAAGACGAGCTACGCGCGGAACTGCACCGCGTTGACGACGTCGTGGACGGGTACCCGACTCCCGATGACGTCGACACGCACAGCACGTACACGGCAACGCAGTACACGGACACGTTCGAATCGTGGGGTGACGCGCTGCACGCTGCCGACATTCACGCCGACCAACGCGTCATCGATGACGTGCAACGTGTCGCCGACGAAGTCGGTGGCGTGCCGACGATGGGCGATATCACCACGCACAGCCACTACACCCCGGCCACACTCGGCGAACACTTCGGGAGTTTCGACGCCGCACTCGCCGTCGCCGGCGTCCACGACCGAGACCAGTCCCCACCGTCCTTAACCGAGGCTGACCCTGATCCCACAGAAACCGATCCGACCAGTACCACGCACAATACAACCGAGACCTCAACAATCAGCACACCGTCCACTCCCTCTAATTCCCAGACGGCAACCACGGACACAACTACTGAGACCACCACACGCGACGAACTCATCAGTGAACTACAAGAGTTAGCAAACGACTGGGACACCATCAACCGGAAGCTACTGTACTCCGTTGGCGAACACCACCCGGACGAGTACGACAACGCCTTCGGGAGTTTAGACGCCGCCCTCGTCGAAGCCGGCGTCGCCGACCCAGACACGGTGAAGAAGGTCACCGCGAACCACTCGACACCAACCGATGAGCACGACGAACTCCTCGCTGAACTACAGGACCTCGCAAACGACTGGGACACAATTGACCGGAAACTGTTGTACTCCGTCGGCAGTCATCACCCGGACGAGTATGAAGACGCGTTTGGCAGTGTCGACGCCGCCCTCGTCGAAACCGGCGTCGCCGACCCAGACACGGTGAAAGAAGTCACCGCGGACCAATCGTCACCGGCCGATGAACACGACGACCAATCGTCACCAGCCGATGAGCACGACGACCTCATCGCTGAACTGCAGGAACTCGCGGACAACTGGAACACCATCGACCGGAAACTGTTGTACTCCATCGGTGACCACCACCCGGACGAGTACGACGACGCGTTCGGAAGCGTTGACGCCGCACTCGACGCAGCAGGAGTAGCGGAGACCATCCCAACCGCTGACGACACTGCCGCTGAGACAAACAGGGACTCGACGGATACAACACCCGCGACGACCACCGGGAAGCAACCGCAGTCAGCCGATTCGAGCACCATGACCGATCTTCCCTCGAACGAACTCGCGGAACTGTACGTCGCGTTCGACCGGTTCCAGCACCTGTTAACCGAACTCGCCGGCGAACTCGACACCGACGGGACCGCACCGATGGAGCAGTGGGCCGAGGCCGTGGCCGACCACTGGGGCAGCGGCGGCCCGGCCGGCGCGCCGAACTACGGCGTTCAACAGCGCGACCGGAACGACTTCAGCATCCGCGACTACCGCGACGCGCACGGCGACGTCCACCGCGTCACCGACTTCCACCACGTCGAGTTCGCCCCCGCCGACGACCGCATCCAACACTTACTCGACGACGCTATCGACGACTGGGACCACGCCGTCCCCGTCGCACCCGAATCGAACACGCCGCTTCCCGTCGCCATCACCAGCACCGACGCCCTCGACACGGCCATCGAACTCCTCGACGAGTTCCCCGCGTACCCCGACGCCGACCGCCCAGCACCGAACGAGACCGACATGGACACGGACAGTCCCGTCCTCCCCGACGGTCGCGTCGACACGCTCACCGCCACTGTCCTCGACCACGACCCGAACCCCGGATCGAAACGCGACGCCCGCCTCCAAGTCGCACTCACAGACGGCACCGAAGTCCCGCTCGACATCTGGAGCACGCACGACCTCTCGCTCGACTGGACCGTCGGCGACACGTACACGATCGAGCAAGCCCGGCACAAAAGCTGGGAAACAAGCACCGAGACCGGCCACCAACTCAGCAGCACGAAAGACTTCCGCGTCACGCCAGCTGACACCGGCTCGACGGGCACCAAGCCGCACATCAACCCGCCGTCACGAGCAAGCACGGACACGAGTTCGACTTCCGGACGTAACCGGGACACCAGTACGAGCAGCGGAAAGAGCGCGTCGAACAGTGGCAGAAGTCGGTCAAAGAGTAGTGGCACCCCGAGCCGGGGCGACCTCCTCAACGCGATACAACGCGTCGGCGAGACAATCGACCGGCCGTTGAAAGCGAGCGACGTGAGCGACACCACAGCGTATTCCGTTAATGATGTCACGCGCGTGTTCGGATCCTGGCAGAACGCCCTCGACTCAGCCGGCATCGATAACGAAGCCCGACTCATCGACGACCTGCACCGCGTCGCCGACAAACTCGGACATCGCCCCACCACGACCGAAATGAACGAGCACGGGCACGTCTCCGCCACCACCTACGCGACGTACTTCGGCACGTACACCGCCGCCGTCGAACAGGCGTTCGACGAAGCAGAACCCACTCGTTCACCGACCGGCACAGACACCACAGATCAGGCCGACGCCACGAACACGGGATCCGGGTCGAGCACAGCGACGAGTGCGGGGACAACCGCACGGGACACTGAAGACGACGAAGGGGCCCCCAGCGGTGACGAGAGCACCGGCACGACCCCTGACGACGACGGGATTCTCGGCGACATCATGAACGATTTCGACGAGTTTTCTGATTCCGAATCGGAGTAAATTCCCCACAACAGCATCCGTTCCGCCCAGGGTCCGGATCGAGTTCTCCTCGTCGTTACGTTGAGGTCCAGATCCGACCGTGCGGCCGCCCGTGAACGCTGTCCATCGACATGAGTACTTGGGTGACGTACTCCCACAGCTCAGTCCGGTCCCGGTCCCCGACGTCAACGGCGTCCCACACGGCCTGCTTGACGTGCTGTGAACGCGCGACCGTGCGCTCGCTGATACACCGCGCAGCGGCGACCGCCCCGTCCACCACTTCCGTCTCCGTGTACGCGCCGAACTCCGGTGACTCCGTCTCCTCCTGACCGGTCACCGCATCGGAGTCTTGTTCTGAACGCCCAACCCGGGTTTCAGTCGCGTCTGCCGCCTCACGAACGGTGGGCTCAGCCGCACCGGACCGCTTCCGACGCTCGGAATCATCCGCCTCTGTTGTCCGCGGCGAACCTGTAGCCTCATCAGCACCCGCCATCACCTCATCATCCGTCTGCGCGTCGGCCTCAGCACCATCGGCGGTTCCTATACTCGCGTCTTCCTCATCGCCGGCGGCCTCGTCAACCAACGATGAGAACGATGAGGCGATTTCGCCGAGCATCCCGCCCTCGTTTTGAATTTCATCGAACGAGACGTTCGGTGCCGGGCGCTCCGCCTCGGAACTGTACTCCGCGAAATGCCGCCGCGGATCCAACTCGGCGTTGATGAACAACGGTTCGAAATCAGCAGCCTCGAAGATCCGGTCGTACTCCGCGAGGATACCTCGCAGTGCCGTCTCACCGTCAGCCGTGACCGTATACGTCTCATCGATCGTCGCGTGCAAGTCACCATTCGACGCGGTATCGTGACTCTGCAGCTGCTCCGACGCAGTGCTCACCGGTTCGATGAGATGACTGCGAAGGAACCGCGTCAAAAACCCAATCTTACTCTCATCAACCGTTGAAACGGCATCAAACAGTTCTCGCGGCGTGAACCGGTCCCGGTCCAGCATCGCTTCAGTCAACGCGCGGTACTCATCGTACGTCGCCACCAACCACAACATGTCGTACACGATCGGGTTGTACTCCTCGGGCGGGGCCGGAATAATATCGAACAAGACTGCGAGATCGTCCGGCGTGAACCCCTGCTGGAGTAACTGGCGTTCCCCGGACATCCCGCGGTTCAACTGTATTTCAAACAACCACCGATACCGGATCGCCAAGCGAACCAACGCCCACTCACGGTGCGCCGAATCAAAATAAATCGTGTACACACCGGTCGCAGCGGACTTTGCCGGCACAATCCGAAGTGACTCAATCGAGTCATCACGGAGCACGTCCTGCGGCTGGCGCGTCAACTCATCACGAAACGTCGGACCTTCTTTGATAATTGACACAGGGAACCCGGAGCGATTCGTCATGGAAACCTCATCGTTAGTGAAAGTATGAGTGCTTTCCTGTGACGACTCGGGTGAAGCGACGTGATCAGCTGCTCATCATGTCGCTATCGAAGCTATCGACGATTTGTGAGAGGATATCCTCGTTGTCCGTGGTGCCGTCGGCCTCGTGAAAATTATGGATGAATGAGACTGTTTCGTGGCGGGTTCGCCGCACCGTTTCGGCTTGCACCCACCGCACGAGTACCTACAGTTTAGACTACCCCAACAGTACCGAGTACTCGCTCTCGCTGGCAGTGGTCGCCGACGAAGATAACCAACAGTACGTTGTGTTCGTACCGTTCTGTTGGTTTAGACTAGTGGGACTCAGATTCGCCTGTCTCAACCCGCCCGTGCCGTTCATCAATCTCATCAAGCATATCGAGCGTTTTCCGGATCGACGCTCTGATCGCGTCGCTCCGGTTGACGAACTTCCCTTCGTCACCAACGTGTTCATCTAGGTCATCAAGCAATTCTTGCGGAATCTCGACGCTGACCTTTGGCATACACTCGTATTCGTAGAGGAATATCATCATATTGTCGGCAGGAGCATGGCCCGTAGTATGTCTCGGCACATAGTCCTATCTAACGACCGTGATAGGCGGAGATTCGACTACTAACCAGGCATCAAAACTCCGGTCGCTCTGCGTACGCGATCGGATCGTGTGACCCGGCATTCCGGAACGCCTCAAGCCGGAACGCACAGGCGTCACACGTCCCGCACGCTGGTTCCTCGTCACGGTAACACGACCACGTCATCTCATACGGTACGCCGAGCTCCAACCCGCGCTCTGCGATCTCCGTTTTCGACCACTCGACGAACGGTGCTTTCAACTCAATCTCCGTCTCGGGTTTCGTCCCGACGTCGATCACGTTCTGAAATGCGTCGAAAAAGGCCGGACGGCAGTCAGGATACCCGGAGAAGTCCTCCGAGTGCGCGCCGATAAACAGCGCCTCCGAATCAGTCGCTTCCGCGTACGATGTCGCCATCGACAACAGATTCGTGTTTCGGAAGGGGACGTACGATGTCGGAATCTCATCACTCTCAAGATCTGCGTCAGCAACGTCCATCTCTTCGTCCGTCAGGCTCGATACCCCAATCTGAGAGAGATGCCCCGTTTCGATATGCAGGAAGTCAGCCGCATCAACCTCTTCAGCGAGCGCTTTCGCACACTCGAACTCCTTGTCTTCGGTGCGCTGGCCGTACGACGTGTGGAGGAAGTACGGCTCGTAGCCCTGCTCCATCGCCTCGTAGACAGCTGTGGCACTATCCATCCCTCCGGACACCAGAATTACCGCGCTTTTGTTGCTCATATCTGCTCAGTTGTGTCGAATTGATTGTCGCTCTGTTCAGGACGCCGCGTACGACACCCACATCGCGCTCTCGGCACTACACGACGTCGTCCGGGCTGTCCCTGGGCAACGTTCATGTCCCCGGCGCGTCGTTCCACAGGTCGACGTGGAGTCGCGGCGTGTATCGGTACCCGTACTCCATCGCTAACTCGGCGACTTCACTCCGCGTCCCGTCGAGTTGCGCACGCGTCATGCCTTCCGGCATTAACAGGACGTCGTCGTCCGCCACGGTCGTCTCCGTCGCCGCCCGCACCCGATCAACCAGGTCCGTGATTTCTGGGAGGTCTGTCTCATCCGTCACGACGAACTTGAGTTGCGTCTCGTACGCGTCGACCATGCGGGAGAGCGCGTCCATGTCGATCCGGTTCTGTTCGTGTTGCTCTTCGAATTCGCCGTCACCCTTCGGGTCACGATCGGGTGTTGGCGTGCTGCTCGCCAGCTTTGGGCTAATACTCGCCAGATCGATCGGCGCCTCCCGGTAGATCGTCCCGTTCGTTTCCACCGTCGTGTGATATCCCTCTGCGGCCAGTCGCTCCAAGAGATCGACTGACTCCTCGTGGATGAGTGGCTCTCCGCCCGTGAGCACGACGTGGTCAGCCTGCTCGTGTGACTGTACTTCCTCGATGATCGAGTCGACATCGCGCCAGGCCCCGGTCGGCTCCCACGACGTATGGTACGAATCACAGAACCAACACCGCAGGTTACACCCAGAGGTACGCACAAGCACCGAGGGGACGCCAGCAAGCGTTCCCTCGCCCTGCAACGAGTAGAACACCTCGTTGATCGGGAGGCCCTCACCAGCCGCGTCAGCGTCCGTTGCGGGCTCCTCGGCGTCACTAGCAACCGGCATCAGTAGGCCGCACAGAGCTCGCCGGTTTCGCTCACCGACACCGATACGTCCGAGACGGAGTCTGGGAACGCGTCGAGCATGCGTTGTTCGAGGAGGACACTCATCACCTCTGCCGTCGGTGGGTGGTCCAACACGACGAGTGCATCCTCGTCGCCGGACGCTTCGAACGCGTCGACAAGCGGATCGCCCGCTTCGACGAGGAACCGGTGGTCCCACGCGTCGATGACGGCTGTGACGTCGCCTTTGTCGACGACCCACCCCTCCTCGGTGAGTTGACCGGTCACTTTGACGGTGATCTCGTAGTTATGGCCGTGCGGCCGCGAGCACTTCCCTTCGTGATGAAGGATTCGATGGCCCGAGCTGATCCGAATCGGGTTTTCCTCTCCAATCAGCAGCGTTCGTTGGCCTGCTTCCTGAAGCACATCTGATTCGGATCCGTCTCTCGATAAACTTCGGACCATACCCAAAGAATATTCGGGGAATATATAAATATTGAGTTTCGATACTCCATCGATGGAACAGTACGACTTACACTCACGATCGTCTCTCCACCGAATCTCTCGTTGCCCATCGGTAACCACCCCGGCCGAGCCGCACCAACGCACCACACGCAGCTGTACGGTCACAGACGGTGGTGACAGCTGATGGAGACCGAGGATACTCGCGCAATCTTCACCGCCGTGTTCGCCGGCTCAATCGTCCTCGCAAACGTCCTCGCAGCGAAACTGACGTGGATCGAACTGCCCGGACTTGGTGGTGTTGCTGTCCCCGCTGGGTTCGTCGCCTTCGGCGTCGCTTATCTCGCTTCAGACCTACTCGTCGAGTACCACGGGAAAGAATACGCTGCGACAGTGGTCAACGGAACCGTCGTCACGCTCGTCATCGCGTATGCGCTCGTGTTCCTCGCAATTTGGATGCCATCTGCCCCATTCTACGGTGGTCAGGAAGCGTTCGTGTCGACGCTTGGAGGCTCCGCGTCGATCATCCTCGCCTCTGTCGTCGCACTCGCGCTCGCCCAGCATCTCGACGTCCGATTATTCGCCAATCTGAAGACTCGTACCGGCGGTCGTCATCGGTGGCTCCGGAACTGCGGCTCTACTGCAATCAGTCAGGGCGTGGACACGGTCGTGTTCATCACGCTCGGCTTCGCTATTTTTCCGGCACTGGGCCTTGGTGGAGACCCGACGTGGGGTTGGGCGCTCGTGTCGATTGTTGCTGGGCAGTACATCGTGAAACTGCTCGTGGCGCTGATCGATACACTCCCGTTCTACGCTGTTACGGAATTCGTGGAACGGCCGGCTTAGCTACAATATGTGCTGAATATATCTCTGTTAGAATTCTCAATTGATAATATCATCTAGTTTTCTTACTGAATACAAGACGTAGATCGGTTACTATATAGCGGGTTGCCTGATCAACCTGTATTAGACAGCATAGGTCCGATCTCAAGAAATAGTTTATTACGATACAATTATATTATAAAACACGGCCAACACACATGACCGACGATATTTTACAAGAGATTGATGAAATGATCGAGGACACTGTTGAAGATGGGTCCTCTGAGGAACCTCTACATTTGATTACAGACGAATCAAATAATGTTCGAGTTGAACTCTTAGCATACAGCAGAGATGTATACATAAACTCGGACTCTGGACATAACGAACTTATTTGTTTCTCAATTGAGAATATATCGTCAGATCCTATTGATATATACTCAGATGAGTATACAATCACTGGGGATGATAAATTTGTATACGATCATATCGAAAGGCCCTGGCAAAAAATCGACGATTACCCATCACACTTTGTGAATGAATATGATTGTGAAATCCCAAGTGGTAGTAAAGTAAGATATTTAATTATATCAAAAGCACTTCCGTCATCGGTGAATATACAAAAACTAGACTATAACTACCATTCAGTATCATTCCGTTTAGAAATACCCGAGAATATTCCTGATAAAGTTGGTAATCCTCCTCTCTGATTGAGATTTATTCTACTGACGTGTCGATGAGGATAACTCCCGTTCTAGAAGTTCGGTCAGTTCTTGGAGATTCGTTGTCCGGAAATGTTCGGTTAGAGTTCGCATCTCTGGATCACGCGGGAGGATCGTACCGGCCCCGTATTTTTCGAACGCTCGTTCGATGACTGTTCGGTACGTTTTGCTCGTTGCGTACCCCACAATAGTGTCAAATTCTGATCCGTATCTCTCAAGATAGTTGACGAGGCGATCTACGATCAGACGCTGCCGATCCTCCTCGACTCCGGTGAGAACGTACTCATAAGACATGATCGGTGATATCCTTTCGTACTCGTGCGGGACCGGACCGTACATCCCCGAGACCGTGACTTTGTGTACGTCGTCATTCCACTCCGCTGTCGCGTCCGAAACTGCGCGGTGCGTTCGGGAATTCGAGTACGGCTTCGTCTGACTACATGGCACGAGTAGCAAGACGCGCTTGCTACCGGGCTCGTAGTCGTCCCGTTCGAGGAGATTAAAATCGTCGGGCGTGTGTTCGAGAGATATCTTCCTACCATCTACGGGGATGTCCACGTCAAGCCTCTGTTGGTCTCCATCTCCGCTCTCGGCGACCATACGATTGTATCCACGTTCCCGGAGCTGACGAGCGAGGTCATCATCTCTGACCGTAGCGCGCTTCAGAGCGTCGTCGATGTCACTGACCCCGTTCCGAGCCATTCGCGCGACGTAATCCAAGAGTTCCCCGTCTCCCCCTTCGATCAACTTCCGAACGTGATTCATCTCGTCTTGGTAGATGTGGAAGTTGTGATATCCGATCAGCGCATAGAAATCGCTCTTCATGGGATCATCTTGGTCGTACGAGTCGCTGTTGAACAACGTTGAACGCATCTCGTCGAAGCCGATGTCACCCAGCTTCTGACAGGCGGGGCAGCGACATCCCCAGTCGTCGGGTAGCTCGTCGGCGGTGAACTTCGACCAGTCCGCGGCCCAACGCGCTGTGTTCGTTCGTTGGACGTCGACGCCGAACTCGCCGAGGTCGTGATCGTCGGAGTTTGGGTCTCGAACGATCGCGTCCCCGGACACGTCGAGCTCTCGGTTGATGAACTTCTGGAACTGCGCGGCCCGGACGTAGCTGGACGAGTCGAAGGAATCGGCTCCAAGCAGCGCCAGTAGCGCTGTGAACTTTCCGCTTACCCCGAATAGGTGTAGTCCCAAGTCATCGATCCGATCATCGGGTATCGCGTCTTTCGCCCCTTGAACGATGTCGACAAGCGTTTTGACGTTCGTTCGGAGCGGAACCAGCGAGCCGATGGCGAATCCCTCGAAAGACTTGTCGAGACCTTCCGTTCGATCCAGAAACGTCCCGACGTACCAGTTGATCGTCTCGTAGTCGTGTCCGTGTATAGCGACGTACACCGCCGGCGGGTCTTCCTCGTCCTCCAGCAGCTCCAGACAGCGGATCGCGCTGTCGATGCTATCCTCCATCCGCTGGGTCTTCTCGTCCTCGTTCAGATTTGGCGGAATCGGGTAGTCGAGGGTTGCGATGATGTCTGCGCCGTAATCGAGTTGGAGGTCGAGGATGCTTTCCGGATTCGTGTAAATTGACCAGTCGTTCTCGTCTCCGCCCTCATCGGGTCGGTTTCCGAAGGTGTCCGAATTGAGGAGTTTGAATCCACCTGAGTCAACGAACAGGGGTTTGGTGAAGTCGTCCGGCTGATCGTGATGAGGTTTGACTGGGTCGTGATCGGTGAAATGACCATGGAGTGGTCGATTGCGCCAACCCTCCAAAGCTTCCGGAGTGAGATTAAAATCGAGGAAACTCATCGCTTGGAACATTGCGCCCTGGAACTCCGGCTCGCCGAAGAGATGGTTCCGTAGTCGGCTCCAAATACCGCCGGACCTCACGGTCGGACCACCGATGAAATTGACGACGGGGAAGAACGCGGGAGTCTCGACGTCACCACGGGCAGTATGGATCGTACCGCGCCGCGCGTTCCCAGCGTCATCGGAAAAATCGGTCTCGAACGATGCCATTCTCTGTTCCAATTTTAGCGAGGGGTAGTGATAAACTCGGCCGTTACACGGTCGTACCAGAATCGTTCACACGCTCCGGGCCGACGGACTAGAAACGGTCCCGGACCCGAACGACGTGTATGTTCCGTCGGTGGCCGTTCTCGTAGCTGAGACGGCCGGTGTCGAGGTCGAACGAGACCTCGCCGCCGTGGTATCCGTGTCGTTCGAGTTCACTGAGCTGGTCCTTATCGCCGTACGACCAGCAGACGATCTTGTCGACGCTCTCCAGTGGCTTGTCCGCCTCGAAGTGGTCGGTGAGTCGGGTATGGATCGAGCTCGCGTAAATCTCGTCATCTTGCCGGACAAGCGCGTCCACTTCTGCATCGGGATCGTAGTCCTCGACGACGATCTCCGGATCTGCCCCCTCTCGGTTAGATCGTTCGAGACCGAGGACGACCTCGATTTCGTTGGAGGGTGAGAATCGCTCTCTTCCGTCGACCCGTTTCTCGCGTTCCTCGACGGACGACTGCTGCGACTTAGCTCTCCGACTGAGCTTCGCCCTGCGTCGCTGATCTAGGTACTCTTCGAACCAAGGGTCGGAGGAGACCTTCGAGAGGTAATGGCTGAGTTCTTCCTCAATCGCCTGATATACCGGACTTGACTTGTTTCGAACCTTTTCGCGGTTCGCGGAGAGCTCGATGTCCAGACAGTTGGCGATGAAGAAGAAGTGGAGGAATTCGTTGTCGTGGGAAATGGCCTCGTTGAGCCGTTCAACCTTGATGTGGTCCTTCGCCAGCCACACGCCGAACTGTGCGGAGTGTTTGCCGTACGTCGGCAGCTCGTTCCGAGCGTCTTTTCCCCCGACCATTCCGACCACCTGAATCGTCGTTTCGTCTCCTTCATGTGTCTTGACCGAGAACTCATGGGGAGAATAGTGCTTACACATCCTCGATGCGGGAAACCGTCCGTCTCCCGGTTCGAGCTGTTCCGAGGGGAACTCCAGCTTGTTGTCCGTGACGAGTTTGTCTCGGGTATCGTCTATCTCGTCTCCGAGGCGGACGGTAATCTCCATTTCGTGGAAGTCATCCGTGAAGAAGTGCGCCGTCGAACCCGCGAGTGTCTTCCACTTGAGGTAGTGCTCCACCTTGTTGTACGTGAGCGACGACGGAGAGAATCCGCGTCCGGATTTGAATCCCGTGATCTGGATCCGAGTCCCAGAATTCTCTTCCTTAACCGATCGCTCAGTCACTTCGTACTCCGGCATGGTCCGGTTGTTGAGCTTCTCCCACGGCCGGTCCATCTGGGCGCGGAGGTTAGTCCCGTCTTTGGCAGCGTTGACCAGCACCCGTTCGCTCTTGTAGAAGATTTTCGTTCCATGCCCCTTGTACCCGATTGAACCGTCGTTTCTCCCTCTCTTAGTAGAGTTTCCGAGATCGAAGAAGGACTCCAAGTCGTCATGGTCCATCCCTTCTCCGTCGTCATCGATGATGATCTCGGACCCGATAGGTCGGTCACGAATCGTGATTTCGACCTCAGTTGCGCCCGCATCGTAACTGTTCGAGAGCGATTCCCGGATCAGTTCAAGCGGATCCTCGAAGTCGCTCGCAATCTCTAGGAACTCGTTCACTTCGTTTACTTTCGGTGTTCGTGTCGTTGGCATGTTAGAAGTACCCTCCGAGGGATTCGTTCACCACACGGTGAGCGTGTTGTTGCATCGACTGCTGTCGACCAAGAGACTGCTCGATGTACTCGGTTAGCCCGTCGGTTCCGGGCTGTTGAATTGCCGCCCTAATACGCTCGACTTCCCGCTTCTGGATGATCAGATTGTGCATCGCCACGGCACCAAGTTTGTCCTTCTGGTACTCTGCATCCCCTTTCATGCGACGTACCAACACTGGGTCGCTACACACGGGGCAGTCGCAGCGCGAAAAGTCGGCGTCATCGACGGGCTCGGAACTGTACAAAGACGTACAGTACTTTCCATTGATGGCCGAGTGGATGTAAGAGGAGGAATCGAAGGTGTCCGCCCCTACAGCGGCGAGGAGAGGGATCGCACTGGACGAGATACCGAGAACGTGGAGCGGTAAGTCGTCGAACCCCCAATCATTTAGCACGTCACGACAGTCGCTAACGGCAGTGATGAGCTTTCCCTTGTTGTCTTTGAGAGGAACTAGACTGCCGAGAGCGACTCCGTCGAACTCTCGGTGGACTCGGTCTCGACCGATGACTGAATCAACCTCTTCGAGGAACGTGTCGAGCATCGAGTAGTTGTACCCGTGGAGAGTCAGGTAGCGCGTGTAGCGACCGCCGTCAGTCAGATCGAGGAACTCCGCGACGTTCTCGGCGGTCAGTTGGGCCTTTTCCACGCGCTCTTCGTAGGAATCGTCCGGAGAGATTGGACGATCCAGATTAACGAGTAAGTCGCCGCCGAGCTTTCGTTGGATATCGAAAATAGCCTCCTGATCGACGTCCACCTCGAAGTCGCTGCCGTCGAGCTTCCGGTCGCCGAGGAATTTGAACCCGCCGGAATCGACAAAGAGTGTTCCGTCGAAATCAAACACGTCTCGTTCCTTTACCGGGGCATCGATGTAGTCCTCGTATCGATCACGAGAGATCCCGTAGTCGGTCAACGAAGCGACTGACGTCATCACTCCGTCGAAATACCGGTCGTAGTTACCGCCGTTCACCGCTTCGTCGCCGTTTATGAACTCCTTTATCGTCCGGTGAATCCCGCCGCCGTAGAGGCTGGAATCGGTTCCGCCGGCGTAGAAGTTCACGACGGGCAGCAGATTCGGCGTTTCCAACTCGGTCCCGTTGATCCTGATCACGCCGCTTCGAGCGTCTCCAGCCTCGTCGATGACCTCAAACAGCTCATCACCGAGACGCTGTGAGCCAGAAGGAGCCATCAGCTGACCACCGAGGGAATGGTGTCCGATCGAACGAACCGCTTCAGCTGCTTCCCCTTCTCTCCGATTCCTCCCCCTTGGACTGTCGATATGTCGACATCGCATCGCCCGGAAAGGCCGTCAACCGCTCGTAGGTAGTCCTTTCCCAGGTTGAGCACGACTTCCCCATATTCTTTTTCTTCGACACGTTTGCGGATATCGTCTGTCACCGATTCACGGAGCTCCTCCGCGCGGGAGGGAGTCATCCGTTGGTCGTACGTCTTTATCGCATCCTCAGCGTCGATAATGCCGTATTTCGCGGAAAGGATGCAGATGTCGATATCGGAATCGAACGCTCCTTCTCGTTTCGCTTTTTTGATTATTCTGAAGAAGTACCCGTCGTAGACGTCCAGTGCTCGCGTCGGCTCCGTCACCTGATTCTTCGTGGCCGAGCAGGACTGTACCAGCAGCGAAGGCATTGAGAGTCTATCTGACGTGGGGGACCTAAAACTTTACCACGCACTAGTCCGGCACCGAGCTGGGATATTTTTACTTAGTGAATGCTCTACAGTACTCTTTGATACTTTTATATACTCATAATAATCCACCCATTATTGGCAATTTGATTAATTATGGAGCCATAACGGGAGAATATCAGTGTAAGTTGGAAACAATATCTATTCCAGTATATTCAGACAATATTAGTTTATCAAAGTCGGCCAGATACTGATAATAGTCCTTCAGTAACCTGTGTCAGAGATCATATATTCTATATTCAGGATCAGTAGTACAGAGTCAACTCTTCTCGGAGATACTCTGACACGGAGTCGTACGGATTCTCGTTAATCTGGCAGAGTTCCCGATTGATGTGGAGGCCGCCGCGAGTGATGTTCGCTGAACCGGTGTAGACGTGTTCTGGAGCGACGACACACTTCGCGTGTAGGTCGTCGATGGAATGCACTTGGACCGTCTCGGCTAACTCCCCTCGAATGTAGTTGTTGTGTTCCTCTCCAGCTCTGATTAGCACGTTCACATGCGTTTTTCCCTCCAGCTTCCGGACGGCCTCCGACAGGAGCATTCGTCGGTCGTCGAACTCGTTGTTCACCGGAAGTTTGACCGTGATGTCGCTTATCCAGGGCGAGACGAGCGCAATCTCGTCGCTGCTGTACAACGCGTATCCGATATACGTGCTGAGCCCGTCAGAAGTCAAGGAAAACGTGCGTGTCATCTATTGTTGCGGCAGGGAGTCGTTCGGTGTCGAACATGTGCTCCGTCGCGTCGGTTTGGTTGATTTCCGTTATCAGGAACTCCCTGAGCGCTTCGAGTACGACGTAGCTCAGTGAGTCGCTCTGGTCGTGGCCCGAGATACAGCCGCTCAGGTGGAGATTTTCTACGCACCCGTCGACGTCCGGGGAGTAGAACAGCGACTTCGCAGTCTGGAGTGCGGCGTCGCTCACTTCCACGTCCGAGGCTCGGAGCTCGCGTTCGGGGAACTCGTCGGTGCCCTCGATTTGGGCGTTTGCGATGAGGTTCTTGACTTGGTACGCGCCGGCGAGGTCCACTCGTTCGACGTTGCTCCTGAGCTGCGCGGCGCGGTCCGCCGTGGAAATGAACTCCTCGGCGACCCGGTCTTTGACGTCCTCGTAGGGAATGTCCTCTCCGAAGTCATCAACTATCTCGCGTGCTCGGTCCTCGGTCAACTGACTGTCGGTTGGGAGCGAGTCGATCACGTCGCGGTCGGCCCAGAGCCGCTCGTTGATCACCTGCGAGTTGTATCCGGTGCGGTTTATCGCCTCCAAGACCGATCCGGGATCTGTGGTGACCTCGTCGAAAACGAGGTCTACGATCCCCTGTCCGCCCTCCGTTCGCTCGAAGATGAACACCTCGTGACTCGACGGGTCCATCCCGTAGAAGAGCATCGTCGTGTTGACGCCGCTTACGTCCGAAACGATCTGCATGAGGTAGTGAGCAGCCGTGTGGTGGGCTAGGTATTCGAGGTTAACATCCTCCATGTCCTTATACCGCGACACTGCGTCGCGGACCTCCTCGTCGAGCGAATCGACGAATCCGGAGATATCGAAGACGAGCCCCCTGGTGTCGAGTGTGAATCCGAGCGGTGGGTCTGGGCTCTCGACCTCACGTTTCCTCTGCGGCTCGTCCGCCCATGTATATCCGATGTCGGATCCGCTCCACTTTGCCGGCGTGATGGAAAGCGACACCCCTTCAAGTGTAACATCTCCCACCACGTCACAGAGGCTGAGATCGCCGACGCTCTCGTCCACTTCTCGCTCCCGCGTGACCGTTTTCACCCGTGTGCTGCCGTGGATCTTGCTAACGTCGCTTTTTCCGTGGTACAGGCAGCTCTCCCTGTCTTCCATGATCTGGAGGCAATCCGGACAATACCGGACGATGTTCTGCGCCGAGTTCCCCGTGAGGTCGGGAACAGTCTGGAGTTGGATGGACTCAGGTATCCACATCCGTTCCTGCTTATCGACCTCCAGTCCCTCCGTCTTCTCGTAGTCGAAAACGACGCGCGGCGGCTCCTCTCCGTCTAGGTCCTCTCCCTCCGGAATCTTCGTTCTGGGCATGAAGACTTGAAGGAATCCTGGTGTCCCCTGGTATTCCGCGTTATAGGGGGCGTGAGACGAAACGATCCCGTCCACTGATTCCTCGGAGCCGCTCCGATCGTCTTCCCCGTAAAATACGGTGAAGTACTGACCGCTGCTGTCGAAGTAGTTCTCGGGGACGTACCAGATTTTCTCGCGGGGGTCGTCGTCCGTGACGCTCAGGAATCGGTCGAAGTAGTACGCGGCACGAAAGAGGTCTTTGACGTACCAGAGACTGAGCCACGGCATATCGTACCTGGAGTCCGGGTCCGAGTCCAAGTCGGCGTATTCCTTGAACTTCGTCAGGGTCTGCTTGAGGTAGTAAATCTGTTTGAGCTCGGTCCGAATCCGTTCGAGCCGTTCGTCTCCTGCCATACCGCTCAGCAGGTCCATCGCTCTCTGTAGCTCCTCGATTTTACCCAGTGCGACCCCGGACACTTCGCCGTCGACGTGTAGAGACACCTGACCCCGTAGGCCCATCAACCGTCCACCGGTTTCGGCGAGCGATGCGAGCAACTGGTTGTACTCGCTCAGGCGCTCCTCGTCGGTGGACCACTCCCCGTGTTCGATGGTCGATTGGGCGTCTCGAAGCCCATCTTTAACCCCCTCAATTTGGGAATCCGGTGTCGTCGCATCGGTGGACTCGAAGACCTCTTCGAACTCCGTCAGCGTCGTCCGGTAGTCTGAGACCGCAGTTAGAATCCGCGATTCGATTTCCCCGATGTACTGTTCGAACGCGTCACCTCCCCGGACAATGGTGTCTCCGTCGATGTCGACGAACTCCCCGAGCTCAGCCAGCTGGTCGTTTAGATACTCTTCTCTCTCCGCCAACGCGGTCTCTAAGTCTGAAACCGGTTGTTCCGCGATCAACGGCGTCGTCGGAGCATTGGAGACTTCGACGTAGTCGTCGAGAAATCGATCGGGATTATCGAGGAATTGATGAAATTCCTCGAACCCGAGCTCTTCGCGTATCAGTCGATCGAAGAACTCGGTGTGGGTCTCTCGGAGCCCCATCATCCCTCCGTCGCGGATGTCGGTGACGACCGTGTAGTACGAGTACAGCTGTTCGTGTATCCATTCGACGACTTCGTTGTCCGGCTTGAGTGGGGTTCGAAGACTGGATTCTAGGAACCTGTCCGCCCTGTAGAACATGTTCGCATCGCCAGTCAGATTGGACAGGAAGACGAATATATGTGAGTCCATGTCCTCCTCCCTGGCGGCACGCCCGATTCGCTGAATGAATGACGAGAGGTCCTGCGGAGTCCGATACTGGGTCACCATCGAGATGTCGCCGACGTCGATTCCGACCTCTAGGAAAGACGTAGAAAAGAGGAGATCGCTGGTTGCGGCCTCATCGACGTCGAAACCCCGGTCGGCGAAAACTCGCATCAGTTCGAGCGGTTCGTCGACGAAGTCGTATCCCATCGCCTCGGCGAGGTTGTCCCAGTTCTCGAATTCCTCTCCGGACCGATGGTACTGCCAGAGCTGGCGGGTCGAGTCGGCGTTGTCGAACTGTGCCGCCTTCTGGTTGATCTGACTGGTGCTGTCGATAAATGAGAGGATCTTCCCGCGCCAGCCGCCCCGTTCCAGCATACCGTGACCCAACATCATGAGCTGCTGGATCATCATCGAGGAAGCGCCGGGACCGTCTTCGGGCGAGATCAGGAAGTGGTAGTGTTCCTTGTCGTTATGGTTCCGGTCTATGTCCGACTCGGGGACGTCCACGGTCTCCACGTTCGGCCCCACGTCGAACAGCTTCTTCCCGAACCGCTCCGGATTGTCGATCGTCGCACTGGCACCGAGCCAGAGGAGATTTTGGTCCGTGATCCTATCGATGTTTTCGACGATTTGGGCCGCATGGGCTCCGCGCAGTCCTGTATAGAGGTGGACCTCGTCGAAGACGATTGTGTCCGCGTCGTCGATGATGTTGTAATTCGGCTTCAGCGAGAAGAGTTCGAGCGATTCGAGAGTGGTCAGGAGGATGTCCGGCGTGTGATCTTTAATCTCCTCACGGTGTAGCACGACCTCACCGAGGCTGAACTCGTGGTCCGGATCGTTCTCGCACTGGATCCGATACCCGCGGGATGTGCCAAAGTACTCGAGCGAGTGCGTCTCGTCGTCGGTGCTACACCAGCAGTTTGCGAGCTTGAATCGAGGACGGCCGTTCTCCTCCTCGAAGAAGCTATCGTTGCTCCGAACCTCGTCAAGTCCGTACGGCATGCCTCCCATGTACAATCCGACTGAAAGGGAGGAATGACCGCCGTCTCTGATCTGATGTATGTGTTTGAGTATCCGCTCGAACTGGTTCTGAAGCAGCGCCCGTCGCGGATAGACGATGATCGTCGATCCCGACCGATTATCGCGCTGCATCTGGTAGACTGGGCCGAGGAAGGCCTCCGTCTTACCGAATCCCGTCGGTGCGGAGAGAATCGCAGCCTGAGAGTGGTTTTTCCTCTGACGGCGAGTCGAGAGGTCGTCTATCAGTTCCCAGCACTCGACTTGGAAGTCCAGGGGCTCGAACCCAAAGATCCGTTTGATATTCTCGACGAACTCATTTCCCCCCGTGTATTCGCTGGTCTGGCGTCGCTTCTGTGGCTCCGCTTTGTACTTCACCGACTCAGTGACGTGCGAAGCGTTGGATCCGTCCTCGCCGAAGAGCTGCTTGTTCCGAAGGAGAGCGCTGATTAAGTGCTCGACTTCGTCGTCGATCCGATCCGGGTTCGAGTTGCGATCATAGAATTTCATTCCGGTAGTGGGTCCTCACCCGTCGGGGTCTGACTTGGACTGGAGCGGTCAACTGTAAGTATCTTCCCCCGACGCAGTATACCGATATGTGTCCCAAGTAGGCCGTGTTCAGAGACAACTCTCGTCGAGGCGTGGGTTCGAGCACAAACCACTCGAAAACCATCTTGCCTCACTCTCTGTGCTTATCTAAAACTATCATTCAGATATAGTATATTTTAATATGCTCCGCATATCATCAGGTGTAGAATGTATTCTCTCGGGGCATGCGAATCAGATGACGTGAAGCTAGTCATCTCCGACACAGAATTGATAATTGATGTGGTTGGCCAGATCTCATCGAACGAGGACACGAATTTTGAAGTGATCATACCCGAGTCGGAAGCGAGACAAGTCCGACTGAATTTCCCCCTAAACTCCAAGGTAGCAGAGCTAATCAAACAAAACAGGCTCTGTCTCTATTCCACTGATACGAGGCCACTATCGAACATCGTACTTGATGGTTCTGATCTCTACAATCTCGTTCGAGTCGGTGAAATAGAACAATTCGCCAAATCGACCGACAAGGAGCTTTCCACAAAAATCGGTGAAGAGTTTACTCGGATTAGGACCACAGCAGAACCGGTAGAAATGGAAATCCTCGCTTGGAGCGACCTCCTTACTCAGCTCGAAGAAACAGTCGGCGCGGAAACTCGACGAGAATTTGAACGTCTCATTGAAGCCGCACGCATCGAGAACCTGGGTGCCCTTGATGATATCTCGGTGGCGATTATCGCCGCAGCGCAAAGCGGTGCGCTGCTTAATGACCTCGGAAACTGGGCTGAAGAAGTTCACTTGGCCAGTAAGGCGACCTTTTCGAGACAAAAGCAGAACTTAGAGGAGGAGGAGATAATCTGTACTGAAAAGGTCCCGATCGAGGTAGGACGGCCGAAACTACGATTATTACTGTCTGATGAAATCGATGATATCGGAATTCAGGGAGACAAAATTGACGTTTCCAAGAAGGAAGGATGGAGTGAAACACATTCAGCCGATGCGTCTGAGAGTGGTTCGGAATCGGTCACAGAGGAAAAAGACAAGAAGGATGCTCCAGTTGGGGACAGCAAAAAAGGTTCGGTCGAAGACGAAGAGCTACAGATACTGGAGAAGGAATTAAAAGAAGCTATCCGTTCGAATTAATCATTCTAAGCGGCCATGAGTTCTTTCTAGGAAGAGCTCAGCGATTTACATCTGAGACTGGTCGACCCGGTCTACAGGTTTATGTACGCGTCGACGGATGTTGACATAACACCCGATGCAAACCCCTCAGGAGACTCTCTCTTCGTCCCTCAATCGCGCGTCAGAGATCACCTGGTGGAACCGGAATCTCACCAAGATCACTCGGACGGACGAAATCGACGGCGCGGACGGGTTCCTTCGAAACGACTTGATCGAGACGAAAGGACCGTTCGTCGAGCTCGTCGATCCGCCCGCCCCCGCGAGTGAGTCGGCGACGGATTTCTTGGAGAGATACGACTACGCCGATGAAGTCGTCGACGCCGTCGTTGAGGAGCTGTTCGGCGGCGACGAGACGGGGCATCTCTATCGACACCAATCGGAAATGATCGAGGCCGTCGACCGGGACACTGACGGCAACATCCTCACCGTCCCGACGGCGACGGGCAAGACCGAAGCGTTCCTGCTCCCGGTTCTCAACGACTGCCTTCAGGAGGAACGGGACGGGACGAAGGCGATTGTCGTCTACCCGATGAAAACCCTCGCCGTGGACCAGCTCAACCGACTGATCCGGTATCTCCACGTCGTTAACCGATCGAAAGACAAAGCCGATCGTATCACAGTCGGAATATGGGACGGTGACACCGCCACGACGGTCGGTGACAGGAAACGCGAAATAGAACCCGGATCCTACGTCAGGGGACTGGAGTGCCCACAGACTGGCAGCAAGCTGACGATCGCGGAGGACGGTGTCGTCGAGGCCGACGGCCGCCGCTATCCGTGGGTGAAGGTCACTCGGGACCGCGTCAAGGACGGTGCGGACATTCTCCTTACTAACCCCGAAGCGATAGACCACGCCTTCGTGAACCGAAGCGAGGGCATCCGTGGGGTGTTTGGGAACGGAGTGGGGGACCACCCGGTCAAACACGTCGTATTCGACGAAGCTCACGTCTGGAGCGGTATCAAGGGAGCTGCTGTTCGCCTCCTCGTCGATCGCCTCACGCACTTTTACGGTCCGTCGGACCCGCAGGTGTCCCTCGTCTCGGCGACGATCAGGAACCCGGGCGAACTCGCCTCTAGGCTCACAGGCCAGTCCGAGGACGACATCAACGTCATCGATTTCACGGCCCGTGATCGACCGGTAGTAGAGAGCGGCGAGTTCGACCGCCTAACTCCGACAACACTAGAGGAACTCTTGAACACGCTCCTGTACGTCTACTTGGAGTCGCCGTCGGATTCCGAGTTCAGTGACGCCCGTCCGAACCTCCAATCTGCGCTGGCCACGGCACAGGAAGTGGGATTGGTTACTCAGGAGAACCGGTTAACGCTTCCAGACGAGGAGACATGGCTCACGTCCGCTCTGGAGGACTCCGTCGAAGAGGTACGGTTGAGGTCGTTACACGGTCGTCCCGACGAGTTGCTGGGTGACGAAGAGTCAAGAGCCGAACTCCACGAGTCGATCTTAGACGACGCAGGGCTGGAGAGCGATTGGTACGAGTTCGTCGTGGACAACGTTCCGGAGGTGATTGAGGTCGCCGAGTGGTTCGACTCCGACACGATGGGGAACGTCGAGTTCAAACACTACGACGGCCTCGTGGATTACTTCGACGACCGGGTGACCGGAGATCCCGAAGAGTATATCTCGACCGTTCTGGGGTTCGGTCGACTGGCCGGCGTCGTCACCGAGAAGTATCACTCATTCCTCAAACCGCCGTTGAAGATGTATTACTGCCCCTCGTGCCGATCTCTATCGCGCGCGGATATCTGCCAGGAGTGCGGAGAACGGATCGAGGAGCTCCGGTTCTGCGAAAACTGCGATCACCCTTTCCTCGTTTGGGACGACGAAACCGAGGGGCCCGACTCCGAGAACTCCGGAGGTGAAGCTCATTTTGTTCCCTTGGGAGAGTCCGCCTCGGTCGAACGGTGTCCCGGCTGTAACGACACAGTTGGCGTCTCCGATGTCGAAGTACCGACCAGCACCCTGCTGTCGTTCATGCTATCCGAGATGTGCCGGGTCGCTCCCTCGGAGAAAGTCCTCGTCTTCTCTGACTCGCACTCGGCGGCGGAGAGCGTCGCAAAGCAGATACAACAGACGGAGTATGGCCTCATGGCCGCTACACTGTACGTCGACTTCTTGAAACGGCGAGGCGGGATCGGAGGACAACTTCAGGCTTATCGGCACGTGGCGGAACGGCTCCGAGACGAGTACTGGAAACCGTTCTTCGACCGGTCACTCTCCTCAAGCGGATCGGCGTACAACATGATCGAGCAACTGCAGGACGACGTGGTCAAGAACGCCGACCTCTACAACTGCGGCTTCCTGTTCGACAGCACGCTGGTGACCTCGGACGTGCTCTACGAGTCGTCGGATGACGCATTTGAGCTGCTCGTCGGCCACACTCTCTGGGAGGTGTTTGCCTCGTCGGAGTCGGTCGAGTTCACGAAGAGCGGAGTCACACTCGGGGCGCTCCCGCGGGAGAAGGTCCATCAAAAAGTACGCAACAAACTCCCGTATTGCACTCGGGAGGTCAGCGATATCGTCGACGGGTTCCTCTTCGAGTTCCTTGATGCGGGAGTCATCCACGAGAAGGACTACGAATCCCTCCAACTCGAAATCGAGAACGGTGCCGACTCCGAGGAGGACCGACAAGTTGCGATAGACTATATCAACGCTCAGCGCGAGGAGATCGCTTCTTCTGACGCACTTCCGGAAGGGGCCTCCATACAATCAGGAGTGTTCGTTCGACGGCACAACCAGGACAGGACAAATTTGCGGTTACTGACACACGTCGCGCTCTGTACGAACTGTCACGCCGCGTTCCCCGCTCTGGAAGGCGAAGGTCCGGGAGACACCTGTTTCGAGTGCGGTGAAGCCTCGAAGACGTTCCGGAGGTACGACGTCGAAAACGGCGAATACGAGGGGAAGGGATACGCGGACGTCGACGACGAGAGCCCGTGGGCGCTCGATCACTGGGCACACGACATCACTCGTCCACTTCGGAGCGACGAGATTGACTTCGTCACCGTCGGTATTCACAAGGGGAACATCCCGGCGACGGTCCGTGGGATTATCGAGGAGGGATTCAGGAAAGATGATCCCGAAATCAACGTCGTCAGCTCGACTCCGACGATGGAGCTCGGGGTCGACATCGGGACGCTAGATACGGTCGCTCAAGTCGGGATGCCTCCCACACTGACGAACTACGTCCAGCGGAGCGGCCGAACCGGACGGTCACGCGGGAGCTCGTCGCTGGTGCTCACGGCGATCCGCGGTCGCCATCCCGTCGACAATCACTTCTACCAGGATCTCACCCGGTTCTTCAGCGAGTTCCAACCGGTTCGCGTACCGCCGGCCTACGAGTTCGAGCAGCTGCTCGCCGGCCACGTGGTCACGGAGGTCATGGGTCACATGGCACGGAATCCTCACAAATCGAACGTCTACGAGAGATCCTACAGTGTCCAAAGCAACGGTCTCGACGTGGGAGAATTTGTCGACAGGATCGAGGAACAGTTGGAGGAACTCCAGTCGGTGATCACCGGAGACAGGGAGTCGGTCTTGAGGGACCACGTCAGGGACGTCTTCGGAGAAGAGGGTGTCAGGGTGTTCGACGACGTGTTCCACTCGAAGGGGACGGTGAGTCTCTCCCACCGCGTGGAGCAGGTATTCGAACCACTTCGAAACACCGACAACGACTCCGTCTCAGTGGAGGACCTCACGGATGAGTACGGACGGCTCGACGCGTGGCTCAGACAGCTGGGATACCTCGCCAACTACCGCGACTTCGGTCACCAGTTCCCGGTGACGTTCACGGGCTACGAGAGCAGCATCCGGTTCGAAAGCACCGGCCGCCTCTACGACATGTTCCCAGGACAGGAGAACGGCCGCGGTGCCGTCTTCTCGATGGGTGGTCGAGATTACCTGGTGGACGAGGTCCAGGCGGGGCGGCGGCTCACCGAGCTCAGACTCTGTACGGATGACGAGTGCGATTGGCCCTACCAGAGCTATACAGACGACCTCAACGAGTGTCCACACTGTGGTAGCGAGCTGACAGCGACTCCGATCCACGAGGTCGCGTCGGTACACTGCCGACCGGCGTACAAGGGGGAGCAGTACTGGAACACGAGAGGGCTGCAAATCACGCACACGGAACTGACGCCCACACCAGACACAACAGTCGAGTCAGAGGACATCTTCCTACTGCCCGCGGAAGTCATGCGGGGCGCGTTCCACCTCACGGAGTTCGTGTACGCGTACGAGCGACGCCACGCGAGCGGAAACGGAGTGGACGTACGGCGCTCGGAGGCGTCCGTCACACGTGACGACACAGAGTACGCACCGATCGGTCGACAATTCCAAGCGACGGGGATCCAGTTCGATTTCCCTAAAGCCGAAATCGCGGAGCGGTTGGACACGTCCGGCGAAGACGTTCCGTGGGCCGCGCTCATGGTAAGTTTCGAACAGGCGCTACAGCGAGCGATTGCCGTGTCCGTGAACGTCGAACTCGACGACTTCGAAGTCAGATCGAGCATCGACAACGAGTCGCTAACGGTGGCGGTCGTCGACGGGAGATCGGGCGGGAACGGCGTCGCCTGGGAGGTCGCGGAGACCCTCCATTCTCGGATTCTCCCGGAAGTCGAGGAGGTGCTGGCGTGTGAGAACTGCTATTCGTACTGCGAGGAGTGCCTCCTCCTCCCGCGGACGCCAGCGTTCTACCTAGATAATGACCTACTGGACAAACAGGTGGCCCGCGACTTCGTCCATGGCGATTGAGTCGATGTCACGTCCTTTCCCAGCACATATTAGTGAGCTGACGCTCGGGATTATGCATGGGTCTTGACGCGCTTCGGTACTGGCTTCGCCAAGACCACGTCTTTATTTACGACTCTTCGGCGACCCGTTCCTTCCGACAGCTCCGGGCACTGCCCGCGATGTCGTACCTCGGCTACGAAGCGTTCACGTATCCCAAGTCTTGGAGTCAGCTCGCGGGGACGGAGACTTATTCGCTCTTCGAGCATACCCATTCTCACATCGATAACATCGACGAGCTCAACGAGCCGACGTGTGTGATAACCAACCAGAACTACGAGGGACACACCCCAGATTCGATCGGTAGACTGAGGAACATTCCGCGAGCCGATGACGGACGGCTGGCGATCTGTGCTGATCAGAAGAAGTTTCGGATACAGGGAGCGAAGCGGCCCCTACGCGACCAACACAACGTGATCACACGCAGCTATCAGGAGATCTACGACACCTTCGAGGAACACTACGCGGAGGGAGGCCACACGATGCCCCTCTCAGACACGCAGAACCTGTTCCTCCAAGACAACGCGATCCTGTATCAGGAGGTCAGTGACACGACGGTCAATACCAGCGAAGGGCTTTTCAAGGCCGTGAGCGAGGCACCGTACCTCCCACTGTACGAGTCCCTGTGTCGGGTGTTCAATCGGGGCCAGAGTTTCGGCTCGTCACCCCTCAAGGCGGACGAGATAACCGAGTTTGCCAAGTGGATCCGGCGGCGGATAGAGTGGGACAACAAATCGGCGGGGCAAATCACGGAAATGCTGAACAAACAGGTACTCGAAGACTCGAGCACGTTCGCGCACGCCACCAGAGTCGATCACACGACTACGACGGAGGCGAGAGAGGCGAGATCGCGTCTCGATCCCGAGTCGCATTCGCTGGAGCACCGGCTTCATCGCTGGTTAGAGGATGTGGGACGATGACTGAGGGCTACATCCTCAACGCGGTTCAGACTGCGACCCCGTTATCGGTCGTGTACCGTTCCGTACAGCGCGGAAACGGAACCGTCGCGGAGATAGAAGATGACACCTGTCTATCGGAGAAACAGATCTCGGACGCGCTCTCCGGGCTACGGTTGGTGAGGCTCGTGGAAAAAGTCGATAGGTACTGCGCGGTCGACCTCCCCGTAAGCGATAGATTCGACGACAGGAGAGAATTTCAGCTATCAATTCTCCACAACCTTGCGCTAGAGGCCTGCCCAGCCTCAGACGATTGGGGAAAACAGTCGGCGATCATCGTGAACTTCGAACACCTCATCGAATCGAACACCCAGTTCTTCAACCGAACGGACCAAGCCGTCGCGGACGACATGGACACGTTCCAGCGGGAACTGAACTACCACCCCGACGACGGGCAGGGGGATCGTAACGACATGAACTCGGATAAACTTACGAACTGGACACGTACGGCCGACCTCCTCGGGCTCGTGAGACAGGTACAAGGGACGGACTACGCCACCGCACCAGACCCGTGGCTTCTCCATTCGACGATGCGTCTGGCGACAGAGGAACTGAGCGACCCATCACCGGACAATAGCGAGCACCCGTGCATCGAGATACAGGAATACTTCGAGTGGATGCGGGAGAACTTCCTTCGGATCAGTCTGACAGACGACGGGGAGGTACCGGAGGTCTTGGCTCGCTCGTTCGAGTTCCTCAGTAGGTCGGACGCGATCAGACTCGTCGAGGCCGGTGACGCGGGAGCGGTCGGCCTCTCGAACGTACCGACACCGAGAACGATGGACTCGGCCGCGAACAGCATCGAGGTGAGATGATATGAGTACCGAACCACCCCTCGATGTGATCGGTTCGGAAGACGGGCCCTGCCCGCACCTCCGTGCGCTCGATAAACGGCGGTTCAATCGACTCTTCAGTCGAGTCGCAGCGCTGCGTGCGAGCGGAACCGACGACGGAGGAGAGTACCCCGACATCTTCGAGTACACGCACCATCCCATCACGGTGTTCGAGGAGAGCTTCGACGAGGACTCCGCGGATCCGAGACCGGTCCAGGAGGACGAGGTCCTCGACGAGTTCGACCCGGACGCTCTCAAGAACTTCACCGTCGTCATCGAGGGGCCGGTCGGGACCGGGAAATCCGAACTGTGCGCCTATCTCACTCACAAACTACGTACCGACCGCGACCGTCCGGTCCTCCGCGTCGACAAGGACTCCGACCTCCTGACGATGCTGACAGCAACGGTCCCCGAATTCTACAAGCGCGAAACCGGGGAGTCGCTCGAAGCATCCGGGAACCTGGAGGATCTGGCGAACGAGCTCGAATCGAATCCCGAGATTGCCGCGGGAGTCGTGGTCAGTAATGGCCTGAAACTACTTGAAGCGGACTACGCCCTTATCGAGCTTGATAAGCACCAGAAGAACGAGGTGGAGGACTTCATTCTTGGGAAATTAAACGAACTCGTCGAGCGTCGACACAGAGGTAGCGACGACGTAGAGGATGAGCGAGAGGGCTTCCGATTCGTCACAAAGCAGGACTACACGAGCGGTCACGAGGATCACCTCCGGGTTTTCGAGGAGGTCGACCCAGACCCCGATAAAGAACCGTACGAACTTCTAAACGACAAATTCTGGTCCGCGCTCCTCGATAACTACGACTCGCCTCCGCTGAACAGCCTGTTAAAGCAAGTCGGACAGTCGTTCGATACGCGGCCGGTCTGCGTTTTCGAGGACTTCTCAATTGCTGCCGTTCAGGCCGAGAAGCTCCGGAATTACATGGAGCGAGACAACGACGGAGACAACTGGGACTTCATCGTCGCCGGGACAACCGACTATACCCGCGAACTCAAGCGACAGACATCCCAAGACCGGTTCAAATTCTATCAGACGAACAGACCCGGATCGAAGCAGGTCAAGTTCCTAACGGAGGACAGCGCCGCGGACTTCGTCCGTCCGTACTTGGCCTATCCGAAATCCCGAGACGGGAGCATCCGATACCAGACTTCAGAAGATGAAGGCAAAGAGCTGGTCGATCCGCCAGAAGGGTCCGTCTGTAGTGAATGCGGCGTGTGTTCGAACGACTTCCGCGACTTCTTCCCGTTCAATGAGGCGTTCATCGAACGGATCTATAACCCGGGGCTGGACGAGGATGACCGTCGCCCGAGGTCAATTGTGACCATCGTGAGCGACATCCTCGAAGAGTTCACCTACGGACCGACATCTGTACCGTCCGATGCTCAGGCTCTCCAGAACGAGGTCAACTCCCCGAAGACGCTCGTCGCGGATGACGTACTCGAACAGAGCGAGACGCTCGCCCGGTTCGGTCAGTGGTACGGCCGGGAGTTCGAACGCGAGGGGCGAAAGTACTACCGGGCACCGAGGGCGTTCGCCGAAGCATTCGGCATTCAGGGGATTCCGAAGCTAAACGAGAGCTCGGAGGGAGAGGCCGTCGCGGGTGTTCGGTACGACGAGACATCCGTCTACGTACCCGCGGCGGAAGACGTTACAAGCCCCGGCAGGAGGCATGTGGAGACCGAAGTCGATGAGGACAATGAGTCCGACGAACCTGACGACCCCGAAAGAGAGCCGGTGTCGGTGGTCGACGAGATCTACGAGGAGCACCTACACAAGATCGAGGACTGGCGGAAAGATCCAGGGAGCGACGAATACGCCGAGACTCGAAAGCACATGGAATCGGGAATCAAGTCTCTCTTCAAGTTCCTCACCGACGAGTACTCCCTCTGGACTGGCACGGGTCTCAACTACTACGTCGGGAAGAAGCGACCGTTCGTGTATCGCAAGAGCAGCACCGCGCCAGAGCCGTACCAAGTCGTGCTCGACCTCAACGAGCTCCACGCTTCGACACTTCGGAAACTGTTCCGATTCGGTATCGAACAGGATTGGGGCACTTCCCCGCGCAGTGCGAGGGAATTCCTGCAACAGGAGGGGCACGCGACACATTTCGCGGGACTCGCCGACGAGTGGCGGTCAAAGCTCGTTTCGGAGTTCGTCTCCAGCGACGAGGTCCTCTATCGGAAGGCGGCGCAGAACCGAGACTTCGAGTTCGACGACTTCGTCGTTGCGACCTACGCTTGGCTGGTGATGTTGGACAATCCTTGGAAGGAGATCTCGGCCGAGACGCTCAACGACCGATACCAGGAATCCGCAGACTTCGAGATCGATGCCACTTTGAAACGAGCGCTAGACAGGTATCCCGACGATACCAGACAGCGGTTCTCCGATACGATCGAGACCGCGGAGTACGTGGAAAACATCCTCGGCTCCCGCCTCGGAGTGACGCGGAACGCCCTCGACGTACCGGCCGTCCGGCAGCGTTTGAACCGCCATTCGCCCTACGAGGTGCTGGATGAACTGGCAAAGACGCATATCGATAACATCGACTCTCGTGTTCGGTTTTCTACAACGGACGGATCGAAACTCCGAGAAATCGCTCTGCGGATGTACAATCTTAAACGGACAATGGACGACGATGTCGTCGACCAATACGTCGATGTCGACGAACAACGAGTACTCGGAAAGCTGAGAGAGGTCTCCATGTCGGATGTCTCGGACATTCACTCGACTCTAATCCAGTCCTATGGCGACGATTTGTCCACGGACCTCAGAGAGGCTCTCGACGGATTCGTATCGACGGTCGACCAGGATGACTTAGACGACGTTGTTTCCGGTTCTCATCTGATCGAGACCTTCGGCGACTCTCAACAGGAGCGAATTCATCGACGGCTCGCGGAGTTCAAGCTAACTGAACACAACGTAATAGGATACCTCGATGAGGTCGTGGTCGAAGATGACGGAGGTCAAGAGGACCTTTTCGCTCCGACGTTCTTGGAGGTGAGCCGGTATTATGAGTGACGACAGCCGAACTCAGACACTCACCGACGGCCTCGAACAGGTCCAAGAGCGCTATCGGCGTCGCTCTCTTGAGTCTCGCTTGGAAAGCGTCGCTGAGGATCTCAGGGATATCAAACTGCAAGCAGAGCTCATGGAGGCGCTGTTCGAAGCGGACGTGAAGATTGACGACGACTTAGTGGCGGAGATTATGGAGGCCCGTGACCACGTGAGGCAGAATGAGTACGACGCATTAGACAGGAACATAGACGAACTGGGACAGAAAACCAACTCGGCTCGGAACTCTGTGAGTCAGTCTCTGAGCAAGAAACGGGTCTCGTACGAGGAACAGGTGGGTGCAATGGTGCGGATCAACGAGAAAACCGGCGCGTACGACCAGGAGTCACTTGAAGAGCTGAACTCCCTTTTGAGCGAATGGAACTGGAGGGAGTCGGTATCCGTCGAAGAGGTGTCCGACTTCGAGAGACAGCTCGAAGAATGTCGATCGCTCGGCATGGAGATGCGAAACGTGTACGAAGCCGCTAGATCCGAGATCATCGAACCCCTCGCCGACAAGGGAATCGAGGACACGATCGAATCGATATTGCAGTCCGGTGGAGTCCGACTCGGCGACCTCCCTCCCGAGGAACGTGAGGAACTGTCCGATTCTGACCTCGGAGACTACCTCCTGATCTCACTGGGATAACTTAGTTAGCTACTCTGTTAAATTCTCAATAAGTGACATTCACGACCCAGTTCTGGTCATTATACAGGTGTCATAGAAGGGTTCACAGGGTAGCTTATTTCCAGGGATGTTGGAGTGAATAAACCGCTCAGTTTGTCTGCCGACTGACCACTGGCAATGCTATCAGTTACGAATGATGTTCGTCGCGTCGTACAAGATACCGCGCGCGTGTCTTGCACAGATTCATCCCCCGTTCAGTTAGAGTGGTTCGGTTTACAAAGGTAATCCACCATTCGTCTTTAGCTAAGCGAAGAACCGCATGACAGCAGCGGCTTATCGAGGCTACTTTTTGAGAGGAATGAGGAGGCGGCAAGTGTGCACCAAGACGCCTCCTCATCAAGAATCATGCGTCGGCTTACTACACTGTTTCCCTCTGAGTTCCTCGAAGAGCACGCCGAGGAACTCGGCGTGGTCGAGCGTGAGGGCAAACTTCAGATTCCCGTCCTCGTGTGGGCGCTCGTGTTCGGCTTCGCCGCAGGCGAGAGCCGAACACTCGCT
>Ga0102942_1000067_pt1 | contig 31814 bp, 29 predicted proteins | sample SalPon2_C_H2O_MG_FD_78171 | JGI IMG/M metagenome (GOLD analysis project Ga0102942, IMG submission 78171) | Salt pond water microbial communities from South San Francisco under conditions of wetland restoration - Salt Pond MetaG R2_C_H2O_MG | ecosystem: Environmental > Aquatic > Non-marine Saline... | reverse complement strand
CGGCGATGAAGAAGTAGGGTTTATCGGACAATTTTCGGAAGATGTACTGAGCAATTGGAGTCTAGAGAAGCCAGCATCTGGATTTGAACTAGATCTTGAAAAATTACAAAAACATCTTAACAAGTAAACTGGAATCTAAAGAAAAAATTTAGAGAAGATTGGAGGAAGCTATTCCTCCTCCTCAGATTCCGAATCTTTATCTTCTTCAATGTCTTCTACTTCGCTCTTTGGAGGAATAACTACCCAAGCAGCTAAGTAGAGTACGAGTGGCACACCGCCCGCTAGGAAGAGAATTAGTGTTGCAAGTCTGACAAGAGAGGGGTCCAAATCGTATTTTTCTGCTAACCCTCCGCAGACTCCTCCTAGTATTCTATCTTCCTCTGTTCGATAAAGTCTAGTCATACCTAACTTATCGGACTTCATCCTCAAATGTGTTTTGGTATTCGTGAAGTTCGTCCTCTGAGAACCAGATTCCTACTTCTTTCTCTGCTTCCTCTTCAGTTGCTGAGGCATGAATGATGTTTCTGTACAGGTTGCCTGCATCGTCGGCGTGATCCATAGACATGTGTGCATATCTTCCTCTGATTGTTGCTGGTTGTGCTTCTGATGCGTCAGTGTCTCCAATTATTTTTCTCATGTTATCGACTGCATGAACACCTTCAACTACAAGTGCAACGATAGGACCGTCTTTCATGTATTCTGCTAGACCATCGTAGAAAGGTTTATCAACATGCTCTTCATAATGCTGTTCTAGAAGCTGGTCTGTTGCTTGAACCATCTTCATTCCCATGATCTTCATTCCTGTGTCTTCAATGGTTGCAATTATCTCTCCTGTAAGTCCTCTTTTAACTGTATCTGGTTTTAAAGCTACAAAAGTCTTGTTTACGTGTTCTGACATAATTAATTAACCTCCTATAAATATGCCTTTTAAGAAGAATTTTTTATAACCACAATAGTTAGTAAAGGCAAACTAATTCTCGGACCAGATTTTCAACTTTTCAAGATGTTGCATCAAGCTTTCTGTGAAGAGTGCTTTCACAAGGCAATAATTGAATTTCTTCCATTGATCTCCATTCACTACCTGTCTTGTTCTCATACTCTGCCTGTGAAGTCCAACTATAGTCTGTGACATTCTCCGCTTCACATATATTATAGGCTTGAGCCATCAATTCTGATTCAACCCTTCTATAATAATTTGGTTCTCCAGGCTCCGCCTTTTCGTAATCATCATAATTATATGTTGTATGTTGCTGTTTTTCCAATCCTAAACACACCCCTGCATCAATTCCCATACATTCTGTTTCAATTTCTACAAGTCCTACTTGCATCGGTTCTTCTGGAGTAGTAAGGTTGTGTACGCCTGCTGAAACACCTATTAATGCCACTGAAACAAACAGTAGTAGAATATTTTTAGTAAATTCTGATTCAAATCTTTCAGGCAGGTAACTCCCTAAATCCATAATTACTTTGGAATGGTTGAACTTCTTAAATCCAATCCGTCAGAAAACCGAGGTGGTTGGCTGAAATTACAAAAAGCCATCCTCCCTCAAAATAAATAGAGATGCAACTGGGAACTATTGAAGGAGAGGTTAATACTACAAACTTTAAATTCAGGGCTACAGAAGAAGTAGGAAAATTTGACTTTGTCTCGGTAAAAAGTAACGATAAATGGATACTTGCACAAGTAGATCAAGTCACTAAACACTCAGATGGAGAAACAATCGCTGATGCAAATATTATAGGGTATAGAGATAAAGGAATGACTCGTGCACCGCGTCAAGTTATAGAACCTGACTCAATAGTTTACTCAGCTGATCAAGACCTTATCTCTGAAACACTTGGCCTGAATGATGATGGTCTAAGAGTAGGGAATCTAGAAACGAATGATGAAATTGACATATTTGTAAATCCTGAAGATTTTTACAAACACTTTGCAGTTCTAGCACAGACAGGAGCAGGTAAATCTTACCTTACAGGAGTTTTGATGGAGGAGATGCTTGAGCAAGACTTCCCTGTAATGATTATAGATCCTCACGGAGAATTCTCTTCGCTTCAAAGTCCTAACCCAGAAAATGAAGATGAGTCAAAAGGTTACAACGTAAGAGAGTACTCTCCTAACACTGATATCAACAAATCTGCTCTACCACTGGAGTTTTCATCTCTTAATTTCGATAAGAAAGAGCTGCAGACACTAATACCAGATTCACTTACTAATTCACAGATGGGTGTGCTCTATAATGCCTTGAAAGGCTTGAAGGATAAGGGAGATGACTATTCTCTGATAGATATTGAAGATGCTGTACAGAAAGAAGATTCAACAGCAAAATGGAACCTATTGAATTATCTTGAGCAGCTTGAAGAGTCAGGACTTTTCTCCGATGAACCTGTTGATCCTAAGGATTTGGTGGAGAAGGGTCGTGCAACTATAGTTAATTTGAAGGCGGTTGAACCTGATACGGCTGAAATGGCGGTTTATCTATTGGCAAAGAAACTATTCGATTTAAGAAAAAGAGATAAAGTTCCTCCATTTATGATGGTCTTTGAGGAGGCTCATAACTTTATACCTGAGAAAGGCTTCGGTCAGGCAATATCTAACCCTATAATGCGTAAAATAGCATCGGAAGGAAGAAAGTTCGGCCTAGGTATTGGTGTAATTTCTCAGAGACCAGCTAGAATAGACAAAAACGTGCTAAGCCAGTGCAACACTCAATTTATACTGAAAGTCACTAACCCTAATGATCTTAAAGCAATCTCAAAATCCTTTGAAGGTGTAACATCTGAAGTTGAGGATATGATTAAGTCCTTACCTCCAGGTGTTTGTTTTGTCTTAGGTAATCAATATCCTGTCATGACTGATGTCAGGCAGAGAAGATCTAAGCACGGTGGGGAAACTCAAACTGCAGATAGCTATGAGGAAAAAGACACTGTAAAAGCGTTTAAGCCTCAGAAAAAGCTTTCAAGTGTTGAAAGCAAGTATGGAGAAAAGTTTGATACAACATATTATCCTCTATATTTAGTTGAGAATGATGAAAAAGAGATGTTGATAGATGGCGTGGAGAACAAAGTCAAGGCACAGAGAGGGAAGCCAAGTGAACAAGAAGATGACGTGCTGTACAAAATAAGGCAGAATGTCTCAAAGGAAAATATTGTGAATGAACTTGACATCTCTGTTTCGCGTTTAGGAACTGTTTTAGACTCGCTTAGAGGTAAAAGTCTTCTTCAGGAAGATGAACTTGCTATTAAAGACTCTGTACTAGATATAGAAGTAAGTGAAGAGGATGTTGAGGAGCCAAAACTTATGGGTCATAAGATAGGGTCTGAAGAGGCAGGAAATCATCTTGAAAACTCTGAAGTGGAGAGAATTTATTATCCTTATTACTCTACTGATGAGATTGTTTACGATCCTATACTTGAGGAGGAAATTGGCTGAGTCCTAGTATTTTAAGAATTTACATTGAATTCATTGTTGTCGAATGGGTTCGTGGTCTAGTTGGTTATGACGTCGCCCTTACAAGGCGAAGATCCCCAGTTCGAATCTGGGCGAACCCAACCAGTAATTTGATGCCTTTCAAGTTCGGGTTGAAGAAGTGGTGTTGTTACCAAAAGGTATTAAAATGTTACAAATCATGCTGTAAATGTAGGTAAGTAAGATTAAAACTAAGATTTCCTAAGTAGACAATATGACATCATACAAACAAGCTATTATGTTGAGAGAGGATTTAGACATGTCAAAGGGTAAGATGATTGCCCAAGCGTGCCATGCCTCTCTAAAAGCTTACAAAAAGACGGATAAAGAATTAAGGAAGTCTTGGGAAGATGAAGGAAGTAAAAAAATCGTCCTCTCTGTTGATGAATCCTCTTTAGTAGAGCGATTTCAGAGAGCGAAGTCCTCTGAGGTTGAAGCAGCAATGATAAGTGATGCAGGCAAAACCGAACTTGAACCAGGTACAAAAACTGCTGTTGCAGTAGGACCTGCAGAAAAGTCAAAGGTCGATTCAATCACAGGAGACCTGAAACTGATAAACTAAAAACAATAAAGATATAATCTAAGACGTTGAGGTAATAATAATGGAAGACGAAGAAGAAAACCAAATTGAAATGACGGGAATGGACTGGGGTTTTTATAGCGAAACTCCAGGGATTAGGGGAGCGCTCAAAGAGCAAGTAAATGACTTTGTGGTCAAAGAGCTTGCCTCTCATGATACTGGAGATGGAGAACATATCATTGTCAAGTTAAGAAAACAAAATATGACTACTTTGGAAGCTATAGGAAAACTTTCAAACATGTTACACATTTCAAGAGATAGAATAGGGTACGCTGGAAATAAAGATAAAAGAGCTGTCACAGAACAATATATCTCTATTCAAGGTGTAAGTGAAGAGGACGTAAGACAAATATTTACTGATGAATTTGATATTGAAGTTATTGGAGAAGGAAACCATATAGGACTTGGAAACCTAAGCGCTAACAGGTTTGAAATACTTATTAGAGATTTAAATCTGCCTATTGAGGATATTAGAAATAGATCTCTTAAGATAGTTGATGAACTTGAAGGTAAATTCCCAAACTACTTTGGAGACCAAAGGTTTGGTTCTGCCCGGCCAATCACTCATCAGGTAGGTCGTCATATTCTAAGAGGAGAGTATGAGAAAGCTGTATGGACCTATATTGCTAAACCTTATGACTCAGAGTACAAGAGTATAAGGAAGACTAGACAAAAGCTATGGGAGTCGAGAGATCCTGAAGATGCCGCTGAGAAATTCCCTGAAAGCTACAGATATGAAAAAACACTTCTTTACCATCTCACTAAAAATGAGGGTGACTATCAGGGAGCGATTAAAAGGCTTCCAGAAGGATTACAACAACTATTTGTTCATGCATACCAGTCATGGATATTTAACAGAGTCCTCTCAAATCTTCTAGAGGATGAATGGTTTGATCCTGAATATGAAATTCCATTAGTCGGTTTCAAAACTGACCTCAAAGATAATAAGCCTGAGAATATGATTGAAGAAATTCTTGAAGAGGAAGGCGTTTCTCAAGAAGACTTTAGGCTTCAGGATTTCCCAGAGCTTAGGAGTAAAGGCAGCTTTAGAAGAGCATTTGCAGACTTCAGGAATTTTGAGATTCTGGAAATCGAAGAAGACGACCTAAATATGACTCAGAACAAAATGAGGGTCAAATTTGATCTTCCAAAAGGATGCTATGCAACAGTACTTCTACGAGAAGTTATGAAGAACTGACAAATAATCAACAAATCAGATGAGTATTTAAAACGTTCTCCACCTAAATATCTTTACTGAGGTGCTCAAACCACATAAAATGATTTTCATACTTGCTTGGATATTGGTTGGGTCCTCGGTATTCCTCTCAATGTTCTACTACTTGATTTACATTCAGAACAAAGGTCAAATGACTGAAGAATTTAAGATGCCAGAAAAATTTCCTTCCGTATCTATACTTGTACCTGCATATAATGAGGAATCTGTTGTTTCAGAGTCTCTAGAGAATCTTTTATCGTTAGGTTATCCTAATTTGAAAGTAATTTTCATTGATGACTGTTCTGAAGACTCTACTCTAAAGAAAGCTAGAGAATTTGAAGGAAATGAGAGCTTGGAAATAGTTTCTCTAGATGAGAATCAGGGTAAATCAGCGGCTTTAAACGCTGGACTCGATAAGGTTGAAAGCAAATACACAGCTGTTCAGGATGCTGACTCTGTGATTGCTGGAGATGTCTTGAAGAAGGCTGTTGCTAGAATGACATCAGAAAAGGATACAGGGGCTGTGATCGCCAGAATAAGGCCGCTTAAAGATAATACATTTGTCCGAAAACTTCAAATTGTCGAGTATATGGCTACCAACTTCCACAGAAAACTGATGTCCACAGTTGATATACTAGATATTACTCCGGGAGCATTCTCTCTTTACCAGACTGAGGATTTGAAGGATTTAGGTGGTTTTGATGTTGGTAACCTCACTGAGGATCAAGATATGGCTTGGAGAATCAGGAAAAAAGGACGTTCTATAAGAATGGTTTATGGAGGGATGTCAAGTACAGAGCTACCATCTAATTTCGGCGATCTTAAGGGCCAGAGAGTAAGATGGGCGAGAGGTTATATCAATAATGTGTTTAAACACTCAGATTTACTTTTCAGCTCTAAATATGGTTGGTTCAGCAGATTTCATGTTCCTGTTCAATTTTTCATCGCTCTAGTATCTGTAGCAGGCTTAGGTCTAATTGGCTACGGTCTATTTCAATCTCTCTACAATTTGTATATTACAATAAGTACTGTAGGATTAACATTCTCACTCCCAGAGTTTAACCTCATGAAATCACTTCTTTCGTTCCAATGGAAGGTATATACACCCCTTTTCCTAGGATTTTTTGTCACAGGAGCATTGCTGAAAAATGCCTATAAAGAGTCTGATAGGTCGATTGAGCACCCTCATGGCCTGTTTTTCTACTTCTTTGCATTTTTCTTCTTGAAGGCTTTCTTCTGGTCGACCGCTATTTTTAAAGAATTGACAAGCACAGATAAAGTATGGACATAGTGAAGGATTCAATAATCAGAGCCTCACTTTTCACGTTATTACTACTATCTGTAGGTGTTCTAGTAGGCCTGCAAGTTGATGATGCAAGGGGAGATTATATTCAGGATCAATTGAAAGAATCCGATTTAAGGATGCAAAACTTCATTGTAACCCAGAATTATTTAGAGCAATCTACGAACAACTACTGTAGACTAGTCGAAAATCAAATACCTGATCTCTCTACAGAAAATACTAGGATAGGACAGAATTTGCAAACTTTCTCAGGTCAGAGTATATCCAATCAGGAACGTTACAAATACTTGGTTAGAAAATACTATGTCAATCAGCTAAGACTCTACAATGTACTTGATGAGTACAACGAAAGATGTAACGAGAATACTACATTGATATTTTATTTCTTCGACGACTCTATGGAGTCTCAAAGACAAGGTGAAGTGCTCACAAAGTACTATAGAGAAGTAGATAACTCCAGCTACATATTCAGCTTCAACCTCGAAAAGAATCAATCATCTGTCTTGACGATGCTCCAAGATGATTACCAAATTGAAGAAGGTCCTTCAATAGTGATTAATGGGGACGAAGTAAGAAGAGAATACGTTCCCTTCAAACAGCTAAGAACAATTATGCAAGAAAGAGAAAATCCAAGACAAAATGAGGCTGTTCAGAATATAACTCAACAATGAAAGTAAAACTATCGAAGATGCTTGCGATTTTATCTGCAGGTTTGGTTTTAGGATCTGGCTTGGGATTGACTTTGGCAAATATTCATAAGACAGAGAGCAATGAAGACAACTCTAATTTTTGCCAAGAAGTAGAAAAAGGTATACAAGATGAGATGGAGACAGGATTTGTCAATTGTTTTGAACCCTCAGGAGGTTATTTCGGACTGAGAGAAGATATCAAGAATTCTACATCCATTTCTTGCATTTGCAGGAAGAAAGTAAATGGTATTGTACAGCAGATAAAGATAGCACAACCTGATCAGTAACTATACTTCCTAGATATAGATAATTTATTGCTCCTACCCTCTTTACTTTTCTTTAGGATCCCTTTCTCTACAAGTTCAGAAACCTCTCCTGATATTTTTGCCTTTGAGTAATCCATTTCATCTACAAGATCTTTCTGAAGATATTCTCCGTTGTTTTCTCTCATTTTCTCAATTATATCTTTTTGGTCATCGTTAAGTTCATCCATGTTCTCTGATAAGTCCTCACGATTGTAGATAAAATAACCTGTACCTGCAGCAAGTAATACAAGGATGATGATTATTGACGCTACAATTACGTTTCTATTTACTGAAATTGAGCCACTATCAACGGGGTCTCCCTGTATATCATTCATTAAAATGTAGAATGAAAGTGTGTTTCCTAGCTGTGGCTCTACGTCCCAATTTACCATTATCTGCCGGCCATTGCTGCCAGTCTCATAATTTAAAGGACTTATTACTTGCTGAGTTGTGTTGGTTTCTTCCAGTATCGCATGTCCATCTGGTAGAAGTACTTGAAGATTAAAACTATCTGTAGGCCGGTAGACTCGATGTTCGTACTGGAAAATTCTTATATTATCTCTATTTGATACCAGATTGTCAACTCTATACTCAAGATTTACGCTAAAGTTATTTCTCAGCTCTGTAGGGCACCTTATTTCAGAACCTATCGCTGACTCTTGAATACTACAGTCTACATCTTCTCCATTTATAGAAGCATTCACGCGTTCAATATCATTACTTGATACATATGGAAAGCTCGATGACGTTAGTTCTTCTACTTCGATATCTGCAGTAACTTTATTTGTGTTAAGATCAATAGTTATGTCTTCATTGGATAGGGTGGTGGCTGCAGCTGAAAAACTGAAAGTTATCAGTATTGCTGCTAATAAAATTTTTTTCATTTAGATCACCACCTTGTATTCCATGCAAAATAATGGGTAGTTGACATTTATGATTCCAAGCTTTTCCCTTCAGTCTTCTTCAGGTCTGGAAAGAAGCACTCCTCCCAATCCCATCTGGGCGTACTGCTGCATAGTCGTGGCCACTTCCTGTAAACTATTCTGCATATCTGAAAGATCCATTTCAAAGTTTTCTGGACCTTCTATTTGGACGTAAGTAGGACCATAGTTTAGAACTGTCTTTATTGCTCTCGTGAAATTCTCGACATCTGCTTTAACCTCTAGAACTTGAGAGTATCCTTCTTCAAGATCTGGATGAGGATCCTCCATTTTTTCTACATCTTCTTTCTCCACACTGGTAACCTCAAGATTATCTTCACTTCTTAATTTTTCCAGGTGGTCTTTCAGTGAGTCTTCAACATCTTGCTCATTTGGGCTCAAGGCTTCAAAAACCATCCACAATTTTATCTTCGACATAATTAGAGAATTGAAGAGCAGTTTTTAAACAGCTTACTCCGTCTAACCAGAGAAATTAAATAAAAAAATGTGGCAGATTTTGTTCAGGATTTCAGCCGGTACTTGACATCTCCGTCCTCTCTTTCCATCTCAATCTTTCCTTCTTTAGCTAGCCATCCAAGACCTTCATGAAGTTTTTCGTGGTCAATCTGGTCAGCTGTAAAGTTTAGAAGCTGATTTGCCTTAGCTTCTCCTTCTTGCTTAAGAGTGTCGTAAATTCTTCCAGCTGTACCGCCTATTGAAGTCTCTACATCCACTTCTACCTTGAACTCTGAGTTCTCTGGCTCATAGTCAGATTCTTCTCTATCTGTTGGACTGGTTTCAACTCCTTGTTCTGCATCATGCACTTTGAGAATAGTCTCAAGTGCGACATCTGGTGATACAGAGATTGCATCTATCCCTTCCTCTACTAGGAAGTCAGCATAGCCTTCATGAGTTGAAGGTGCATCTCCACATATCCCAACGTGCCTGTTTTTACTGTGTGCTTTGCTAATGAGCTTGCTTACTGATCTCTTCACGGCCTCATCTCTTTCGTCAAATAGTTCCTTAAGTTTGTCAGAATTTCTATCTACTCCGAGTGTTAGTTGGGTTAAATCGTTTGTTCCGATACTAAATCCATCAAAAACGTCTGCAAACTCTTCTGCTCGGATTATATTAGCTGGAATTTCTGCCATGACGTAGACTTCAACATCTCCATTGTCAAGTCCGTATTCTTTCATCTTTTCGCGCACTTTCTTACCTTCTTCAACAGTACGGCAGAAAGGTACCATAACCGTGATGTTGTCAAGACCTACCTCATCTATACATCTTCTAAGTGCCTTACATTCTAACTCAAATGCCTGGCTGAAAAGATCATCGTAGTATCTTGAGGCTCCCCGGAAACCTATCATAGGATTCGCTTCGTTGGGCTCATACTCTTCTCCTCCCTCAAGTTCGGCGTATTCGTCTGACTTGAAATCAGATAGTCTCACGACCACTTGATCCGGGTAGAATGCAGCTCCAATCTTGCTAAGACCTGATCTAAGAGCTTTCACATACTCTTCTTCACGTCCTTCTTCGATAAGCTTGAGAGGATGTTCTCCGACGTGAGAGGAGATGATGAATTCTTCTCTTGCAAGACCTACTCCTTCCACGGGTAACTGTGCAAGATGGAATGCCTCACTTGGCTCACCAATATTTACCTGTACATCGGTATCAGTTTCTGGTATCTCATCTAGGTGATGCTCATTAACTTCAAACTCTAATTCTCCATCCCATATCTTCCCTGTTGAGCTTGAACAGTCTACCGTCACTTTCTGTCCATCACTTAGTTTTGAAGTAGCAGTTTCTGTTCCGATAACCGCTGGTACGCCTAGCTCACGTGAAACAATGGCTGCGTGACTTGTTCGACCTCCTTTATTTGTTATAATTGCTCCAGCCTTCTTCATTATAGGCTCCCAGTCAGGGTCTGTCATGTCTGTGACAAGCACTTGTCCTTCCTCGAACTTGTCAATCTGTTTAGGCGAGTCCAGAACGTGGGCCTTGCCGTTTCCAATTTTAGATCCGATTGCAGCTCCTTCTAGAATCTCTTCGGATTCTTCCTCTAGCTTGTAGTCCTTGATTACGTTTTCATCTTTCTCTGCCTGCACGGTCTCTGGACGGGCTTGTACGATGTATAGCTCTTTCGTCTGTCCATCTAAAACCCATTCAATATCCATTGGCTTGTCGTAGTGCTCCTCTATACGCATTGCATACTTGGTAAGTTCCTTAACTTGGTTATCTGTAATACAGAATTTCTGTCTATCTTCCATAGGGACATTAACTTCTTTGTTCTCTTCGTTGTCTCCTTGCTCGTGTTTGTCATTTCGAACCAATTTAATCTCTTTATCTCCAAGATTCTTCTCTATTATACCTAGATTCTCTTTGAAAACAGTGAACTCATCAGGATTTACTTCTCCCAATACAACGTATTCTCCTAGTCCATATGATGCATTGATTGTAACTACATTATCGAATCCTGAGTCTGGGTCAAGTGTAAACATTACTCCTGATGCTCCAATATCAGAACGACCCATCTTTTGAACTACTGCTGAAAGTTTGACATCGAAGTGATTGAATCCTTTATCTTCCCTGTATGATATTGCTCTATTAGTAAATAGAGACGCATAACAGTCTTTTATTCTCTTAATCAAATCCTGTTTTCCGGATACATTGAGGTATGTTTCCTGCTGTCCAGCAAAAGAAGCACCTGGTAGGTCTTCCGCTGTAGCAGATGATCTGACAGCCACTTCAGGGTTCTCCACACCTATCTCTTCGGAAAGGACTTCGTATGCATCAACAAAGTCTTTCCTTAAATTATCGGGCATATCAGCTTCTTTAATTAGAGACCTAATCTGTTCACCTCGTCTTTGAAGATCATTTACATTATCTATATCTAAGCCATCTAATAATCTTTCAATTTTATCTCTAAGACCTGTATCGTGGATAAACTGATCATATGCTTCGGAAGTAGTAGCATATCCTGGTAAAACAGGAACATTGGTCTCGTTTCTGAGCTCTCCAAGGTTTGCTCCTTTACCTCCAACTTTTGCAGTATCTTCAGCAGTTATTTCACCAAATCCGAGAACGTTTTTCATACCTTAAAATGTCCAGAACTCCCATATAAAAAGGCTGTTATCATTAAACGGTGAAATAGAACGTTCAATTCATTGAGTTATTCATGGTCGACCATAGTACGGTCTATTCTTCCGATTTCAGGTCCACTAGTATCTTCTCCGACCAAGATAACGTGGTCGCTTGCAGCCGCACCTGAACCCACGAATGGTGATCCTGTATTAACAGTACCAATATCTACATCTTCAAGTTCTAGAACGTCCATTAATTTTTCAGCTTCGTCTTCAGAAGCATCACGGTGAATGACTGCTCCCTTACTATTAACTATTGCAGTTGAACCAACATTGCCTATTCCTGCAATCTTCCCAACTTCTACAGGCACTTCAAGAGCATCTGAGATTTCCTCTTTCATTCCCTTCAATCTTTCACTTATCAATGCGCCCTTGTCATTAGCAAGAATCTGGTTACCGAGAGCTGTCTCCTTAGTATCTATAACTTTGAAATCTACATCAGATTCCTCAAGTTTACTCCTCTCTCTATCTGTAATAGTATTTGGTATTAGAATGCAGTTTGAGTTACCCGCTGTGAAAAGACCAACAAGTCTTGTTCTAGCAATAAAGGTCTCGCAGCAATCAGTATTTAGTTCTTCCTTTCTATTGAAGTCTGGAGGAACAATACTCTGCTCATTCGAGGTAGTCACATAGAAACCTATGTTGATATTACCTTCGTAATTATATCTTTCAACACTCATCTTACTTCTTCTTTAGACTTGGCTTTGAGAAATTTATTCAATGCTGTTTCTTCTCCAATGCCTATCCTTACGCGGCTTAATGGACTTCTTGGCTGCTCTATCCATTCCAAATGCCTTTAGAGAAACCCATCTTGGAGCGGACTTTGCCTTCTTGTTGGCTTTAGCCAATTTCTTTTTCAATGCTGAACTCTTGTTTGAACTCATAATGAAATTTTCACCTCCTGAAACTTATATTACCCTTGTCTTCCTGTTTTTCATCTTCAAGTTCACGAAGTATCTCTTTCAAGGACTCTTCGTCAACCTCGCCGATACGTCCCATCTCACCGAGCCTTGCTATCTGTGCCAAAACTGCATGAGCGAGTTCTGGCTTAGCGGCCCTGACGTTCCCGATTCGGGAAATCGCGTCTTTAGTCATGTACTGGTAAGCTTCTTGTTTAACTGATTCTCTTTTTTCCTCTAGAGCTTCTTCTTCAGATTCTTGTTCTTCCTTCTGAAGCTCTTTCTTTTTCTCTTCTCGAAGCTTTTCCAGGTCGTCTTCCATGATTAAATGAAGTTTTTTATTCAACTTCTTCGGATTTTTCGTCAAGGAAGCTTTTCCCTGAGTCTGTGATCTTCCGACCTTCTCCTTCTTCTGTCTCAACGAAGCCTGCTTCTTCAAGATTCTGAAGAGCTGTCCTGATTACTTTTCCAGATGCCTTTCCGTGGTGCTCTGGTCCGTGACCATTGTTCTCATTGCTTCCGTAGATTGTACGAAGCTTTGAGACTCCTAGAGGACCGTCAGTATAAATTCTTCTTAAAATAGCTGCACTTCTTATGTGATACCAGTTCTCCTGCTGTGGAGGACTGTCTCTATCGCTTCCGGACTTTACATAGTTTGTCCATTCCGGTGCTTCAAATTCATCCTCTAGATTATCTGCCACTTCCATAATAAGCGGCTCCGCTTTTACATCGTAAACAGTTGTCATACAAGAATGAAGGAGGTTCAAAAACTTTTAAATCAAGCCCTGAAATTCAAGTTATTCTGATTTTTCAATAGTTTCCTCAAGTTTTTCAATATCTCTGATTATCCGGTTTTCAGAGCTTTCTTCCTTTTTCTTTTTCTCATCGTTCTCTCTAAACATCTCTTCAACTTTACCAATTTTTTCTGATGATTCGTCCAGCTGCTCGAGGTCTGAACTGCTCTTGTTCTCAAGTTTTCCCTTGTTAAATCCTTTATTCTCTAGTTCTGAGATTAATTTCCCGCGAGAGCTATCAGGTTTTGAACTCTCAGTATTTGATTCTTGATAATTATCTGTTTCCTTATTTGTTTCTCCGTATCCTGCTTCTTCCAGCCGTTCTATAACTTCTTCAACTTCCCCAAGCTTATCCTGCTGTTGAGTCCCTTTTTTACTATTATTTTCTTTTTTTGGTTCGCTGAGCTTGTTCAGCTTTTCTATTTTCTTCTTGAACCTGTCTATATTATCTGATTCGAGAGCAAGTATAGAATCGTTGATGATTTGCTTCATCTCTTCCCTGTTATCTATTTTATCTGACTGCTTCAAATTTTCAGCCAAGGTTCCTGTAAGCTCAACGAGTCCTTCTAAGTTATTCTGTTTCTCTTGAGATTCATGATGTTTGCTGAACTCTTTTTCAATATTATCTAGATCGAAAAACTCTGGATGATAGATAAAGTCTTTTTTAAATGAGCTAACTTTGTCTTCAATCTTTGAAATATCTTTCTGTACTTCTGAAGGCGAGATAATAGGGCTTGAATTCTCTATTTCTCTTTCAAGATATTTCTTAGCAGTTTTCCTATTTTTATTTTCTCTCTCACTGTTTAGAATTGTTTTCAGCTCATCCTTAGAAAGATTTCTTTCGCTAACATATTCTTTTAGCTCCTTAACAGTCTTACTATTTACTTTGTCTAAATCAAGATCTTGAGAGCTATCTTCAATTATTCTCTCTAATGCCGAGTCAATACGGGAAACTTGATCTAGAAAACCATCTAGTTCTCTCAGAACCTTATCCTCTTTACCATACCTAACCAAAAAGTTGAGGAAGCTATTTCGTTCCTTGCCGGATTTTTCCAGGCTGTATAATTGTTTAAGATCTTCCTTTCTGAGTTTTTCATCTCTTACAGTCTGCTTGAAATCCTCTATATCTTCTTTCAGCAGTTCTTCAGCTTCCTCTTCACTGAGAGACTTTTTCTGGTCTAGCTTCATTATATCTTTCAATTTCCTTCTCCTTGTTTAAATAAAATTTCACTTCCTGAAAACTCTCTATAGATTCCAAGAACCCTGCTCAAAAACTGTTTCTCCATCTAAAATTATTTTGCCAGAATCTCTCAAGTCTTTTACCAGATCCCAGTGAAGTCCTGATTCATTTCTTTCATCATCTTCTTTTAAACTTCTTCTATACGCTCTTCCAAGCGCCAAATGTATGGTGCCGTGCATTTTCTCATCCAATAAACTGTTTCCTACGTATTTATCCATCTCTTTATTTGTACCTATGCCGAACTCGCCAATGTATCTGGCGCCCTCATCAGTGTCTAGCATTTCTTTTAAGAACTCTTGATTTGTGCTTGATGAGTGTTCGACAACTTTTCCATCCTCGAATCTAAGTTGGATATCTTTTACCTGGTTTCCACTTTCTACACCTGGGAAATCAAATCTTATCTCACCTTCAACACTATTCTTTACTGGTGCATAGTAGACTTCTCCATCTGGTATATTTCTTTTACCATTGCAGTTGACTCCCTCTCTTTCTTCTATGCTGAAGCTGATATCTGTGTTTTCTGACTTTATCCCTACTTTTGAGGCTTTATCAAATCTTTCCTTGATTTTTCTGTTTCTCTTATCAAGTTTTTTCCAATTAATTTCTGTAACTGCATCGAAAATATAGTCTCTCAAGTCCTGGGTTGACATGTTTGAAGACTGTGCAAGTCCATCAGTAGGCCATCTAGTCGTAACCCACTTCTTCTCATCTCTTTCGTAAAAAATATCCCGAGTTGAATCCTTTCTTGTTTTTATCTTCTCAGGGTCAATACTTGAGAGTTCCTGGGTGTTGTCTGCACCTCCTATCCTGATGTATGCGTCCATAAGCTCCATCTCCTTCATCTTAGCTTCTGAAACAGTTTTCAACTGCTCCATGGATGCATTATTCATCCATTGATAATCCATTTCTTCGCTTCCGACTTGTGAATCATAAAGCAAGTGTTCGTGAGGATATCCGCCTTTTCTGATTATCTGTTTTCTTACTTCTTCGAAAAGTTCAAGAGAATCAAGAGACTTAGCTATCAAATATACATTGTCTCCTTCCTGAATATCAGCCGATCTTTCTACTAGTACTCTGGCGAATTCTTGAATTTTTGCGTCTGCCACGTATGTTAATAGAATATTCATAATGTTAAGCCTGTTCTCTTGATACTTCTCAATCAGAATACATCTACTGAATATAGAAGAGCTAACAGAACTGTGGCGCCTGTAATAGTTGTTACTGCTAGAAGTGTTAATGCTTGAGGAACTGAATAAAAATCTATAATAAGTCCGAAAATCGGTAGAGTTGCTGTTTGTAACAGTCTGCCTACAAGGCTTTTAGTTGAAAGTATGGTGGACCTGTTCTCGGATGATATTATCTCGTTTATATAATCGGAGATAACTGGTCTCTGAAAGCCTCTTACAAACTGCTGTAGGAAAATGAATGCAAAGCTGAATACAGCAATTACATTACTCATCAAAAACAGGCTTAAAACTAGCAGAACTGGCATCAAAATAAGTGATTTAGCCTTTCCAATTCTTTCTTCAATAATATGCCCATACTTTGATCCGGAAGCTGAAACTAAGTTAAATGCTGCATAAGCCCATCCAAATGCTGCTATCTCCAGACCAGTCAGCTCAAAGTATGGCTGATACATCCAGAAAGCGATCTGTAAAGCAGCATAGATTGTAGCTCCGTAGAATACAAGATATCTTAACTGCTTGACATTCCAGACATCTTTGATTACTGCGTTTATTGACTTAGTTTCTTCTTCAGCAAAGTCTTTGTGGTGAGTTGGTTCTTTCAAAGCCAATGCTGTAGGTATCATGGCCGCCATAAATGGCACCTGTACAAATAATGTCCATCTTAAACTGTATTCTGCTATAAAGCCTCCTAAAATGGCTGCAAATGCTGCAGAAACCATGTTCAGTGAACTTGCTAGCCCCCATTTTTCTTTGTATGAGTCTTTCTGATCTAGTTCTACAAGAGTATCGTAGAACATGGCTGAGTCAGCTCCTGAAACAAGAGAAACACCTATTGCCCACACAATCTCTGCTAATAAAAATGTAGCAAAACCGCTGCCTATACTGTAGGTAGCGATTCCTAGAGTTGCAAATATGGATGATACAACCAGTGTGTTTTTTCTTCCGTAGAGATCTGCGAAATGTCCTGAAGGAACTTCCAATATGATTACCGAAGCTGAGAAAAGCGACTGCAACACCATAACCTGAAACATTGAAAGCCCGTTATTCTTCCAGAAAAGGACAATTACAGGCAGTGATACGAAGAAACCGAAGAATATCTTGAAAAGATACAGCTTCCAGATATTCGACTCAAGCCCCCGAATTTCTAGTGCTTCAAACATTTGCAAAAAAATTTTAAGTTCCTAAATAAAAAATGGTATAGCAATAATGAAAGCTGTCAGCTAGAGTCTATTTGGTTTTGAAGATCAATTTTTTATGCATCGGTTATTTGTTTGTAGACTCTCTTAAATTAGATATGTCAATTGCCTCTCCTGATAAAAAATTGGCAATTTTTTTCTCTCTAGGAATTCTCATAACAGGTTTAGTATCTTCTGCTACAGTTAAATCTGATTCTGAGTGGCTTTCAGGAAATTTTGATGGCACAACAGCAGATAAACCTGCTCAAAGTAATCTTTCACTTGGTTATCCTAATGGAACGCCTGAAGACAGTCTCAAAGGTTTTTGGAGATTTGACAAAAGTTTTACTGATTATTCAGGCAATCAAGTCCAGTTACTAGATACACGTGGAATGGGTTTTTCTCAGGGTGTTTTTGATACTAGTAGCGCACAATTTGTTTCTTCAAATAATCCTTACCTTGAATACGAAGATAGACCGGGATTTAGAGAAAATAATTTTACACTAGCGACTTGGGTTAAAATCAATTCAAACGGTCAGGATATGCCTATAATCGAAAAAAGCGTAGGTAGATCCAAAGGGTTCGTTTTTCTAATGGATAATTATTATAATTCTGATAAGTTATCCTTATATCTTCAGAGTTCTGCAGATAACATTCAAAGATTTAGAACCGATGAAGCACTTCCGGATGGTGAATGGGTCCATCTAGCAGCTACTTATGATGGCAGCGATGTATCGCTGTACATTAATGGGGAAGAAAAAGTGTTGGTAGATGAAAGTCAGTCAGCAGCAACTTACAGGCCTAGTACTCAAGAATTAGTAGTAGGAGCGTCATCGACTAGAAAAGGAGGAGACTATTTCAACGGTTTGATTGATGAACTGAAAGTCTTTACTCCATATCTTAACTCGACTGAAATCAAGAACCAGTATCTTAATGGGAAGCCCTTCAGAGGAAGTTATGTCTCACAAACATTTTCTTACGACCAGCCTCGTAAATGGGAGTACGTAAAGACTTCCTCTAACGTTTCACAGGATACTAGTGCGAATATTACTTTCCAAGTATCTGATGATGGTTTCGCCACCATCAAAGATAGTGAATCAGTAAACCTGCAGGGAGGTCGTGAACTGCATCAGCTTGATACCCAGGATGCTTCTGAGGCGCGCATACTGGTTGAAGGATCTAGTTCTAACGTTACGGAGAGCTGGGTGGTTGAAAGTGTTGAGGCAGAGTACTTCAGAGATTTTGAAGTAAACAGTATTTCAATCAATGAGTCGGAGCCTGTGGAAGGAAGACCTCTTGGAATCAATGTCAATGTTTCAAACAATGAACCGGACTTTGCAGAAGCAAATGTTAGATTGGTGGCAGAAAAATATAGAAATGATACAGGCTGGGAACCAGTTGAAATGGAAGAGCAAACCTTCTCAAGTAATGGATTTGACTCATCTATTCTTAAGTACGATATCATACCTGACCAAGGACCTCACAGGGTCAAAATAACTGCAGATCCGTTAGATAATTTTAATGAAACCAATGAATCAAACAACAAAAATTCAAATTCATTCGATGTACCTCTGTACGGAACTTTTTACGGTAATACAGAGTCAACTGTTACTTTAGAAGAGTTCAACAAAGGAGTTTTCTACAATTTTACAGAGAAAGATGAAGACGGTACAATATACTATGTGGATAGTGATGCATCTTTCTCCTTCAGTAGTCTCAAGCCTTTGCAGGATTACGGTGATTTAGAGACTGTAGATCAAGCATTAAATTCAGAAGGGTTCAATGACTCGGTAGCAACGGAATGGGGTGAGGGTTCTAGTATTAGGAGAACAGAATGTTTCTTTGTCTCCGGTTCGGATCTCTGTAATGTACCTGTCTCTAACTCAACCAGTAACTCATTCTTTGATACAGGTATTGTCTATGATGGAGGTGCAACCTACTCAGTTGATGATCCTCTTGTCTTCCTGACAGATATGGTGAATTCTAAGGAAGGAAGTTACGGAGAATATGATTACGAGGTAAAGATACCTTCTACTCTCTCAAATACGCTAGGTAGTTCAGAGAAATTAGACGTCTATATGGAGATTGAATAGATTTTTTGTGTGTTGTTTCTAAAAATCTAAGGGATGTTTCTCAAAGTATGAAATTGATACCTAAGCTGGGAAATTCTCTTTTCCACTCTCTATCATTTAAACTACATTTCTAGGTGGAATCCAGTTGAATTATAGGTTATCTTGTTGAAATTAAGTGGTTAAATGGTTTTCTTTGAGGGGACCTAATTACATTTATATACGATCAAAAGTAAATTTGGCTCAGGGGAAGGTTAGTTCGAGGGGGATATCGAACGGTGAATAGACTTAAGTGAAAGATGTAGAATTTAAGAACCAAAGTATTCCTCAAGGCATTTTTGTTCCTAGAGACTTATCTAGGGCTAATTCTCTTAGAGTGATTAGAGATCAGAGACTTAGGAATTCTAAGGACTCTCAAAATCTACAAAAAACTTCTATGGAGGTGACAAATTAAACATGAGAAAAGCATTAACAGTAGCAGTAGCATTTGTAGCAGTTGTAGGATTCACAGGAATGGCTGCAGCGCAGACAGCAGCTTCTGGTGATGGTGATGGAGCTGTTGATGGAGGAGCTGTAGATAGCGAAAACCTGACTAATGACAGAACAACAAATCGATGGGCAGGTTTCTACGGAACACTTGACCAGACAGTAAGTCTTAGCGACGGTTCAACATTCTACCAGTGGACAGCTGGAGAAGTTACAGGTGCAGCAATCCTAGCAGCACGAACAGGAAGCTCGTTCAGTGGAGACGAAGGTAATCTAGCGGCTCCAAATGACGTAAGTCAACTGGACAACGTTCCTACAACAGGGACAGAAAAAGTTTCCAACACATATACTGACGGTACAGGACAGCCAACAGACCTTTCAGCTGAAGCAACAAACTCAACATTAGTGAACGACGGTAGTGCAGATGAATTCAAGAACTACCTATTCAACTCTACTGCTGGTACTGGGAACAGTCCTGTTTTCGCAGCTGAAGCAAAAGATGATGCAACAGCATTCAATGGGGAGACAGTTAACTACCAGCTTTTAGTTGGAACACCAAGTGAAGGAACTGGCGTAAGCTTTGATTTCTACGCTAAAATCCAATAAGTTTGTTGCAACCTATTTTCTCTCTTTTTTCTTTCTTAAAGAAGAATTTTACTAAAATAGTTACTTCACCTTCAATTACACTTTAATACTCCTAAGACAAGTTTCATGTATGAAAATGAGCTTGAACAAGATCGGTATTTTCACGTGTATATTTTTGATGTTTGCAGGTTTAGGCAGTTCGGAAATAGTTATAAACAGTCAAGACTGGACAGATGTCCAGGCAGGTATGCAGTATGCCGACTATGTTGGAGAGGATGCTTACTTTACCAGAACATCTGATGGGTCTGGTGTCCTGAGTGATCTTCCAGCAGGTTCTAACGTAACGATACTACAATCTAGCGAAGATGCTTATCTAGAAAATCTGGATAGTCAGATTCAGACCAGAGACTACAATTATCGAGAAACTATCACTTTTGAGAGTGAGAACGAGTTGATACCTGATGATATAAACAATTATGTAGTTATTACAGAGAGAAGACCGTCTGATGTAGTTCCCGCAGCACCTCTTGCAGATACTTTAGATGCATGGGTTGTGGTCGCTGATGGAGAAAATCCTCAAGAGCTTGAGTCTCAGATTTCCGGAGCAGATCAAGTCGTCAAAATCGGCCAGTTCAGAGATTCTCTGGATAACCTAGTTTCTGAATATCAAACCGAAGAGATATCAGCATCTAACAGGTTCGGTCTATCTACGATGATTGCAGATAGGGTGAGTGAAGAAACTGATGTTAGTTCGGTAAAGATTGCTGACGGTAATTATCTTGAGACGTCAATGTTTGCAGATGAAACTCCTGTACTTTTGACAGCAACAAATTCTCTCTCAAGTGAGATAGAGGATTATCTCATGGATAAAGAAAGTATCAATGGTGCCATAATGATTGGTGCGGAGCTTGGTACTGTCGGAGAAGAACTTAATACAGCAGCTGAGGAGAATAATAGAAATTTGAGCGTTTTCGTAAAGTACGGTCAGGCAACAATGGGCGGTTCTAGAGAAGTAGGTGCTTTACCTTTGTTCTCTCTGCCTACGCCGAGCATGGACTTGAGGATTTCAGCTGCACAGTATGCACCGGAGCAGAATAGATTCCTCGTTACAGTTAGAAACCCGTCTCAAATCGATGGATATCTCCTTAACTCCGTAGTAATTAAGGACAGAGAAGGAGATACTGTTGCTACTGCAGGAGATGATGGACCTCAATATATTTCATCTGACACATCTCAGGTCTTCAGTTATGAAGTAAATATGACGGAAGAAACTGCATCATCCTCAAGAGCAGAGTTTACGACTAGCTATGGGAATAATGAAGATAATTTGGATGCATACGTAGCAAGTCAACGTGAAAACGTTTTCGGCCCTCCAAGAATTCTTCCGGTATCCATTATTGAGTTACAGGATAACTCCAATCTGAATGTGACTCAAGTTGTATACGATGAACAAAATGAAGGGTTCAATGTAACTGTCAGTAACCAAAACACTCAGGCATATGCGAGACTAAATGTACAGAATGTATCTGTTGATGGGATAAGCAGTAGTTTTGCTAGTGATTTGACTAGACTTGAACCTAATGAGACGAGAGAGATATTTATTCCTGCAGGTTTATCTGAGCAGGACTTGATTGAAATGAGCAATGTTGAAGTAAACGCAAGGTATGGTGAGAGAGAAGATTTCCTAGTGAATATAGAAAGGGATATAGCTCAAATCAACTTTAATCAAGATCAATCCTCGGAAGGTATCCCATCTAGCTACATAATCTTGATCCTGATTATCTCGATGTTGATTGGGTACCTCGTAACTCGTTAATCATGCTGTGTCCTGAGATGTACACTCAGGGCTTCGGAAGTGTCGAAGCTCTCTCCACACTCAGGGCATTTATTATTCTCTTTATTCAAGTCCCTTTTACTTCTAGCAGAAGAAATACTGTTCTTTATAGTATCTTGAGTATTATCTGACTTAATTTTTGGTTTACTTACTCTTCCTGCTTGATCCACCCTATTCATTTGCTTTTTATCCGTTTCAATATTATTGGTTTCCCCTATCTCCAGATTAATTTTTGGCTTAATCTTTAGATCTCTATTTGAATTGTCGTTCCTCTTTTTCAAGGTAGCAATAGCAAATAGAATAGCTGCTACAAGGACAACCTTAGTCTCTGTCTTTGTATTTTTTATTCTTAGTGATATCTCCTTTGCTGAATTTTTAATTTCTTCATCTGTTAAAGGAATATTTATACTGTCCTGACTACTTTCATCTGTGCTTTTTGATGAATTCTTTTCTGAAGTACTATTGGACTCTTTATCATCTTTTTTACCAGAATTTTGTGTGTTTTCAGAACTGTTTTCTTGTTGATTATCTCCTTTTGCTTCTGATTTATTAGTTGAATCTTTTCCTTCAGATACACTATACTTTATTTCTAATCCGGAATCGGATGAAATGCTTTTCCCATTCTCCGATAATCCATTAACTTCCAGATTTAGACCTCTACTACAGTCTTTTTTATTACAGTAATTGGAGGGTAGAATTGAGGAAACTGTAATACTTTTGGTATCTCCGCTTTCCAGCTCATTGATGCTTTCAGGTGTTATAGTAAGATAAACTGGATCCATGTTCGTTTCATTAATCGATATATTTGAGATATCAGTCTGGCCGGTATTTTCTAAGTCAAATACTGCTGATGATGTCTTTCCTTGAACAAGTTCTTCATTAGGCGATTCTAAGCTCATGTTTAGCGTTTTATCTACCTCAAGTTCCTTAGTCAGACTGAGGTTTTCGAAACCTGGCTTAGAAGCTTCAAATTTTAAGGTATAACTGCCTTCTTTATCAGGTATTTCTATTGGTGTAAATGAGAATAGTCCGTCTTCATTAGTGTTTGTAGTTTGGTTTACACCCCTGTATTTCTTGATGCTTTCATTTTCGTCATTCTCTAGAATAACTTCGATATTTACATCCTTGACCTGCTTGTCGTTCTTTCCATCCTTGATATTGCCATCCAAGTCTATGGAGTCTTCCACATTCCATTGTTTCTCTTCGATTAATGGTTCTTCAAGTTTCAGGAACGGTCTTTCATATTCTACTGCAGCCATATATGCTGATTTAAGTCCATAATCTCCGTCACCCTTAGTTTCAAGATTATTCAGGGTTGCTTCGTTTCTGATATCATCGTGTTCTATATTGTCTTCATCTTTCTTTTCCCAGTTCGTACGGCATTCTTTTCCAAGGAAGTCCCAATAGCTACATTCATAGAAATTAACACTTTCGGGATTTATTCCTGATGAATTATACTCCATGGTCACCTGTGTTTCACTGATTTCAATAGGGTAGTTTGAACTAAATCCGACCAAGTTCAGAGGATCTAAAAGTTTATCTGTTTTTATCTCCTCAGGACTGAATCCTCTATAGTATTCATATCGGATATCTTCTTTTCTATCAGATTGGAGCTCAAGACCTCCAAAGGTAGTAGTGACATCTCCTAGATAAAGCTTAATTTTCTTGTTGACCTGTCTTTTCTCCAGAAGTTCCTCAAACTTACCAGTTTCATCAGTCTGGAATTTGTTAATTGAACTGTCTATTATCTCGAATGTTGCATCTTTAGCAGTTCCTCCATAGCCGATTACCTGTCCCTGAAATGGAACTCTTTTTTGGACCTTGAACTGTCTTATATCTGGGCCGTGTTTCAGTTTAATCCTAAATCTATCTGTCCCAGGGTCCATCTTTGGTAGACCGGAAAATTTTAGGTAGTAAGGAGAAGAGCTGCTACCGTCCAATTCAAACTTTCCTTTGCTTCCTTGAGAATATACCTCAAAGTCTTCTCCCAGTAGGCCTTCCACATTACTTGTGGAGTTTCCATCTGTCTTGCTTACGTTAACTTTCACTCTAACATTATCAAGTTCTCTGTAGTAAATCTGTCTGGTTAAACGATCAGAATCTCTGAAAAAACCTAAGAACTCGGTTTTAAAGGTGGTTAAATTTTCTTTGATATTTTTTGTTCTCCAGTCAGACTCATTTAGTTTATATTCAAGTGTCAGATTTTCACTTCCATTCAAACTCTCATCATATTCTACAAATACTTCTTCCCTTGAATCATTGAATTCTTTGAGTACTTTTTCTGATTCATTTATTCGAAGACCTGTTAGCTTAGTTTTTTCTATTCCAGGATAATCAATCTCTATAGTGTCTCCTCCTGTATTCACCGATTCATGGTCTGTCCAAGTCTCAATATCCTGTGAAGCACCTGCTTGAAGGAGGGCAATCAATAGAAATAGGATTGCAATTAATTTTTCAACCTTCATTATATACAAATTCGAATTGCTTATTTAAACAAATGATCTTTTTTGATGTTTAAGATTATCTATCGTCCATTTCTGATGATATCTTCTCTAGGTCCGACGTACTCGCTTTTCTCAGTCTTTCAGGGCTTTCACCTGTTTCCTCAGAGATATCAGATATAAGTGTCTCTCTGTAGCTCTTTTCCCTCTTAATATTCTCTAATTTTTCTAAGCTCACTTTCTCAAATAATTTATCACTAATATCTAAATTTAGTTCCTCTCTAAGCTCTTTCTTCCGTTCTTCCTCATCTGTACTATCTCTAAAGTATTCAATCTTATTTTTCAGGTAATCTTTTACGCCTTTACGATTTTTACCGCTTATTTCAACTTTTAGAAATAATTCCGCTTCATTACTATCTAAATCTAGGTCCTTAGCGTAATCTTTGAAATCCTTTACTGTCCCAAATAGTTTATCTATTGATTCAACCTTATTATAGGAAGAATCTAATTTATTTAGTTTTTCTATATCGCTGATATCATCTAAGCTACTTTGAATTGAATTTATATTCTCAAAAGATCCATTACTCCTTTCAATCTTTTTCAATAACTTTTTGGATAATATGATGTTTTTGATTAATTTTTTGACTGTTTTACGATTTTCTTCCTCTTTTTCTGCGCCTAAAAGCTGTTCAAGATCTTCAATAGTTAAATTTTTATCTTTGATGGTTTTTTCTATATCATTCTTACTCTTCGAAATTATTTGATCAAGCTCTTCACTATCCACAAAGCAATCTCACCTATAAACTAAATTTATTTATTCGCTGTTAATATCTTCTTTGTTATTGGCTTGAGAATATTGTTGGAAATCCGGAAGTATTAGGACTCAAATGTTTAAATCATGATTCGAAAATTAATCTTAGATGAGTAAAAAATCCCGATTTTTTATAATGTTATTATTTTCAACAGGTTTTGTTTCAGCAACAAAATTTAGTGTAGAAACTTTGGATCCAGAAATTTTAGCTTTACCATTGGTATTAACTTTACTTCTGGCTTATGCCAAGGGAAGCAGTTCTAAGGACGATAGGATGTTAAAAGATGATATGCGTGTCTCAAAGCCAGATCTCGCTAGATCTGATGACCAGGATATTGCAGAGGATAAGTTTACCTGCAAGGTTTGCAATTCAGAGTTTGAAACTGAGGAGGACAAAATTCTTCATGAAGAGGCTCTTCACTAAACCTACTTAGATAAAGCTTTCTTTAACCATCTCAACTTTCTCTTTAACCCGAAAAACTTTGGTGGCTCATATCTCGATCCTTCAAGTTCTGCAGCAAGTTCTTTAACCTCTTGAACTGATTTGTTGTATTCATTGAAGAGTATAAGCGGCATGTTTTCGAAGAGACTTTCCTTAAACTCTGGGTCGTAAGGAATCTGACTGAGGACGTGGCATTCTGTCATCATTTCAACTTCTCTTTCTACTAGTTCTTTGTCAGGCCTTCCTTCCACCTTATTTACGATGGTTCCGAGAACTGGTTTCTTGAAATCCTTGCATCTTTCAATTATCTGTGCAGCATTAATACCTGCTGTCTGAGTTGGCATAGTGACTATAAGGAGCTCATCACATGCTTTAATTATGTCCTCAACATTTGAATTTAGTCCTGGTGGACAGTCAACGATTACGTATTCTGAGTCTTTTGAAGCCTCAAAAAGTATATCTTTCAAAGCTGATGTATCTGGTTCAACCTGGTTTATTTCATTACTTGAAGTTATGGCTTTCAAGCCTGATTGGTGTCTGAAAGTTGCTGAATTTACGTCAGCATCCCCTTCAAGGACATCTTGGATTTTCACTGGGTGATCGTATCTTCCCAGATACACTCCAAGATTTGAAGCTGAGAAGTCTGCGTCTACAACTGTAACTTCGTTACCTATCTGCTGGAGAGCAATACCAAGATTTACTGAGAGAGTAGTTTTACCTACACCACCTTTACCTGAAATTAATCCTATAACTCTCCCATCCGACATAACAAATAATATGTGATTCTCGCTATTTAATAATTCCCAGCTACGAGAACGAATGTTTCTTGGGAAATCTATAATAAAAAGAATAGGAAAAAAGGACTACTTAGATTTGGAATCAACTGTCGAGGATTATTTCTTCTTCCAGTCTTTTCTCCTCTATTTCTTTTTCGAGTCTATCTCTAAACTCTGCAATGTCGATATCACTTTCTTCTCTTTCCTGTCTATCTCTTACTGAGATATATCCTGATTCTTCTTCATCATCTCCAAGGATCAACATGTAGGGCACATTGTCGTCGTGAGCAGCTTGAATCTTCTTTCCGACTGTCCAAGATCGTTCTTCTATCTCCACTCGGAAATCATCAAGTTCTTCCTTGATTTCCTGTGCATAATCTTGGTTCTCATCTGTAACTGGTAGGATTCTCACTTGTTCAGGTGCTAACCAGGTTGGGAAGTCTCCTGCGAAGTGTTCTATCATGACTCCCATGAAACGCTCGATGCTTCCTAGGATTGCACGGTGTATCATGACGGGGTAATGTTCTTCATTGTCTTTCCCTACGTACTTTAGACCATAGTTACGTGGGATGACGAAGTCAAGCTGTACTGTTCCAAGCTGCCATTGTCGTCCAATAGCATCCTCAACTTCTACTCCGATCTTAGGTCCATAAAATGCTCCTTCCTCTGGTTTAACTTCGTAGTCTCCCACTTTTTCGTCCATCGCATTCTTTAAGGATTGTTCGGCTTCATCCCAGAGTTCATCCGGGCCCTGTGCCTTTGGAGGTTTTGTCTCGAGAATGAAGTTGACGTCAAATCCGAACTCGTCGTACATCTCGATAATCTTTTCTAAGTGTTTCTTAATCTCTTCCTCTATCTGATCCTTTCTCAGATAAGCGTGGCCATCGTCCTGTGTCAATGTTCTTACTCTGAGTAATCCTGAAAGCTCTCCGGATTGTTCGTTTCTGTTCACTGTTCCAAATTCGGAAAGTTTGATTGGAAGTTCTCTGTAACTTCTTTTACCTGAATCAAAGATGTGGCTGTGGTTTGCACAGTTCATAGGCTTCAAGCCGTACTCTTCATTGTTCTGTTCCCATGCAAACATCTCTCCATCCTCTTTAAATGCATCATAGTGTCCTGTCTTCTTCCAAAGATTGGCTCTGTTGAGCTCTGGAGTCCATACTTCTTCGTATCCAAGTTCTTTGTTCTTTTCTCGGATGTATTCTTCCAGTTCTCTTCTAATTCTCATACCTGCTCTATGGTAGTGAGGTCCTCCTGGTGCGTGTTCTGGTATTGAGAACAGGTCCATGTTTTTCCCGATTTTCCTGTGATCTCTCTTTTTTGCTTCTCTACGTTTCTCTAGGAAATCTTCAAGTTCCTGTTCTGAAGGGAATGCTGTTCCATAGACTCTTGTAAGCATCTCATTGTCTTCACTTCCTCGCCAGTATGCTCCTGCAATCTCCATGAGCTTGAATCCTTTAACTTCTCCTGTTGAGTCTACGTGAGGTCCTTTACATAAGTCTTGGAACTCTCCCTGCTCGTAGAAACTTACTTCATCTCCTTCACCAGCCTCTTCATCTAAAATTTGCCTCTTGTATTCGTTTTCTTTGAAGAACTCTTCTGCGTCTTCTCGAGAAACCATCTCTCTTTCTATAGGCAGGTCTTCTTCAATAATTTCCTGCATTTCTTCCTCTATTTCTGCAAAATCTTCTTGGTCAAGATCTAGTCCATCGATGTCATAGTAGAATCCTTCTTCAGTCCACGGTCCAATAGTTAGTTTTACTTCATCTCCATAGATTCTCTTCAGCGCCTGTGCAAAGACGTGTGCCGCAGAGTGCCTCAGCACCTCAACATATTCATCGCTCTGATCTGTAACTATTTCTATTTCGTCTCCGTTCTCTACTCTTTCTTCTTTGGCAACAAGTTCGCCGTTTATCTTGCCTGCTACTGTGTCGTCTCCAAGCCCTGTACCTATTTCATAGGCAACGTCTTCTACTGTTGAGTTTTCATCTACTTCTAATTCTGAGCCATCTGGTAGTTCTACTTCAATCATTTAGAATCCTCCTGCAATTTCAGAGTTATGTGAGATTTTAGAACAGCTAAAGTTAAAGCTGGATCGGTTGAGAAACATGTGTTTGTCTTCTAAAGGTCTTTGAAGACCTTTCGGTAAAACGTCCACCTTTCATTGTAAGAATTGATTTGTCGAATATCTTTTTTATTTTACTCGTTTAGGAATGTTTTCAGTTTCTGGTATTTTTCCTAGTGTCGTGGTTGAAATATATCCTATTGTTATTCCTTGCCAGTAAGTCGTGGTTCTGTATAGTATTGTTGCTGTAACTGCTGTTGCAAGCGTAAAATCTGAGATAAGAAGTAATGTACCTGCCATGGCTGCCTCATACGTTCCGGTTCCACCTGGCGTAGGACTTATACTTGCAAAACTTATCAGCGGAATTAGGAGCATGATTTTAATGGGATGTATATACAGTCCTAGAGAAGTTAAGACCAGATAGAATGTTATCATTCTAAATAAAAAGGCTGATCCGGTAATTCCAAGAGAGTAAATAAGTGTTTTTGGACTATTGCCTATTGATTCAAGGGCTTTTTCCCAGTCCTTTATTCTCTCTTTTAGTATTTTTTCTAGTTTTCTGCCTCTTCCAGTAATCTTTATTATCTTACTTATGAGTTTTAAACTATATTTTTCCAGTGTACCTGGTTTGAACCAAGCTAGAAAACCAATAAGTATTCCAGTACATAAAAATGCTAGAAGGCTTAATGAGACTCTTGCTAGTTCCTGGCTAAGTGATCCTGTAATTAAAACGAATACAAGACCTGTTATTATATACAGTGACATTGGTATTACAGTGACAAGGTCTGCTGACATGACTGTCGCAAGTGATTTTTCATAAGTGCTGTTTGTTTTCTTGCTTATCAGGTAAGCCATTATAGGTTGTCCTCCAAATCTTCCTAAAGGAGTGATATTGTTGAAGAACTGTCCTGCTGTAAAGATTCTGAAAGTGGTGAAGAAACTGCTGTTTATCCCTAGACTCTTGAAAAATATGTGCCAATTAAGGCTCCAACAAACAACTACCATCGTACCGGTTAGAAAAGCTACAGGGATATAGGTAAGTTCTGCATCTGAAAGAGATGAAAGTATTTTAGACGGGTCTGCAACTAAAATTAAGCCTGTAAAAATGGCTGTAGCTACAGAGAACCACAGAATATTTTTTGCACGCTGGTTTTGCATCAAATCAGTTATTTTCATGTCTCGGTGTTCTAACAAATTATTTGGGTCTCTTTTCTCCTCTTTTGGAACAAACTCTAATTTTGTTGTATAATTTTGATTTAGCGAGGCGTCTTTTAATATTAGGAACCTGATTTAACAGTTCTCTATTGAATTGTTCAACATGATAAAGGTTCTTAGATTAGGTCATAGACTGGGCAGAGATGATCGAATATCAACTCATGTCGGCTTAACTGCCAGACAGTGGGGTGCAGATGAGATAGTTTTCTCTGGTGAAAAAGATGATGGTATGCTTGAAAGTCAGAGAGACATTATCGAAAGATGGGGAGGAGAAGTCGAGATAAGATACACGGAAGAATGGAAAAAAGAAATAAAGGAGTTTGAAGGTTTGAAAATACATCTTACCATGTATGGAGAAAAGATTAATGAGAAAATCAAAGAACTCCAAAAAGAATTTTCAAAGGAAGACTTGCTGATAGTTGTTGGAGCTGAAAAGGTTCCTAGATGGGTCTACAAAAATGTTGATAAAAATATCTCAGTTGGTAACCAACCGCATTCTGAGATAGCAGCCCTTGCAGTTTTCATGGATAGGATTAAAGGTGGGGAAATAAAAGAAGATTTCAAGGATGCAGAAATTTATGTAGAGCCAAGTGAAGTAAGGAAACTAACTCGGGAAAAGAATTAGTCTATATGACCTTTCGAAGTAGAATGCTTTGTTACTTGAGGATGGCAAAAAAGATTTAAAATAAAGTTTTCTATCTCATACCATGGTTCATGAAATTCAAAAACCTGAGACATCCAACCAAGAAATTTTGGATGCAATGATGAATAACTACCAGGACCTAGAGACAGATGGAGGTTCTACAGTATCAAATTGCTCAGGAAATATTGCGAGTGAATGTGTAAGAGAAAGTTTGAACAAAGTATCTGATGCACTAGAAGGCTTTAACGATTATGTTTTGGTTGGCGGAATTCCAACACAGATGGAGTACGTGAGGAGAAAAGGTCATGAATCTCCACAAATTATGGACAATTTTGGAAGAAGAATGACAAATGATCTTGATATACTTACTACAGACACTTCTGAAGTGAAAAAAAGAATACGTGAATCGGATTACCACGAAGGAGAAAAATTGAAGATTGACACAATCGGCACAGATCTTTTCAATAACACTAGAGAAATCATAAGCTCCGGCCAAATTCATCACTATAGTGCTTATGATTCAGCAGAAATTACACTTAATGCAAATCTGAGGGTACCACAAGATACGGAATTATTGTATACTAAAGTCCATGATCAGACTTCAAGAGGAAGCATAGGTACGAGAAGCGATGCAAAATTAATTGCTGAGTCCGGAGAATTTGATATAGAAAACGAAAGAATGAGGTATTTGGCAGCAGGAAATGAAGAAGCTCAGAACTACCTAGAACAACTAGGAATCTAAGTTTCTGGTCTATGAGGCTTTACTTCAAATTTTTCACCATCATCGCCAAGTTTAGTGTTCTTGAATTCTTGTTTTGCTTCGTCTAGAAGCTTATTCTCATCCTGCTGGTATCTTCGGGAAAGGTGTGTCAGAACTAATTTTTCTACATCTGCCTCAGAGGCTATTTCTCCCGCCTGAAGAGCGGACGTATGGCCATCTCTATCTTCAATAATCTCGTGGCTACACGTAGCTTCGTGTATCAACAAGTCTGCGTTTTCTGCATGTTGAATAAGATTATCGCATTTTGAGGTGTCGCCAGAATAAACAATCTTTCTCCCGGGCATAGTCTCCACAACTTCTTCTGGCTTTATTGTTTCTCCTTCCCATTCTATACTTTCTCCTTTCTTGAGCTCCCCTATTTTAGGAGATTTAGTTAGTCCAAGCTCCTTCATCTTTTCTTTATTTGCTTTCTTTTGATCGTCTTCAATAAAAATGTATCCAAAAGCGTTTATGCCGTGTTCGACTTCGAAAGGCTCGACTTTGTATCCGTCTCCAACTATTTCATCTCCCTCTATCACATCTTCAACAAAAATATCGAAGTTCCTTTGGAAGTACCCTGTGTCTAATATGTTTTCTGTAAATTCCTCTGTTCTGGGTGGTCCATAGATGTATAGTGGTTTTTCTCTTCCCTCCATCTCCATTGTCTGGATTAGACCTAATAGACCTGAGAAGTGGTCGGCATGCCAATGGGATATGAAGATTCTACTGATTTTCATCAAGCCCAGTTTTTCCTTCATCAGTTCTCGCTGAGT
>Ga0102942_1000064_pt1 | contig 32177 bp, 25 predicted proteins | sample SalPon2_C_H2O_MG_FD_78171 | JGI IMG/M metagenome (GOLD analysis project Ga0102942, IMG submission 78171) | Salt pond water microbial communities from South San Francisco under conditions of wetland restoration - Salt Pond MetaG R2_C_H2O_MG | ecosystem: Environmental > Aquatic > Non-marine Saline... | reverse complement strand
CGAGTTTACCAGCGGTACAGAGTATACCGGTACTACACCGCCTGATTCTCCTTCACAGCCTTCTGCATGTCTCGATGGAAATGATAATGATGGCGACGGACTGGTTGATGGCGAGGGTGCTGACAGCGATAACGATGGTACTCCTAACTGGCAGGAGGCAGGTGCTGATGGCCCTGATCCTGGATGCTCCCCTCCTTACAAATATGATGATTCTGAGGCCAATATCTATGACTTAGATGCTTCATGGATCTTCGGCCAGTATCGTTCAGCTCCTACCCCGGATGATTCCTCAGTTTTCTATGGGGCGGAGGTAATTGAGAATGGTTCTTCAACCGCTGTTAGCCCTGATCAGGTTCTCGGATCCAATCAGATTAATGAGACCTATGTCGAGGGTTCCAGAGACTGGGCTGGCGGCTTTTTAAGAAGTGCGGCTATAGCGGTAACCGAATCTCGGCACGAAGGAAGTATGCCGGCCTCTACAACTACTTCTGTTGAAGATGGTTCTGCAGAACTGATTGATGCGCCTCATAACGATACTACTGTAGGAGATGGGACAATGTGTGGTGATGCGATAAGAGGTACTGACGAAAACAATTTTAACTGTCCTGAGGATTATGGCCTTCCCGACGATGCAGGTACTACAAAGAGTCAGTCTTCAGAGACTATTTCAGATAGATTTAATGATAACGTGGATGAGTGGGATGCGAACAATGCTGATGGTGTTTCTGTAGGTGATTCCAACAATAACGCGAATAACGATGAGTACCTGAAATCTAAGAATAATAACGATGATACTGATGATACAATACAGTACCAGTTCAGTAATTCGGGCTCTGGACTTGTAGCCCCGGAGGCTGAGGGCCCGAAAACGGATGATATCAGTGGTTCCTTCCCTTATACCAGCGACCTTCAGAGTGGTACCCAGGCCAACCCGGGAGAAGTTGATGACCAGGTTATACAGGATCAACAATGGGAGGATGTCCCTGATTACTACCTGAAAGATGATGACGGAGACGGTGTACCTGACGAGCTGTGGATGGCCTATCCTGAGAAAGTTGGGGAAACCGAGATGGGACAGGTTACCGATTACGACTTGACCGGGGATAAGAATGTTGAGACCTGGGAGATAACAGGTAGTGCAGGTACATGTTCTGGTGTTAACTGTTCTGAAAGCGGGGATGTATGCAGTAGCGTGGATCAAGGCACTGATCAGAAATATACTCTTGATAGCACAGATACTAAGACTGTTTCAGATACCGGCAATGAGCAATATTATGTTGATAGCAGCGGGAGCTTCCAGCACAGCAAGGAAAGTACAAACCTGAATACGGTATCTGTTGAAGTCACCAAGCATCCAGGTTACAGTACTGAGACGGTTGATGATGATGGATGTGGAGGATATACTACTACAGGATCATGTACCGGTACCGGGGGCTGTAGTCCAGGTTCTACAGATGTAGCCAGTGAGGTTTCAGACCAGGATATTGCTACCGGCCAGACAAGCAATACTATTACTTACAGGTATGAGGATCTTGAGTTGAAGTCTGAGAAAGTTTTCGATCTAAATCCGGCGGAGAATCCCTCTTATGCTCCGATGTTTCCTACTGATGCCCTGTTTGAACAGGATACATTCAAGTACGGCGATGAGGCCTATGAAAGATCCAATATCAAGTACAACGCTTACCAAGGCGATGCTTACTACGCTTACGCTGTAGACACTGATAATAATATGCTTGGTAATGATGAGGCTATTTCCTCCAGTTCTTTCCATATGAGGGTGAACGGCGAGGACTTTGAGTCAGTCCGGGATTACTTCAGAACCTGGGATGTCGACGGACCTGAAGGCCAGTCCGATGGCTACATGGCTATCCTGCAGAGGAGAGGATATCTTGGAAATGGCCAGGTTGAGATTCAGGGCTTCAGCAACAGGTTCATGAATACAGAGACGAATGGTACTGAAAGAATGGACTTCATCCAGCCTGTTGATGCTCTTGGCCACGTAAGTCAAAATACTGTTGGCTGTGGAGACCCATTTACTCACTGTATGGCTGCAATCGATGTAAGGCCTACAAACCTGAATAACTGGGACAATCCCACTGAGCCATCCTATCAAACTGGTTCTCAGGCCTATCCTACGGCTGTAACATTTGAAAGCAATATTCAGGATACTAACCAGTCTCTTGGAGTCTGTAAGATGTTCCAGGAGATTGATCCTGATGCAGCCATTGGTTCAAACTACCAGTCGGATTCTGATAGCCCGACGCAGGGCTCGGATAAAAGATGTGCAGGAGATACCACTCAGGAGTTCTGGATCGCAATGGAAGGCCCTGAAGTTAACGAAGATCCTATTAAGAGCCATCATCTGGAAGGTACTGCTGACAGAGTTACTGACTGTCTGTGGTATGGAGAGGATGTTTCAGAGGGAACGGTCAGGACTGTCGGCACTCAGCAGTACTCTGATTACGAGGAAGGAGGTTATTCTCCTGATAAAGAGGTCTGTCTTGCTATCGACAGCAGCGGTGAAAGCTTTACCCAAGACGGTATCACATACGAGGAGACTCTTCCTGCAGATGATCCTGGAGACGATGTACCTTATGATAACTATGATTATGATGATGATGGAACTGTTGAGGAGGTCGGCGGCGAATGGTACGATCTGGATAATGAGACCGTGAATGAATATCTCAGAAGCAGCGGTAATGGCCATGATCTTATCGATAGCAGTGAGAGAGGAGATCCTGACAACGCTTCTCAGATAGCGTTTTACTGGCGTCAAAACGAGAACCCTTACCATGCTGACTACAATCCAAAGGGAGAGGGCTCCGGAGAGAACATCGGTGTGACTCTAGAGGATAACTGTGGGCCGCTGCTTATAGGCTGTGACGACACAAGATCTGAGGATCAGGGAAGTAAAGAACCTGTGTTCTTCAGCTTCTTCTGGCAATTAACGGGGTATACGCCATGATAAGAAAAGTACTGCTTGTATCTTCACTATTCATTGCACTTTTCGCAGCTCCAGCAACAGGCCAGATGTACCAAGAGGATTTTTCAGGTACTCAGAGCGACTGGACCTGTTCTTCTACAGGCCGTTCTCTGGATACGTGTACTGCTGATGCGACAGAGAGCTATTCTACCCCGGAAGAGTCAGCTACTGCTGGTAACCGTTACGAGATCTGTGGTGAGGGAGGGGTCAGCAAGGCCTTTGACTTCAACCGGCAGCCAAAGTACCTCAACTTTGATTACAGGATCCAGCTTGATAGCTGGGGTACAGGTACGATATTCATTCAGGATTCGAACGGTGTAAGAGAACTTATTAGCAGAAGCCAGTCAGGAGACAGTTATGATTCCGGCTGGAGATCTTACGAGGCTAACGTAGAGTCAGCAGATAAAGATTTTACCTTAACAGCTGGAAGCATAAGCACTTCCAGTTTCTGTAATAGTCAGCCGGAGGACCGGTCATGGCAGGTATGGATCGACGATGTAAAGATCACTTCAAGTGCGGATAAACCTAACAGCCCCTCCTTCAGGACTCCTGAAGACGGTGCAACAGTTACACAGACTACAACAAATCTATCGGCCCGTATAACCGATCCGAACGATGATTCAATGACTGTAGAGTTCAAGCAGGCCGACGGTTCTCTTATAGAGTCAAAAGATATTGCAAGCGGCGACACGGTAACTGCTTACTGGCAGGGCCTCAGCGACGGCGAGACCTATGAATGGTTTATTGAGGCCTGTGATGGTACAGGTCAGTGCCGTACCACTGAGACATGGAGCTTTACTGTGGATAAGGAAGCTGAGAAAACCTATACCGGTGGAGGCCTGCGGGATGAGGATTACATGCCTACAGGCGATAACGTAAGTGTTCCGAATTACTACTATGAAGGCTATGTGAACAAGCTGGAGGAATCAAGCAATCAGCTGGAGCCAGGTATGGATACTGATGCGTATGATCCTGCTGACTACGGTATCTGGACTGACTCGGATGGTTCTCAGGGAAGTGCTGATCAGTGGGCTATCACGAAGCATCTGAACTGGTCGATCTCAAACAGAGGAGAGGCCTATCCTCCAGGCCCTACAGGAGAGGATGCACAGATTCGGCAGGGAGGCCTTTACCACTCTACTTACAGCAGTGAAGGAGGCACTTACTATCACAGGGATTACTCTGGCTCTTTCCGGCAGATCCCAAGCGATCCGGGTGCATTTACACCGGACAGTGTATCCAAGACTTCGAAGGTTTTCGGCAACTCTTTCGCGGCTATAGCGGCTGAGAACTTCACAGGTGCCTTTGGGAAGGTGAAGGTTGGAGATGGGGTATGGATTGACCCTGATGAAATACGTTCGATGAACGATCTTCTGGTAGGTGACTGGGAGCCTAAACTTGTGTACAATATCGATCTTACAGGCCCTGATATGGGCCTGGGCTTTAATCTGGATGATGACTCAGGTATCACGTATCGTTCAGGCTTCGGTTCTCCACGTTCCTACGTAATGTACGGTAACGTATACTTCGAGGGAGAGGCCGATGGCATCGATAATGATGGGGATAACGTGGTTGATGAGGAGGTAAACAGCAATGGTACTGTCGGTGAGACCACGCCGCTGCTTGAGCCTCCTATGTGTGGAGATGATAGAAGAGAGTACCTGCTTGAGGAGATGGGAGAGTCCGAGAGATCTATCGCTGGAGATGGAAGATATGCATGCACTGATTCTCAGGATGTATGCATCGATACAAGTGCGGATGGAGCAAAGGTATTTGAAAGACAGGAGTACAGGAACACAGACGAACCTGACGAAGACTTTGGCCGTGCGAAAAACGATAAAGAGGCCTGTGCGATGGTAGACGACGATGAAGTAGCAAGATGGTACGATCAGGACTTCAAGGAGAGACTCTGCCGTGAAAACACAGTTTACGGGCCTGAAGGAATACGATGGTTTAACGAGAGCCAGATTGCGGAGCATCCAGCCGCTTTCAAAGGAGGTATCGACGATGACTTCAACCAGTTCATAGAGGAACAGAGAGCATTGAAAGGAGAGACATCAAGAAACATTCAGTCAAGGCCTGGCCAGACATTCAGTTCTTCTACAGGCCTAGGATCCACTAGCCCGGTACCAACAGGTTCAATCGATCAGAGGAACGGCGTTACAAATGATACTATAGCAACTCCTGGCTTTTGTGGAGGAGATGATACATCAGAGTACCTTGTTACACAGGACTGTACTACCGGCCTGTGTGAGACGAACAACTCGGTTATTGGTGTAGCTTCTCAGGCAGATGCCTGTATCTTGGACGGTGCACATTACTCGGAGACTGACAGCGACAAAAGAGAGCTTTACAGTCCAGGAGAGACGGTAGAGTTCGATCTTGGCAGTGATACGCAGATAGCCTCATGTTACGGTGGTTCATGGTATGAGGACTGGCCTGTAGTATTCAGGAAGGACACGGTTGATGTACCTCTGGGAACTTCACGGCTTGCACAGTTTAAACTGATTAACGTGGAGACAGAGGCCAAGACATTCGATGTACAGCTGGAGGACGATGGCATGAGTGTCTGGAACGATGCATGGTCCTTCTACTCACAGGATGAATCAACAAGATCAGACAGCTTCCAGGCCACGATTGATCCACAGTCATCAAGAACATACACCGTCAACCTGTACGGAGGAAACGTCAACGTCGATAACTCACAGCTAACGGTCTCAGCAGAAACATCAGACGATACGATCAGCGGCTCCGACAGCATAGTTGTAGACGTAACACAGGCCCCTAACTCTACCGCAACAGGAACCACAGGAGCCAACCCTGTACCAGGATTGGGCCTCCCACAGATAGTAGTACTTATGCTACTGGCCTCTACAGTCTATTTCTTCCAGGCCCGGCCATAGACTTCTTCCTTATTTCTTTAACTTACTTTCAAAACTTTTCGCGGAAAACAAATTGTTAAGAGGAGTAAAAATATGATTCGAAATTCAAAGAATTTCTGTATCACGCAGAAAACAGAAGGTGTTTTCGAGTGACACAGGAACTGGGGATCACGGTAGATAAACATCAGGATACTTCAGAATGGTATACACAGGTAGTCAAGAAGGCAGGCCTCGCGGATTACGCACCTGTGAAGGGATGTATGATAATCAAGCCGTACGGAATGAAGCTCTGGGAAAGCATCAAGGAAAACTTTAACGAAAAGATCACAGACACAGGAGTCGACAACGCATACTTCCCGCTTTTCATCCCGGAAAGCTATCTACAGAAAGAAGAAGATATTGTAGAAGGATTCGATCCCGAAGTAGCATGGGTAACACACGGAGGAAACGAGGAACTCGAGGAAAGACTTGCAGTAAGGCCTACTTCCGAATCAATAATTGCACCTTACATGAGCGAAGAAGTTCGCTCACACAGAGATCTGCCTCTGAGATTGAATCAGTGGGCAAACGTCGTACGCTGGGAGCCGACTGATACAAGGCCCTTCCTGAGGACTCGAGAATTTCTCTGGCAGGAAGGCCATACCGCACATGCAAAAGAAGAATCAGCGGATGAGGAAACAATGCTCAGATTAGAGCAGTACCAGGAAGTGATCGAAGACCATCTTGCTATCCCTTCGATCCTCGGATACAAACCGGAGCACGACAAGTTCCCGGGCGCAAAGTATACTACAACGATAGAGACACTGATGCCGGACGGGAAATCAATCCAGTCAGGAACTTCCCATCAGCTGGGCCAGCACTTTGCGGAAGCGTTCGATATTACTTTCGAGGATGAAAACAGCGATGAGCAGACCGTGTGGACAACTTCATGGGGCCTCTCTACGAGGACGATCGGGGCCTTGATCATGGCACACGGTGACGATGATGGCCTTAGATTGCCTCCAAGTGTTGCGCCGCATCAAGTGGTCGTCGTACCTATCTTCCAGGAGGACAACAAGGAGGAAGTCATGGATTATGCAGAAGAAGTCGCCGAAGATCTCGAAGATGAAGGCCTTCGCGTGGAATTCGATCATCGGACGCATCGTACTCCAGGGTACAAGTTCAATGAATGGGAGCTGAAAGGAGTACCTCTTAGAGTAGAGGTTGGACCGAACGAGATGGAAGACGATGCGGTTACAACCGTGAGACGCGACACCGGAGACAAGGAGATGGGCCTCGACAGAGAAGAGTTCATTGACTCTGCAGAAGACACTCTCGACGATATCCAGGCCTCGATGTACGAGGAACTGGAGCAGTATCTGCATGAAAACATCAGAGAGGCCGAGTCAAAGAACGAGATCCTGGCCACGATCGGCAAGTCAAGAGGATATGTCAAGACCCGCTGGTGTGGGAAGGAAAGCTGTGAGGAAGAAGTCAAAGGTGAAGTCGCTGCAGAGATCGTAGTCCTGCCGTTCAGAGAAGATAGTGAGCCAGCGACTATCCAGGACTCCGAAGAACACATCGACGGCGAATGCGCAGTCTGTGGAGAAAAAGCCGAGAGATGGGCCTACTTCGCGAAGAACTACTAACCTGGTTTGCCGCCACATCTCCTCCTTATCTTTTCTTAAGCTTCAGTTTCGTTCACTGAATTATGATTCTCAAAAACATCCGGTACTTGGTTACGCAGAATGATGATCGACAGGTTATCGAGGACGTTGACTTGTTGATTCACGGCGATAGAGTTGCGGGGATGGGCCATGAGTTGCCTGTCGGTGATCATCAGGTTGTTGACTGCAGTGGTAAGGTTGTGATGCCGGGCCTGGTGAATGCTCATACTCATGCCTCGATGACTCTGCTCCGCGGTATTTCGGACAACAAGGAATTGGAGGACTGGCTGCATGAGGAGATCTTCCCGGCGGAGGATAAGCTGGAGGAGGAAGATGCGTTTATCGGGGCCTTGCTTGGATGTATCGAGATGCTGGAAACCGGGACCACTACCTTCAACGATATGTATGATCACATGGACCAGGTGGCTGAAGCCGTTGACAGGACAGGTATCAGAGCAGTTCTAGGTAGAGGCCTTCTAGATGTTGACGGCGAGAAAGACTGGAGAATGGATGAGGCCATTGAACTGGTGGAGAACTACCAAGGCCATGATCGTATAGTGCCATGTTTCGCGCCTCACGGAGTATACACTGCCTCGGAGCAGTTGTTGCGGGAAGCGAAGGACTGCGCTGAGATCTTTGATACCTCGTATCACATCCATGTTTCGGAGACTGAGAAGGAGATGCAGGACTCGATCAATAACAACGGCAGGCCTCCGCTGAAGTATCTCGATGTTCTAGGCCTTGTGAACGATGATTTGATCGCTGCTCACGGTGTCTGGCTGACGGACGAGGAGAAAAGCATCCTGGCGGAGAAAGGTGGCAGCGTCGTGCATAACCCTGCGGCCAATTTGAAGCTTGGTTCTGGTATCGCTGAAGTACCTGAGCTACTGGATAACGGTATCAACGTGGCCCTAGGAACTGATGGCGTTGCATCAAATAATAACTTGAACCTGTTTGAGGAGGCTAAGATCGCCTCAATCCTGCATAAGCGTAGAGGCCCTGAAGTGATCGATGAGCAGGAGATACTTGATATGGCTACGATCAACGGTGCGAAAGCGTTAGGCCTTGAAGATGAGATCGGTTCAGTAGAGCTGGGTAAGAAAGCGGATCTACTAGCTATCGATCTCAACTCGGCTGATATGACTCCGATCAATGGAAAGAAAGGCCTTGTCTCGAATCTTGTCTACTCTTTCTCGGGCGAGGTTGACGATGTAATCGTTGACGGAGAAGTAGTTGTCAGGGATGGAGAAATAGTGAAGATAGGGGAAGGTAAGGTTTTGGAGGCCGCTGAGAAACTGGCCCGGAAGTTCTGATTTATACCTTTGCGTCTTTCAGCTCCGGTTTCTCATCGATACTTGGAATAGTCTTTTTCTGCTTGATTCTGCGGAACTTATCGTGGTCTTTCGGTTCAAGCAGAGTGATGGCCTCTCCTTCACGTCCCTGTCGACCAGCTCTCCCGATTCTGTGGGTGTATGTATCGGCTGTATCCGGTACGTCGTAGTTGAATACGTGTGTAACTCTGTCTACGTCGATTCCTCTTGCAGCGACGTCTGTTGCAACTACAACTTTGATGTCGCCGTTTGCGAACTTTTCCAGTGTCTTTTCTCTCTGGTTCTGGTTCATGTCGCCGTTAAGCTCCTGTGCATCGATATCGTTCTTCCGTAGCTTGTCGGCCAGCCACCGGGTCGTGTTCTTCGTCTTGCAGAAGACTACCGATAGATCCCGGTCCCGGTTCTCAAGGAAGGTATAGAGCAGAGAAAGCTTGGTGTTGGATTTCGCGTTCACATACTTCTCATCCAGATTCCGGGTGTGTTCGGAGGCCTGGATCCTGATCGTCTCCGGGTCGATGTCGTATCTGTCACACATCTTCTTCAGAGAACGTGGGATGGTAGCACCGAACAACAGGTTCTGACGGTCGTCGGGAAGATAACTGATTATTTCCTCCAGTTCGTCCTGGAATCCCATGTCAAGCATACGGTCGGCCTCGTCAAGCACGAAGTAATCAATGTTACCGGCCTTCAACTTTCCTTTGCCAAGAAGATCCAGTACACGGCCCGGAGTACCGACCACAATGTTGGCCTTTTTCGCTCCCTCGATCTGTGGTTCGTAGCTTACTCCTCCGTAGATAGTAACTGTTTCAACCGGTTTTCCTGCGGCAGATTCGATCTCCTGTGTGATCTGCTTCGCCAGTTCTCGTGTAGGGGAGAGAATCAGGGCCTGTGTCTCTGATCCATGTACCTGTTCCATTATAGGCAGGGAGAAGGCCAGTGTCTTGCCGGATCCTGTCTCCGACTCGACCATAAGGTCTTTTCCTTCGAAAACTTTTGGTATAGCTTTTTTCTGTACTTCTGTAGGTTCTGTAATTCCGTGTTTTTCCAGTCTCTCGAATGTTCTGTCTGAAATATTAAGCTCTGAAAAATTCATCTTACTAGATCAAATCCTCGTATTATAACACAGAATGGGGCCTCTGTCTTTTTATTTCAACTCAAAAAAGAGGGGTAGGAAAGAAGGATGTAAAAAAAGGTTTGTTATTCCCTGGCAAGATTCTTGCAGGTGCTGTAGTAGGCCTTTCTAAGTTTTCTCAAGTTCTCTATCTCGCATTTCTCGTTCTCTCCGTGGACTGTTCTCTGGTTCACACCGAGTTCGATGAACGGAGTGTCTTTCTCGGCGAAGAATCTGCCGTCGCTGGCTCCTCCATCGGTTATCTGCTCAGGTGTTTCGCCTCTTACTTCTTCCACTGAGTTCACTGTAGCTTCCCTGAATTTTTCATCCTGTAGTTCGAAGGCTCCGCCGTGATCATTTTCTATTGAGACCTTTACTCCGCAGTCGATGTCCTGTATCTGGGCCTCTATCTCGTCCAGTATTTCTTCTGGTTGCTGTCCTGGCAGGTAACGGAGGTCCATCCCGATTTCAAGCTCTCCGGGAACGCTGTTGTACGTCTGGGTTGTCTCTATCCGTGTTACTTCATGGCTTGGATCCGGAAGCGAGCCGGTTTTGTCATAGTGGACCTCGAGATTGTTGAGTTTTTCAAGGACTTTCGGCAGCTCCTCCATCACGTTCATCTCGGCGAGATGTGCCCTGCTGGCATGAATTCCTTCACCCTCCAGGGTGATGTTTACCCAGAGTACGCCACGGGTTCCGACCTGTACATCCATGTCAGTGGCCTCGCCTACGATCGAGTAGTCAAAGCCTTCACCCTCGCTGTAGTACTTTTCGACCAAGGCGTTTGAACCGTTGAATCCTCCTATCTCTTCATCTCCTACAGCCATCAACACTACTCTGTTGTTGAACTCGGAGTCTCTGTGGAGGTCGAGGAAGGCCTTTACCTGTGCAGCGAAGGCTGCTTTCATGTCTGCAGCTCCACGGCCGTAGAGCTTTCCGTCCTCTATCTTCGGCTCGAAAGGAGATGTTACGCTCCACTGGCCTTCAGGTTCCACGACGTCCAAGTGTCCGTTCAGGCATATGGATGGTGACTCGGATCCGATCTCAGCTACAAGGTTGTAGACTCCGTTTATCTCCTTTATGTCAGCTGAAATACCTTCCTCCTCAAGGACTCCTTTCAGGAACTGGAACACTTCCGGCGATTCCACAGGTGAGACTGTCTCGTACTCCATCAGTTCTTCTGCTATCTCTTCTACTTTCACTTTCTTCACCTCTCTATTCAGCCTCCGGAGCCAGTCTCTGAATCTTTTTGCCTGTTTTAGCTGGCTGAATATTTTCTGGATCGATGCCGTCTTCATCGTGGTACTCATCGGCTGGAGGGCTTTTCGATGAAGCCATTGAGTCATACCATTCCTCGCCGTAGGCCTCTCCTGCAAGCTCTAGAGCTCCTTCAGCAAGTATGTCAAGCACCGAGTCGTACTCTGTACCGAACTCTACACTGTCTGAGCCGTAGAACAGCTCTCCAGCAGTTACCTCCACTTCCTCTCCGTAGGCGTTTTCTACCTGGAGTTCGTAGTCTCCGACCTCGTCTGCGATACCCATCCTATGCTTCATACCTTCCTCCCAGTCCATATCGCTGTATCCAAGCTCTTTGAAGAAGTACTGGAGATCGTGACTCTTCTTGAGGGCTGCAGCACCGAGAGTAAAGTTCTCTCCGACATCCTCTGTGGTGGGTATATCTCTGGCCTCGAAGGCACCGACAGAAGGCCTGTACCGTACTGAAGGCCAGGCACCGGAGACCTGAAGATCGAAAGTAGATTCAAGATCTTTTTCAGCGAACTCATCGACAACAACATTCTCGGTCACTCTCTCATCGCCATCCTCAAAGACGCCAAGGCCTCTAAAGCTGCCATCATTGACAGCCTCGGCAAAGCTCTTCTTCTCTCCTTCCCTAGGCGAGAAACTGGTGACAACAGTAGTATCAGGATCGACGCTGTACTTCTCGGCTATAGTAGTATCCTCTCCGGCAACCTGGATTTCCCCGGCCCCTCTTTCAGGTCCAAACTCGCCATTCAGGTTGGCCTTGAGATCCACCCAGTCCTCCATATCTTCAACGTATTCCTCTGCAGGATGGGACAGCGCCTTAGGAGTATCGACAGGCTCAAGATCCTCAAAGTCCCGGTAGTTATGCATCCTGTCGGAACGAGTCCTCTCTACCTCACCATCTTCTTCTACGAAGCCTGGTGAGTTAGCCTTCGGGACAAGAGTAAAGAACGGGGAAAGCCTGTTGAGAGAGGCGAAAGGCCCTGAACCCTGAAGATCGGCGAAAGCCATCTCCATACGAGCCGCAAACTTTTCATAGGCCTCTAAAACCTCTCCTTCAAGCTCTCCGGTATCAAGGTCTTCAAGCTGCTCGCTGTGGCTCTGAAGTGTCTGAAAAGCATCGCTGACAGAGTCAAGTTCTCTCCCCGCGACATCCCCCTCGAGATACGGCTCGAACTGGAAGAGGCCTGTCACCTGGTGCGATGAGCTTCCAAGAATCTTTGCGAACTCTGGTTCGCCGTGTTCGTTGATGAGGTATCCTGCGTGGGCCACGTATCTGCTGGCGTCCTTGGATTTATCCTCTATGTTGTGCTGGCCTACTTCCGGATTTTCTCCCTCGAAGTTGCTTTTCGTGAACTCCTCTCCTACTTCATCTGCGAACTTTTCGTCCGACATCCCGGGGTTCTGGCCAAGTCTGTAGACGTCCGGTGCTTCATCTACACGTCCGTTTTCCGCCGCCCTTTTCGCAGCTATACGTGTTCTCTCTACAAGCGTGTTTGCTATGGCCTCCACTCTTTCAGGATTCTCCATAGGCGGGATAGTGGATTCGTACTCGTTGGTTCCCATATCCCAGACTACGGCAGGCCTGACACCGTGGTTTTCCTCTCCGATATGGAATTCAAGTTCTCCTTCATCGTTTTTCTCGACCTCATCCATCTCCTCAAGCTCGGCATAGATGGCCTCCTGGTGTTCTCTGTCGATCGTTGAAAGGTCAGGAAGAAGCACCTGGGCCTCTTCCTCCATTCCGAATCCAGGGTTTTCCAAAGTGTTTTCCACCAGGTTCTGGAGAGACCATTGACTGAGGTCTTCTCTTGCATCTGGTTCAAGTACGCTTTCGATTTCGTTTCGTGCTGTAGACATTTTCTCTGTTCACCGTGTACCGTGTTTGTGTTTTGTAGCGGTGAGCATAGAAACAAGGAATTCTTTACGTGAGGCCCCCTTGATTCTATACTCCAGTAAAGAGGGCCTCAGCTATACAGACAAAATAATGATCAGCAGGACAATAGCAATAGCTAGGTCTAGCTGATCAAAGTCTGAAACAGAATTAGAGAATATTCGAGAGCCAAGGCTGGAACTAGAGTTATCGTACCAGAACGCGGCCACCCTTCTCAAGTCGGCCAATAAAGCGTCCACCCTTGATTGCCTCGGACATACCTCCAGTTAAGGTACTAGTTTTTATAAAAATTCTGTAGAGATAGGCCTTAAGGCAAAATTCCAATTACCTATTTAAAGATAGGAGAGGAATATTTCCTTAGTAAGTTTTAATCCGTGAAAGTTTTTCTCGGAGGATTGATTTATAATGGAAAATACTAACCAGGTTCAGACGAAACAGGACATGGACGAATTCAAAACTGGCACTACTACTGTAGGCCTTACAACAGACGAAGGAGTGATTCTGGCAGCTGACCGCAGAGCTTCGATGGGAAGACTGACAGCTTCGAAGTACGCCAAGAAGGTGTACAAGCTGGATGAACAGATAGGCCTTACAATCGCTGGCAGCGTAGGTGATGCACAGAAGATTGTCAGGATGATGAGAAGCCAGTTAAACCTGCACAAGCTCGAGACCAAAGAGCTATCCGTTAAAGGAGCAGGAACGCTGCTATCTAACATACTTCACGGTCACAAGGCCATGCCTTTCTTCAACCAGTTCATCATGGGCGGTATCGAAGATAGCGGAGGAGTACTCTACGATCTTGACCCTGCAGGAGGCCTCATGAAGCATGAAAACTTCACAGCCACAGGATCAGGAAGCCAGATGGCTTACGGAGTACTTGAGGACAACTTCGAGCAGAAGATAGAGCATGAAGAGGGAAGAAAGCTTGCTACACGAGCAGTACAGGCTGCGATGGAGAGAGACACGGCCTCCGGTAACGGAATCATGGTAGCTGAGATCACAGAAGACGGCTACAATGTTCTTGACGAGAAGGAAGTAGAGAGCGTTCTCAAGTAATCTTCTTCCCTCCTATATCTCTTTTAGTTTAAATTTGGTACAGAAACAGAGATTTTGCATAGTATTTTAACAACATTGGATTGATCAAAACATGGAAGAATTAGAAGACGTAAAAGACCTTTTGCCTCCAGAGGCAAACGTAGACGACATAAAGTTCGAAGCATCAGACATAGTGGTGTATACAAACAGCAAAGACTTCTTCCTCGACCACTCAGATGTAATACAGGACATAGTATCAAAACTGAAGAAGAGAGTGGAGGTAAGGCCTTCTTCAAAACTTTTCAACAAGCCTGAAGCTGCTGAAGAAAAGCTTTACGATATAATTGAAGATAGGGAAGGTGCTGAAATCGAGAATGTTATTTTCCAGCCTTCTCTTGGAAAGATGGTGATTAGAACTCCGAGTCCGGGATCTATCATAGGTAAGAAAGGTTCGGGCCTTCAGGAAATCAAGAAGAAGACTCTATGGGCGCCACAGGTCGAAAGAGTTCCTTCGCTGGATTCTAAGGTTATTGAACGGGCCAGGGAGTTGACTGTTGAAGATCCAGAGTTCCGTAAAGATTTCCTTCACGAAGTCGGGCAAAAGATCAGACTGGACAAGTCTGTTGGCGACGAATGGATCAGAGTTTCGGCCCTCGGAGGATTCCGACAGGTTGGAAGAAGCTGCGTACTCCTCCAGACAGAGGAATCAAACGTTTTAATGGATGCAGGTATCAATCCTGCAGCAGAATCCGGGAGCAAGGATAACTATCCTTTCCTGAATGCACCGGAACTTGACCTTCAGCAGCTTGATGCAGTAGTTCTCAGCCACGCACACATGGACCATGTCGGAATGATCCCGTACCTCTACAAGATGGGATACGACGGGCCTCTTTACTGTACGAAGCCTACAAGAGATCTGATGATCATGCTGTGCCTAGATTACATAGGCCTGGCACACAGCGAGAGAGCAAAAGCTCCCTATGATTCATCCGATATCAAAAAGGCGGTCAAGAGGACGATTACGCCAGAGTACGGTGAGGTAACCGATATCACTCCGGATATGAGGTTGACTTTGAAGAACTCGGGCCATATCATCGGTTCAGCTCTCTGCCATATCCACGTGGGTGAAGGCCTTCACAACCTGCTTTACACCGGTGATTACAACTATGACCAGACTGAGATGTTGAGGCCTGCGGATACCAACTTCCAACGTGTTGAGACCATGATCACGGAGTCGACTTACGGTGGACGGGATGACAAGCAGACTCCGCGTGAAGAGGCTAACAAGAAGTTCCTGTCGAAGGCGAAACAGACTTTGAACAAGGGCGGTAAGGTTATCGTACCTGTCTTTGCTGTCGGCCGTTCACAGGAGGTTCTAGGCCTCTTGGCGGATGAGATGCAGAGAGATTACTTCGATTACAATGTTTACATCGACGGTATGATCAACGATGTCAACGCACTGCATACTGCTTATCCAGAGTTCCTGTCTGAAAAAGTTCAGAACAAGGTTCTGGATGAGAACTCTCCTTTCCTCATGGACAATATCAAGGCGATCGGCAGCCACCAAGAAAGACAGGAGGTATATGAGGATGATGCATGCATAATTCTGACGACTTCAGGATCTATTACAGGAGGCCCTATCATGTCTTACCTTCAGGAGGAAGCGGATAAATCTGAGAACTCTCTTATCTTTGTAGGATACCAGTTCGAGGGATCTCTGGGCCGCAAGATTCAGAGCGGTGCTGACCGTGTAAACATTAACGGGGAAAGTATAGAAGTCAATCTGGATACCTACACTGTTTCTGGTTTCTCCGCTCACAGCGACAGGCAACAGATTATCAATTTCTCGAAGAACCTGAGAAGCACTCCGAACAAGATCCTGACGAACCACGGAGAGGCCTCTAAATGCTTCTCACTTGCCAGCTCTCTGCACAAGATCCTGAACATCGACACCTCTGCACCACAGAATCTGGAGACAATCCGACTTAACTAGGGGAAGAAGGCCGTAAAAAGGTTTAAATCGGCCTCTTGCAAATAAATTTCTATGGTTTGGGAAGTCAAATGCGATAACTGTGGAGAGATAATCAATTTTGGAGGTAGCGAGCCGTCAGATTACGGCCCTGATACTCCTGAAGAAATCAAAATGACTGATGAAGCGATAAAGTTTGATGGAAATACTTACTGTAAAGACTGTGTCAAGAAGTTTGTCAAGTTTGGTGTCGGCGACGTTGAGGACCGTGTAGATTATCTTGAGGACAGGTTGAAAGAGGTTATGCAGGCAGTGGGAATGGAGAAAAGCCTCAATCCTGAGTAAGTATTTTACTTGATTACGAGAGAATTCTATCAGCGTCGTTTTCCTCCAAAGTATTGTCCATGTTCAACAGTACCCGGTTTTCTGGTAGGAACGGCGGTGGCAGGAAGCGAAGGCCTAAAAGCCCTACCTCTGTGAGGAATACCGGGAACGGTATCATGTGACATCGATATCCTTCTTCTCCGTATATCTGTCGGGCCATTTCCCCTAGAGATATTTTTTCATCGCCGGCCACCTTCAGTGTTTCACCGCTGTAATCGTTCCGGCATCTGTAAAGTATCTCGATTAGCTCCTCTTTTTCGATAGGCTGCATCTTCGCAGGAATATCTGGGAATACCCTGGTGAAGGCCAGATCACGGATGGAATTCAGTAGCTTGTTTCCCTCGCCGAGAACCGTTGAAGGCCTTATTATAGTATAATCCAGGCCAGAGCTTTTGATAAGTTCCTCGGCTTTTCTCTTCGTGTTGAAGTAGCTGTGATTGATCTCTCCAGCACCTAGAGCACTGAGGTATACGATTTTTTCCGTCTTAACACCTCTTACCAGGTTTTTTGTACCCTCCACGTGGGCTTTCCTGTAATCAACCTCCGTTGAGAAACCTGGTGCAAGGCCTATGCAGTGATAAACAGCGTCAAATTCTCTGTCGATACCAAATTCTCTGGTGATATCGATATGGTAGTCGCCTCTGGTTCGGTCAAGGTACTCAACTTCGTGGCCTAGACTGGAAAGTCTCTGTCCTATTGCCTCTCCGATGAAACCTTTCCCGGCGACAAGAATATCCATGAAATAAAATTTGTAGCTCACGGATTAATAAGTCCCCATCACCGGGCCCTTTACAGTTTTTAACCAGCGATAACTAAAATTATGTATGGATTTAGATAACTCTGTCCTGGCCTACCAGGTTTTTCGATACACGTTTATCGACGGTAAAAGCTACAGCGTTCAGTTGGAACTGAAACACGGCATCGACGATGAACAATCCGAACAGATAATGCTACAGGCCTCGGAGGAAGGACTACTTGATATGGTTGAAGGCTCCGATCCGGAACAGTACACTGTCGACTTCGATGCACTGGTTGAGAAGTTCTACGAGTACTGGGAAGACGAGGTAGAAGAGTTAAATACTCCGGTAGAATTCGAGGATTTTCTCAAAGGTTACATGAAATCATACTTCATCCACGAGGAAAACTCCTCACTGAAAGAAATGCTTGAAGAAAAACTGTATCTAGGCCTCAGCAACATGGAATCATCAGAAGGCCTTCCAAGAGGCCTTGAAGAAATGCTGAATGAGCTAAGCGAGAGATATGAAGGCCCTAAAAAGTACCGGGATTACGTGCAAAGAGGCCTTGATAGTTCGTAGGTGTCCATAGCAGGATCAGTTTTTATATCTTCTCAGTTTTTTTTTGGGTCGGACTCCGTAAGGAACATGAATAATCCTTCAAGTAGGAAGAATTGGTTTGATGAATCTACAATCGGTGTTCGTGGTATAAACAGGTTTAACTCTGTACAGGCGGTCCGGATTTTTTAGCGAAGGCTTCTTTGCTCAATTTTTTACATTTTTACCTGTAAATAATTGTTGTGAAACAGGATGTATTTGGAGGACTTGAACAGACAGGTGAAGAGTATTCAGGTCTCTACGGGCTTTTCCAAGACAAAGGTGATAAGGCAGTAGATATCTTTTACCATGCGAAAGCTGAAAACCATCACCTGCCGCTGGCTGAGGAGGTTTATGATGAAGTGGGGAATCAGGGTTCTTTACCGCCTTTTATTCATCAGAGAGAGTTTGAAAGCATAGTTAATTTCCTATCCCGTGCAGAGGTACTCCCTGCATGGAATAGTTCAGCTCCTTTCAGGATACGGATGGAGGATATAGATGAGGCTCTGCTTGCAACAGCGTATGAAAAAGTGTCGGGGGGAAAATACAGCCTTCCTGAGGATACAGAGACAGTTGAGCCAGACGTCAAGGACTGCCTAAGATTCTAATCTTCAATCTTTATCCCATTTCCTCTCTAGGCCCAGCTTCTTCCTCGCGTTAAACATCGCTCTTCTATCTACATCAAGTTCCCCGGAGATCTCGTCAAGACCTGTCTCGTAGCTCTCCGAATCGTAAAGGCGTACCGACACAGACCAAGGGATTACCTCTCCCACTGTAACGGATCGCAGCATCAAGATCCTCTTCATCTAGTTGCTGTACATAGACCTCATCCATGAAATTGGTGAAGGTATCCCCTTAGTCAGTATCGATCCTCATGATGAAGACATATTATGGAAACCGTAATAAGGCCTTCAAATCAAATTTAATGCTCGAGTTCTGCGTCGAGAGCCTTCCAAGATGTGAAGTCCTGCCGGGACTGTTCCAGCCTGGCATCGACGGCTTCAGCTACGTCCTCTTCATCAACGATATCGCTGTTGTATCTGAGGCTTGTACCTTCAACGCTTGCCCCGAACTCCACCGAGCCAGGAATTATTCGTGATAGGAGCCCTCGCTGGACGTATGCATCGCTTTCCGGTACGTGTTCGAGTTCGTAGTTTTCGGCAACTTCTTCAAGCACCTCAAGTGCGTACTCCCGGCTTTCATCTTCGCTGAAGTAAGGTGAAAAATCCAGTTCCCGTACATCAGTCATGACCAGAAATTACCGTCCAAAAGATAAATATGAAACGGGTTGGGTCCTTCCACACACTAATCAGAGGCCGTACCAACAGGCGTGTTATAGGCTGTGATTTCTGCTTGTTCGGTTTCCGGCCTTACTCCGGTATCGAGTTGTGCCTGTTCGAACTGGTCGTAGTCCGGACCCCCTGTTTCTTCTAGGTATTTTTCGTGTCGGTCGTCGTAAGTGATACCTGTTTCTACATCGGCTATTGTATCTTGAGTGGTTCCTTCGGTTACAGGTGCTGTTGGCGTCAGGATTGTTCGTACTTCTTCTGCGCTCGGGATTTGTTCCATTTCTGTGAGGTGGAATAGTTTGTACTGGCCTAGATCAAGTTGTTTATCGTCCATAGTTGATCGAAGGCATTTCCAACCGGTTAGATTAAAGAAATGCTGAGATACCGGCAGAGGATTAAGAGGCTCCCTGCCAGGCCTTTACCCGAAAGCCACTACGTGTGGCTTGTGATTGTGGAACTTTCAGAAGTTCCTAGCACTTCGACCATCCGCAGTCAGGGCATTTCTTGCATCCTTCCTGTAGCTGGAGCATTCCTCCGCAGTCAGGACATTCCGGATTGCCGCCGTCGCTGACGATGCTGGCCGTGTCCCCCTTATCAGCCTGTTGTTCTGTCTCTGTCTTTGGCCGTGTCTGACCCTGTTTCTCCTGTTTCTGGGCCGGTGTTTCGTACTGGTCGACGGTCTGCTGAGAACTGCTGTGGTTTTCCAGATGCCTTTTCATTGCTTCTGCGATGGCGTCAGGTACTGAGTGGATCTGTGTACCCTGATCCCATGCGATCTGCGGTGAACGGATGTCATCAAGTTGTTTGATGACGTCATCTCCTGATGCACCGCTTCTGAGTGCGAGACTGGTCATTCTTCCGAGGGCCTGTGTGAAGCTCTGTGTGTAGCCTCCACTTTTGCCTAGGTTGGCGAATACTTCGAAAGGTCCGTTGTTCTCGGAGTTGTTGATTGTGACGAATAGGTCGCCGTAGGCTGTTTCAATTTCCTGTGTGGTTCCCTGAGCGACTTTAGGCCTTTCCTTGATGCTGTTGTTATCGTCGCCCATAGTCGTGGATTGGCCTGTGTGTTGTGTATCGGCCTGGATCCCTTCCTGAGTGATTTCGTTGTCGAGATCTCCATCTTCCTTCGCCATTTTTTGTTCGAGGTCTTCTGTTTCCTCCTGTACCTGAAGGCCGGTGTCGCCGACTACCTCCTTGAACTCGTTGCTCTGTAGAAGGTCCTCTGCACCTCCGAACTCTTCTATGATTTCAGAAAGCATATCGACCTTGTCCATGTCTGTCAGGGTATTTTCCTTGTTGGTCTGCATAACCTGAGTGTCTCTTGTTCCGTCACGATAGACTGTCATACCCTTGACTCCTTTCTCGTAGGCTCGCATGTAGGCCTCGCGGACATCATCTTTGGTTGCCTCGTTAGGGAAGTTACAGGTCTTGGAGATTCCGCTGTGGTTGTACTTCTGGAATGCTGCCTGGATGTCGATGTGTTCCTTTGCACTGACTTGGTCTGCGGTAGCAAACATCTCTTTGACCTCGGCTGGTAGCTGTTCGTCAGGGATGGATTCGACTCCTTCCCATTCGTTGTTCTCCATCTTCTCCTGTGCAGCTGCCTTGACTTCCTCGATATCTACGTCGTTAGCTTCCAGGGCCTTGATGAAGTAATCATCGAACTCGACGAGCATGTCCTCTCCCTGGATATCCTTAGCTACGTTCTTGAAATAAGCCAGCGAGAAAATCGGTTCACATCCACCAGAGGTGTTTCCGATCATAGAAGTTGTTCCGGTCGGTGCAATCGTGGTTGTGTTATGGTTACGCAGTTTGAGACCGTCCTCGAACTCTTCAGGGTCAAGGCCGCCAGTGTACTGTTCGAACCAGTCTGCGTACTCTGTAGGGTTGGCCCACTTGGATTTCTCCCATTCAGGGAACTCTCCACGCACTTCAGCAAGCCTGTGGGATTCTTCTACTGAAAATCTTGTGATCAAGCGCTGGATTTCCTCTGCGATCGCTACCGATTCATCGCTTCCGTAACGAACACCTAGCTGGATAAGCATCTGGGCGAATCCCATAAGACCGAGCCCTACCTTTCTGAGATCGGTTACAGTATCTTCGATCTCTTCGAGCGGGAATTCGCTCATTGTGACAACATTATCAAGGAATCTCAGACCCGTCTTAGCGATTTCCTCGAACTCTTCCATGTTAAGTGCTTCCTGCAGGTACTCCTGTACTGCAGCTTCCAGATCGGCCTCGTTACTGAAGTCATAACGGCCCTGGTTTTCTTCCTTCCACTCAGGGAAGGATAGAGCTGTCCCCTCGCCCTGATCATCTACAAGAAGCGATAGATTGATGTGGCCCAGGTTACAGGCCTCGTAGTTTTCCAGAGGCTGTTCTCCACAAGGATTTGTGGCCTCGATAGTGTGTTCTGGATGTTTTTCGGTGTCGAAGCTATGCATGTCGTTGGCCTCGTCGTACATGAACAGGCCTGGTTCTCCGTTTCTCCATGCTCCGTCTATAAGAGTCTCCCAGATGAACCGTGCTGGAAGAGTCATCTCCTCGCCTGGCTCAAGATCGATATCGAACTCTTCGATCTCCTCGCCGAATGAAGCTGCGTGATCTCTCCAGAAGTTATCGTCCTTACCCTGGTCCGATCCTGCGGCCTCCGGATACCATTCTTCGTCGCGGTTGTAGAACTGTGCTGTCTCTTTTGCGACTTCGAAAGGTTCTCCAGTTCTAGGATTTGTCAATGTGTATTCTTCGTCGTTTTTGACGGCCTCCATGAAGTTCTCTGTCAGGCCAACGGAGATGTTGAAGTTGGAGAGGTTACCTTCCTTTCTCTTTGATACGATGAATCTGAGGACGTCCGGGTGATCAATCTTCATGATTCCCATCTGTGCTCCTCTTCTCTTGCCTCCCTGCTTGATGGTTCCACACATAGTGTCGAAGACCTGCTGGAAGCTTAGAGGACCTGATGCGATCCCTCCTGTGGAGGAGACGATGTCTCCTTTAGGCCTCATCAGATGGAACGGGTATCCCATTCCTCCTCCTGACTGGAAGATCTTTGCAGCGTCGTGTACTTTGTTGAAGATCGAGTCCATGTCGTCTTCAGGGTGAACAACGAAACAGGCGGATAGCTGCTGTAGATCTGCTCCTGCGTTCATCAGTGTAGGAGAGTTAGGCATGAATTTCTGATGTGTCATCAAGTCGTAAAATTCCTGCCATGCGTCCTCGTAGTCGACGTCGTCGTATTTTTTCTCTGGTTGTGCAACGTTTTTTGCCACTCTTTCAAACATTTCCTCGGGGGTCTCCGTTACATCTCCATCCTCGTCTTTCAGAAGATATCTTGCTGGCAGAATACGATCGTACGCGTTTTCTGTCAGTCTTTTTTCCACGGTTTCTCCTTTTACTCTTTTTACCGGTAGCTCGAAATCTGACTTCTGTTCTAGCTTTGCCATGTTAACACCATAGTGAAATACAGGTTCGCAATCATGATTTAATCCTCTTTCAAGGCCTTGATCTCCTCTTTAAATGATTCAACATCGTCAAATGAGTCATAAACTGATGTAAAACGGATATAGGCTACTTCATCTCTTTTCTGCAGCTCTTCTTTGACTTTTTCGCCAATTTTCTCTGATTCTATGCTTTTACGACCCCTCAGCATAGATTTCACTTCTTCTACAATTTCCTCAATTTCTTCTTCCGTAATGGATGTCTTGTTTGCTGCTATGTCGACGCCTTCTCTTACTTTTTCTTCCTGGAACTTCTCGTCTTCTTTACCTCTCTTGACAACAGTCAAATCCAATTTCTCTGCAGTTTCATAAGTCGTAAATCTTCTGCCGCAGTTCTTGCACTCTCTACGTCTTCTGACCTTGTCTTCAGATTCTCTGGTGTCAATCACTCGTGTCGAACTTTCCTCACAGTAGATACATTTCATAGGATATAGTTACCTCTGTCTCGTTGAAATCAGTACTGGTTCAATTCGATATATAGGGAGAACTTTCTCCCGCCCCCACAATATGTCGTGTATTATTTTATAGTAGCCAGAAATTGCTTAAATATCTGTTGACGAAAAACATTATTTCACGAAGCAGTAACAAATCTCCATAAGTGTTTTAATCAGTAGGCTTCACATACATTCTATGGCACACCATTATGCTGGCGGTCCTCCGGTTGAAGCACTCAATAACCTAGAAATACCTGTAGATGAAGGAGTAGAAAATATTGCGTTACCGGGGTCTGATGCCAGCTACGAACTTGACTTCGATCTCGATCTTGGGCAACTGGTTCACGACGGCGATCTAGTTCAGGCAGAGGTAGCGAAGGGACTAACGGTATTCGAGGAGTTCATGCATAATTATGAAGACAGCGAGACCGGCCTTGAAGTCTTCCTTGGTTATGCGGACAAAGACTGGACTGCAGAGGATATGTGGCATGCAACAGATATGAGCCGAGGTAGTATTTACTCGATTACAGAAGTCCTTGAAGATGAGTACGGCCTCGTAGAGACCGACTTTGGAAATGTAGAGTTAACTCGGGATGGAGAGAGTATGTATGAGACATTTTTGCACCTCTCGGAACAGTCATAGTTTTCAAGTTAACCAATCAAAAGTGAGATAACGTATCATGACAATCATACCTGACACCTCTATCATTATTGACGGAAAACTCTCCTACCTCATCGAAAAAGGAGACATAGAGGAAGACATAGTAATACCGGAATTCGTAGTAGACGAACTCGAAAACCAGGCCAACGAAGGCAAGGAAACCGGTTACAAAGGAATCGAAGAGATAAAAGAAATCAGAATGCTGGCCAAAAGAGAAGGCCTGAAACTCGAATTTAAAGGCCGTAAACCTACGACCGAAGAGATAGAGATGGCTCACTCCGGCAGGATCGACGCACTGATCCGTGACATGGCCGAGGAAATCGAAGCGACACTTTATACTGCTGACCAGGTTCAGGGGAAGGTCGCAAGAGCCAAGGGAATAGATGTAAGAGAGTTCGAACAGGAGCAGGAGGTAGAGTTCTCACTTAAAGACTACTTCGACGATAAAACAATGAGCGTACACCTGAAAGAAGGTGCGACTCCGAAGGCCAAGAGAGGTCTTCCGGGAGAGTTCGAACTTGAAGAGATCGGAGAAGACATACTTTCACACGACGAAATGTACCGCTTGATTAACGAGACAATGGAGAAGGCAGAAGTCTCCAACGAAGGCCTTCTGGAGATGGAGGAAGAAGGCGCGACAGTCATCCAGCTCGGAGAGTACAGGATCGCCATGACACGGCCTCCTTTCTCCGAAGCAGCGGAGATCACAGCTGTAAGGCCTGTCGCAAAAGTTACTCTCGATGATTACGAGATGAGTGAGAAGCTTCTCAACCGTTTGAAGACCGAGGCCGAGGGAATCCTGGTTGCAGGAGCGCCGGGCCACGGAAAATCCACGTTTTCACAGGCACTTGCAGAGTACTACAGAGAGCAAGGCCAGGTTGTGAAGACTATGGAGAAGCCTAGAGACCTCGATGTCAGCGAGGATATCACGCAGTATACTGCACTGGATGAGTCTATGGAAAACACTGGTGACTTCCTTCTGCTGGCCCGTCCTGATTATACCGTATTCGACGAGGTAAGGAAGACTGATGACTTCGAGGTATTCTCCGACATGCGTATGGCAGGAGTCGGAATGATCGGTGTTGTCCACGCTTCGGAAGCGGTCGATGCTGTTCAGAGGTTGATTGGAAGGGTAGAGCTCGGGATGATTCCACAGGTCTGTGACACAGTAGTCTTCATCAGAGACGCCCAGATCGCGGAAGTATACAAGATCGAACTTACAGTCAAGGTGCCTGAAGGAATGACAGAGGAAGATCTTGCAAGGCCTGTAATCCAGATCTCAAGGTTTGAAGATGATACCCCGCAGTACGAGATCTACACCTACGGAGAGGAAACCGTAGTAGTTCCAGTATCCGACAGAGATGAGCGAGAGACCGGAACGCAGAAACTGGCGAAGGATCAGCTCAACCATTACTTCCAGCAGTATGCCGATAACCCCAGGATAGATTTCCTATCAGACAACCATGTACAGGTGGACGTCGAAGAAGACAGTATCGCACAGATAATAGGCAAAGGCGGCCAGAACATCGACAGAATAGAAAACGAATTAGGCCTCGACATAACCGTCGAACCCAAGACCAACACCTTGAAGAGCGATACAGGCTTCAACGTTGAGGAACGTGGAAACTCCGTGATCATCGGCGTTGGTGACGATATGTCGGGTCAGGAAGTAGATATCTACGATAATGAAGAATTCCTTTTCGCAGCTACAGTCGGGAAGAATGGAGAGATATCTCTGACCAAACAGTCCGATCTAGCAGGCCGAGTACTTGGTGCAGCCGAGCAGGGCGATCTGAAGGTTAGAAGCTGAAAATAGAATTAAATACAAAATCCGGTCATTAAAATAAGAAAAGATTTTTGGAGGCCTTCACCGGTGTTCCTGTCTCTTCTCTTTCTTCTTTCGTATCTGGGTGTTGATGTCGCCTAGTACAGTATCCAGAACGTCCATCATCTCCCATCCCTCTTCCTGAGCGGTAACGATACCGTACTCGCAGTCCAGCTTCACAGTGAACTCGTAACGATGCTTTTTACCGTCTTTATCCGACTTCCGGACTCTTACGTTTAGATCTCTAGGATTCTTGACCTTACGGCCGATAGTACCTCTCATCGCCGTTTCAATCTTCTCATGGACTACGGCCTTCTCTTCAGCTACCTCAAGGCCTGTAATCTGGACCAGCATCATGTCGCTAACCTGGAAGTCAGCCACGTAGTCGATGAAGTCTTTAACTGCAACAACGCTAACAGGGTAATCATCATCAGTAATAATTATCTGGCCGCTTTCATGATCGTTCATCAACTCGATCGCCTCACGGCCCTCCATATGGCCTTCATGTGTTAAAGGAGTTCTGTTCATGATCTCGCTGACATCGATATCTGTCATTTTCAGCTTCTGGTCGCCGCCGGCGATCTGAGTCTCCTTTCCTGTAGGGCCTGAAGTTCCGCCCGAGTCTGGGCTTTCCTTCGGTACAATCGTTTTCAGGATATCAGTGCTGGCGACCATTCCGGTCATGTTACCGTTCTCATCTAGAACAGGTAGACGGGAGATGTTGTTGTCCAGCATCTTGTGTCGGGCCTCTTCGATACTGTCATCCTCAAATACGCGGAGAACTTCCTGAGAACCGATAGTTCTCGTGTGTACGTCTTTGATCTCTTCCGCGTCTGCGAGGACCTCTCTGAACTCTTTATCACCTATTTTACCGGCGAAGTTGCCGCCTTTCTCAAGCACCATCATCTTCTGGCCCGAGTTGATTCTGAGTTCAGCCAGATCTACCAGAGAATCGATTTTCTCGAAGTTCGGAGGCTGATGCATCACTTTCTCGATTTTCGTGCTCTGAGGGTTGAACTGGATGTGCCGGATGATCTCTCTGTATCCAACTGCTCCTTTCAGGTTGTTCTTACCGTCAACTACAGGAACGGCCCTGAGATTGTCCTCCTCCATTCTCGTCTTGATTTTCGAGACTCTCATGTCCGGTGAAACTGTTACCGGATCAGTGTTCAGTACCTCTTCCGCTGTTACATTATTTACAGAGTTCATGACAGATCACCTATCGACAAGGAACTTGTCGGAGTTTTCATCCATGTCGATGAAGTTGGTGGCGGACTCTCTGATCTCTTTGGCGGAGCTTCTTCCGAAGCTCATGACTTCTACCCTGCAACCCATCGACTTCAGGTGGTCAACGAGAACTGCGAAGTCTCCGTCACCAGTCACAAGGACAATGGTATCAAGTTTCTTGGCCTGCTGGATCATGTCGACGGTCATGCCGAGATCCCAGTCTCCTTTCTTTTCTCCTCCGTAGAACTCCTTCAACTCCTTGATCTCAACTTCGTAACCGATCTTGCGAAGGGCCTCGAAGAAATTGCTTTCATCAGGCGTATCTGCCTTTATAACGTATGCAGAAGCTCTTACAAGCTTTCTGTTCATTACTGCTGCGTCAAGAAGCTTCTCAAAGTCTACCTTGGAACTGTAAAGATTTTTAGCGCTGTAGTACATGTTTTGAACGTCAACGAAGACGCCCACTCTCTGGTCTTTATGTATATTTGACATTAATTTAACCTCTGATTTCTAGAAAATCGATTTAAGAACGATTTTCGGTACAATCAACAAAGAACGCAGGAACCTTAAAAGAACTTCGGTAATCTATCTGGAGACTTCTACAAAGGAAGGTTTATGCCCACGTAAGTCCTCTAATCTCGGAGTTTTCGCCTAATCTTTTCACGGATGGCCGCAGGGATTTACAATTGCTTCTGTTTTAAATAGATCTTTGAGGCTAGGAACATATTCTCAGGTCGGTAGAAACTGCTTCGACACCTAGGAATTTGAGTTAGGAGACTGTGGATACCATATTATTTATTCTTTCCTGATGTCTCAGGTCTGGATTCCTCTTATGGAGAAATAATTTATGGAGAAATAATCTTTGATGAAACAGGATGAGATGCGAGGAAGGTTTTGGATGCAGTTTATCCCATTCCATGACTTGTAACCGTATAAGCTGATCCTGTTTCAGTAAGGTCGAGGACTTTATCTTAGACTCTGAGATCTAAAATTTTTTCCAAGTTCTCCTTGTACCCTGCTCGTTCATCGCTCGGCGTTTCAAGTACCATCGGCAGATCCTCGAACTCTTCGGAGTTGACAACGTTACTGAATCCTTTGTCACCGATTTCCCCATAACCGATATCTTGGTGGTTGTCTTTCTCAGATCCTCTCTTGTCTTTTGAGTCATTTAGGTGAAGAACTTTGATCTTCTCTAGGCCGATATCCTCATTGATTTCCTGGATAAAGTCTTTAAATCCCTGTTTGGACACGAGGTCGTAACCCGCTGCGTGTGCATGGCAGGTATCGATGCAGACCCCGATTTTTTCCTCAGGCGTGTCTGCGTGTTTGATCATGTCTCTAAGCTCGCCCATAGATCTTCCGAGTGTTGTACCTTTCCCAGCTGTATTTTCAAGTAAAAGTGTTACGTTTTCCGGAATCTCCAGTTCATCAATGCCTTCTGAAATCCTCTTAACCCCGGTATTTCTTCCTGAACCGGTATGTGCCCCAGGATGAAAGACAACGTATTCTACTCCGAGCTTAGATGCTGCTTCCAGCTCGCTCTGCAGGCAGTTCAGAGATTTCCTGAATAAATCCTCTTTCGGAGTAGCCAAGTTCACCAGATACGTCGAGTGAATCACATATGGATTCTGATTGTTTTCGTCTCTCAAGTCCTGGAAATCTTTTCCCTCTTCATCCGAGTACTCCGATACACTCCATGTCCGTGGAGATCCCGCGAATATCTGACCGCAGTTGCCCCCAATTTCCTCCTGTCTTTTGATAGCCTTATCCATTCCTCCTGAAATGCTTACATGCGCTCCAATTCTGATGTCCATAACTTCAAACTTGAAACAAGAACTTCAAATAACTCATGGCCCAACCAGACCCCTCTGGGCGGATACTTTGTCGAAGACTTAACTCTACTTCCTGTAGATTTTTTGAAACCTGATAATTGATGGGGTTTATAAAGCCTGATGGGTAACCTCAATAAGACGTAATACGTTATATTACGATTGAGGCTTGATTTTTATGGAATATGTACCAGTAGTAGATGAAAACGATGAATGGCTTTACAGCATGGGGAGAGAGCACGTGCATGATCAGGAGAACCCACTATGGCATAGATCAGTGACGGCACTTACTTTCAGAACAGAGGAAAAACAAGAGTTGTTAGTCCAGAGAAGATCTGCTGATAAGGAAAGAAAGCCAGGCCTCATGGAGTTCACTGGAGGTCACGTGCTATCGGGTGAATCTTACAGAGAGGCCGCTATCAGAGAATACTGTGAAGAACTGCTGGACCGTGAGCCTGAACAGACATCCATTGAAGACAGTGATTTTGAGGAACTGGTGAAGCTCGATAAGAAAAGCCCGGACAACTGGGAGAAGGTATCAGTTTATCAGACTGTATACGATGGTCCTTTTGATCTTTCCGAAGAAGTTGATTCGGCAGAGTTTGCTCCTGTAGATAAAGTTGCTAAAGATATAGAAAATAATCCGGAAATGTATACCAACTCCGCCGTGGAATCTCTTACAGAATACCTAGAGAGTTCAGATAATAGCAACTCTGAAGAAGTCAGAATTTAATTCTAAAGATAAGTCCGGAGGGCCCGCTTTATTTTAGATATTCATTCAGCCAGCATCACCATTAAAAAGAGTTTGTGTAACATAGTTGAACTAAATGCCACAGAAAATCTTAGATAAACTTACGCATCTCCAGGAACACCATGCTCTGGAAGTGGTGCTTTTCTTCCTCTTGCTGACAGTAGCAATGATTCCAGGAATGGGCCGTGTTGAGACGATTGTAGCTCTTGAAAACATGATGCCGTCGAGTTCCGAACCTGTACGAGAATTCAACAATCTTAGAGCTGAAGGCCTCGGAAAAGACTCTATAGCAGTTCAAATTACGGCAGGGAAAGGAGAAAGCGGTGTAGACTCAGTCTCAAGTCAAAAGGCCCGTGTATACGCTCAGGATCTCAGTGAGGATGTAGGGGAGATTTATGGTGTGACTGAGGTACACAGCCCCTACAGTAGAGAAGGCCTTATTGATGGAAGAAACAGAACTGCGATCATACTTGCGTATACTTATATGGGAGATTCAGGTAGCTCTATGGAACGTATTTTTAATGAGATAGAAGAAGAATCAACTCATAACCGGCCTGAAGGAATAGAAACCTCGGTCTCGGGTGTTCCTGCTGTTCAGCAAAGACTTTCATCTATGGTTGAACGAGATAAGAATGTTACAACAGTAATATCGCTTTTACTTGTCTTTTTAATTACTCTAGGCCTGTTTGAAGGATCTATCACTTCTTCAATCATGCCATTGATAGTAGTAGGTCTTAGCGTCGTGTGGCTTTACGGTACCATGGGCTACCTTGGTATACCTCTTTCGACACTGGCAGGATCGGTTGCGGCACTTGTGATTGGTATAGGGATTGATTACTCTGTCCACATACTCAATACGTACAGATACCATCGTAGAGACAACAGTATCGGAGAGGCCCTTTCTGAAGCGGTTGGTGAGACAGGTGTAGCAATTATTGCAACATCTATAACAACTATTAGTGCCTTTATGGCCTTTCTCTCGGGAATGATGCCGGAGATGCATAGGTTCGGCCTTATAATGTCGATAGGTATAGGTTACTCGCTGATATTCAGCTTCTTCCTGCTGCCATCGGTATTTGTTCTTGAGGAGAAGATAATCGCTAAAATCCATGATTCGGTAAAATGGAGGCATGATTTCAGATGATTATTGAGGAGCTAGCGGTTAGAACAGTAGAATTCCAGTCAGAAAGCCCTTACAAGGTGCTGGTGATTCTGGGTATTCTTACAGCGATGGTTTTGCCGGGAGCGACAATGCTTGATATCAAGCCGAGTACCGAGGCGATACTTCCTGCAGATGATCCCGTTGTTGAATCGCTAGATACTCTCCGCGCCAAGTTTGCCGGAGACACTACGTATATGTTGATCAGCGATAAGAACGATATCAGAAATGTAGATAACTTTGAAAGCATGTTAAGAGTTCAGAACAGGGTTGAGAATTCCGAAAATGTGATTTCGTCTACTTCTCCAGCTTCTATGCTGCAGAATGAATATGGAGAAGTTCCTGATGATTCTGATGCTCTAGAGCAGTTTGATTATCGGAGCATGGTTGCAGAAGATGGTAAAACTGCTGTAATAGCGTTTAGAGCGGATACACAGGCCAGTTCCTCGGAGATAAGAAGGCTTCACAACGATATACAGCAGGCAGCTGATTCAGAGTTCCTGAGATCACAATATCACTTAACCGGTTACAACATGATAGACTTGGCTACTTTCGAAGTAATTATCAGCGACTTCATGACTATTACAGTAGTCTCATTTACAGCAGTTCTCGGCGTGCTATACGCAGTATTCAGAGATCCACGGAAAATGATATATCCTGTAGTACCTGTCATGTTTGCCCTGATCTGGATGCTGGGTCTTGGAGGATATCTTGGAGCAAATCTAACAATCATCTCTATGGTATCAGCAGCCATGATAATGGGTCTTGGAATCGATTTCGGCATCCACGTCACGAAGAAATACTTCGGAACACGTAGAGGTACTGAAGGAATGAGTGAAACAATGACAGAGCTTTCAAGAGGTCTTTTAGGCGGGGCCACCACTACCGGTGTCGGATTCCTGGCCTTACTTGCAGCTAACCTTACAGGTATGCATTCGCTTGGAATATTCCTTTTCACAGGCATAATTTCGGCCTATATCGGCGCTACTATCTTACTTCCAACCCTGATACTGCTTTCGGATGGCAGAGAATCTATTGTATAAAAAAATTGATACTATGAAACGAACAACTACACATTCAACGGCTTTCAAGATCGGTTTAACCCTTTTAATTACTGTATTAGCTGTAGGTCAGGCTTTTTCAGCTCCTGAGCTGCAGGATGTCAGCTTTGATCCCGGTGTTATCGCTGGCGGTGATCGGGTTGACATTACGGCCTCACTCCATTACGATATTCTTGATGGAGAGGAGGAAGAGAAAGATATAGATGTCACATTAAGTCCTGATAACAGGCTTGCGGAAGAATATGTGACATTTGAAGATGATTACAGTGATAGCATCTTTATCTATCCTGGAGGAGGCTGGAACCAGCAGTTCCAGATAAAAGTCCACGGAGATGCTCCTTCCGGAGACTACAGGTTTTCAGTAGATATCACGGAGTCAAACAGCAACTCAGATGTGACATATGAACAAGAATTTACAATGCCTGTGGAGAAGGAAGGTGTTGACCTCACTGCAGACGTCGTCCAGACTTCGCCTGATACTCCGAGATCCGGGGATAATGATGTCAGGATGGATTTAAGATTGTCTAATACTGGCAGCAAAGACATAGAAGAGATAGAGATAAATCCACGGTTCCCTGAAAGTATTTCTTCATCGGACTCGATGACGGAAAAACT
>Ga0102942_1000063_pt1 | contig 32241 bp, 27 predicted proteins | sample SalPon2_C_H2O_MG_FD_78171 | JGI IMG/M metagenome (GOLD analysis project Ga0102942, IMG submission 78171) | Salt pond water microbial communities from South San Francisco under conditions of wetland restoration - Salt Pond MetaG R2_C_H2O_MG | ecosystem: Environmental > Aquatic > Non-marine Saline... | reverse complement strand
GGATAACATGGGCAACGTCACCCTCGACGGCGTCGGTAAGGTGTACGACTCGGCCGAGGAGCAGGTGGTCGCGGTGTCGGATCTCGACCTCGACATCGAGGACGGCGAGTTCCTCGTCCTCGTGGGGCCGTCCGGCTGCGGGAAGTCGACGACGCTCCGCATGATCGCCGGCCTCGAAACGATCACCGAGGGCACCATCACCATCGGCAACGAGGTGGTAAACGAGAAGGAGCCGAAGGATCGGGACATCGCGATGGTGTTCCAGAACTACGCGCTCTACCCGCACAAGACGGTGCGGGAGAACATGTCCTTCGGCCTCAAATACTCGAGCAACCTCTCCAAGGCGGAGATGCGCGAACGCGTCGAGGAGACGGCCGAGATGATGGGTATCGAGGAACTCCTCGACGAGAAACCCTCGCAGCTCTCGGGCGGGCAGCGACAGCGCGTGGCGCTCGGCCGCGCCATCGTCCGCGACCCGGCGGCGTTCCTCTTCGACGAGCCGCTGTCGAACTTGGACGCCAAGTTGCGAACGCACATGCGGACCGAAATCACGAAGCTCCAGAGCGACCTGGACGTGACGACGGTGTACGTCACCCACGACCAGGCCGAGGCGATGACGATGGGCGACCGCATCGCGGTCCTCGACGGCGGCGAACTCCAGCAGGTCGGCACGCCGAACGAGGTGTACAACCACCCGGCCAACGAGTTCGTCGCGGGCTTCATCGGCTCGCCGAGCATGAACTTCATGTCGATGTCGGCCGCCCGTCGCGGCGGGACGACGGCGCTCGTCGCCGAGCACGACGAATCGCTCACCTACCGGCTCGACGACGCGGCGTCGGGTCTCCCCGTCGAACCGGGTGACAGCGTGACCCTCGGGGTCCGACCGGAGGACCTCCGGATCGCCGACAGCGCCGAGTCGAACGGCGAGGGGCGCCGCCTCGACGCGGCGGTGCAGGTGGTCGAACCGATGGGGAGCGACAACTTCCTGTCGCTCGACGTCGGCCTCGACGACGAGTGGGTCGCCCGCGTCGACCCCTCCTACGCTCCCGAGGAGCGAACGTCGATCCAGGTAACCTTCGACTACCACGCGCTCAACCTGTTCGACGACGACGGGACGACGATCAAATCGCGGGGGACCGAGGCGAAATCGTTCCACGGGAGGGTGTCGCCGAGTCACTAATCCTCCTCCGCCGAGTCGAACCGAGCCACGAACAGCGACCCGCGGACGATCAGTACACACCACACACAATGGCAGAAAACCTACAGTACAGCGCGGAACGGACGACAGTCAGCGACCTGGGGCGCGAGATGCTCGCCCAGGGACTGACGAAAGGAACCGGCGGTAACGTGAGCCAACTGTGCGCCGACGGCGAGACGGTCGCGATCAACCCGTCCGGCGTCCCCTACGAGGACGTGACGCCGGAGCGCGTCCCCCTCGTCACGCTCGACGGCGAACAGGTGGCCGGCGACCTGGACGCCTCTAGCGAGACGCCGATGCATACGATGATTCTCCGGCGCCGCGACGACATCGGCGGCGTCGTCCACACGCACTCCCCGTACGCGAGCACCTTCGCCTCGCTCGCCGAACCCATCCCGGCGTCACACTACCTGATCGCCTTCGCCGGGGATCAGGTTCCCGTCGCGGGCTACGAGAAGCCCGGCAGCGAGGACCTCGGCGAACTCGCCGCGGAGACGATGGGCACCGACTACGACGCCTGCCTCCTCCAGAACCACGGCACCCTCGCCGTCGGCGAGACGGCCGAGGAGGCCTTCGAGGTGTCGATGATGGTCGAATACTGCGCGCGCATCCACTACCAGGCGATCAGCGTCGGCGACCCGGTCATCCTGCCCGACGAGGAGGTCGACCGCCTGCGCTCGGTGTTCGAGAGCTACGGCCAGCACTGACCCACCCGACCGGAAGACACAACCGGCCCGGGTAGTAACGGCGCGCATGGACGATCCCCAACTCGTCGGCATCGATCTGGGGACGGCGGGCGCGCGGACGACCGCCTACACTGCGTCGGGCGAAGTCGTCTTGAGCGGTCGGTCGGAGATCGACCACCATACGATCGAGGAGTGGGAGCGCGCCCTCCGATCGGCCGCGCTGTATCTTCCTTCGAAGCGGACGATCTGTTCGGTCGACAGCACCTCGGGGACCGTCGTCGCCGTCGACGCGACCGGCGATCCGGTGTTCGAGCCGTGTATGTACTACGAGTCAGCGCCCGACCAGGCGGAGCGGCTCCGCTCGCTCGGTGCGGCCCAGGAGTTGGCGGCGCGGGGGCTCTCGCTCTCGGCGACGAGTCCGCTCTCGAAGATCCTCCAACTCCGGGAGCGCCACCCCGACCGCTTCGAGTCGGTCGAGTGGCTGCTCAGCCCGACGACGTGGCTGCTCAACCGGCTCAAACACGAGGCCGGGGAGCGATGGACGGACGTGCGCACCGACTGGACGAACGCGCTCAAGTTCGGCGCCGACATCACCCGGGATCCGCCGACGTGGTTCGAGCCGCTGTTCGACCGGGTCGACCTCCCGACGCATCTCCTCCCCGAAATCGAGCCGCCGGGGACGTACATCGGCGTCGCGGCGAGCGAGTTCGCGGAGGACATCGGCCTCGGGGGCGCGGAGTTGTATCAGGGCATGACCGACGGCAACGCGTCGGCGCTCGCGGCCGGCGGGCTGGAACCCGGCGACTACAACATCACCTGCGGGTCGACGAGCGTCGTCAAGTACGTCTCGGAGTCGATCAAGCCCCACGACGCGCTCTACTATCACCGCCACCCGATCGAGGGGTACTTCGCGGGCGCCGCCGCCCAGACCGGTACCGTCCTCCGGTGGTTCTGTCGCACCGTCTTCGATGTCAGCGAGACGCGCGGACTGGAACTCGCCCAGCGCGTCGCCCCCGGCGACGAGTACGAGATGATCCTCCAGGCCGACCGGAGCCCCTTCTTCGATCCGACGATGGGGAACTCCTTTTTCGGCATCTGGCCGGACGGCGACCTCTCGACCGAGACGGTTCGCGGCCGGTTCCTCCGCGGCATCGCCACCGGTGTCGCCCTCGCGGAGTATACGTACCTTCCGCTCCTTGAATCGCAGTTCGACACGGACATCGACCGCGTCCACCTCGTCAGCGGCGGGCGGGCGGGTGGCGACGACCCGGTGAGCTGGTGGAACGAACTCCGGGCGTCCGTCTGGAACCGCGAGACGGTGCAGATGGAGCCCCGAACCACGGTCGGATCGCTGATTCCGGCGACGCTCGCCGCGGGCCTCTTCGACGACGTGAACGAGGCCAGCGACGCCCTCCTCCGCTCTCACGGGGTGCTCGACTCCGACCCGAGCCTCCGCGAGCGATACGCGGACGACCGGGAGTCCTTCGCCGAACGGTGGCGGGCCGTCAACGACTACTACGAGTCGTGGTACTGAGCCTCGGTCCCTACCCGACTGCCGATAAAATATCAACTATCTTCACAAACGGCGTATGTAACAGGAACGTTTTATTTTTCGACGAAAGTAACTTTGTCTAACATATTGGTTCGCGTGGAGGATATCGGCCGTTTCAGCGCCTTAGAGTGGTCGCTGCCGATCGACGCGGAGCCAACCGACTCGAAGATGTATTTGTGGAAAAACACTTTTAAAACGCGTTAGAACGCGGTTTCGCCGTCCGATCTGACCAGTTCGTCCCCACCCTGCTTGACGGTATATTGTATGATATTTTATAATACATTGTAGCGTATACTTCGGGCGGAACGCCGTCGACCAACAGCTTCAGGCGCCTTCGAACGCCGGGCGTACGTATCGCGATGGATAACAAAATTATTGTTGTTATTCACTGCTCCGACCCCACCGGACGGCGAACCGGCTTCCACAGCGGGAATCCGGCCGTGACGATCCGTGAGCGCGACTGTCGACGCGGCCTCCCAAGCAAGGATTTATGCCAGTAGCCAGTTACTCGAACCCATGTCAGTTCTCGATCGGTTTCGACTCGACGGGCGGACGGCAGTCGTGACTGGAGCGGGCCGTGGTCTGGGTGAACGTATGGCGACCGGTCTGGCCGAGGCGGGTGCGGACATCGCCGTCGCCGACATCGACGCGGACAACGGTGCGGAGACGGCGACAGCTATCGCCGACGACACCGGCGTCGCCACCACCGCCGTCCAGACCGATGTCACCAGCGAGGCCGATGTCGAAGCGATGGTCGACCACACGACGGACGAACTCGGACCGGTCGACATCCTCGTCAACAACGCGGGCATTGTTGAGAACGTCCCCGCGGAGTCGATGTCGGTCGACGAGTGGACTCGGGTGCTCGACGTGAACCTCACCGGAGTGTTTCTCTGTGCTAAACACGTCGGCGATCAGTTGCTCGACCGCAGCGAACCGGGGTCAATCGTCAACATCGCGTCCATGTCGGGGCACATTGCGAACTATCCGCAACCGCAGGCGGGCTACAACGCCTCGAAGTCGGGGGTCGCCGGCCTCACACGCTCGCTGGCCTCGGAGTGGGCGACGGACGGGATCCGCGTCAACGCGATCGCGCCCGGCTACATGCGGACCGATATGGTCGACGAGACGCTCGCTGACAACCCCGAGATGGAGGAGACGTGGCGCTCCGATACGCCGATGGGTCGGCTGGGTCGCCCGTCGGAGCTCGGGCCCGTCGCGGTGTTTCTCGCCTCGGAGGCGTCCTCGTACATGACTGGCGAAATCGTCTTCGTCGACGGCGGTTTCACCATCCGGTAGCTTACTCGTTGATCCCGATCAGTCCCTTGACGACGGTGGGATCGTCGGCACGCTCGAACGCCGCGGTCGCCTCGTCAAGTGGCATCTCGAAGTCGATGATGCCCTCGACATCGACCCGCCCGCTTGCCAGCAGGTCGACGGCCGCGGGGTACGTGTTCCGGAACCGGAACGAGCCGTGAACGTCGAGTTCGCGGTTCACGATGTCGTTGGTGTCGAGTGGGATGTCGTCCTCGGCCGAGAGGCCGACGAACACGACCGTTCCTCCGCGCCGAACGGCCCCGGCCGCCGTCTGGACCGCCCGCGTCGATCCCGAAGCCTCGATCGCTACGTCGACACCCTCGCCGTCGGTGAATGTGGCGACGCGCTCGTGGAGGTCCTCGTCGGACACGTCGACGGTCAGATCGGCGCCGCGGGCCGCCGCCCGGTCGAGTTTCTCCGGGACGACGTCGCTGAGGACGATATCCGAGGCCCCGGCGGCCCGCGCCGCCTCCATGACGAGCATGCCGATGGGTCCGGCTCCCGTCACGAGGACGGTGTCGCCCACGTCGACTGCCCCGCGCCGGGTCGCGTGGACGGCGACGCTCAGCGGCTCGCAGAGCGCGCCGACGCGCGTCGACACGCCATCCGGGAGCCGGTACGCGAACGACGCGGGCCACGCGACGTACTCGGTGAGGGCCCCGTCGTCCGGCGGCGTCGCCATGAAGCGAACGTCCGGACAGAGGTTGTACGTCCCGCGGCGGCAGTAGTCACAGTCGAGACAGGGAACGCCGGGTTCGAGCGCCACCTCGTCGCCGGGAGCGAGGTCCGTCACCTCCGCTCCGACCGCGACCACTTCGCCTGCGCTCTCGTGGCCGAGCACGAGCGGATCCTCGACGACGAAGTCCCCGATCCGGCCGTGCCGGTAGTAGTGGAGGTCGGAGCCACAGATCCCGACGTGGCGGATGGCGACGAGCACCTCGTCCGGATCGGGGTCGGGACGGGGGCGCTCGTCCAGTTCGAATGTTTCGGGCTCGGTTAAGACGACGCTTCGCATACTCTCGCTCACGACGGAGGGCCACTAAAGCGTTGTCCAGGCGACCCCATGATCTATTAGGCGGCCGGGCGTCGGGTAGTGCCGATGACGAAGAATACGCGCGTCGACGACGGGACCCGCGAGGCTGTAGCGACCTGTCGCCGAGAGCTTCCGGACGTGATCACCCCGCCACGGGCCGTTCTCGGCTTCGACGGATTCGTCGACAACGTCAGGGAAGTGGTCGCGGAACGACAGACGCCGGAGTCGTTCGAGTCGATGAGTGAACTCGCGACGCTCGGCGAGCGTATCACGACCTCCGCCGACGCTCGGAGTTCGGTCACCGTCGAGTGGACGGGGAAAGGGACGCGAACGGGCGGGCTCACCTGTCACCTCGCCCGCGCGCTCCTCGGTCTCGGAGCCCATCCCGTCATGATCGGCGCGTACGGCGAGCCGGAACGCGACATCTTCGCCGACGAGTTCGCGGCCGCGACGCGGTACTCCTACGGCGCTCCCAACGACACCGACGCCGTCGAGTTCGACGACGGCAAACTCCTCCTCGTCGAGACGGGGGCGACCCGGACGCTCGACTGGGAGACGCTCGTCGACACCGTGGGCGTCGAGACCATGGCAACCCACCTCGACGGCGCCGACCTCCTCGGGATTGGCTACTGGGTCGTCATTCCGTCCTTTCCCGATGTCCTGACCGGTCTCCGGGAGGACGTATGGCCGACACTTTCCGACCCGCCAGCGACGGTCCTGGTCGACCCCGGCGATATTCGGCAACTCGCGCCCGACGGCATCCGCGAGGGCGTCGACCCACTCCGCCAGTTCGCCGACGTAGCCCCCGTGACGCTGAGTGCGAACCGCGCCGAGATGCAACACCTCTCGTCGGTTCTGGGCGCTTCCGGGACGACGATGGCCGAGGCGGCGTCGACCGTCCGGGACGAAATCGGACTCGAACGGGCCGTCGCCCATGGCGACGACGAATCCGTCGTCGCCAGCGAACGCGTCGCCGCCGTGGCCGTCCCACACGTCGACGAGCCGACGATGACGACCAGCGCCGGCGACCACTTCAACGTGGGTCTATCGCTAGGCCTCCACGCCGGACTCCCGGCCCCCGCGGCGGTCTGTCTGGGCAACGTCGTCGCTGGCGTGTTCGTCCGCACCGGTTCGCCGCCGACCGAACCGGCCATCCGTGACTTCCTCGACCGGTATCTCGACGCGTTCGGCGATGGGTGACATTTAATACTCTCCTCGGCAACGTGGGCACCGTCATGACCGACACGTACGAGTTCCTCGACACGCCGTCGGGGAACGCCGTCGTCGTTGCGCTGGATCACGGACTCAATATGGGGGCCATCGACGGCTTCGAAGACCCCGAATCGACGCTTCGTGCCGTCCTCGCGGGCGACCCCGACGGCGTCCTCGTCGGCCCGCACTTCGCACGGCGGTTCGACGGACTTCTGGACGACGCTGGCGTGGATGTCCTGCTCACCGCCGACGCCGCACTGTTCTCGTCACGACCCGGTTCGCGGACCGGCGACGACATCTGGACACCGGCCTTCTCGGCGTCGTTCCTCCGGCAGTTCGATCCGAAGGGGATCAAGGTCGCTCTCGTATTCGGCCGTGACGACCCGCGAGTGTTCGAGCGTAACGTCGCCCACGTCTGCGAACTGGCCGAGCACCTCCACGGTACGGGTATCCCGCTCGTGGTGGAACCAGTAATGTGGGGTCGGCGGATCCCCGACGAACAGGGTACTCGGCCGGATCTGGTCGCCAACGGCTGTCGACTCGCGTGGGAGTACGGTGCCGACGTGCTCAAGATTCCGTACACCGGCTCCATCGACTCCTTCGAACCCATCGTCGACGCCTCCCCCGTCCCCGTCACGGTTCTCGGCGGCCCGAGTTCCGGCCGGCCCGAGGCTCTGCTCGAAACTGTCGCCGAGGCCGTCGACGCGGGTGCACGCGGCCTCGTTGTCGGTCGGTCGATCTGGCAGACACCGGACCCCGAACGCGTCGTCAGGGCGCTGAACACCGTCGTTCACGACGGAACGAATCCCGATTCGGCGTGGACACCTCCCTGAAGGTCGTGTAGTGGTGCGAAACGAGATCAAATCGACACCTCGACCACCGTCGCGGCCTCACGGCCCACGAACGGGAGTGCTGCCACCCCCGGTCCCGGCGCCGCTCCGCTCCGGCGTTGATCGAGAGATTTTGTAATACTAAACGAACTGCGCTCAGAAGTCACGAAGCGCTTTCCGGAGCTGTTCGGCGGTGCTGATGACGAGGCCGGGGATGTCCTGTTGGAACGTCTTGCCACGCAGGTGTTCGTCGGCGCCGAACGCACCGATGGCGCCCTGCACCGTTCCGGATCGGAAAACCGGCACGGCGATGCCCCGGTAGCCGTCGTGAAGCTCACCCCGGTCGTACGCGAGTCGCTCCTCGCGGACGTGTTCCAGTTCCACCTCGAGACGGTCGGCATCCGTGATCGTTCGTTCCGTTCGCTCGATATCCTCGGTCAGTTTCAGGGCGTCGGACGGAGAGAGCCGTTCGTGGTGGGCTAGGATCGCCTTTCCGGGTGCGGATCCGTGGAGCGGCACGGTCGAGCCGATGACGCCCCTCGGGCCTGCGTACTTTTCGCCACGCTCGCTGTGGACGAGGACCGCCCGATGTTCCTCCGTGGCGACGAGGTCGATCCGTTGTCCCGTCGCCTCCGCGAGTTCATCGACCGGTTCCGTCGAGACGTTCGCCAGCGGCGTCCGGTCGACCGCCCGACCGGCCGGATACAGGAACTGTAACCCGACGTGGTACGTATCGTCCTCTTTGGTGACGTACCCGAGTTCGCGGAGCGTCGCCAGGTGGTTGTAGACGGTCCCCTTGGTGAACGGAGTGACGCGGGTCAGCTCGGCCACGGTCGCACCGTCGCATTCGACCAGTCGCTCGATGATCCGGATCGTCGTTTGCGTCGTCTTGATCGGGTTTCGGGCGCTCACGTCCATACCGTTCCTTCCGACCGGTGCTACTAATCGTTTAGCATCGGAAAACGGCGGCCGCTACCACTCCGCGATGCTCCCGTCCTCGTGGTGCCAAAGCGGGGTCTGCCAGCGAATCTCCTTTTCGGCCTGGGTCCGGACGTACGACTCGTCGATATCGATTCCCAGCCCCGGTTCGGTCGGTGGGTGGAGGGACCCGTCGTCGTACTCGAAGACCGACGGATCGTCGAGATAGCGAAGCCGTTCGTTGTCCGTCGTATCGTGGAGCCCTAGATTCTGTTCCTGAAGCACCGCGTTTGAGGTGCTGAAGTCGATCTGCAACCCTGCGGCGAAGGATATCGGTCCCACGGGACATTTCGGCATCACGTCCACGTCGTATGCCTCCGCCATCGTCGCGATTCTCTTGACTTCGGAGATGCCGCCAGCGTGGGAGATGTCGGGCTGGACGATGGCGATCGCGTCGTTACCGAGGATCTGCTTGAAATCCCAGCGCGAGTACATCCGCTGACCCGTCGCGAGGGGGATGTTCACCGACGCGGCGAGGCGTTCGAGGGACTCGTTCTGGTCGGGCACCACCGGCTCCTCTAGGAACAACAGGCCGTACGGTTCGAGCACCGACCCGAGACGGGAGAGACGGCCCTTGCTGATCCGTCCCCGACAGTCGACGGCGATGTCGACTTCGTCGCCGACGGCGTCGTCTACGGCGGCGACCCGATCGTGTGCCGTCCGGACGATTTCCTCACTGTTCCGGGTGTGCGACCGCGCGGTCACCGTCATCTTGACCGTGGAGTACCCGGCTTCGACGGCGCGTGCCGCGTCCTCGGCCACCTCGGCCGGTTGGTCGCCGCCGATCCACTGATAGAGCGGGATGGTGTCCCGTGCCCGTCCTCCCAACAACTCGTAGACGGGCGCGCCGAGTTGCCGTCCCTTGATGTCCCAGAGCGCCTGATCGATCCCCGCGATGGCGCTCGAGAGGACCGGCCCGCCACGGTAGTGGCCCCCGCGGTAACACCGCTGCCAGTGCCGCTCTATTTCCGTCGGGTCGCTTCCCAGAATGAAGTCCTCGACTAGCTCCTCGACAGCCATCCGGACGGTCCGGCTCCGCCCCTCGAGGACGGGCTCGCCCCAGCCGACCGTCCCGTCGCTGGTCGTGAGCTTGAGAAACAGCCACCGTGGCGGCACGGCGAACAGCTCGTAGTCGGTGACGCGCATACCCCCGGTTCGAAGGGGGCGAGTATACGTGTTTGGGGCGGTCCGTGGCTCCATACGGACCCTCGGTTACGGGCCGTGGAGTCGGTGCCTGCCGGAACTGACTTCCAGCATCCGCCTCACTCGGTGGCCGACGGTACGTTCGCCATCCCCGCCTTCGCCGCCCGGCCCGCGGCGCGGAGCGCATCGACCATGCTGTCCGGGTCCGCGATTCCCTCGCCAGCGATGTCGAACGCGGTTCCGTGCATGGTGCTCGTCCGGATAATGGGCAGCCCGATGGTCATGTTCACGCCCGCGACGCCCCCGCTCGGGAGCAAGCCATGGACGTACACGGGGATGTGTCCCTGGTCGTGGTACATGGCGACTACGCCGTCGACGCGACCTACCGCGGCCTGATTGAAGATGTTGTCCGCTGCACAGGGGCCGATGGCGTCGATGCCCGCCTCCTGTGCCTGGGCTATCGCGGGGGCAATCTCGTCTTGATCTTCCGTCCCCAAGACGCCGTCCTCGCCAGCGTGCGGATTCAGCCCGCAGACTGCGATCGACGGGTCGTCGATTCCCAGATCCTGTAGTCCCTTGTAGGTCACCTCGATCGTCTCGCGGACGCGATCAGTCGTGATCGTATCGATGGCTTCCTGCAGGGACATGTGCACCGTCACGTGGGTGACGTGCAGCTCCTCTTGGATCAGGAGCATGGAGTACTCGTCCGTCCCCGTCCGGTCGGCGAGGAGGTTCGTATGGCCCGCGTACTCGCTCCCTGCGAGGTCGAGGGCCTTTTTATTGATCGGCGCGTTGCACATCGCGTCGATTTCCCCGGCCATGGCGAGTTCGATCCCGCGCTCGACGTAGTCGAGGCTCGCTTGCCCGTAGTCGCCGCGGTGTTCGCCCCGGACGAGGTCAGCCACGTCGTCGAAGTCGACGACATCGAGCACCCCCTCGGCGTACTCGGCGTCGGCGACTGCCTCGATCGATCGTACCTCGAGGTCGCTGTTGCAGTCCTCGACGGCGGCGGCCATCACATCCGTGTCCCCCAAGACGACCATCCGAATTTCGTCGGCGACCTCCGGATACGCCTTCACGATGATCTCGCTCCCGATGCCCGCCGGATCTCCCATAGTTGCACCCACGATTGGTCGGGATTCTTGCATCGACCACCGGTTCCGCCCACACTCAAATCAATGTTACCCTCGCGAGTGGACCGGTTTTCCCGTCGTCGGTCTACCGGTTCACAACGCTGTCGCCGTCGTCCCCGGTCACCTGCCCCATCTCCGCAGGGTGGCTCAGGTCGCGCGATTCGACCGTCTGCCCCTGTTCGTCGAACACGTACAGCGCTTCACGCGGGAAGGAAAAGTAGACCTCGCTCCCCGAGTCGGGTTCGAATCCGGGCGAGACGCGCGCCGTCCACGTCTGCGAGCCGACGTCGAAGTAGAGCAGGTTGTCGCTCCCCAGCGGCTCAACCACGTCGACCGTGGTCGAGTGCGATTGGGTGTCGAACGCCGACGGGGACGCACGCAACACGACGTCCTCCGGCCTGACGCCGATCGTCACCCGTTCGCCGGGATCGATCGAGAGGTCGGCCTCCGGATCGGCCGAGAGGTCGTACGCCAGCGCGTCGGGATCCGAGGACTCCAGAATCATCCGGCCGTCCCGCCGCACGACTTCGCCCTCGACGGTGTTCATCGCCGGACTCCCGATGAAGCCCGCAACGAACAGGTTCGCCGGGTGGTTGTACACCGCGTTCGGTTCGCCGACCTGCTGGAGTTCGCCGTCGTTCATCACCGCGATCCGATCACCCATCGTCATCGCCTCCTCTTGGTCGTGCGTGACGTAGATGGAGGTGACGCCCAACTGTTCTTGAATCCGTGAGATTTCGGTCCGCATCTGTTTGCGCAGCTTCGCGTCCAGGTTCGACAGCGGCTCGTCGAACAGGAACGCCTCGGGTTCGCGGACGATGGCCCGCCCGAGCGCCACACGCTGTTGCTGGCCGCCCGAGAGTGACTTCGGTTTCTTATCGAGTAAATCGCCGATTTCGAGGAGTTCCGCCGCGTCGGTGACTCGCTCTTCGATCTCGGTGTCGGAAAAGTCGGTCGAGAGCTGCAGCCCGAACCCGATGTTCTTCCGTACGTTCATGTGCGGGTAGAGCGCGTAGTTCTGGAACACCATCGCGATGTCGCGCTCGCGCGGTTCGAGGTTGTTGACCCGGACCGACCCGATGGAGATGTCCCCGTCGGTCGGTTTCTCGAGACCGGCGACCATCCGCAGCGTCGTCGACTTTCCACAGCCAGACGGCCCCACGAGAACGAGAAATTCGCCATCCTCGATCTCCAGTGAAATGTCGTCTACGGCCACGATGCTATCGTTGTTGAACGTCTTCGTAATGTGATTGAGTGCGATTTTGGCCATGATTACTGTCGAGAGTGTGGCTGGACGGTTGGTCGAACACGCTGGCTCGTCGACCGCGGCACACGAGTCATTGTTTGACCGCCCCCATCGTGAGCCCGCTGACGAGATACCTTTTGACGATGATGCCGAAGGTCACCATCGGTAGGAGGATGACGACGCCGGTGGCCATCACCCGCCCCCACAGCGTGCCCGTCTGTGTGATTAGCTGGGACGCGGCAACGGGCATCGTCTGGGTCGCGTTGCTGGTGAAGATCAGCGCGAATATGAAGTCGTTCCAAGAGAAGACGATGGCGATGATGGCAGTGGCACCCATCCCGGGCAACACCAGCGGGAGCGATACCTTTCGGAACGCTTGCCACCTGGTGGCCCCGTCGATCATCGCGGCCTCCTCCAGCGCTTCGGGGACTTCGTCGAAGAACGACTGCATCAGCCAAATCGCGAAGGGGAGATTGAACGTCGTGTGAGCGATGATCAGCCCGATGTGGGTGTTCAGCAGATTCAGCGCGTTGTAGATGTAAAACAGTGGAATGACCACGACGACGATCGGCGCCATGCGGGTGCTGATGATCCAGAACGCTAGGTGCTTCTTTCCGCGGAGGTCGAGCCGCGAGAGTCCGTAGCCACCGAGCGTGCCGAATCCGACCGAGAGAACGGCGGTCCCGAGGGCGACGATGATGCTATTTATCAGGAACGGCGTCACTGGGTTCGACCCCAGGAACATCTCCTGATAGTACTGGAGCGTCGGATCGAAGATGATCGTCGGCGGGAACTCGAACATCGACCGACGGATCTTCAGCGACGAGATGAACATCCAGACGAGCGGGAGCAGCGTCCAGACGGAGATCAGCCCCAACGCGGCGATGGGGCCGTACCGACGGACCGACTTCGGCAGCGCCAGCGTGGACTTACTCATCGTCGCCGGCACCTCCCATGATCGTCTCGACGAACGCCAGCCCCATGAGTATCGTGATGATCAGCAGGACGAGGCCGGTCGCGGACCCGTATCCGAGGTTGAAAAACCGGAGTGCCTGCTCGTAGACGTAGAGCCCGATGATCTTTGTCGAACTCGACGGTCCTCCACCGGTCGTGATGAACACTTTCGCGAAGTACCGCATCAAGTCCATCGAGCGCAACAGGAGGGCAATGGCGATTGCGGGTTTCAACAGCGGTAGCGTCACGTAGCGAAACTGGGTTATTCCAGTCGCGCCGTCGACGCGAGCCGCCTCGTAGAGGTGTTCGGGGATGCTCTTCAGCCGAGCGAGGACGATCAGGACGATCAACGGTGTCCACTGCCAGGTGTCCATCAGGATCACCGCCGCCATAGCGCTGTCCGAATTCCCAAGGATGGGTTGGGAGACGAACAGCCCGACCTGATTCAGCAGATACGTGTACAGCCCGAACGACGGATCGAGCAGGAACTGCCAGATCAGCCCCACGACCACGGGCGCGATCATCATCGGCATGATGATGATGCTCGTAAACAGGTTCTCCCCCTTGATCACCCGGTGGAGCATGACGGAGATGAGCACGCCCAAGACCAACTGCAGGCTCAGTGACCCGCCGACGTAGATTGCAGTGACCTTCCAAGAGTTCCAGAAGGAGCCGTCCCCGGCCATCTGTACGTAGTTTTCGAGACCGATGAAGATCTGTTCCTCGACCGGCGTGAAGTTGACCTCGTGAAACGAGAGGAAAATCATCACGACCAGCGGGATGATGCTGAGCACTGCGAGGGTAAGGACGCTCGGTAAGAGCAACAGCATCTCGAACGAGACGGGCAGCGACTCTAGAATCGATCTGTCCGACTCTTCCGGTTCTTCGCCGACGTACGCACCCCGGATTCTCGATACTTCCGCCGTCTGTTGGTGTTCTGCCATTCTCGTCTCTCCTCCTCTCGGTGGTACTCTGATACAAAAATACGGACTTGAGTGTTTTGGTGGGAGTCCCGTCCGGCTACAGGATGTTACTGAACCTGTCCGCACAGGCCTGCATCGTCTCCTCGGCCGACGAGTCGCCGCTTACCATCGCCGAGCCTTCGGAGTAGATGACTTCCTCCAGTTGGAGCCAGTCGGGGTGGTGCGGTCGCTGACCGATGTTGTCGAGTTTCCATCCCTCCAGAATCGGGGGCACGACGTTCGGCATCGGGCTCTCTGAAGTGGACATCTGGCTCGCCTCCTTGACCTCGCTCCGGTCGTAGACCGACTGTCGGGTCGGCGTGCCGCCGGCCTGCTTGAGGAGTTCGGTCTGTATCTCCTCCGAGGTCGCCCACTCGAGGAACATCCACGCGGCCTTTTTCTTTTCAGGGCTGATGTGCCGGTTGATGCCGATGCTGCTCCCGCCGTAGTGGGCTTGGACGTTCCGGTTCTCAGCCGGCCCTTTGGGGGCGAGCGTCCACCGGACCGAGTCGGCCACGTCGCTCGCCTCGGGGTCGGCGAACAGGCCGTTGAACTCGTGCCACTCCGGCACCATCGCGATGTTCCCGCCCGCGAAGGCCTCGGCGACGCCGGCCCAGTCCCAGGTCGTGCTGCCGGGGTGGGCGACGTCGCTCACCAGTTCCTGGTAGAACTCGGCCGCCGCGATGGACGCGTCGTCGGTGAATCCGGCGGAGATGTCGTCGGGGAGGATGGGGTCTTTCCCGTCGAATCCCTCCAGTTGCGTGCCGCCGAACGACCACTGGATCATCTCGAACTCGTTGGCCAGTGACTGGTGTTGCTTGGCCATGTGGCCCGTCCCATACTCCACCATGTCGTCCGGGACGTTCTCGTTGATCCAGCGAGCGACCTCCATGTACTGCGACCAGGTCATGTCGGGGTTGGGTTCGGCCTCGAACCCGAGGTCGCTCGTCGCCTGGTCGCCGTACTCGTCGAAGACGTCGCCGCGGTAGGCCAGCAGGATGGTCGGACAGTCGTAGGGGAGGCCCCTGATGGTTCCGTCACCCTCGTACTCCGAACACGCGACCCGATGAATCTCGACGTGGTCTTCGTAGTCGTAGTCGTTGTCCTCGATGTAGCCATTGAGCGGTTCGAGGTCGGTGAAGTACGGCGCTCCGATGTTGTACGGATCGACGTAGAGCGCGTCGTAGTTACCCGCCTCGCTGGTGAGGTCGCTCGCGAGCGTCTCCGTGTAGTTCAGCAGGGGCGAGAGGGTGTACTCGACTTCGATGCCCGTCTGTTCGGTGAAGCGGTCGGTGATGGACCGCAGTGCCTGTGTCGGCGGAGTGTTCTCCCCAATATACTGGATGCTGTCCGCGGGCTCGACGTCGTCGCCCGGTGGGGTACTCTCGCCGCCACCGCCGCCACCGCCGCCACCGCCACCTGAACAACCTGCGATGGTCGCGATGGTCGCTGCCGCCCCAGTCGTCCGAATAAAGTTACGTCTTCCAATGTGCTCCCGTGTCATGCCTTAGCATATTTAACAATCATTGTATATAACTATTTTCTTCGAGCCGTCGACGGCACGCGCGGCGTGAGGCTTATTTGAGCCCCCTGCAGTATCACGTACTATGTCAAACCATGTCGCGGTCGATGTCGGTTCGAACGGCGGCACCATCTGGGTCGGGCGCCGGGACGGCGACCAACTCGACGTGACCGAAGTCCATCGGTTCGACAACGGTCCCGTCGAACGGGACGGACGGTACGTGTGGGACACGGCGCAGATCCTCGACGACATCGCCTCGGGGCTGGTCGCGGCCGAACGGGAGTGCGGCCACCTCGACACCGTCGCCGTCGAGACGACCGGCCTCGATTTCACCTTCTTCGCCGACGACCAGCCGATCCGGGATCCCTACTTCTATCGCGACCCCTCCGTCACCTCGACGCTCGACGATATCCTCGCGAAGGTCGACAAGCGCGACATCTTCGCGCGAACGGGTATCAACCACTGGAACGTGCCCAACTCGCTGTGGCAGTATCACTATCAGACGCAGGCGTCGCCGTCGGTCGTCGACGCCGCCGACACGTTCGTCATGCTTCCACAGATCTTCACCCACGCCATGGGCGGGACGGTCAATCCCGACAAGTCCATCGCTTCCACGTCACAGATGTTCGATATCGAGTCGGAGACGTGGGCGACCGATCTGCTCGACGAACTCGGCCTCCGGGCGGACGTGCTCCCGGAACTGAAGGAGCCGGGCACGGCGGTCGGCACGCTCGACGACTCGTTCGCGCCGGCGCTCGACAGCCGCCCGGATATCCTCCTGACGACCACACACGACACGGCCTGTGCCGTCGCCGCCACCCCCTTCGGCGCGGACGACCGCACGTTCCTGTGCACCGGATCGTGGTTCATCGTCGGGATCGAACTCGAAGAGCCCCGGGTGACCGACGACGCCTTCGCCGTCGAAGCGAGCAACGAGTACGGCGCCGAGGGCACGACTCGGTTTCTGAAGGACGTGACCGGGTTCAATCTGCTCGAATACGCCCGCGAGACGTGGGAACGCGAGGGGAAGCCCTACGAGTACGACGCGATCATAAACGCGATGGCCGACACCGAGCCGTTCGGGCCGCTGCTCGATCCCGACGACGACCTGTTTGCGGCGGGGGCGCTGGAGGGGAACATCATCGACAAGATCGAACGGTACTGTCGGCGGACGGACCAGCGGGTGCCGTCCGGGGTCGGTGAGATCACGCGCTGTCTCCTCGAGAGCCTCGCGGCGAAGACGGCGTACGCCCTCTCCCAGCTTCAGAGCGCCGCCGGCGTCGAGAGCGAGCAGTTGAACGTCGTCGGTGGTGGCGTCCGCAACGAGCCGTTCCTCCGGATGATGGCGGGCGCGACCGGACTGCCGGTCGTCGCCGGGCCCATCGAAGCCACCTCAATCGGCAACTTACTCGTCCAGATGAACGCGACCGACGAGATTGCCGACATCGCGGAGGGCCGCCGCCTGATTCGCGAGACGATGGCCCTCGACGAGTACGCGCCACGGCATCGCGACGAGTGGAAGGCGGCGGTCGAGCGGATGGCGTCGCTGGTGGACTGATAGGGCTCTGCGTCCCTGTTGCCGGTTCGCTGCCGCTCGTTCCAGTGTCGACTCACAGCAGTCCCCCGGCCACCCATTTTAACTCCCGGGCCGTCGGAACGCGACGTATGGACTGGGTTTCACTCGGACGTACGGGAACGATGGTCACCGAACTCCCCTTCGGAACGTGGCGGTTCGGCCGCGAGACCGACGAAGGGAGCGTCGAAATCGACGAAGCGCGTGCGTACGATCTGCTCGACACCTACGAGGCACACGGCGGTCGATTCATCGACACGGCCGATATGTACGGCGACGGGAAAAGCGAGGCGTGGATCGGTAACTGGCTGGCCGAGCGGGACCGCGAGGATTTCGTCGTCGCGTCGAAGATTTACTGGCCCACGCGCGACGATCCGAACGGGCGCGGGCTGAGTCGGAAACACCTGCGGCGACAGATCGACGCGATCCTCGACCGGCTCGGTACGGACTATCTCGACCTCCTCTACATCCACCGCTGGGACGACTGGACGCCCGCCAGGGAGTTCATGCGCACGCTCGATGGCTTCGTCGAGTCGGGTCGCGTCAACCACCTCGGCTCGTCGACACTGTGGCCGAACGCCTGGAAGGTCGTCCGTGCCAACGCCATCGCGGACGAGTACGGCTACGAACCGTTCACCGTCGTCCAGCCCCGCTACAATCTTGTCGACCGGGAGATAGAGGGACCGTTTCTGGAGATGTGCGAGACGTACGATATCGGCGTCGTGCCGTGGAGCCCGCTTGGAGAGGGATTTCTGACCGGCAAGTACGACCGCGCCGACGCATCGACGGTCGATTCGCGCGCCGCCGAGGACGGCCGCTTCGCGTCCAAATACCTGACGGATCAGAACTTCGATGCCCTCGACGTCCTGCTCGACGTGGCCGACGATGTCGGCGCGACGCCCGCTCAGGTCGCCTTGGCGTGGCTCCGCCAGCACGACCGGATCGTGGGGCCCATCGTCGGTGCGCGGACCGTCGAGCAACTGGAGGAGAATCTGGGGGCTGCGGACGTCTCCCTCTCGGCGGACCAGTTCGACCGCTTGGCCGCCGCCAAACCGGGGCCGTTTGCGGACATCGCCGACGCGCCCGCTCGCGGAGAACGGTGAGCGGTTAGAGGATACACTTATTATTGGCGGCGTTCACAACGTTCTCAGGAGCCCTGCGGTCGTGAAGCGCGACCGACGGGACTCGACGACAGCCGTGCGGCGGGCGGCCCGCCGACCGCAACCACACGTCGTCGTCGCGCCAGCCACCGGCTAGTCATACCGCGACGACACACAGACGGGCCACACGATACGGAGAACACGACGATGTCACAACAGTCCAGTCTCGAAGCGGAGCGCCGGGCGATAAGCGAATACGGCCGACGAATGCTCAATCAGGGGCTAACGAAGGGGACCGGCGGGAACATCAGCGCCCGCCGTGGCGACCGGATCGCCATCAGTCCCTCGGGGATGCCGTACGAGGAGATCACGCCCGAGGATGTCCCGACCGTCGACCTGCAGGGCGAACCCCTTTCGGGTGAGCGCGTCCCGTCCAGCGAACGTCGGATGCACGCGACGATCCTTCGGGAGCGTGAGGACGTCGGCGCCGTCGTCCACACGCACTCGCCGTACGCCACGACCTTTGCGAGTCTGGAGGAACCCGTCCTCCCCTCACATTACCTCATCGCGTTCGTCGGCGACCGGATTCCGGTCTCGGGCTACGCGACGTACGGCACGGCCGACCTCGCGGAACTGGCCATCGATGCGCTCGGCGACGAGTACGACGCGTGCTTGCTGAAAAATCACGGCACGATCGCCGTCGGCGAGACGGTCGAAGCGGCGTTCGAACGGTCGTTGATGGTGGAGTACTGCGCGCGCATCCACTACCAGGCACGGAACGTTGGTGAGCCGACCCTGCTCCCCGACGAGGAGATCGATCGTCTCCGGGACGTCTTCGATGGGTACGGGCAGAGCGCACGGGACGATACCGAGGCCGTCGCCCCCGTACCGGACGCGGATGAGTTGGCCGACGAACGCGAGGCAGTCGCCACTCTCGGTCGCCAGTTGCTCGATCAGGACCTCACCACGGGGACCGGCGGCAACGTTAGCGCCAGACGCGGTGATCGGGTCGCGATCAACCCCTCCGGCGTTCCCTACGAGTCGGTCGACCCGGCGGACGTTCCTATCGTCGGCGTCGACGGCGAACAGGTCGCCGGCGAACTCCGGGCGTCGAGCGAGACGCCGATGCACACGATGATCTACCGCGAACGCGACGACGTCGGTGGTGTCGTCCACACCCACTCACCGTACGCCAGTACGTTCGCGAGCCTCGACGAATCTATCCCCGCATCCCACTACTTGATGGCGTTCGCGGGCGACGAGGTTCCGGTCGCCGACTACGAGAAACCCGGGAGTGCCGAACTCGGTCGGCTCGCTGTCGACGCCCTCGGCGACGAGTACAACGCCTGTCTGTTGAAAAACCACGGAACCATCGCCGTTGGCGAGACGGCCGAGGCGGCCCTCGAAACCTCGCTGATGGTGGAGTACTGTGCGCGCATCCACTACCAGGGTCGGAGCATCGGCGAGCCGACCCTGCTCCCCGACGAGGAGATGGACCACCTCATGGAACGGTTCCGCGACTACGGACAGACGGGCGGAAACTGAACGACATCTGCGGCGCCACCCGTCCACGCCCCGGATTCACGCCGTGACGCGATAGCGAGCGGTCATTCACGAACAGCACGGTCGTGTTCCGCCCGGAACTGCCGGACGCGTTCGCGCGTCGGCAGTGTTGGCATCGCCCCGCGTGCCGTTGTCGACACCGCAGCGACGGCATTCGCAAACGCCAGCACCGCTGTCAGTTCACGCTCGCCGTCGACCAACGCGCCTAGGACACCCGTCATGAAGGCGTCGCCGGCGCCGGTCGTGTCGATGGCGTCGACCTCGTACCCGTCGTGTGCGGCTGTTCCAGGCTCCAGCAGCGCGTCGTCCGTGGATAGCACGTACGATCCGGACTCACCCAGCGTCAGAAATGCGGCGGACGGTCCACGGTCACAGAGGGTTCGAGCTAGCTCTTCGGGTGGGTCACTGGCGTCTACGAACGGCAAGTACCGGAGGTCCGTCGGCGTCGCTTTCACGATGTCGATATCGCCGAGTAGGTCCCCGACGACACGTTCGAACTCGCCGTCGTTCCACAGTTCCGGCCTGGCGTTCACGTCGAACACCACCGTACAGCCGTGTTCGTTGGCGCGCGAAACGAGATCCGTCGTTGCCGATCTGGCGGTTCCGCTCGCGAGCATCACGCTCCCGACGTACACCAGATCGACGGCTTGCAACGTCTCCTTGGGAACGCCGCCGGGTTCGAGACGAGTGTCGGCGGTACCGTCACGATAGAACGAGAACTCGACGGTCGAGTCCGAGCCACGGTCGACGAACGCGAGTGGCGTCTTCGCCGTCGGATCGCGCTCTACGAAGCGACTGGGGACTCCGTTATCCAACAGTGTTTCTACGAGGAAGTCACCGAACGGATCACGGCCAACACGTGTCCAGAACCACGGCGGCTGACCGAGTCGAGCGAGACCGACGGCGACGTTGGCCGGTGCCCCGCCGCTGCGGCGGTCGAACGACTCGCTCTCGGCGATAGCGTTCCCGTGCCGCGGCAAGAAGTCGACCAGCAACTCGCCCGTGACCAGAACGTTCGGGGTGGACATAGCAGCCATAGCCCGCCCAGAGTAAAAATGTCGTTGCGGACCGTAGTGCTCACTCGCCCCCGGTAACCGACACCACCTGCAACAGCGAGTAGACGGGGACGCCGGCGAGGCTGTCCACCCCGCGCTTGTCCACGAGGACCACGCAGGCGACGGGGTCGCCCCCGCGGGTGCGGACCGCCTCGATGGTCTCTTCCATCGTCGTGCCGCTCGTGATCGTATCGTCGACGACGTAGCACTCGCGGTTCCGGATGTCCGCGAAGTTCCGCGAGAACGACCCACCGAGTTCGTCCAGGTCCCCTTCCTCCCAGTGGTGCTTGCTCGGCGTGTACGTGCCGAGGTCGGTGTCGAGTTCGCGGGCGACGGTCGTCGCCAGCGGTGCCCCCGCCTTCTCGATGCCGATGGTGAGGTCGACGGCCTCCCCCTGTTTGCCGAGGAGGTCGGCCATCGCCGCCCCCGCGTAGTGGAGGCGGGTGCTGTCCCGGCCGAACGCGCTCCAGTCGACGTGGATGTCGCGTGGCTCCTCGTCGTCGGCCGCACCCGCCGGCCGTGGGTGACTGTCGCTTCGCTCGACCAGCCAGCTCGCCGTCTCGCGGGAGACGTTCAACTCGTCGGCGATTTCGCCTTTCGTCAGCCCACGCTCCGCGAGGTCAGCCGCACTCTCGATGAGGTCATCGACGTTCTTCATGCCGGTCGTTCGACCGCCGTCAGTATCGGCTTTTCCCTCACAATCCTTTTTCGAATTAGAGTAAATTTTATCTCGGCGCGGGTGGTAGGACGTGTCATGACGGCGACGACAGCGACAACCGACGAATACGAACTCTACGTCGACGGGAAGTGGGAGGCGGGGAGCGACGCCCTCCCCGTCGACGACTTGGCGGACGGTGGGGTGTTCGCGCGGGTCGCGACGGCGGACGAGCGATGGGTGGAGACGGCTCTGCAGGCGGCGGCGCGTGCACAGTCGGCGATGGCCGACGCCACGATCGTCGAGCGGACGCGCTGGCTCGACGGAATCGCGGCCGCCATCGACGACCACGCGGACGAACTGGCCGAAGTCGTGGTCCGCGAGGCCGGCAAACCGATCGCGAGCGCCGAGAGCGAGGTGGCGGCGGCGGCCGAGCGCTTCCGTCGCGCCGCCGGCGAAGCCCGGGACGTACAGGGCGAGTACGTCGAGGGGACGACTCCGGGCCACGAGGGGTGGAACGCCATCGTCGAACCGCAACCGGTGGGAACGGTGCTCTGTATCGCCCCCTACAACTACCCGCTGGCGACGACGGCGCTCCAGGTGGCGCCCGCGCTCGCGGCGGGCAACAGCGTCCTCCTGAAGCCCTCGTCGAAGACGCCGGTCTGTGCGGTCGTCCTCGCCCGACTGATCGACGAGGCGATCGATCTGCCGGCTGGCGGGTTCAACGTCCTCCCCGGTCCCGCTTCGACCATCGGGGACGCCCTCGCAAGCGACGACCGGATCGACGCCATCGCGATGACCGGCTCCTCCGCGGCCGGGGAACGCGTCGCCCGCGAGAGCGGCATGGTTACGCTTCACATGGAACTCGGGGGGAACGCCCCGGCCATCGTCTTCCCCGACGCCGACCTCACGACCGCCGCGGCCCACTGCGCGAAAGGATCGTTCAAGTTCGCCGGGCAGCGGTGCTCGGCGATCAGCCGAATCCTCGCCCACGAGTCGATCCACGACGATGTGGTGGATCGGCTGGCCGCCGGCCTCGACGACTGGCAGCCCGGACCGCTGTTCGATCACGACACCGCGGTCGGGCCGCTCATCACCGAGGACCACGCCGCGTGGGTCGCGGAACTCGTGACCGACGCCGTCGACCGTGGGGCGACCCTCGTCGCCGGCGGGGAGCGCGACGGTCGGCGATTCGAGCCGACCCTCCTCGCCGACGTGCCCCGGGACGCCCGCATCCTGTACGAGGAGCAGTTCGGTCCCGTCGCGGCCGTCACGCCCATCCGTTCCGAGGCGGACGCCATCGATCTGGCGAACGCCGACGACCTCGGCCTCGACGCGTCGGTGTTCACCGCCGACCACGACCGGGCGATGCGCGTCGCGGGGGCGGTCGACGCCGGCGCCGTCCGGATCAACGGCGCGCCGAGTCACGGACTGGGTGACATCCCCTTCGGCGGCGTCGGCGCGTCCGGCATCGGCCGCGAGGGCCTCGGCTACACCGTCGAGGAGTTCCTCACGACGAAGAGCATCGTGTTGTGAGGGGGCGCTTGCCGGGGCTACCCCCACTGTTTCCCGTCACACAACGTCGGGGCGGTGAGCCCCCGTGAACCGACACGTGCTCGCCCCCATCGGGACGGCGCTCGACCGCGTCGCCGACGAGCGATCGGAGGTCGAGGCCGAACGCGACGCGTTCGCGGCCTTCGCCACGCGTGTCGACGCGTGCCCGGTCCGATCCGACCCGAGCGTGACGGCGTCCGACCCCGTGCCGAGCGTCCGGACAGGGAGCCCCGGCGCCGTCGCGGACGCCGACCCTACGGAGAGACTGCGACGGGCCTACCGCGAGACGGTGATGGCCGTCGACCACTACGACGCCGTCTACGGCGAACCGCTGCCCGTCAACGTCGCGGCCGAGTTCGGTGCGGACGTGGCGACGGCGCTGTGCGAGGATGTCCCGTTCACGCCCGCGCTCAAGCACACGCTCTTCGACGCCGCGACGACTGCCCGGGCGGAACGCGAACAGTTCGACGAGATACTCCGGCGGGAGCGGCAGTCGCTCTCCGACGCCGAAACCGCCCTCGACGACGTCGTCACTGCCATTCGTCGCCGTTCGGACCCTCCCACCGACCACTCGGCCGACGCGACACCCCTACCCGAACTGGAACGGCGCTGTGAACGCGTCGGCACCGAGCGCCAGCGGGTCGTCCAGCGCCAGCGGCGGTTCTCCCGCGAGGGGGACGCCCTCTACGAATATCTCTACGGCGACCAGTCGTGGACGTACCCAGTTCTGTCGGCCGTCGCGACGCTCGGCGAGGACCTCTCGGCGATGCGTGACGGGGCGCCAGGCGACACTCGGTAGCACCCTCCCTCTAACTTTTCAGTGTATTAAATATACTAAATATATTGAAACAGTCACGTTCGGTCGAATCGGACGAAACGCGTCCAGTCGGCGCTTCGACGGCTAACGAGTGGTGATACGCCGACCACTCTCGATCGGAGCGTTTCCCGTCTCTTCGAGTCTAAAACCCACTCCCGACGGCCGAAAGGGGGGAGGAAAGTACTTTCGACGCGGAATCTCGAAACAGACGTTTTATTATACAAAAATAGACAATTCTCGTAATATAACGGATATCAAGAGTATTGCGGACGCGTCGACGAACCGGACTAGTCGGCCGCGACGCTCGGCGCCGCGCCGTCGACGCTCGTGTCGGGTAGCGTGCCGAGGTAGTCGTCGAGATCGAGGGCGAACGCGGCGTCCGTCCCGAGGTCGAGCCAGGAGAACGAGAACTCCGTGCCGCGTTCGGGGCCGGTGCCGGTGACGGTGTGCGTCCACGCATCGCGGGGTTCGTGGACGGGAGCGTGGTAGAAGTGGCGTACGTACCGCTTCGGCGGCGATTCACGGCGCGTCCATACGTCGGTGACGAGGTGGTCGACCCCCTCGAACGTCGCCAGGCCGCTCTCCTCGATGGCCTCGCGGTACATCGCCTCGCGTGGCGTCTCCCCCGGTTCGACGGTTCCTTTCGGTATCTGGAGGCCGTCGTGGTTCGGCCCCTCGAACACCAACACCTCCGACCCGTTTCGGGTGATGTAGGCACACACCTTTTGCACGTACGTCACGTCGTGTGCTAGCATACTATACCCTCGACTGTGCCACACGTATAGTCGTGTTCATATATGTCCCTAGAGGTGTTCTAGTTCGACGCCCGAGACGAACCGGGGCGGAGCGGTTGCCGACCCGTATGGTATTCAGTTCACATATCAGTTTACAACATACTATCGATTTTTTATATTTCGGTCGTCGGCCCCGGCACGCCCGACCGTGTGCGGGCATCGGAGCGTCGACGCCGCCGGCGCCGATTCTCTCGGTCCTTTCGACCGAAATCGTCCCGGTACGCCGACGATTTACGCCGAACACCGTTTCATCGACGAGACGCCTGTCGTGGGTGATCCCTGCCATTGCGGACTGCGATTCAGGTCTCGTCCCCATGAGATATCGGCACTCTCGAACGTATCTCGAAAAGAAAGAATCGAAAACTGACGCTTTTCAAATACGTTTGGGCGGCCGGAACGCCGTCGGCCTCGCCTCCACGAAATAACGAGCATATCGATGTTATTTCTTTGTGAGTGTCCCGTAGTCGGGTTGGTTGCCCGTCGTGTCGGCGTTTCGCCGAATCGTACGCGACGTGTTTCCACCGGCGAGGCGGCGTCGAGCACCTGTCTCCGAAATAGTCGGAACGCTGCGGGTCGACCGACCCCCGTTTCGCGACCGAAGCCCTTGTGAAACGTCCGCACGCCGCGGCGACTCCGACTATTTCGAATCGGTGCCGGCGCCGGACTCCGTCGCGGTTCGAGTGCCCGGGCACGACCGGACGGATCCGGCCCGCGGGCCCTCGACTCCGAAATACCCGGAACTATAATGATCTTTCAACGCGTGGCCAACGTATGGCTTCGACGCAACCGCTCAAATCACTCTGTCGGGCCAATCGGATCGTCCAGCGACTCATCGAGTTGCAGACGGCGTCGGTGAGCGAGTTGGCCGACGAATTCGATATGCCACTCAGCACGACGTACGAGTACGTGAACACGCTCGAGAAGATCGATTACATCAGGAAGCAGTCCGACGGGCGGTACTGTGTTGGCTCCGCGTTCCTCGAAATGGGGAATCAGGCTCGCCGTAACCACGCGGTGTACAACGTCGCGGAGCCGGAGATTCGCCGACTGGCCGAAGAGACCGGCGAGTTTGCCGGCTTGATGATCGAGGAGGACGACCTCGGCGTCCTGTTCTCGATGAAGAAGGGTGATAAGGTGAAACGGCTCAAGGTCAACCGGACGTATCCGGGCGTCAAGACCCGACTGCACACGACCGCGTTCGGCAAGGCGATTCTCGCACAGCTATCCGACGCCGAGATACGGGACGTGGTCGAACAGTACGGGCTTCACCCGCGGACGGAGAACACGATCACGCAACTCGACTCGCTTCTGGAGGAGATGGAACGGGCCCGTGAGCGCGGCGTCGCCTTCGACGATCAGGAGTGTTTCGAGGGGATGCGAGGCATCGGAGTCCCGATTACGGACCGCTCGGATACGGTCCTCGCCGGTATCGCGCTGTACGGCCCGCCGACCCGTCTCGACGACGAGGCGTTTTTCGACGAGTATCCGTCCTTGGTGCAGGAGTACGCGAACGTGATCAAGGGCAATCTCGAGTACTAGTTGCCCGTCCGTCGACGCGAATCCGACCGGGCCGAGCCCCATCGTTCGGCGATCCCCGAGTGGTACTACATGAAAAATCGATACTATTATCAGCCACTCACTGCAATTCGTTTCCGGAGCATGGCAGACTATACCATAGATACGGCTGACGGACGACTCGAAGCGTTGCGCCGGATGTTGACGATTCGGGAGTTCGACACGACGGCGGGCGAGTACTTCGCGGACGGGGAGATTCCGGGATTCGTCCACCTCTACATCGGCGAGGAAGCCGTCGGCGTCGGTGCGTGTGCCGCGCTGGAGCCCGACGATTACATCGCCAGCACCCACCGTGGTCACGGCCACTGCATCGCCAAGGGACTCGATCCCAAGCTCATGATGGCCGAGTTGTTCGGCAAGGCCGACGGCTACTGTAACGGCAAAGGTGGCTCGATGCACATCGCCGACGTCGACGCCGGGATGCTCGGCGCGAACGGTATCGTCGGTGCGGGGCCGCCGATGGCGACCGGCGCGGCGCTCACCATCGACTATCAGGACCGCGATCAGGTCGCGCTCGGCTTCCTCGGCGACGGGGCGGTCGCACAGGGACAGGTCCACGAAGCCATCAACATGGCGTCGACGTGGGATCTGCCGGCCATCTTCCTCGTCGAGAACAACCAGTACGGGGAGGCGACGCCAGTCGACAAACAGCACAACGCCGACAACCTCAGCGACACTGCCCAGGCGTACGACATCCCCGGCGTCACCGTCGACGGTATGGACGTCACCGCCGTCGCCGAGGCGGTCGAGGAAGCGCGCAAACGGGCCCGGGCGGGCGACGGCCCGACGCTCATCGAGGCCGAAACGTACCGCTACCGAGGCCACTACGAGGGCGACGAACAGCCCTACCGTGACGAGGCGGAAATCGAGCGCTGGAAGCAACAGGACGCCATCGAGTCGTTCAAGGGGCGCCTCGTCGACCGCGGCGAACTCACCGAAGACGAGTTCGAGGAGCTACAGGCCGACGTCGAAGCGACCATCGCTGACGCCGTCGAGTACGCACAGGAGGCCGACCTCCCCGCTCCCGAGGAGGCGTACGACGACATGTTCGGCGAACCGGTGCCCGAAATCGAGCAGTTCGCGGCTCGTCCACGGACTGACGGCGGGAACCGCGGGGGTGACTCGCGATGACGGCGCAGGCGAGCCTCGATCAGGAACAGACCGAGACGATGACGGTGCGGGAGGCGATCCGGCTGGCGCTCCGGGAGGAACTCCGCCGCGACGAGGACGTGTACATCATGGGCGAGGACGTGGGCCTGTTCGGGGGCGTCCTCGAAGTGACCGGCGACCTCTTCGAGGAGTTCGGCGAGGAACGGGTTCGGGACACGCCCATCGCGGAGGCGGGATTCATGGGCGCCGCGACCGGTGCGGCCGCGACGGGCACCCGACCGGTCGTCGAGTTGATGTTCAGCGACTTCATGGGCGTCTCGATGGAACAGATCATGAACCAGATGGCGAAGATGCGGTACATGTTCGGCGGGAAGACGGAGATGCCCGTCACCGTCCGCACCACCGAGGGCGGGGGTATGGGCGCCGCCAGCCAGCACTCCGGCACCGTCCACGCTTGGATCGCTCACTTCCCCGGGCTCAAGGCCGTCGCACCCGGGACCCCCGCGAGTGCGAAGGGCCTCACGAAGGCCGCCATCCGCTCGAACGATCCCGTGTTCGTCTTCGAGAACAAGATGATCTACGAGCAGCAGGGTGAGGTGCCGACCGACCCCGACTTCACCGTCCCGATCGGTGAGGCGGCCGTCGAGCGCGACGGCGAGGACGTGACCGTCGTCGCCACCCAGCGCCTGGTCGGCGAATCGCTTGAGACGGCCGAGAGCCTCGCGGGCGACGTCGACGTCGAGGTGATCGATCCGCGCTCGCTGTACCCGCTCGACACCGACACCATCGTCGAGAGCGTCAAGAAGACCGGCCGGCTGGTGGTCGCCGACGAGAGCCCGCTCTCATACGGCATCCACGCCGAGATTGCGACCCGGGCCATGGAGAACGCGTTCTTCAGCCTCGACGCTCCGATCCAGCGGGTCGGAACGCCGGATACGCACATGCCGTTCAGTCCCCCGCTCGAACAGGAGGTCCTGCCGAACGGCGAGGACGTCCGCGAGGCGGTCGAGCGGATCGCCTGATGGCCCGGGTCGGACTGATCGTCAACCCCGCGGCCGGCCGGGACATCCGCCGCCTCACCGGCGGTGCGAGCGTCGTCGACAACTACGCGAAACGCCGCGTCGCCGAGTGCGTTCTCGCTGGCCTGACGCTCGTTTCGGAGCCACCCAGCCTGGAAGTGATGCCGGAAAAAGTCGGCATCGCGGACCACGTCGTCGCGGAGGCACCCCCCGACGTGACCGCCGGGACAGTGGACATGGCGGTCGACGAGTCGGCGGCCGATACGCGCCGTGCGGCGGCGCACTTTCGGGCGGCGGCCGACGCGGTGGTCGTACTCGGCGGCGACGGGACGAGCCGCGACGTCGCACAGGAACTGGACGACGTGCCGCTCGTCTCCGTCTCGACGGGAACGAACAACGTCGTTCCGTCACCGGTCGACGGGACCGCCGCCGGCGCGGCCGCCGCCGCCATCGCGACCGGCGTCGTCGACCCGGACGCCGTAACCACCCGTCACGGACGTATCGAAGCCGTGGCCGACGACGTGACCGGCGAGAAGCGCCTCACCGGACTGGCGTCGATCGGAATCGTCGACCGGCCGTTCGTCGGGACGCGTGCGGTCGTCGATCCCGCGGAACTGCTCGGCGGTGTCGTCTCCCGCGCACATCCGTCGGATCTCGGTCTCGGGAGCGTCGCCGGCTGTTTCGGCGTCATCGAGCCGGACGCGCCGGGAGGGGCGGCCCTCCGCTTGGGCGACCCCGACGCGACGCCACGGAGCGCCACCGCCCTCATCGCGCCGGGGATGGTGACCACGGTCGGCGTCGAGCGTCACGACACGCTCGCCTGGGGTGAGCCGGCGACGTTCGAAGTAACGGACTGCGTCGTCGGCGCCGACGGGGAGCGCGAGGTCGAACTCGTGGACGCGACGGTCGAACTGACGCCGACCGCCGACGGCCCTCGGCTCGTGGACGTCGACGCGGCGCTCGACGCCGCGGTCGCGTCGGGAACGTTGGTTCAGGACGGGACGGCCCGGACCAACCGGTAACTCCTACTCGTCGGGATTCCCGGAAGTCATCATAGATTCTCGCCGGGACAGTCCGGCGAGAATCTATGGACAGTTACGATAACCCCTCGGTCCCCGAGTACGAGCGCAGGACGAGTTCGGACGCTCGCTCGGCTCGTTCGCAGACGGCGTTCAGAAACGCTCGGGCGTCGTCCACGCCGATCGCACGCGTATCGTAGGTCAGGGCGAGCGTCACTAGCGGCTGGAGGTCGACGCCGTCGCCGTCCGGGACCGCCCGCTGGCTCGTGGGGTCTACAGTGAGTGCCGCCACCGCCGGCGGATTGATCAACCGGCCCTCGACCTCGGTCTCGGCCGCGCTAGCCAGCGTGAACGTCGCTCTCTCGGTCCCCGCGTCCGCGTCGCCGCCGACCGACTGGCGCCTCTCGACGACCTCCGTCAGCGACCGCCCCGCGAGGTCCGGAACGACGCCCGCGACGGCGTCGTCGTCGACGGAGCCGACGAGCGCCACGTCCTGCGTCTCCTGGACTTGATGAGTCGATTCCGTGTACGTGCCGTTCATCGCCGGCTGTGCGTCGAGGGCCCCCGACACGACGACGAGCAACACGTCGGTCATCGTCACGCGCTCTTCGAAGGCCGCCCGAACGGCGTCCATCGTCTCGAACAGCGCCTCGCCGGCGGCCGGGTCGGCGACGGCCGTGACACGCTGATATCGGTCCGCCGCGCGATCCTCGGCGGCAACCCACCGCACGCCCGTTTCACTCCGTGTTCCGGATTCGGCGGCGGCCTCGACGTCGTCTTCGGTGATCGCCCCCTCGAACCCGGTGCCCTCGACGGCCGTCAGGTCGACGCCCAGTTCGTCCGCGCGTTCCCGCGCTCGCGGCGACGCCTTCACCGCCTCCGCCGCGCCGTTGTCCACCGATTCCGCGGCGGCCTCGACGTCGTCTTCGGTGATCGCTCCCTCGAACCCGGTGCCCTCGACGGCCGTCAGGTCGACGCCCAGTTCGTCCGCGCGTTCCCGCGCTCGCGGCGACGCCTTCACCGCTTCCGTCGTGGCCGTCGGAGCGTCCCCCGTCGTCGCCGCCTCGCCGGATCCTCCCGCGTCGTCGATGGCACCGGCTTCGTTCCCACCGACTTCCGACGCGGCCTCCGCGCTCCCCGCCTCTCCACCGCCCGATTCGATTTCCGGGGCGTCGTCGCCGAGTTCGGCCTCCACCTCCGCTTCGAGCGCCGAGATGTCAGCCTCGGCACCCGCGAGGATGCCGATAGGCGTTCCCGGCGGGACGGACTCCTGCTCCCCGAGGTAGAGCTTCCGGAGCGTTCCGTCTTCCCGTGCGTCCACCTCGCCGATGCTCTTCTCCGACTCGACTTCGACGAGTGTATCTCCCTCCGCCACGTCGTCGCCCGGTCCCACGTACCATTCGAGAACCGTTCCCTGTTCCATCTCGAGCCCCAGCTTCGGCATCTTGATAATGTATGCCACGGTGAGAGTGTCATGCACGCTATGGTACTAAAACGTACCCCATCTTGTCACGGAATCCGCCGCTCAGATGCTCGCGGCGTCCGGCGAACGCCCGATAGCCGGTCGCTACACGCCGGAACGGGTTCTGTCCGTCCGTGCCGGGACGCCGAACGTCGCGCTCGAGACGGGGTCAGGCCGGCTGCGAACGAGCGTGCGTTCGGAGCTCGCGCACCTCGTCACCGATACGTTCGATAGCGTCGCGTGCCCGGTCGATCTTCGGATCGGAGAGCATCGTCAAGAAGCCGTGGATCATGTCGTCGTACTCGACGTGGGTGGTCGGGATGCCGGCACCGGACAGACGGGCCGCCAACTCTCGGCCATCGTCGCGGAGCGGGTCGAAGCCACACGTCAGGACGAACGCCGGCGGGAGTGCGTCCAGCGTCCGCGCCCGGAGCGGCGATGCGTACGGGTGGCTACCGTCCAGTTCACAGCGCAGATAGCCGTTCCAGAATCGCTTCATGTCCTCGCGCGTGAGGAAGTACCCCTGTGCGTTCTCCTCGTAGGATGCCGTCTCGAAGCCGTAGTTCGTGACGGGGTAGGCGAGCACCTGATAGTCGATGTCCGGGCCGTTCCGGTCGCGGGCGAGTAGCCCGACGCCCGCGGCGAGGGTTGCCCCGGCGCTGTCCCCCGCGATGATCAGCGTGTCGGCATCGGCGCCGATCGCTTCGGCGTTGGCGGCGACCCAGCGGGTCACGGCGTAGCAGTCCTCGAGTCCGGCCGGGAACGGGTGTTCGGGTGCGAGTCGGTACTCGACGGCGACGACGACGCATCCGGTCGCGTTCGTGAGCGCTCGACACAGGGCATCGTGGGTTTCGAGTCCACCGAGCATCCACCCGCCACCGTGAAAGAAGACGAGCGTCGGATGCGGGCCGTCTTCGGCGGGGGTGTATAGCCGGGTCGAAACGTCGCCTTCCGGCCCCGGGACGGACCGCTCGGTCACGGACTCGACCGCCTCGGAGGTCGTTTCGGAGACGCTAAGGTCTCGATACGTCTCCCGAGCGTCCTCCAACGAGAGCCGGTGGAGCGGCGGTAACCCCCGCTCCGACAGTCCGTGGAGATACTCTTCGACCTGCGGATCGAGCGCTGACATGGATACGTACTCGTTGTTGGTACGAACTACTATAATTGTACCTGTCGCCT